>Ga0172378_10001324_pt1 | contig 22794 bp, 16 predicted proteins | sample GrowelOW332metaG_FD_119755 | JGI IMG/M metagenome (GOLD analysis project Ga0172378, IMG submission 119755) | Groundwater microbial communities from an aquifer near a municipal landfill in Southern Ontario, Canada - Pumphouse #3_1 metaG | ecosystem: Environmental > Aquatic > Deep subsurface >... | reverse complement strand
TTTAAAGAAATTCTCATGCATAAAGTAGCGATATGATTGTTCTACTGCCACGGGGCCAAGATATTCATCAAGATTAAATGTCGTTACATTAGCAAAGCTAACCTTTAGTACGGATGCTAATTTAGAGATATTACGATATATATCTAGAGGAGTAGAGCCGGTAGCTAATCCTAAAACAGATTTCGGATTTTGCTCAACAATTTCTATAATATGCTTTGCTACTTCTATTGCGATATCTTTCGTTTGATTTTTAATAATAATTTCCATGTGTGTTTTCCTTTATGTTCAATTATAAAACTTGTGTTCTTCAATCCTCAATACTATAGATGCTTTGTAGTAAATATAATTATTTTAATTAGAATCGTAGTTGATTACTCCATAAACAATGCTGCAGCGCCAATTTTTCCTGAATCATAGCCAATAGCAGCCTTGACAATATCGACAGGGGGGGCAAATTTTAATCCATAAAGTTGTTTTTGACAGTAGTCCTTGATTTTCGATATGAGATATTCCCCAGCTTCAGCAACCCCTCCAGAGAGAATCACCGCTTCTGGTCTAAATGTGTTGAAATAACTTAATAATCCTTCACTTAGATGACTCACATAAGCATCAACTAAATCAAGTGCATATTTATCGCCTCGTTGTGCCGCTATAAATGCCACTTTGGCGTCTATCAAACCATGTTCTTTACTTATGTCCCACATTATTGAATCTGGATGCATATTCATCATTTTTTCAATATCTTTGGTTAACGCGGTAGCAGAAGCATAGGCTTCAAGACAACCTTTTCTACCGCATCCACACTCTCTTCCATTCATAACAAGTAATGAATGGCCAAATTCAGCACCTTTGCCAAAGTTACCTTCATAGAGTTTTCCATTTATTACAATACCACTACCGACGCCAGTTCCTAATGTAACCATTAAAAATGAATTATATTTTCTTCCTGCGCCAAATTTTGCTTCCGCTAGAGCAGCAGCATTCGCGTCATTGGTCACTCTCACTGGAAGATTGAGCCCTTCTTCCAACAGTTTTTTTACAGGTAAATCATACCAGTTGAGGTTACCCGCGAAGGTGATTACACCATTCACAGAATCTACCATCCCTGGTGCGCCAATACCAACACCAACTATATCTTCTTTGCGGAAATTATTATCCTTAAGAAGTTGTTTAATTGCGTTCACGATTTGATTAATTGTTTCTTCAGGCTTATTGTTTTTGTTTACGGGAAACTTAAAACTAAATAGTAACTTACCATCACTATTAACGATCCCACCCTTGAATGATGTTCCGCCTATATCTACTCCGATATAAAACATACATAACCTCCAATCGTTTAGCTAATCTTCTCTACAATGATTTCCATAGGAACTAGTGTAACCTTCTCATTTTTTCATTAAGTTTCTTTTTAACAAAGATCTGAAATAAATATAAGGTGACTATTTCAAGTCACAGCAATTAGATTCTCTTATAGTCTTTCATGCCTTGTTTTTCGATTACAAAACGAATGATTTCTATAATCTTTTAAAACCCAAATTCAAAAATTCTTCCCCCGTAGTCCTCTAAGAAGGAAACGGTTAGTACTCGTGTCTCCTCATTAAAATCAAACGTTGTTTCTAGGGATTGCGGATAGCCTATCTTCACATTTTTTACATTATATTTATGTAAGTCTACTCGGATTGTTCTTGCTTTCCCTGAAGTGTTCCAGACACCTAGAACCATCCTTTTATCATCTTTTAACCCACCGACTACTTCCTTATCAAAGAACTGGCATGTCCCGCGAGGATAAATAGGAACTGCTTTCTTTTTAAAATCAACAATCGATTTATAGTAATCAATTCCCTCACGGATCAATGCTAATTGTTGGGCCGGCAATTTGTCTATATAACTCGCCAAGTGTATTCTTCCAAGCATAGCGTTACACATATTCATTGCAACCACTTCATCTGTAGGCATAATCTTTTCATAATCGTTTAATGGATATGACCAAACTGCTGCTTGTTCTGGCGGACAGGCTGTTAAAACATTCGCTGAAAGATAAGGATACTTCCGATAATTGGTCTGATCAGAAGTCGATTGGATTGGGCAATACTTTAGTGTTTCATAGTCCATACGGCATCCACCAGACCCACAGTTTTCAATGGTGAGGTTTGGATATTTATCCATCACGTCATTGAGCCACTTAATATATGCCCGGTTATGTTTTAATAAGCCGTCTCCTATTGAATCACTGTCATAATCATTTCCAGGACCAGCGTCGACATTATAATCAATCTTAAGATAATCTAGTTCATACAATCTCATTAACTCATCGATGACAACAAGTGCGTATTGATACACTTCCGGATGTGCGAAGTTGAGTTGAAAACGCTTATTATTAACGTTATTGATGCCTTTGATTTGGAATAGCCAACCATCCTTCATCTTGGAAAGTATTGGCGAATCTACTCCAACTGTTTCGATTTCAATCCATATACCGGCTTTTAGTGCTTTTGACTTGATGTAATCGATGACATATTTTAAGCCACCATTAGCGAAATTTTCAGGTTCTTCTTTCCAAACGCCTAAGATGTTCCACCATTCATTTCCTTTAGCAAACCACCCAGCATCAATACAAAATAAATCCGAACCGACTGATGCTGCAATATCCACTAATGGGAGAATCGTCTCAGTAGTTTGGGTGTCCCAAAGTGCATGCATATAGTCATTAAAGATAACTGGAAGTGTGTCCAGATCTTTCGCATGCCTTCTCATAATTCTTCTTGCTTTTGTAATTTCTTGAATTGTTTCCTCAAAGTCCTCACCAAAAGTTAAAGTAGCATGTACACTTTCAAAGGTTTCATTAGGACCAAGTTTCTTAATCCAATGATTATCATTCATGTTTGGCCCAGAAGCAGCCACATAAATTTGACCAATAAAATCGCCTAGTTCAAGATGCCATGAACCATTATTTTCGATCTGCACTAAATTAGCCACTCGCTTTGTCGGATCTTCTAGCACTAACATTGGAAGGTGCTCCTTAGTCGACCAACTTCCAGTATTTGTAATAGAATAGCGTTTCATGGAGGTGAAGCCATTTCCGTTAAAAATACCTAGATTCATAAGTTTGTTTTTTTGCCACTGGGCTTCTTCGTGCCAACTATTCGTTGCTTGGTAAACAAAAAGCTTTTTTGAATTTATTGGAAAGAGACCTAGTTGATGAAAACTAGATAAATACGTTAAAAACACATTGTTATTGCTAATGTTTCGTGCCACATTAAAACATGAGATTGCCTTTGTGTCATTATAAAACTGATAGTGACTTTCGACTTCTAATACATCATTCTTCGTAATAATTATTAATTCGTTTCCATGTTTATTTACATGTTCACGATGAGAGACATACTTATATGTCTCACCATATGCGGTTTGAAAATGTTTTAATCCTCTATGTTTATTATTTGTATCTCCAAGATAATCTGCTTCAACTAGAGAGTAAAATTTTTGTAAATCACTTTTTATAAGTTTGCTTTTTTTATTTTCCAAACCACAATATAAAAGTACGATTTTTCCTTCTCCGGTAATACTAAGCGATAATTTGAGGCCATTAGCCTTAAATTCAATTCTGTTGCCCATGGTTAATACTCAAGTTTCTTTCCTTCGTAAATATAGTAGTAAATCCACTGATATGTACCCGCTGTCCACCCAAGCATTTCCGTGTTTGGATATTCCTTCTTTTCTGCTCGCCCAGGTTTAATAGCGTTATAAACCTCCCATAAATGACCATGTTCAATGTATGAAGATGAACACATTTCAAGATATTTTTTACCAACTCTAAGCAAATCTTCCTCGAGTCCAACTTTAGAAAGAGCCCAGAAAGCTAAAGCATTATCATATGGGAACGAAAAGGGGTAACCTGCTTGATATTCCAGATTCGATGAATATGGGGTCGTACTTGAAATCCCAAAGGTAAATTCAACCTTACTAAGAAGATGGCGCAATGCGTCTTTATTGTTTAATAACCCTACAATAAATGGTACAAATTGTCCTGTAAAATACATCTCTCTTTGCTGAATACTATTTTTCACAAAATTATAGTCGTAATATAGACCGTCTTCGCATAGAAGATACTTGTTCATTAACTCTCTTCTCTTGTCTTTTTGCGATAAAAAATAAGATTCTAATTTGGGTTCAAATTCTGCTGCTAACAAAGCAAGATACGCTTCCATAGCGAACATATGGGAATTTAAGTCTACTTCGACCATGTCTTCCCCATCGAAGCCAAAACGTGGGGAAAAATCTAAGCCTGATTCTCCCTGAGCATTAAATCCAGCACCAGCCTTAATCTTAAATTCACGAGGGGCATTCTTATCTAAATCTAATCGCGTCGCTACGTAGTCATAGAATTCTATTTTTTCTTCATCTGATTTTGGATGATGTAAATATTGGTTTAAACCAATTGGTGTCATTCTTTTTGTCATCCAAAAATCATATTCTTTTTTTAATGCAAAATAGGCTTCTTTAAGCCATTCTTTGTCTTTCGTAACTTCGTATACATCGCGAATCATATATTGAAGGTATGGTGGCTGAGAATTGTGTTTAATGCCTGGATAAGAATTGCTATTTGGCACACAACCATACTTGTTTAAAAGATAAATAAGATTATCAGTGTTGTATTTAGCATACTCTATATAACCATCCAAAATCATGCCGCGATTGGTAAAAAAAGTATCCCAATAAAACATGCATTGAAAAACACCATCAACACACGGTGGTTCAAATGGGAAGGGCAATGGGTACTCCGGATGTGAAACAGTTCTAAGCCCATCTTTCCAACGATTAATAATATAATTGTGCGTAATTAAATACTTTTCCATAATTATCCCCTTATTTTAATTCTTTTCTTTATTTTAAACTTTGAGGCGTAACATATCAATTACTATTTTTTAAATTTAGTTTAAAATATATATAAACATATTAGTTTGCTAAATCCTTTGTAATTTTATTGTCTTTCTATCAATTTGACGTGAGTTTTACTGGTTGTAATATTGATTAATAACTTGTTTGAATTAAACGAAATTAATCTATGAATAATACATAACCGCAAGACACTAAATAATTGATTAACATTTACAAATGATGACTTTCCTCAAAAGAGCAATAAATTTAACGATGTAGATTTATACTACATTTACTACATAGCAAAGCTAATATAACATTACTACCGAATTAAAGTAGTAATATATTCTCCAATCTCTCGGATAAAACTTATCGCATCAACAAATAAAGTGGGTGACATTTTTTGAAATATATCACTCTCAAAAGTAATATCACCTTCATATTTGTTTTCTTTTAATGCCTTGAATATCTCGAAGAAGTTAATGCCATTGGTAAATGGTAGTTGATGCAAGTCATGACCTTTGTCATTATCATGAATATGGAGACATACAATTCTCGTACCTAACTTTGTGATGAAATCAAGAGCAGTTGAACCAGTAATTGCAATCTCAGCATGGCCAATATCTAAACATGCTTGAAAATAGCTATCATCGATGCCATTTAAAAGTGTTATCAAATCTTCAGGTTTACCAAAAAGGTTGTCATTAGGCATGTTTTCAATCGCGATAACGACATCATTTTCATGCGCTAATTCTTTAAGGGATTTAAAGAAATCAATGTTCTCGTTCATAGTGCAAAAACTATCGGGATGTAGCACACAATATTTTGCACCAAGAATCTTCGTTATCTCTATGGTTCTTTTAATCTTCTCATAACTATCTTTTCTGTCATTGAGTGTCGCACCTTTAGTCGTTCTAGGTACATAACCATGTGTTTGATTACAGTAAATACCAAGCTTATCGGTATATACCTTGAAGTCCTTCGCTCGTTGCCGATAGTCATCACTATCAAACAGTGAATCAAAACCAATAATGGTATTGTTCATTGTGAAATCATAAGACTTAAAGCCAGCCTTTTTTAATGCTTTGACGATGTAATATGGGGTCCCAAGACGAGTTAATGTTCCAGTGTTAGTGGAAATCGTTATTTCTTTAGGCATATAGCTTTTCTCCTAATGAGTAATTCTTCCCTTAAATATATCCCAATTTTATGCATAAATTTTAATGCTGATAAATGCACTTCTTTAGGCATTTTCCGCATAAACCCATCGCATTCAAAGGTGATGTCGCCTTGATAATTGATACGTGCTAATGAGTCTAAAATTGGTTCATAGTCAGTTTGCTCCAACAAAGGTAGGCCGTGAAGATCATATTTACCATCAATCCCATGCACATGGATACACTGCACATAATCACCAAGTGTTTCAATCATCTTTGTTGGCGATGTTTCAAGACCATCCATGTCCGCATGACCCAAATCCACACAGGCTACAAAATGAGGGTGATTGACTAAATCTAGCAACGTCTTAAAATTTACATGATTAGAGCATGCGGCAAGCGTTGCTTTATGTTCGTGCCAGTTCCACATATTTTCAGTAGCGATTTTAATGTCGAGTTGCTCCGCTAAAGAAAGATAATGTTGATAATACTCATAGTTTTGCTGTTCTTTAAAATCATTGATTGGATGTACAATGCTACTATTAGCACCAAGAATTTTAGAAATCTTGAGTATTCGTTTAGTGTATTCTATTCTATCACGCGTTTCATCAGCACTTACTGTACTATGGATGACAGGGAACAAATTATGCGTTTGATTACAGCTAAGACCGAGTGAATCCGCATAGGCCTTTACGTTCCTTGCGTTCTTTAAATAATTATCCGATGTAAAAAAATCGCAAACATACATCAGTGAAAAATCGAATGTATCAAAGCCAGCGGATTTTATCATATCTAATACTTCTTCATATTCATCCGGAGCGCCAATGCACCCTGTATTTGTCGAAATACGGGGTTTATATTCATCGATTTGATAACCAATCAAGTTACCAATTTCATTAGCCTCTTTTATTAACCCTAATCGTCTTAACCCCATGAAAACTACATAATTTTGGGGATTGTTTTGCTCAATTTCTTTAAGTAAAGTAAGAGCTCGTTTTTTATTTGAAGATAGATTAGTCCAAAACAAATAGTATTGAGTAATCGGATCGTAATTACTTACTCGTTCTTGCTTGGCTAAATTGAAATCGTAGAACATATCGTCTTCATCGTTATACAAATACCTGTTAATGAGGGCAGTCCGCGATGCAAGCGTATTTTGATAAAAAGAAACTCGTTCCTTTTCGTAAATACGCGCTTGCCGGCAAAGCCATTTTTCTAAAATAAAAAGAACAACGTTAAACTCAACGTCGTATAAGCCATTTGTTTGGCTTAACTCAGTAATCCAGCGTTGTTCTTTTGTCTCTAAAAAATAATGGTCTCTAACTTCTTTGTACTCATCAAATGGAACAACATCTATTAAGTCGTTCCAATGTTTATTCAACCAGTTTACAAAAAATGTTTTGCTCATTTTGCTTTAGTTACTTGGTGATACATTACGCATCCACCAGTTCCATTGTACTTCACATTCAACACCATCAAAAGGAAGAATGTCTTCTTCAAATTCTTCAATTCGATCACATTTGTTGCTAATGAATTCAAGGACTCTTTCCTTTGCAGTAATAATGCGATTTTTCAAAAATCCTAAGCGACCATCAAGGACTTCATAACCAAACATTTTGCATTCAATCATCCATTGCTTTTTGACACTTTCATGAAAAGCATCAAATTTTGTTATACAAGTATCAACTTCGATGACGATATTCTCAAGTGCTTGCTTATCCTTGTTTTTATAGGCCTTTCTAAGCCTTACTCCTAAATCAACTTTATGAGACATAACTTCACAAAGATTTGCCAATAGTTCATAGATATAATGATATAACTTACTCGAAGTGGCTTTTTTTCTTAAAACAGTAGCATAATCAGCATAATTTTTAGCAAATTGGTCCTCAACTTGAAGATCAAATACCCCTAATAGAGGGTCTTGATAAAGAAGGTACTTGGATGGATTATAGGATGGTGTCAACTTCTTCTTCGCTGGTTGATCAGGTAAATCCATCAATTTAAAATCTGCTAATGAATCACCTGTCAAGGCGATAAGAAGCGAATTAATCGCGTCTTCATTAGATGTGCCTTCAAAATTATACACTGATGCTTGGGCTAAGACAGGTAAGACAGTAAAAAATGAACATTCATTACCATCATCACCCCATGCCGTAATAAATACATCCTTAATTTCTTCTTTTACACATGCATTAAGTGCACATTCGGTTTGTTGCATAGAAATATCAATAGCTGGTGTATAGCCTTTCCACCGCCATGATCCGCCCGCAAACACAACCTCATTAGGTGCCTGTTTGTGGAATGAAATCATATCTAAATATGTTTTCTCTTCATTATGGTAGTAATCCCAGTACACTAATTTGACATCTTTGGGAATTAGTTTAAGTGTAGTTTCTGGAAGTGGAGTATCACGGTAATATTCTTCATCTTTATTATTTAACCGAAAGAACATATCCGACCAAATCATTGGAGAAAAATCATGCTTTTTACATATCTCAATGACTCTTGTTAAGTGTCTTGAGAACGTTTCAACACGATCTTTATAACCATTTAGTTGTAGGTAACGAAATAGTCCCATCGAGGTAGACTCGTCCATGCCAATATGGATATCTTTACTATTGAAGCATTCGCGAGTGAATGAAATTGCGTCTTCGATAAATTGATAGGTGGCTTCAGAATCGGCTAAAAGCGTATCTGCCCCGTCTCTTAAGTGGGCCATTGGGTGCCACTTTAAGGCTTGATACAAGTGTCCTAAAGTTTGTATGCATGGAACGAGTTCGACACCAAATGCTTCTCCATATGCAACAAAATCTTTAATCTCCTCTTTTGAATAGGCGCCTCTTAGATAGCCAAAATATGGATACTTTTCTAATTTGTATGTATCTTCGGTGTATAAGAGGATCCGATTATGACCCATCAAAGCAGAAAGCAGTATCATTTCTTTGACTTTATCGGTTTTCATGACTCCATTTCTAGAGCAATCAAGCATTAAACCGTTTGTCTTAAACTTTTGGTTAAAGTTTACTGAATAAGCGTTCTCGTCTTTTTTTTCTTTAATGAGCGTAAGTGCCCTAAATAGATTTGACAAAGAACCATATGTAATATCTATTTTATTATCATTTTTCGAGATCGAAACGAGGGACTGAACATCGCTTGTGTGATAAGCAATATCAAAACCCGAAAAGTTTTCTTCTCCTAAGTAATCAATTGCAATTTTAATTGGATTTAAAATCGACATAACAGTACCTCGTTTCAATATATTTAATAATAGTTAGTTGGTTGGAAAGAATTCGACATAGCCAGAGGCGCTTGTCCAAGCACCACGGACGAAAATTAGGTTAATGTTATTGATGGCATTAATATCACCATTGACCGCTGTAAGTTCGCTTAATGTCATTGTGACTCTATAGTAGCCATCGCTTAAAGCAGTAATGGTTACACCCGCATAGTTATCGCCTAATGTTCCATTAGCAAAGACAGTATAATAACCAAAATAGTTATCCCATCCATCACCAATCATGAGGCAAAAGCCAGTGTCATCGGTAGTCTCAAATTTAAGATCAAAAACAAATTCACTGGTAGCAACTGGGATATTTGCGATATCCATAATAAGATCGCTACCAGCAGTAAATGGGACACCGCGGACAACATCAATTTGATCTTCTGGGGTTCCCCCATCTTGATCAAAGACAATATTATCGATGTGAACTTTAGCGGTTGCCTTATTGTCATCATTAATACCTTTAAAGATGAAACCTAAGCGAATACCTTTTGTAAGGTTATAGAAATCGCTATGTTGACCTAGATCAACAGAAACGTGTAACCATTCGCCTGATGTTTCAGTTGGGGTAACGTTAAGTTTTGCAAAGATTGTCCAAGTATCATTAATGCCTAGTATTTGGATTTCACTATTCTCGACATTTTCAAAGTGTATATCGAAATCTAAAGTACCATGTCTAAAGGATGGTGTATTTTCTTCGCCAAACTCTTCTTGTGGTGAAAGTACGAGAATATATCCATCTTCGGATGGATCCTTTTTGTCGAACGAAATAGCCATAGAGGATTTTGATTCATGTTCTTCAGTGCTGTTTACAAATATACGATCAAAGACAGGTGTAACAGTGGTCATACCAGCATCCAATATCATATTTTCCCATCCGTATTCAAGTGTTTCCGCCGTGGCATAGTTTGTTGGATCAACTGTTGGGAATCTTTCAGCTGAGTATGGACTAATATCAACTCCATCAACCCAGAAATTATAATTATAGATTTCATCCGCGGTTGCTGGTGCACCAGCCCAATGAACTTTTACGTTAATGTGATCGTTTCTAGTTCCTTCTTCATTAAGGAATAAGGGATGATCAACTCCAAACGCATGAAGTGAGAAAAAGATTTCGGTCCATGCATTAGGAGCGGCAAATTGTGAAATCATCAATGAGTGACCCCAGTCTAAATCCACCATGCCAGTATATTCATCCATAATACGGAGCTGGAATTCTAATTCAAAATCGGTTGGATTATAAACCCAGAAGTGTAAAACTGAATTTTCCCAGGTTTGATCTTCCCAAAGTGGTAAGAATCTGAAGTTATTTAATGTAAGTAAGGTGGCACCGGAAATGTATGGGTTGCTACCTTGGAAACGAACGGCAAGTGCGGATTTACTATCTTCACCCTTACGATAAGTAGAATCAGTCGTCACTTCTTTAGTAATACCAATGTCTGCCCATCCACCAAAACCGCTACTGGCCAACAATTCATCAATTTCGTCAGTTCTTTCGGCTACTGTAATTGTCTTTGACTTTTTGTCAGAGGCCTTACCTTTGGTAGCAGTAACCTCAACAGTCACATCAAATAATTCTACAGGTGTAAAGTAGTAATTGTCGCTTACAGTTAGCGTCTTTTCTTCTTCAGCTAAATAATCGAAGTAGGAAATGGCTAGCGTATAATTGACGTTTTCTTCAATAATAAGCACCTGTGAGAAATCGTATTCCTCGCCGACATAGGCGACAGGAATATCAGTACTAAATTCGATTGACACTGTGTCGTTATTTTTGTTACATCCAGTCAACAAAAGAGGCAAAAGTATCAATCCAGTCAATAAACTTCTCTTTTTCATGTTTTTCTCCTTTTTTATTTTTATTTTAATAATGATGACATGCCATCATTAAGATTTCCGTAAAGATTTTCAACGACACTTAATAATTCAGTTCTTACCTCTTCAAGTGCATTTACATCAAGATTTGAAATCATATCTGTATATAATCTTGTGAAATATTTTTGCAGTAAATCGGTAGTAACATATGTAGTGTCATTAAGAGCGTTAAACTCTTGGACTTTTTGGTCAATCATCCACATATATTCATATTCTTCAAATCCAGCCATGATGCTTTCCATTCTAAGCGTCGTGATTGGACCATAAATACCAAAGGTTAATCCAGGATAGACAAGCATGCCATCCCCAGCACAAGATTCCCATGAAAGTGGATCATTCCAAATGTCCCTAGGACCTGCGGTGCCTTTTAGTTGTTTGCTATACCAGCAAATATTCCAGAACAAATTTCCATCAATTCCATAATCATATTCCATGTAACGGAGTACACGGGAAGTAATCAATTTCGCATCTAAATGATAGTTTGGATAAGGCATAATTGGGTCGTTACATACATACCACCAAACTTTTTCACCAAAGTCACGGTCGGTCGAATTTTGTCTTTCCTTATATAATTCACGTCCTTCAGGTGTTTGGAAATTTTGTACCTGTGGACACCATGTGTGGACACCACCAACCTCGTTTGTTGCGTTAAGGGTCTCGTTGTATGGTGTAGTAACGATATTTTCTATTCCCACGAAAGATGCGTAGAGATCTGGAAAATTAGCAAGTTGAGGCGCTAATTCGACTTTTACATCGAATATATCCTTATCATGTTGCTTAACAGTTTCATATTGGGCTGGTGCTGGTTCATCGTCCATATAGAAATAAGCTTTTTTAAATAAGTCGATAGTCGTATCGCCCTCTTGCCTTAATTCGATGTTTTTATCAATCATCTTTTGTAGCAGTGTTCTAGCATTATTTTTTGTCATCGAATTCGTCGTGATTGGTAAGCGACTAGCTGCTACTCTCTCATCCTTCACAACTTTCTCGATGTAGTTTTTAATATAGTAATCAAAATTTGAATAAGAACTCAGTTCTGGAGGTAATTCTCCAGGTGATAATCGTTTGCTTACAGCGAATTCAAAGTATGCATTATTCATGTCGGCATCTGCATTTTGTTTTTCGCCAAGTGGAATTTGGTCGTACCAAATTAGGAAACTACTGCGAACATGGTTTTCATTTGGCATAACCGCATCAAAGATTTTGACCTCAAATGGAATGTTGATAGATTCCCCATCAATGATTAATTTACCAATTCCTTCATATTCTCCTGCCGGGGTATCTTCCGTTGTTTTTAAATTTATGTATAGTGATTGGTTCATACCTGCAGAAATACGATCCATCTTCCTCATCTTATAATTCTTAAGTGGAATTAAGGCATCAGGATATAAGCCAGAGACGGCTGTTCTTTCATTCGAATATTCGACATTCATATAATAAGCTGTGGCAACTGTGAAATGGTCTTTGGTAATGGTACCATTGGGCCCAATTACATCAGGAAGAATAAAATCGAAAGACTGAATATCATGATCAGGGGTAATCATTAACTGAATACCCTCATTTTCATTCTTCATGCTTGTAAATCTTAATGTACTATCTCGCTTAACAAAATCAGCATTATCTGGATCTTTTTCATCAAGATAATCCCAGTCAGAAATAAGGTTTTCTGATGCATACGCATACCAAAGATGGACGCCTATATCGGATTTTTGTTGATTGCCACAACCAGCAATCGTCACTAGTAATGGTACCCAAAGTAGTTTTAAAAGTTTTTTTGTTTTCATAATCATCCTTTCAGACCACCTACGGTCGTGTTTTCCATAATCAATTTTTGGAAAGAAATAAATAGCAATAGAATAGGAATAACTGAAATAACAACGACAGCTAGATAAACGGGATAAGATATTCTCGTTGCGTCATCTCTTAATAAATAGACAGCTAACGATAATGGGGCGTAACTAGGCATGTAAAGATATGCCGTCATATAGTCGTTCCAAGCGCCGATAAAATTCACAACGAATAACGACGCCATGATCGGTTTAACTGTCGGAAGCATAATTTTTAAGAATGTCGTAAAGTGCCCAGCCCCATCAATAAATGCAGATTCAGCATAACTCCATGGCACACTTTTAAAAGCGGAATAGAGCATTAAGAATGAGAAACCAAATCCTCCGAACCAGATAGGCCACAGGAACCATGGTTTATCACCAATTTGAAGTGTTCCCCAAATCAATTGATACATCCCAGTAACGCCGCCAACCAATGGAATAATTTGGATAAAAATAGCCACAGAATAGATAAATGTCGATGTCTTAAATTTATATTTTGAAACAACGTAGGCAGTAAGACATGAGCCCGCCAAACCTAAGAAAGTGGAAACTGTAGACATCCAAATACTATTGATAATGGACATACCAATATTAGTTTTTCCTGTCGTTGCTGTCCTAAACACTTCTTCGTAGTTTTTAAAAGTCCATTCGAGTGGGAGTCTAAAACTATCCGTATCAAAATCTACAGTATGTTTAAATGAGTTATAAAATGCCCAAACCAGTGGAAAAACTAACGAGATTCCATAGATAAGAAATATGACAAACATTATTGAAAGTGTGATTCTTTCACCGACAGACTTCTTTTTCCACATGCTGACATAACTATGCCATTTGGAAGTCTTATACTTTTTTCTCTCATCGCGCCTAAGCACGATGATTGGGCATGGTTCTTCAACAATTGCATCAATGGAAGGTACCATTTTTTTCTTCATATGTGACGCCCCCCTTTCTTTAATATTCAACATTCGCTGAAACTTTGTTGAGTAACCAGCGTATTAGTAGGACAAACGGAAGACCAACGACTGTAAAAATAAGACCTACAGCAGCTGGATAAGTTAACGAAGCTTGAGAATCAGTCGCGGTTGTCCATTTAATGATATACCAACCGACCATCGAAGCCGTTTTAACGTCTGGGGTAAGTATCATAACCGCCCCGTAAGAGATAAACATTCCACTTAACGAGAAAATGATTAAAGTAGTGATTGTTGGCCAGATTAGCGGAACAACAATACGAACGAATTGTTGAAAGAAACCAACACCATCGATTTCTGCACTTTCAAAGATTTCATTTGGAATACGTCGCATAGCGCCATAAAACATGATCATGTTGATGCCAACACAAGTCCAAATCGAATAAGCGATAACCATGGTGAATGCGGTACTCTCCGAGGAGAATAAGCCTAGCAATTCCATTTGTTCCGTGATAAATCCTAAATCTTTTAAAATGTTATAGACCGGCGCTCCTTCAAGAAGAAGCATTCTAAATAAAGTTGTAGTAACGGTCGCACCAATAATGGAAGGCAGATAAAAGAGAACCTTGAACAAGCCTGCCATTGGCACTCTCTTGAATAAGACGTAAGAGAAGAAAATGACGATTGGTGTAGAAATAAAGATGTTGACAGCAAAGTAAATCAGACTGTTTTTAATCGCATAAACAATTTCGTTATATTGACCAAGAAAGTCTTTACCTTGCCCTAAATATTCAAAGAATCTCTTAAAGTTGTTTAAGGTGAATCCACCGCTGGCGTTTTGGAACCCCATAATAATGGAATCAAAGTTTGGTACAACCCAGAAGACTACAAATTGAAGTATTGGGAAAAAGAGCATAGCGATGATAAAAATTCGTTCGCTAGCCTTTTTTGTTAAACGACGGGTCTTTTTACGACCATCAATTTCGCTTGATGGTCGTTCAATAACTCGATGTTCAACAAATTCTCCATATACTTCAATGTTTAAAATGTTATTCATAATATTAATGTTTTATTGATTATAACCAGGTAATGTAAGACATATATTTAGACCAGTTATTTTTGATATAGGTACCTTCATTTTGATAGATAAATTCGGCCGAGAATTTCGGTGAGGCAGATGCTTTATCTGTTAATATTGCCTTATAAGTAACTGGGTGAACCCAGGCAGAGTAATTGAAGTTATATAATTGAGCAACTTGTCTCACATTGTTAAATGGAGAGGAACTCGTAACCATCTGTGGATTAGCATAACTTGCAATTTTATCTAAGGATTGTTGGAAAGGTGTATTAGTATCCCCTTCTTCAATCGTGTACTTTAGTGGTAAATTCGAGTAGGTATTGTTTCTATAAATCCTACATCCATCATTACTATATAGAAATCTTACAAATAATTTAGCGGCATCCTTAGCGTTAGCATAAGATGGAATCAAAAGACCATGAGAAGGACCGATACTGTTATAGACACTTCTTGCGTTATAAACACGGTCAATTTTTGCATCATCTAACATCGGAAGAACTGCTTTAATTTCAGCATTTGACTTGTGATCATCAATCATTTCTACAAGGGTGTGAAGTTGGCTATCTGTAATACCAATTTCTTCTCCGATAGAAGATAAGATAGGGACACCAATCATTTGGATGTTTTGAGCTTGTTCAAAATAGTCTCTCTTCATTTCACTGACAATCCAGTCACCATCAGCCATAAATGCGCTATTGCCGGTAACAAATTCAGTTTGTGCTTCCATGTGAGTTTTTGAGGAGCTGCCATTAGAACTATACTTCAAATCTAAAATGTCAAACATTGCTTTAAGACCTTCCAAGATGCCCCGGTCCTCATAAACTTTCCAACCATTACCAAGAATGTCGCCATCGCCTGGGTCAGTGTTAACGAAATCAATGAAGTTTTGTTGACCTGAATATTGAGCAAACCAAGTTTCAAATAGATATGACCAATATCCAGAAGCATTACCGCCTGCCCATGAATACGGGAAAATACCTTCAGATTTTCCTTCTGCAGCAATTTTTTCAATTGCATTTTTCAACTCGTTTGAGGTTAATGGAATATCAATATTATATTTTTCAAGCACGACTGGATTTACGAATAAACCGGTTGTCGCATTTGCCCATGGTAGGGTGTACATATTGTCATGCCATTGCGGGTAAGAACCATTGTACATACTGGCTTCTTTATACCCTTTTGAGAATCGCGATTCGATTGTCTCCTCTTCTTCTTTACCGTCCACATCGATAGCTTTGCCTTCGAAAATATCGTTTAGTGGTTCGAGAAGAACTTTATCTCTTGTTTTTAATGCGGAATAACTCTTTTGAATGAGCATATCAACATCAAGACCACTAAGAAAATAAAGATCAATATGATTATTGTTTGGTTGTGCTATTTCTTGAATGGCACTTTCACCAACAAGAGAAGACTCTTCCACGAAATCAAAACTCACTTCAGGATGTGCCTTTTGGAATTTTTCAGCCGCTTCATGAAGCCAATCGGTGCCATAGCCACCTTTATAAGCACGAATTTGAATGGTTGATGGTTCAGCTTGTGTAACACCACCTCCACCACAACTTGCTAAGCCAATGGTGGTCATAGCCATCAACAGCATTGGTAGAACTACTTTCTTAATTTTCACGTTCAACTTCCTCCTATTATTTTTGGTTGAAATCTATCTAGAATTTTATATTCACAAGAGCTAGTCCCAAGTGATGACAATTTATGAACATCTGCAGGAAACTACAGTAATATAAACTTTTTTTATCTATGCGTTAATAAATCATTTCATAATGGTAGCGCTTGCATATTTAGGTATAGAGAATGTCGGATAAATAAACACATTACTGTGTAAATATAACCTTACTAAAATAATGAGTTAAATAATTGTCATGCCTGAGACTATGTCGAAAATATGAATCTTTTCTTCAACAAACTTTAGATTCAATTTTGTGCCAGACTCAATCAACTTTTCTGCTGCAACCTTACTAAGGATGTCTTTGCCTCCAAAGTTGAAGTGGACGTAATATTGGTCGCCAAGAAGTTCTGATAGGCGAACGTCTATTGTCATAGAACCTTCTGCGGTAGACTCAATAATGGATTCTGGACGAATACCAAACATAATCTCGTGAGCATCACCCCGAACGATTTGTTTTAGTCTTTCAATTAATTCTTCTTTATCAGTTAAATGTTTATTATATTTTTGGTTAAATTCTTCTATATCTTTATGTAAGTGATTTCTTGACTCGAAATCAGCCTTTTCCTTCTTTAATTGGTCGACAAGAGATGGATATTTCTTATTTTCTTCCTCAAGCATTGACGAATAATATTTATCATATTTTTTTATAGTGTTCTTACTTAAAACAATGGTCTCACCATTTGGGAATATAATGGTTCCCTTATTATACTGGGCTTTCAATAAATTCATTGCTGGTGATCCAATGAATGAAGCAACGAATAAATTACGAGGATATTGATAAATTTCCATCGGGGTCCCGATTTGTTGAATATAGCCATCTTTCATAACAACAATGCGATCCGCCATTGTCATCGCTTCCGTTTGGTCGTGCGTAACATAAATTGTAGTTGCATTGAGTTTTTTATGTAAGTCGATGATTTCACTTCTCATCTGAACACGTAGTTTCGCATCTAGGTTTGAGAGTGGTTCATCCATCAAGAAAATACGAGCATTACGAACAATGGCTCGCCCTAATGCGACACGTTGCTTTTGCCCGCCTGATAATTCTTTGGGCTTCTTTTTTAATTGATCGGTAATTTCAAGAATACGAGCAGCTTCTTCTACTCTTTTTTTAATTATATCTTTACTAAAACGCCCGACTTGAAGGGCAAACGCCATGTTATTAAAAACAGTCATGTTTGGATACAACGCATAGTTTTGGAAAACCATTGCGATATCCCTGTCTTTTGCTAAAAGATTATTTGCATACTCCCCGTTAATGAATAAATTTCCCGAAGAAATATCTTCTAATCCCGCAATCATTCTTAAAGTCGTTGATTTGCCACAACCAGAAGGGCCGACAAAAACAACGAATTCTTTCTTTTTAATACATAAAGAAAAATCGTGTACAGCGTGGAATTTATTCCCATAGACTTTATTTACTTTTTGCAAGAGAACATATTGATCGTCATAATCGCCCGGAAGAGTTTTGTCTTCGAAAGCACGATCGATGTCTTCTTGGCTAACTTTTTGCCATGGCCATCTCATAATTTTTTCACCTATCATTCGTTGATTATCTCAATTATAAATGGCAATCAAGAGTAAATCAACACCTTTTTAAACTTAATTTAAAATATGCCAAACACTCGAATTTAGTCGATTGTTTTCTTAAAATACATAGGTTTTGCGACTTGTTTTGAAAGTATTTTTGTAATAGTCAGATTTTATGTGTTATTTTTATGTCTGCGGAGGCTTTTAACAATAGATCCTAAAGAATCTCCTATAGCGCTATAAAAGCACATGACGAAAGCATGTTTTTTTGTTTTAACCTCTCAAGTATAGATAAATTAGTATCCATTTCCATTAATAATGGCAGTAAGAGAGACGAAACCAGAGAGGTAAATCCAATCTCCACGCATAAAGAATAAATCTATTTTTTCTGGATTACCTTTACTTTTTGAAAGTGCGCTCAAATTATCAAAGAAATAACGGTATGTATGTTCAGATAATCGTAATATTTTAACGTCAAAAATTTCATACGTAGTACCATCAGCAAATAAGGTAAAGTAACCATAATATGTTTCCCAATTTCCAAACATCAATGCGATGCTCGCTTGTTCTTCTTGATTTTGATCATATGTAACATCCAGCATAAAACCATGTTTCGCGTCAATGTTACCATCCGGCAAATTATAGATAAAATCGCGATATGCTGTAAAGTCTTGTTTTTCAAAATAACTTTTAAGCACATTGCTTGTTGGTTCTATGACGATATATCCGCTTGCAGATTTGGTTTCACTGCGTACTTGAATAAGCGACACCCTATCTGGATGGCCAGTTTTCTCAGTCAGTTTCCCTAATTCAAATGATAACCGGTAGTACCCATCATTAAGTGCCACTATTGATAAACCATCGTATTGACTACTTAAATTTCCTTCTGCGCTAACAACAAATTTACCAAAGTAATTGGTCGCATCCTTCATCAGAAAAATATTCATATTTGTTTTTGACTTACTGGTACATTTGAAATCCATGGTAATCGTTTCGTTAAGCGAGTAACTTACCTTTTTCACCCAGTCTGCTCCCCTGTTAAATAACTCACCTCTATCTAAATTAGTTCTATTCTCGTATGTGATCGTAAAATAACTTAAATACGCATCGGCACCTTTGAAACTCATTAAACAAAAATACTTAACGTTCGTGGCGTCTGACATATCAATCATAATGTCTTTGTTACGATTCGTTTTATCATACGATTTTGAAACATACTCCATGTTGTCTAGGCTACTACCATACATGAGTTTCACATCTAAGTAATTTCTAAAATTAAACGTGATTTTCTTTATTCCAAGTATTGGCGTGACATTATAAAAATATGAATCCTCAACGCCAGACATACTCATAACATGATTTTCTAATTGAGATACAGTACCTGATACATTAAAGGTAATATTGTCACCAAGAGAAGACTTTCTTACAAACGTACCAGCACTTGCCTCAGAAGTTGACAAATTTCCTAGTGAAAGAGTGTGTTCGGTTTTCGATAAAACACACGAAACAATGGTAAACGTACATACAATTAGACATATTGTTGTAAGAACAACGGTTAGAGTTTTAAACTTTCGTTTCATTTAGATGCTCCTTTGTATGATTAATTATTTTCTAACTTTACTGTTACCCCATTCTACATCACGGATAAAGCTTTTCCAACTTAGTTTAAAATTTACCTACGACATATCTTTTTTTGAAAGAATAGGGGCATGAATTAATAAACGCGCTTTATAAAATTAAAAACGCTCATGAATTAACTTATTCAACAGATTATATTAATTATTCTACTTTGTTAAAAAAGGCAAAATCATTCGTCTAATTCATGGTATAATTTAAAAAATAGAACATACTTAATTTGGGGGTTATCATGGAAAAAACCATCGAAAAAAGAAATGAAGTAAGAATTTCGTATCAGATTGAAATTATTAACCTACTACGAAAGGGAAAACGAACCATCACCGAGATTGCTAAAATTCTCGGCGTTTCTTTTACCGCTATTAGTCGTATTGTAGATGAACTGGTAAAGACCAAATTGCTAAAATATTCAAACAAAAAACAAATTAAAACCCGTGGCAGAAACCCTAGTTTTGTCGAACTAAATTGTGATGATGGTGTTGTTTGTTCGATAGATTGCTCTTCTTTTGATGTCCGAGTTATTCTTGCTTCATTAGATAATTCAGTTATCGTCGAAGACTGTATTCCTGATGTTAAGTATATGGATAAGGAATTAATCAGACAATTAGAAATAATAATTAAAACACTCTTAGAAAAACCTGAAGTAAATAATCGTAAATTACTTTCAATTTGTATTTCTTCCCCTGGTTTAATTCGCCCAGACTCCTTCGAATACGTTACTTCACGTCGTTTGAAAGAGTCCACCATCGTAAATCCTGTTTCCTACTTATCAAATGTTTTCAATGTAAATGTAGAAATGCATAATGATGTCCGCCTTGGATGTCTAGCTGAATTAAAATTTGGTTCATTCCCAAAAAGACCTTTTAATGGCTTATTCATTCATGTTAGTTTTGCGGCGGGTCTAGCTTTGGTTTTTAATGGCAAAATCTACAAAGGTTCTCACAATTTTTCTGGTGAAACACCAGTATATATAGGTAATGATGACATCACCAAAGAGTCCCAATGGAACGCTCGTTTCTTTTCAATTTGGGAAATCAATCAAGCTATTAAGCGGTATAAGAATCTTCCTGTCGAACCATTCAACGAGTTTGTCGACTTAGAAAAGATCATTGAAGATTACAAAAATGGCGATCCACAAACTGTACGCGCGGTCGAAGTAAGTGCAAAGCGAAATGCTATCACCATCTTTGGTTTAGCAACTATATTAGACATCGATTATGTCGTTATTGAAGGCCGTGTTTTAGATTTTGGTCAAGAATATCTGGATTTGATTCGCAAAGACATCGATGACTTTTCTGTGTCTGACATTCGGACAAGAATTCTTACTTCAGGCTTAAAAGACGTAGGTTGTGCGATGGGTGCTGTCTATCAGGCTTGCTCCATGTATTTTAGGGATACGATTGAAAACTCCACCAGAGAGCGGTTTAACGTTACAAACTTTGTATTAGAAGAGAAATATAGAGATTTGTAATTTTAGAGCTCCAATAGTTTTTTTAAGTTTATTCCTTTACTTTTTACATACTTTAACACTAGATCTTTATGTCGGACATGAATTATTTCAAAGTAAGTAGAAGTACACATATCCTGCTTGTTAGTTTGATTTTAATATCAATAAGATTTAGTGCTACAATTAGTAAATCAAAAAAAATAGTGCACGAAACAATTTGTAATTAGATTAGACTAAGTAATTCCCTTTTTGTTACACATTTTTAACAGAGTTACTTCAAATGCGTAAATAGCGTTGTTTCAACTTACGAACTCGGCTATTCAAGAACATACAAAAGCTATGTCTTTGGTAATTATAGGAGGCCAGGTCTACGTTAAACAAGGGGATTACCATCTTTTTGCAAAATATAATAGTGTTAATAATCTCTATCACAGAGGAAATTTCTGCCGGCCATAGTAGTTTGAGTATTAACTTCAATCTTACTTAAATATGTCCTCTGGAAGCATTTATAGGAATCAATCATACTCTGAAGAACTTCCTTAAGCAAATAACAATAATTAACGAGTGAATACCCCCTATGTATCCTTAACGAGTAAAATTGTGTAACTATACATTTTTTAACCTAAAAATCAAATGTCCCAAATCTTAAAACATTACAATATAGGCCAATTATCGTGTTTTAGCCAGGAAAAAAAGGTTTGAAATTGTATCAAACCTACGTTTCAATATGAAATTGATTTTAATGGGGTTGAACTATTAAATCGTAATCTTGTGGCCTTGACTTTAAATAAACACAAAGTATTACAATCAATTTATCAAGAACTTCATGATTCTATTCCTTTTGAAGCTGATATATGGACGAGTCCAGATTCTGGTAAGTTTATTCCTCATGTTTCAATCTACTTTTCGCAGTCGATGGACTTAAATGAAATGTATCAATACATTAAAAAATCATTCATTCCCTTTTCTGGTCGCTTAGTAGCGATTGAACTTTCTTTATTTGATGTTAAGACTTATACAATCGTTAAACGATTTCCAATAAAAAAGAGGTTATTTTAAATAACCCCTTGTTCGATTAGCGCACGTGCAACTTTTTCAAAACTATAAACATTGGCCCCAAAGAGGAGGTCATTTTTCTTATCATAGCTTTTAGCCACATCATTAATATTATGGAATATTTGTCGCATTACATCAGAGAGAATCCGATCAACTTTCTCAAATCCATAGCTATAGAATTGATGGTTTTGTGATATTTCAAGGCCAGAGACAAGAACTCCACCAGCATTAGCAGCTTTAGCGGGTCCAAAGATGATATTATTTTCTCTTAGTAAATCAATTCCTTCTTTTGTCGTTGGCATATTAGCGCCTTCGGCAACGATAAGGACACCATTTTTAATTAAGTGTTCAACACTATCTTTTTCAAGTTCGTTTTGGTGAATTGATACCATTTTCTTGTACTTTATGTTCTTTGTAGTTATTGATCATTTATTGATTCA
>Ga0172378_10001322_pt1 | contig 22804 bp, 23 predicted proteins | sample GrowelOW332metaG_FD_119755 | JGI IMG/M metagenome (GOLD analysis project Ga0172378, IMG submission 119755) | Groundwater microbial communities from an aquifer near a municipal landfill in Southern Ontario, Canada - Pumphouse #3_1 metaG | ecosystem: Environmental > Aquatic > Deep subsurface >... | reverse complement strand
TTTCCAGATATACCCACAATAATTTTACCCAATAAACAAACTCCTAAATCTCCAATTACTGAATTATAATCTATTTCACCTTTTTTTAGTGGATGATTATCCACAAGCTTTCTACCTAATAATGCCTCGAATTCATTTCCGCAATATTCAGCAGTATGTTCCATATCAAAATATGATGGTGCTTGTAATAAATAATTTGGAGTAATAATATCAGGTGCATTTATTGTGATAATTTTAGATAAACGAATATCTCTAGAAGATGCTCCCACTAAAATATCAAACTCACCTTTCTCGACCGTCCAATCATTTAATTTAGTATTATAGAAAGCAAAACTTCTCTTATCTAAAGTTACGCTTACCTCTTTTCTTTCTCCTGCTTTAAGGTCTATTTTAACAAAAGCTTTAAGGGCTTTATCTTCTCTAAATATGCTACTTGCTTTATCCCTTACATAAATTTGTGCTATTTCTTCACCGTCCACATTTCCTGTGTTTGTAATACAAAAACTAACACTTAGGGTATCCTTTTCGGTAAGTTCTGTCTTATTTAGTTTCAAATTGTTATATTCAAATTTGGTATAACTTAGTCCATAACCGAACGGGAATAAAACATCCTTTTTAGCCTTATCAAAATAACGGTAGCCTACATAAATACTCTCTCTGTATTCAACTGTTTGTGGACCCATTTTATAGTAAAGATAAGCTGGATTATCCCTCATAGATAGAGGATAAGATTCTGCTATTTTACCACTTGGATTCACTTCACCATATAATAATTGATAACAAGCCTTACCACCCGCACAACCACACAAATACATATTTAATATTGCATTTACATTTTCATACCAAGGCATAGTAACGGGACTACCACCAGCTAGTACAACTATTACATTGTCATTAACTTTCCTAATTTCTTCAATTAATTTGTTGTGTGCTAATGGCATTTCCAAATCTTCTCTATCAAAACCTTCACTTTCATATTCATCAGTTAGTCCGACAAATAACAAAACTGCATCTTTACCTTTAGCTATTTCGCAAGCTGCCGAAATTGCTTTCTTATCGATTTTATTTCCATCTTTTATATCATAACCATCAGTATATTGATAATCTTGTTTTATTTCTTCTAAATAATCTATAAAGCTAGTAAGTTTATAAGGATTAATCCTAGAACTTCCACTACCTTGATAGCGAATTTCTTTAGCCAATGTACCTATTATAGCAATTTTACTATCTTTTTTAAGTGGCAACGCATTATTATCATTTTTCAATAATACAGCACCCTTCGTTGCTGCTTCGCAAGCTAAATCATAATTTGCTTGCATATCTGCTTTATAATTTTCGTGTCCAGTGCGATTTTCCACACATTTATAAACAAACTTTAATATTCTTGTTACAGTTTTATCCAAGTCTTCTGTTGACAATCGACCTTCTTTTACCGCATCAAATATAACTTTATCACCAATACCATTACTGGTTGGCATTTCTATATCTAACCCAGCAACAATTCCCATAACTCTATCATTTACTGCACCCCAATCACTTACAACAATACCATCAAAGCCCCATTCTTCACGCAATATGTCCCACAATAATCCTTTATTGTCACTTGCGTGCAAACCGTTAATAAGATTATAACTGCACATTATTGTATATGGTTGTGAATTTTTTACTGCAGTTTCAAATGCTGATAAGTATATTTCTCGCAAAGCACGAACATCTACTTCACTTGAAATTGTCATTCTTCTATACTCTTGACTATTAACAGCAAAATGTTTCAAACTAGTACCTATATTCTCAGATTGTACACCATTTATATAGCCTACTGCAAGTTGACCTGCCAAAAATGGGTCTTCACTAAAATATTCAAAATTTCTTCCGCAAAGTGGATTTCTCTTAATATTAATACCAGGACCTAGTACCACATCGACATCTTGTTCTTTCGCTTCGTTAGCAATGGCTTGTCCAACCTTACCTACTAAAGTAGTATCCCAAGAACTAGCTAAAGTTACAGCCGGAGGGAAACAAGTTGCGGGCACACTTTCTTGCATCACATTAGCGACATCAAAAGTCCCACCTTTTTCTTTTCTTAATCCGTGTGGTCCATCACTTACAAAAACCGATGGCACTTTCTTTTTTATAATAGGTGTTGTTCTCCAATTAGTAACACCCGAACATAAAGCACATTTTTCTTCTAAAGTTAATTTTGCTACTATTTCTGATACATTCTTAGTCATTTTTGCTCCTTATATTATGTATACTATTTTTGTAAGGTAAATTATTACCTTCTACATAGATAATCTCTTCTTCATTTCCATTAGCTTTACAATCTTTATTCTCAATTGCTTTAGTTAAAAAAAACTCAATTTGTCCATTAAGCGAACGATATTCTTTCTCCGCTTCTTCGTTAAGTTTTTCCCACAACTGTAAAGGTATTCTAATCACTAATTGTTTTTTTTCTTTCATAAATATAGATTATACTCCCATTTTTTATCATAAAATTAAAACAACAAACTTTGACATAATAATCAAAATTTTGTTATTCCCTCATAATTTTAATGATATCTATTTGATATCATTGTGACATCATTTTAATATAATTTAATACATTCATTATATATTTTGTTATCAATGTATTTATTTGATATCATTATAATATCATAAGTGAAAATTTATGTCAAGTTTTTTTTAATATAGTCCTTTTTATATATACTTTAAATTTTATTTTATATGATTATTATGTGAACTTTATTTATTTGTTACTAATATTGCTATTTCAGTAACTAATATTGTACAATTTTACAATAATGATAATTCAGCTCTTGAATAAAAGTAATTCTTATGTGATAATTTTAATATGTTATGTTTTTTGAGATTTTCACGGAATTGTTTTTATTTTACACTATGAAAAGGAGAATTTTATGGATAATGTTGCACAGTTTGGAGGGAAACTGCCTATAAAGATATATCTAAAAAGGGCAGATTATGTATTTTTTTGTTTATCTACTTTTGGCACTGGAGCACTAAATGGAATGGTAGCAGCATACTTGCTAATTTTTTATACTGCGGTATTAGGAATATCTCCCATAATTACAGGTACAATGTTTTTGATAGCTAAAGTATGGGATGGCATTAATGACCCGATTATGGGAATAATTGTTGATAGAACTCGTTCTAAATATGGCAAAATGAAGCCTTACTTATTATTTGGAGCAGTGCCATTTGGTATTGTTGTAGTGGGTATGTTTTTACCGGTTACTGCATTTCCAATGGCAGCGAAAATTGCATTTATGTATATATCATATATACTATTTGATATAACAAGTACAATAGTTACCATACCACTATTTGGCTTGCCTACAGTTATTTCTCCTAATCCAAAAGAAAGAGACAAGCTACTTACTTTTTCACAAATTACGAATTGTATTGGCGAACAATCTTCTCTTGTAATAATATCAGTATTATTTTTAATAACCAAAAACAATCAAGCTTTAAGTTATTTTGCTACTGCTGCAACTATCGGCATACTTGCTCCAGTATTTATGATACTTGCGGGTAAACGGGTTGAAGAAAGAGTAGAACAATCTGATACCCAACCCAGTCTTTGGGAAGGTATCAAATATATGTTTGTTAACAAAAATTTGTTTTTTCTGATAATAACCACTTTATTATCATTTTTTAGAGGATTAGTAACGGGTGCCGTTATATATTATGTGTTATATGTAATTGGTAATGGTTCATTACAAATATGGTTTTCTCTGCCACTCGGCTTATCCTCTTTTGTTGGAATGTTATTAGTCCCGATATTAAAAAAGAAATTTAGTAGCAAAACTCTATTTATTGGTGCGACTATATGGTATTCGGTCGGACTTATAATAATATGGCTCTTGCAAATAAATACATGGTGGATACTTGCTATTAGTATGTTCTTTATTATGGCAGCAACTGGATTTCTGAATATTACACCCAATTTAATGGCGGCAGATACAATTGATGATTGGGAAAATCGCAAGGGAATTCGGCAAGAAGGCATTACATTTGCGGTAATATCTATGCGAACAAAACTAAGCAGTGGCTTATATAATTTCTTCTTTGGGTTTTATTAAGTTATTTTATGTTTACATCGCCAAATGCTAATATCTTTTCTCATCACGCATTACAATTTTCATATACGAAAGAAGGTATATATGATATTATGTTTATTATTCCGGCAATATTGAATTTTACTACCCTCATTCCACTTTCTTTCTATAATTTAACAGGCAAGAAATTAAAAACTATGCAAGAAGAATTAGCTATAAAAAGAGAAAGAAGTATAGAAAAAAAAGAAAAAGAAAAAAATTTATCAAATTTAAATATATCTACAATCACAGATGATAAAAAAGGAGAATAATATGAAAAAAATTAAATTATTAAATATAGTTGTATTTATTATTATTCTTGGTATAATATTATTAGGTTGTACTTATAACAAACAAGAAGCCATAAAAATTGTAGATACCGCTATTAACAATTCCATTCAAAGCGATTTTGTAGCGACAATAGCAATTGATAATTCCATTCTTAAAAGTGCGGAAAATGATTCTTTAAATATTACTGACTTTGACACCAAAATTACGAATACTATTGTAATGTTTGATGCTGAAAACTCTATTACTTATGAAAAATGTGAAATAGATGGCGAATGTTGTGAAACTTGGATATCAAAAATAGAAGAAAATAAATATAATAAAATTACTCAATTAGGCGAAGTTATTACTGCCGAAGAAATAGGTAATAACGATATAAACATAATAAATAAATTATTTAACACATACATTGGTTTTGAAACGGATAATGATAATTATATAATAGCTAAAGATAGGGGTAAACGAGATATAATAAAATATTACAAAGAAAATTTATTTATTATTGACGAAACAAAGCCTTACCAGAAAGTAATTAATGAAGAAAAAAAAGAAGTTCGCTACCAATGGGAAAATATATCTAGTATGCAAACTGATAATGTTTGCTTTACCATAACCGATGAAAAAATTGTATTACTAGAATATTTGTGGGAACATGTTGAGCAACGACACAATTCACTGAATATAACCGGTTCGGACATTATAGGTATAGTTACTGAGCGAAATATGCTAAAATGTGAATTAAGTTATAAAAATATTGCTATACCTACTATGCCACAAATAAATAATTAGGAGAAAAAAATGGAAAATGAATTTTGGGGTGATTATCATATGCACACTACATATAGTGATGCTATCTCTTCCGATATGGAAGGCGTAATAAAAAAAGGAATAGAATTAGGCTTTAAGCAAATAGCAATTACAGACCATAGCTATTCCAATATTTTCTTATGCCTTACACCTAAAAAAGTAGAAAAACAACATAAAGAAATAGATATTTTACAAAAAAAATATCCACAAATTGAAATTTTGAAAGGAATTGAAGCTAATATTTTAGATGAAGAAGGAAGTTTTGATTTATCACTTGAAGACTGTAAAATTTTCGATGTAATAAATTTAGGATTTCACAGGCATCTAAAATTGATTAATCTAAAAACTAAAAAATTTCAATTAGCAAACGGATTTGTTAATGAGGTTTTTCCAAAACTTATAAACACCACAGAACGGGCACAGAGGAATACTGATTCTTATATAGAAATAATCGAAAAATATCCAATATCCACTCTTGCACATATTAATAATGGAACTAAAGTTGACCACGTAAGATTGGCAACAGCTTGTAGCAAATGTGGCACTTATGTAGAAATTAATAGGTTGTTTTTCAAGCTTATTGACCCTATTTTAGATGAACTTGTATCAAAAACTGATTGCACATTTATTATTGATTCTGATGCACATAAAATTGATGATATAGGCGATTATACAAAAGCAAGAAAAGCAATAGCTGATGGAAGAGTCCCACTTAACAGAATTGCTAATTATAAGCGTTTCCCCGAATTTAGAAGCACAAAATAAGGAATCAATATATGGAAAATGAATTTTGGGGCGATTATCATACTCACACTTTTTATAGCGATGCAGTACTTGCCCCACTAGAATTAACAATAAGAAAAGGGATAAAATTAGGATTCAAGCAAATTGCAATAACCGACCATAGTTATTCAAATTTCTCAAAATCCCTATCCCCTAAAAAAGTAATAAGACAACATAAAAAAATTGATATTCTACAAAAAAAATATCCACAAATAAAAATACTTAAAGGTATTGAAGCTAATATCTTAGATGAAAAGGGCAGTTTTGACTTATCCCGTGAAGAATGTAAAAAATTTGATGTTATTAATTTAGGATTTCATCGATATCTAAAATATCGCAATCGTAATACTTTAGATTTCCAACTATACAATGGATTTTATTCATTACTATATCCAAATAAAATTAATACTGAAAAAAGAAAACAAATAAATACTGATTCTTATATAGAAATAATAAAAAAATATCCTATTTCTACATTAGCTCATATAAATAATTGCACTAAAGTAAACCCTCTAAAATTGGCTTTAGCTTGCGAAAAATATGGAACATATTTAGAAATAAACCGTATGCATTTTAGATTTTTAGAACCGTTTTTAGATGAAATAGTAACAAAAACAAATTGTATGTTTATTGTTAATTCTGATGCACATAGTTTTTTTACTGTAGGTGGATTTTCAAAAGCAAGAAAATTTATTGAAAGTGGTCGACTACCGACTAATAGGATAGCTAATTATAAAAAATTGCCTGAATTTAGGTCTACAAAATAGTTATATACAAGGAGTAAATTATGAGATTTTATATTGTAAGCGATACTCATCTAACATCAAAAAGCAATTGGGATTGCGACCCTTACACTCTTCCTAGACCAATTGACCACTTATGTTATCGTGAGAGCTCACAAATAATAAAAAAAGCTTTTGATTTAATTATTGCAGACAAAACTACCGATATCGTATTTATAACTGGGGATCTTACCAATCTTGGCGATTGGGATAGCCATAAAGAAATGAAATACGAAATAGAACGCTTGCAAGCAAATGGCAAACGGGTTTTTGCGTATCCTGCTGGACACGATTTCACTACTGCTGATGAGTATTCTTTTAGATTTGATAAAAATGGCAAAAAAATACCACAAAAAAAAGCAGACACAAAAGAAGTGTTTGAATGGTACAAAAAAACTTGGGAAAATGATGTAATTGCTATAGATGATAGCAGTTATTCCTATATTGCACAACTAGATGAAAAAACTCGCCTTATTATACTTATTGCAAAAGATAATAAAGATAATCGTTTAGTAATTACTGACGAAACAATGAATTGGGCAAGTCATCAAATTACACAAGCAAAATCACAAAATATGACTATTTTTGCTTCTGTCCATCATCCTATATTATATCCATCACCTATTTATAAAATTATCGCACCACACGATATGATAGCAAATAATGATGAAATTGCAAAAAGTTTAAGCGATGCCGGAGTCGATGTAATTTTTACCGGTCACTCTCATATGCACGATATAGAATACAAAGTATATGAAAACGGTAAAACCTTTTACGACATAACAACGGGTGCACTTACTGGTTATTTACCTTGTATGCGTATAGCCGATTATAATAATAAAAATAAAATTTTGGAAGTAAAAACTATTTATATAGACGATATTGAAACAGAATTAGGGTGTTGCTTACAAGAATACTCTTATCAAGGTTTTATTGGTTTTATGGAAAAAATGGTATATTCAATGGGCGATGATATCAATACTTTTGCTAAAATGGCAATTGGTATGAGTATGAAACCCGCCAAAGTAAAAAAATTAAGTTGGATTATTACCCCTTTAGGCAAATTTATTAATCATAGTACTTTTGGTAGAATAGGTAAATGGACAAGAAAAGAAACAGGTTTTAACAAAAAAGACTTTGCCGATATAAAAGATAAAAAAATCGTACCTTATATCATTAATTGTATAAAATGCCTCTATACTGGTGATGCAGATTTAAACCCTAATAGCAAAGAATATGCAATTATTATGAGTTTTATTGCAATTTTGGACAATATAACTGATAAATTACCTATAAACATTAAAGATAAATTACACGGCAATAATTTAAAAGATATTGTACAACCCCTATTATATAATGAAGGGATTTGTGACAAAGAAGCTAAAATTTATCTTGATGACAAAGCACCCAAAAGAGAGAAATTAAAAGAATTTACTAGCAAAAAAGGTGGCAAAATACTCACAATATTAATTATAAGTATAATTATACTATCACCTATACTAATTCCTACTAGCTTGTTTTTTGCACTTGTAATAAGCATAAGAAATTTGTTTATTAATTAACTTTACTTTATTAATTAAATATTTAAGTCTACGAGTAATTTTGTAGACTTTTTTTATGCTATTTTTCATAAAAAATAGAATTTGTCTATTGAGATTGCTTATTGATAGTGATATACTAAAATTACTATTTAGTTATGAAAAAATACAATTTTTTACTAATAAAAATGGAGGTTTATTATGTTTAATTTATTAATGGCAAGTGTACCTGGTATCACTACACCCACTATGCTTGAAGAAACAATGCAACAACCCACTACTACACTAAAATGGTATATTGTACCTATCTTTGTAATTACACTTTATATAATAGTAAGCGAATTGAAAAATAAAAATTACAATTTGATTTTTGGTGCAGTCGCATTTTGGCTAGCAGATGTTTTTAACGAAACTTGGAATTCAATGGTTTATGCAACTACAGGACAACCTGTTTGGGGCACAACAATAGCCGGTGGCAGTGCTTTACAAATTTTAGTCGGATACAATATCGAAATTTCATTTATGTTCTTTATTCTCGGAATTGTAGCTTGCAAATTTTTGAAGACATCCCCTAGTTTAGCTGATGAAAAGTTTTGGGACGGGAATAGAAATTGGTTAGATGACCCTAACAATATGTATTATAAAGCTAATATACATAGCAAGAATTTAACACCAATAGAAAGAAAAATAAAACAAAAAGCTATATTGGGTAGAATAATTCCTGCAATAATGGGTGCAATATCAGCAGTTATTATAGAAATTTTATTAAATGCTTGTGGCGTACTAACTTGGGAAAAATCTTGGTGGCAACCGGCTATGCCAATAATTCTATTTATTATAGGATATTGCCCTTTCTTCTTCTCTGCATATATAGTACACGACTTACCACGCAAATGGCAATTTGTCGCACTAGGAGTAATCGTTATGATAACCGTAATTTTATTAATTATTGCTGGTAGTATGGGAATGTTAGGCAAACAAATCCCAATTGGATTTCCATATCTTAACTAAATTTATATAAATTAAATAAAAAAAGCACTTCAATTATATTAAATTGAAGTGCTTTTTTTCTATATTATTAAGTGAATTTATCAACTTTTTGCAATACAAAATATTGTATCAATCCCACCTTTTTTATTAAAATAATCCGCTAAAATAATAGACATTTGCTTTATCATACGCAATAGCTGATGTAAATAATCTATATTATATTCAGGGTTTTCAAGAGCAATTTCGGCATTTTTATCTATATAAATATCCTCTTTTACATTCTCGAGTAAGTGCAACATTTTTTCGCCATATTCACTAAAATCTAGTGCTTTAATCTTTTCTAAATATTTTACTAAATCATCAAAATCTATATGTTTGCTCATATCTTTATTAAAATAATAATCACATACATCGCAATCTACTTGAAAGCACTTAGATTGAATAGTTGCTACTGCACCGAATATAATCCCTTCTACTACCGAAAAAATGTTAACTAGTAGTTGTTTGCAAGTCATAGCCTTTATACTATTAGGGATCGCATAATTTTCCATTAAATACAAATTATGATGAATAAATTGCAAAGAATATGACACATTGTTAAGTATAGTTTTGTTACTTATTATTTCATCAATTCTATATTTAGTAATAATTTCTTCTTTTGTTTGTACTTCAAAATTTAATTTTTCTATCATAAGTCCCTCCTATATTTATTATAAAGTTAAATAATAATTCGGTCAATAATAAATTTGCCTAAAATAACCTATTTGCATACTTGCAAAAATAGTATAAAAAAAATCGCATCTACATTTTGGGATACGATATTTTTCTTTTTAATAAGTTTTAATTAAAAAATTATTTACTAATTCATAGATGATAAATCAGCTACTACTTCAGCTTGGTCGTTAACATTTAATACTGCCCTACCTATTTTCAAATCGGTAGCAATAAATTTTGAACATTTTTGAGCAAAAATAGTTGCATTCTTTACTTTACCATTTCCAGCCATCAAAAACTTACCATCATTATCCATAGAGCAATTAAGGTTATCAATGTTTATGTCACTCATTTTTAATGTTGCATTATCGTTTATTTCACAATCAAAACTCTTTGTTAGTATATCTCCAGAATAAACAAATACACTTGTTTCATCATTAACTTCAATACTGCTTAAAGTAGAGATAACCAAACTTATTTTAATATCATTACTTGAAAATATTTTACCTTTTTTATTTTGAATTGACAATTCGCCATTATTTACAATTACATCAATTAAATCAATCACATTAGCACTAGCTGTAATCGTACAAGTAGGTTTTGTTGTTATGTCGCTACTTTTTTGAACAACCACATAATAATCATTAGAAATTTTTAATTTATTAAAATCAGATAATTCGATATTTTTATCTTGAACGTTTCCATCGGCTACGAAATTTTGATTACTTGTAAATAAAACAAATAAAATTGCAACCAATAATATTACAGTGGACAAAGCGAACACTTTTTTTAATATCTTTTGCATTTTGTTACCCTTCTTATTTTTAATTGTAATAAAGAACCCCCGCACTTTTATTCCAATTATGTTTTTTCTATTGTTACTTATAAATAACTTTAGCATATTTTCAAACAAAATACAATAGCATGATTTTTTTATAATTAATAAAATACCTAAAAACCCTTTAATGACAATGGAGAAACCTGATTGAAAATAGAAGATTTTACTTAAAATCGAAGAAAACAATAAACAAAAAACAACTAAACAAATACACTATATATATTTACAGTAAATAAACCTATTCTTTTATTACAAAATGCTTGCATATATAGCAAATCTATTGTACAATAAATACACCGTTTAAGGAGAAATGGCAGAGCGGTCGAATGCGGCGGTCTTGAAAACCGTTGAAGCGCAAGCTTCCTGGGGTTCGAATCCCTATTTCTCCGCCATTAGAAAAGACTCAACTATTTTAGTTGGGTCTTTTCTAATTGTATAAGGGATTCGAACGGGCGTTAAGACTAAAAGCCCAGTGGGCTTTTAGTCCGCCCCGGCGTGATAGCAACCCAAAAGGCAAGCAAGCTATGCTTGCGAAGTGACACAATTTATTGTGGCATTGCGGAGCGAATCCCGACCGCCTATTATAACGATACACATTTCCCATTGATATTAGCCTTTTCTAATTATAAGAGAGATTTGAACGGGCAAATTTAAAAAAAGCCCTATTATGGGCTTTTCTTTTTTATATTATTTCTAAATAATTACACTTTAATAGAATCAAAAGCAACTTCTATTCGAGAAATAAGCATTGCATCTTTTTCTTCATTCAAGCCTTTATAGTTTGTACCGTTATAATCTCCGCTATAAACAAGCACTTCTTTTAGTGACTTATTCTTTTCATATAATGCTTTAATTGTACGACAATCTTTATCTTTTGGATTTATATCAGCTATAGCGTAATATATTGCACAAGCGACACCGAACTCTAGCATTGGTGTATCTATTTCGTATTTTTTTGCAAGCTCAATAGTACCAAATATTCTTTCACCTTTCTGAAGTTTTCTAAGTGGGTCACGCCCTACTCTCGTACATTTATCCTTAAAAGACACCCTGCATCTTTTTATAAAACTGCTAATAAATTCGTTAATATACTTTGCAAATTCGGGATTTTCCTTTACAAGTGCCGGCATTATTTCTTTTTTCATAATGGTTTTTACAATACTAAGTACTCTTTCATCACCCATACCCTGACCTATAGATTTGTAGCCTAAAATTGAAGAATACCAAGCAATAATTGCATGTGTACCGTTAGATATTTTATTTTTTATATTCTGCATTTTGCCTATTTGGTCTGATATTTCTATTTGTCGCAATCTCTTTACCAATGGACTGGTGTTTCCTGCATACATAAGCATATCTGGCTCGCTGTTAAAAAGGGAAATTTTAAATTGGGAAAATTCACTTGTATATTTTGATATTGCATTCAATTTAACTGCAAATTCTTCAATGTCATAATTTAATCGTGCCTTTTTAGAACGCAACTGCTTTTGCCTCTTTGAGTAAAAACTCAAAACGCTCTTGATATCAGGAATATTAGCTAAATTTTTCTCTAGCTGAAGAATATTATTTTTATATTCTTCAAGTATAGTCTTTTCAGTTATTACAGAAACCATTCTGTTTACTACTGTTTCACAAAAATATGTTTTTTCAATAATTTCTTTAGTTTTTTGTTCATCAACTATAAGGTTTAAGGCATTTTCAACGTGCTTTTTTACAAATCTAGCAGCTTTTAGTTTGTTCATAACTATTAGAATAGTCAAACTAGAACCGCCATTGTCATAACGAGCTATTAATCCCTTTGCAATAACATCGGCTTGTGCTTTAATTGCGGTTTCAGGCACAGAAAGACCAATAATATGCATATTCATATACATATCTATCATTTCTTCTTGATTATTCAAATCAATTATTTTTACATTACGAATATTTTGTGTATAAGCAACACTTCCATATTTTACATCAAAATTCCCATAAGCGTTGATTAATTTTCTTAAACTAGCGTTTCGTGTTGCACCAACGATTTCAAAAGGTCTGGTATATCCGTCCCAGTGATTAAAAACTTGTGTTAAATATCCACCGCCAATAGCGCCAAAACCGTGTATTCCCGCTCTAATATAACCAGAACTTTGAGGAAAGTGCTCATTTAATTTAGGAACTGGCATTTTAGTCGTAAAATCCACCAAATCATCTAAGTATTCTATCATACTTCCATACGACTTATAAGCCAACTTCTTTATGTTTTCTACGGGTTCTTTTATATCCTTTATAAAAATGGGTATACCGCCTGCTGCACTTGCGGATAAAAGACCATTTTCCGAATCTTCGAATATTAAACATTCTGCAGGGTCACAATTTAATTCAAAAGCTGCTTTCAAAAATATTTCCGGATCCGGTTTGCCATGTTCAACTTCATCACCGCAAATTATTATATTGAAAAATTGCATTACATTAGCTGCCGCCAAATACTCAGTAACTATACTCCTCTTGCTTGATGTAGCTAGCGCAATCAAGATTTCATTCTTTTTTAGTCTTTCCAATACATCGTATAAGCCGTCTTTTACAGGCACTCCGTTGCTTCTTATATATTCAGTTTCCAATATATCTGATTTTATTCTTATTTCTTTATAAGGATAATCCGCTCCGTAATATTCTTTTGCCATATCTTCCGCAGTTTTGGCATTTACACCTAATGATGCTATAAGCAAATCGTCCGACATACGTTCTCCATATATTTGCAATGAGGCTTCTTTTATCATTTCAATTCTTAGCCTTTCGGTATCGAACATAGTTCCGTCCATATCGAAAATTGCTGAATTAATATTTTTTGTTAAAAATTTCATAATTACTCCTTTTTATATATAAATATACTAAACGACATTATATCTAAAAAATCTTAGTTTTTCAGATAATTTTGTACAAATTTTCCATTCATATTGTTCTATTTGCATTTATTATACCATAATTTCCATTTATTTCCTAATAAAATCAGTCTATATTTTTTTAGTGACTAATAAATTGTCTATATTTTTTAATAAAAATCATCAAAATAAATAAAAAAACTAAATAAAAATTATTATTATTAAAGTTGTTAAACTAAAAAAAATAAGAACGGCTACAAGGAATATAAAAGGCTACCCGCCTTTGAACTTTAAGGCTTTCTAAAGAGAATATACTATATCCAAAAAATTAAATGGCTATATTATAATATCTAATATCCTTAAAAAAGATACTATTCTACTCAACAGAGTCGTTTAACTTTATGGTTTAATTTTAAAACCCAATTTAAACCACCAATAATATAATAATATATTAACATAAAATATATTCATTTTAAAAAAAAGTGTTGCAAATTACAAATTTATGTTGTATTATAATGTTAGGTATCATATGATACTATTATTAACTAGGGAGGTAAATGTATTAGGTGGCAACTACTAAAGAAATAACTGATTTTTTAACTATAGTAAAATCCGCAGATACTTTACTCATAGTTAAAACTGATAAAAATAGAGAAACAAGATATAGACTTGGTATAACAATTGATGACCAAAAAAATATTATAAAAGGTTTAACAGCACAAAATTACATAAAAGGACCAATACCTGATTATGATCCAACAAAATTAGAAGATATTTGGATTTTTAAATCATATAAATATAATAATACATTTTATATTAAATTAAAAATTATTACTAAAAATAAAGCAAAAGCATTAAGCTGTCATATAGACAACATTGAAATTTAATTTAATACTTAATTAATAAGATAATGGGAATAACCAATAAGGGAAATGTGAGAAAGGAGTAAATGACTATGAAAAATTATTATTGTGAAAAGTGTGAAAACTTGCAAAATGTAACAGTTGAAAAAATGACAAGAACTTTTAATGTAAAAGGCGTAAATATAAAAGCATCAATATATATATATAAATGTGTAACTTGTGGTGAAGAAGTATGGGATGAAGAAAATGAGAAAAAAAATGAGAAAATTGTTTTCAGTGCATATAGACTTAAAATGCATCTACTTCAACCTGAAGAAATTAAAAAAATTCGTAAAATGTATAATTTATCTCAATCATTATTTTCTAAACTACTTGGTTTTGGCGCAAAAACTATAACCCGATATGAAAATGGTTCTATTCAAGATATAAGCCATGATAATTTAATTAGGCTTTTAGAATCATCTGATAACTTAATAAAATTATGGGAAAACAGAAAAGATTTTCTTACTGATCAAGAAAAAGAAATAATGAAGAAAATTTTACCTACTTCAAATAAAAGAAAATATAAAACTAGTTATATTCCATCTATAACTTATACAACTAAATTGAAATGTAATGATAATAGTTTATATTATGAAGGAGATTTAAAATATGCCAACTAATAGTATATTAAAATTAAATAAGTATTCCGTAAAAAACATTAATTATGAAATAAATACAGATTTTTATGCAGAACCCGGTGCACAAATAAATATAGCCCCCACTTTCACGAGGAATATAACTAAAATAGATAATAACAATGCAATTGTTTCATTATCAATAAAAATAAATAAAACAAAAGGAAATGCTCCATTTTCTATTAATATAGAAGTAGAAGGACGCTTTGAGTTAGATAATTGGGAAAATCCAGATTTAATACAACTAATGGAGGACAATACCATAGCAATTTTATTCCCATATTTAAGATCCCTAGTAACAATGGTTACATCTAATACTTCATCTACACAGCCTTATATATTACCAATAATTAATATTACTGCATTGTTTAAAAAAAATTCTAGCAATAAAGATATAAATAATTAAACATTGCAAATAAAATTTAATCTATGCGTTATAAAATAAAACCATAAAAAAGAATTCCAATTCCGGCGGAAGCGATAATAATAATTATTGGGTGGACTTTTTTTGCAAATTGCATTACCAAAAAACAAGCAATTGCTAAGACTACACCAAACCAATTAAAGCTAACTACTCCACTGCTACTTGTAAAGGTACAAGCGGCGATAGATACCATAACTAAAGCGGAAGTAATTAGGGCAACCACAGTCGGTTGCAACCCTAAAAACATATCTTTAATTGCAGGTTTTTTCATAAAATTGGAAGATAATTTATAAATTGTAAATATAATTATAAATGACGGCAAAAATAGTCCTAGTGTAGTTATCAAAACGCCTAAAATACCGCCTAATTCATATCCTATAAATGTGCCTATGTTTATCGCCATAGGGCCGGGGGTAGACTCGGCAATTCCAATAAAATCAATAAATAATTCTTGCGTTATCCAACCGTGGTCGATAACCACCGCATTTTGAATAAGTGGAATCATAGCCATTCCACCGCCAATTGTAAACAAACCTATTTTGAAAAATGTCCAGAAAAGTTGTAGATAAATCATTTATCTTCCTCCTCTGTTTTATTAATCTCTTTATCTTCATCAATATTTATAGTATTTTTGTTGTTTTTACGCCCAAAATAGCCATAAATTATACCAGTTAGAGCGGCGGCAATTATTATCCAAATTATATTAATCGGAATTATTTCAAAAGATGACAATATTGCAAGAGTCAGTGCGATTACAAACACAATCAAACTAAAAAATGTCTTTTTCACGCCCTTAACAAGTTTGAATATTGCATTAAGAATTAGTGCAACTACTGCACTTCTAATTCCTAAAAAAGCCCATTTTACATATTGATTAGTTTGGAATTGGGTAATTATCCTTGATAAAAAAATGATTATTACAATAGATGGCAGCATTACCGCAATTGAAGAAACCAACGCCCCAAAAAATCCGCCCACTTTTGCCCCTACATAGGTAGCCGAATTTAACGCAATTACCCCAGGAGTAGATTCTGCAATGGCTAGAATATTTAACATTTCTTTATCATCTACCCATTTGCGTTTTTCCGATATCTCTTTTTCGATAAGTGATATCATAGCGTAACCACCGCCAAAAGTAAACGCACCAATTTTGAAAAATATAAGGAAAAGTTGGCAAAGTAACTTTGCTTGTTCTTTTATAGATTTTTTTTCAATATTAGCATTTGTTTTTGGTGTTTTCATCTTTAACCCAACTTTTGTTATTTACTTGCTATCACAGCTAGCCATTTGCCGTTTGTATGCTCATCAATAGTAATATTCACAAACCCGACCGCATTAAGTGCAGTTTTTATTTGTGTTGCCGTATACACACTAAAGCCAATAGTCGCTATAAGTTCTTCCATTCCGTCATCATTTTGTGCCTCATTAACAATCATAAATTGACCGCCTTTTTTAAGCACACGAAATACATCGCCAAACCCCTTATTTATATCCCAAAAATAAATTGTTTCAAAAGCCGTAACCAAGTCAAATTGATTTTCATCAAAAGGAATATTTTCTGCGGTGCCTTGTTTAATAATAGTATTTCCACTTTTTATTGCTTTTTCATTTAATTTAGTTGACATTGCTACACTAGCTTCCGAATAATCCAAACCGTATACTTTAATATCTTTTTTCATTTCTAGCATATTTAAGATATTTTTTCCACCGCCACAGCCGATATCAAGGATAATATTTTTATCATCAAAATCCATATGCGTTATGCCCCACAAAGCAAGGGTGTTATGCCTTTCATTCATACTTTTTAGTTGCATTTTGCCATAAATATTACTTTGTGGCTTTTTTACATTAACAACTAATTTTTTCTTTAAATCAAACATTACTTATCTCCTTATTTTGATGTTGCCCCGACAACCTGATAAAAATACTATTTTATTTATAATATAATGTATTTAGCATAATTTATTGACATTGCTTTGTCAAGTATATTGACTAGTAATTGCTGATATGTTATGCTAAATATAATAAATAATTAAGGAGAGAATTTAAAATGATAAAACATATAGTTTGTTTCAAACTAAATAACCAAGACGACATAAAAAAATCACAAGAAATCCTACTATCAATGAAAGGTAAAGTACCACAAATTATCGATATTCAAGCAAATGTAGATGTACTACATTCTGCCCGTTCTTATGACATAATATTGGAAGTTACACTAAAGGACTTATCTACTCTAGCAGCTTACCAACAAGACCCCTACCATTGTGATGTAGTAAAAGAATTTATTCACAAAGTAACTGCACAATCTATCGCAATAGATTATCAAATCTAAATAAATATATTATAATATTCAAACAAAAGCACCTCAAATTATTTGAAGTGCTTTTTATTTATCCCCAGAATAATTAGGGGAGCAGTTTTTTTTGAGTTACTCAGCTCAAGGAAAAAATTATGAGTCCATTTAATATGTGTTTGCTATCCATAAATAACTAACTTATAAATTAGTAATAGTTTACTTTCCAATTACCATACTAGCACGATAATTCGTACTCTATAATTTATATTAGCACGATTGTACGTACTTGTCAATAAAAAAATCATTATTTTGTTTATTAAATAGTACTTTTGTTATAAACTTAAAAAAGGAGTAAAAAATTATGATTACAATAAATGAAATAAAAGTTTTTATGAAAGAAAAAAAGATTACATATTCTACACTTTCAAAAAAATCAGGAATATCAATAAGCACAATAAAAGATATTATGAGGGGCAAAACAAGTTCTCCCCGATTTGACACGGTAGAAGCAATAATATCAGCATTAGGCTTAGAAAATTCCCAATTTGCCGATAAAACTAGTAACAAAGAAAAACAATTATTACAATTATTCAATACTTTATCTGAAAATGGTAAAAACCTTGCATTGTCCAACATACAAGGCATATCAATTGGAGAAAATGGCGTTTTGCCCAACATTAACAATTTTAATAAAAATTAATAAAATATAATTATGGATTTTACTAAAACATTTAACATATTACTAGAAACTGAAAAAGTAAAGCAAGTAGACCTTGCTAACTATTTGCATATCTCAAAACAAGCAATTAGTAACTTAAAAAGCGGAACAAGCCTACCATCATTAGATATTTTATGCGGAATATCTAAATATTTTGATGTATCAACAGATTATCTACTAGGCTTAGAAACAAAGCAAGAATAATAGAATACGAGATAATTTAGTTAACTTCTTTGCTTTAATTTACTCATACTATAAATTTCCCAACTGAACTTAATATCTGAAATTTTTCGACACACTCTAAAATAGTTAATGTTAATATATCTACATTATATTGATGTTTAGAAAATTCCGCCATATATTTTGTATCTATATGTATTGTTGGAGCAACTAGAACTGCAAAAACTTTTTTATCTGGATATTTTTTTATAGCATCAATAAGATGCCTTGTTATGGCAGGCATTTCATTCGTTGCTTGCGTTCTTGCTGTCATCAATGTTACCTCAAACAATGGATTACAATCTTTATCAAAACATTCTATATCTGCTAAACCGCCTGCTGCTGTAAATATTGGTAAGCCCTCATCATCTATACTATAATTGGGTATAACGACCAAATCTGTAAATGTTTGCTTTAATGCTATGCTTGCTAAAAATTCCATTCTGGTAGGTCTATCAATCACTCTTAAAATTTCATTTTTACACTCATTTCTTTTATTTAAAGCTATGAGTTCCTTATAAATTTCTTCCTTTTTAAATAATTTAGCCCAATAATTAAGTGATGTCATCTTTAGTATTTCCAAATTACTTATCACTTTTTGTTTTATCGCAATAATTTTATTGTCTATAGCACCTACATATTCAAAATAATCTTTTTTAGTTGCCAATATAGGATAAACTGAATATTTTTCTAACACATAATTTACTTTATCTATCTCATATGTATTTATATCAAGAAAACGACCATTACCTCTTAAAGATATTATTCCTGTTATACGCATTTTCCTAATAAACTCGTCTATCGCTTCGCCAGTAATTTGGTTTATCTTAAAACGTTTCTTTTTTGTATAATCCACGCCCAATATTCCTAAACAAATATCATAAACAATCTCATCACTATAGGAAAATCCATATTCGTTTCTAATCTCACAAATTTTTTTAACTAATGTATTATAATCTGCATTTGGCCAACAAATTATTAACGCCAATTCTTTTCTAAAAATTCCCGTACTTTCAGGTATTCTGTTTTTTAATTCTTTTATTACATTCAATAAAAGTAAAAGTGGGACATTAGCATTTGCATTTTTTCTAAATGGATTATTACTTTGATACTTGATTAATGCATTTAAAAAAACATTCTGTATCTTTGCACCATTTTGAGGGATTTCATTGAATGCATCAATAAGCATATGTCCAACAACTGAAATAACAATATTTTGTCCAATCTCATAAAAAATAAAGCCAAATTCCATAGGTAATTTAAACCAAGTATCAAATCTAGAAGGCCACCCTTTATCAAATCCCGATTCTTTATGGTTTTGTGGGCTATTCGCAATGATATATTCTAAATCGTAATTAGAAAACTCTTCCTCGCCCTTAAATATACCTTTTAATCTAGTGTCTTTTACTTCAAAAGTTGTTTTATATAATTTTTGAAAAATTAATTTTTTAACAATTTTATGTATAATTTCATTATTTAATTTTTCACCTTCAAAAGGTAAAACGCAATTAAGAAACGCCGCAATACGTTGAGGACTACGCATCGTTGTGGAAAACGATAAAGGTTTATATTCAGCTTTCCTTGAAATATCCGCTTCTTCCGTTAATTTTGCCATTCTTTCTCCCATCTTAACACATATTTAATAATTTTTAACTAAAACTTCTATAGAATTTTTTACTGTATTGTCATGGTAACTTATGTAATTACTATTAATATTTACAATACTATATTTTTGAGCCCAATAATTAAAAATGGCATTATATTTCCCTTTTTGAAAAACCATGTTAGAAATGGCAAATTTAACATTCTTTTTTGAAAGACCATCTAAACTATTTAATAGTCGCTCTTCCTCTTTACTATTCCAAAATTTGTTATATTCACTGAAAGTAATGAGATATGGTGGATCCAAGTATACAACATCATCAATTGTAAACTCAAACTTGTCCATAAATTCTTCAAAATCCAAATTATAAAACTTAACTTTTTTTTCTCTAGCAGCTTTAAAATAAGCCTTTAATGCATTGTTAACATTGTTGTTAAAATCAACATTTCCCACTGGCAAATTAAAGTTTCCAACCGAATTAAATCTTATCATGTGATTAAATCCATAAATAAGCAATAGATATAATAAAATTGTATTGTCTTTATTATTATTATAATCAGCTCTCAATTTCATATATGCTATTTTATTATATTTTGCATAATAAGTTTTTACATAATCCTTTTTTAATTGTTCTGGAACTACTTTCCCATAATAGGATGCAGATAACCCATATTCCTCTATATTGTTTTTAATTTCAAGAAAAAATTGCTCTTCATTGTCTTTGTATGAGTTAAGAAATTTATGAAGCCTTATCATATTGATATCAATATCATTAAGATGATATTCTTCGGCCTCAACATTAAGAAATACACTCCCACCACCGCAAAATGGTTCATAGAGTTTATTTATATATTTTGGCAACTCATCCTTTAATTGAGGAACAAGTTTATATTTATCACCCACATAAAAAAAGGGAGATCTAATTGGTTTCATTGCTTATTACCTCCACTATAAATATATATTCTTTGTGATCATCGAAATCCGTCTTTCCTGCGTTGAAAAACTGATGCTCTTTGCTAAATTCAATCAACTTTCCACGTTTCTTCAATATATTTCTGATCTCTTCAAGAGTTATTTTATTCCTTGATGAATTGCTTTTAGATGTATATGTATTATTATAAGAAACAATAATATATTTACATTTTAATTTCAATACTAAATCATTTAACACCTTTGGTGCATTGCTTCTACAGTACTCACTCATATTTTCAGCAACTGGTTTCATGGCAATACCAGATAACAATGGTTTCTTCCATTCTACGATATTTTCTAGAACATGATAAAATCGTGAATACTGTCTACTATTATATGGAGGATCTAAGTAAATAATGTCACAATCTAAACTCTCAGCCAAAACATTTGCATCTTCTCTAAATATTTCAATATTACAATCATTTTTTTTAGGGAATTCTATTAATTCAAATTTAAATTTATCCTTCAATTGTTGTTTTTGAAAAAAGGCATCATAATGCCCTACTGTATTAGCAACTTTATCTATCGAATATATTAATGATGCGATTAATATAGAATATTCTCTTGAATTTAATTTGGTTTTATTTAATTCTATATCTTGTCTTATATCTCCAATTTTCATAGAATCATTTATGCTAAAATATTTATTACCATAATTATTAACTACATAATCATCTTTAGTATTAAAACATAATGATTCATATTTTTTATATGCTGCATTTATTATTTCACTAGAAAATTTCTCTTTCCCAAAAAAAGCTTTATATATTACATTATTAGAGTACAACAAATCATTAATTATTACTTTTGGATAAATATTAATCATCTCATTTGCAATAACTCCTGTTCCCGCAAACATATCACAAAAACTAGACCCATTACAATTATCTTTTATTAAAGTAACTACCCATTCTTTTAATTTTAGTTTACTTCCCGTGTATCTACGGTTTTGAATAGAATAGCTCATTTATTCTCCTATTTACCAATGACTTCTAATCTGTTATAAAAAAAATTAGTTATCTATGTTTTTTATCCATCAATTACTTAGTTAAACTAACATTTATCTTATTACTCAAATTTCTTATCTTCATTTTTACTTTACACTTAGCTTAAATTTTTTTTAAATTCTATTATTTAAATATAACATATTTTATTATTTATTGCAATTGCTAATTAATGTTATTGATTTTCTTTTTGTTGGTTTGTCAATGATGTTGGACAAATTGGATAAAAATATATTGGGGGCAATCGTTCCAATTCCCCCAAACCCCCTTTCCTCATAATTTTCCCTTTGTTTGTTGTAGGTATTGCAAAGG
>Ga0172378_10001321_pt1 | contig 22805 bp, 12 predicted proteins | sample GrowelOW332metaG_FD_119755 | JGI IMG/M metagenome (GOLD analysis project Ga0172378, IMG submission 119755) | Groundwater microbial communities from an aquifer near a municipal landfill in Southern Ontario, Canada - Pumphouse #3_1 metaG | ecosystem: Environmental > Aquatic > Deep subsurface >... | reverse complement strand
TTTAGAATATAAACTGAATTGTGTGAATTGTAGCTATCCAACTGTTTCAGCAAATAATCAACACTTTTAGATACACCAAAATTATTATTATCGTCCCACCACCAGCCACGCTGAATGAAATCGGAAGCAGCAGTTGGTCGCATATAATCAGGATGGTATGGATATCTTCGCCCAGCAGCATCGGCAAAAGGAATTTCAGCATGAGCTAAATTAGATTCATAGGTATGGCTGATAATCAAACAGTTTGGTTGAATAGATTTTACTAAAGCATATATTTCGCCATAGGGTACATCGTCAAAATCAGGAGTGGAAGGCCAACTGGACCATCCATCAAAATTAATATAGTCAATTGGTCCATAATTTGTTAACAACTCTGTAATCTGGTTTTTCATAAACTCGATTTTATCACGAGTCACCTTTCCATTATCAATTCCTTGATGATAGTCTAAAATAGAATAATACAATCCAACCTTTAAACCCGCCTTACGGAATGCCTTAACAAATTTACTTACAACATCTGTTTTAACATTCGATGAAGCCACATCGTAATCGGTAAATTTGCTATCCCACAAACAAAATCCACCATGATGTTTTGTAATTAACCAACCACCTTCCATACGGGCATCTTTACAAACCTGAGCCCATTGGTCACAATCTAATCCGGTTGGAGCCCATTTTGTCGCAGGATCTTTACCATGAGCCCTACCCTGTTTCTCAGGACTATTAAGATTGTTAAATGTGCACATATTAAAACAGAAATAGGCCTGAAATCGTGTATTAATGAAATCCAGTTGAAGCTCTGGAAATGATTTAATTTCAACTTTGCTCTTTTTACCAACTGCAAAACCCACGTTGCTATTTAACAAAATGCTTATAACTACGATAGATAGTATTGAATTTAGTTTTCTCATATTTATAAATTATTTTCCTTTTACAAGAACTTCTGCCAGCGTCAAAAAGCCTTTCCCATTCAATTGTATTTTCACAAAACGGCCATCAACACTAGAAACCGGAATTGTTACTGCCGGATTTGGAACTTCTTTTTGTACTGATTTCCAAACCACATTACCCGCAGCATCAAGCAGCGAAACAGTAAAATTTTTCAATTGATCAACATCAGCATCAGTACGATTATAAATAGTAATTTCATTGACTGTATGTGTATCACCAAGGTCAACTCTCCACCAAGGATTTTCTTCTTCCAAAGTCCACGATGTCTGTTCCATCATACAGTTTCCTTCGGTAACACCATCAACAGCAATTTCAGGACGTGGGTAAGCTCGTTTATCACGAACGAATTTATGCATACTTGATTGCTGGCAAACTTTTTGGAATGCTAAATTTTTACTGGTATTATATTCGTAGCCCCAATTTTTTCCCATAGGAATATCAGCTGGTTTTTTCCATACATCAGCCACTTCTTTCAAACGAACAAAAACATCGTCATCAATTCCACCATCAATATTAGGAGAAATATTCAGAATATAAACGGAGTTATGCGAGTTATAACTATTGAGTTTATGGAGAATATAATTTACACTTTTTTTCACACCCATGTTGTGATCATTATCCCACCACCAATCTATTTGCAAAAAATCGGAAGCAGCAGTTGGGCGCAAATATTCAGGATGATAAGGATAATCACGTCCTGCAGCATCAGCAAACGGCACTTCGGCATGTGCCAGATTTGATTCATACGTATGTGAAATAATTAAACATTCAGGTTGTAATTTTTTTACAAGTGCCAAAATCTCTCCAAAATTTACATCATCAAAATTCGGAGTAGTTGGCCAAGTGCTCCAACCATCAAAATTGATATAATCTATTTTACCATAATTTGTAAGTAATTCAGTGATTTGGTTTTTTAAAAATTGGACATCATTGGTCGAAATTTTACCATTTTCAATACCATGATGATAATCAAGTATAGAATAATACAAACCAATTTTCAATCCCGCCTTACGAAAAGCATCAGTAAATACACGAACAATATCTGTAGTGTCTTTAGATGAAGCCACATCATAATCGGTAAAGGCACTATTCCATAAGCAAAATCCACCATGATGTTTAGTAGTCAGCCAACCACCTTCCATACGAGCTACTTTACATGCTCGCACCCATTCATCTATTTTTAGTCCGGTAGGCGCAAACATAGTTGCAGATTCTGTACCTGTTGAACGACCGAAATGCTCTTCGGAATTTGCATTTTTAAATGTACACATGTTATAATGAAAATAAGCCTGATAACGCGTATTTACAAACTCATGCTGCAATTCAGCTAAACTCTTTGGCTTATCTTTTTTTTGAATATTTTTTTCTGCTATGGTCTGACATCCAACAAAGCTAATTGTAGCTAAAATCAACGCCAATGATCTGCAAGATGAGATGATTAAATTTATAATTTTCATTTTTTCACATTTAGTTCTTAATATCTACTTTTTTTAAATTTGACAATTCGGCTATTTAAATTAATCTATATATAGAAGTTATTCATTTAATTTACCGATTATTTATTTTTTTTCAAAACTAGTTCCTGAAGTAATTACAGGACCATCCTCAACAATTTTCCCTGTATTGATATGTTTAGTGGATCCTGGCATACTCTTGACGTCCTTAAAAAACTTTTTAATAGCCATTCGATAGTTCTCTTTATCAGGCATTGAGCTCCGATATTTATCAAGGTATAAACCGATTTTATCAAAAGGAATATCCGGAATATCAGAACCTCTATTCTTAAATCTTAAATCCAGTTTATCGTAATCAACAAAATAATCAGGACTTATCACTTTTTCATTCCGAATAATAGATTTTGCCTCCGATTCGGGAGAAAACCTAGACCATACTGCATGATCACCCCGACTGTTTCCATAATACATATTGCCTTCAACAATGCAACGAATTGGCCACATCCGTCCATTAACTCCTTTATCGTTCATTACAAGAGCTAAGCGAGGATACTTCGTAATCCAAGGTTCATTATTCCATCCATCAGGTCCGGTAATTTGTTCAGCTCTCCCTACGTAATCTTCTTTTAATCCTTTATTGTTGTGATTGGGATTTTCATTAATTTCTTCCTGCAATTCGTATTTTCTTTTGGATCCTGATGCAACATTGTAAATACCTAATGCTCCTTCAAGAAAAACATTATTGCGAATAACGTGTCCACTTCCTCCATTCATAAAAATTCCTTTCTCTGCAGACTTATAAAAAATATTGCCTATTAGTATAGCTCCGGCTTGAAGATCGTCAAGATGGATACCTGCACGAGAAACTTTGCCAGGAACATTAATTAAATGATGAAAAAAGTTATAACGGTAAGTAGTCCCATATCCTACCAAATCTGCACCAGCATACATTGCGCCTCCATCACCTTCTTCATATCCAATATTAAAAAATTCATTTTCCTCAATTATGTGATCATTTCCACGAATCATCATTGCCTGGCCAATAGAATTGTGAACCAAATTATTTTTGAATATGTTACCAACTCCACTAAGCCCTATCCCAACTTTTTCATGGTTAAATTTCACCTGGTAGATATGGCAATTTTCAACATAATTATAGGCAGGAACGATTTCATTGAAACTCCTGCTACCACCCGATACACTTACATGAAAATTAAGATCCACAAGATCGCAACCACTAACGCCATTATATCTTCCCCCTTCAATTTTAATTCCAGTTGCGGTACAATTTCTAATTTTACAACCTGCTATCAAATTATGATCACCTTCAACAATGTGAAATGCATAATTTGAACCCACATTCAATACCTTTAGCCCAATTATCGATACATACTCCGTTCCAACCAGATCCATAAATCCATCAGCAAAAGAAAAACCTATACTTTCAATATTTTTAATATTTTTAGGCGGATAAATATAAAACCGATTTGAAGAAGTATCAAAGTGCCACTCCCCTGGTTTATCTAATTCACACAACAATCCATAGACCTTAAATTGTTTTCGCTTATTTTTATCACGAAACCAACCGTAAGCAACTACACGAGACAGATGTATAGTATGAGCTGCAGCATCTGCAGCATAAATAGGATGAGATTCAAGCAACCAATCGGCTGAGATAAATCCAGAAAGCAAATTACGAGTATTATTGGCATTTATTTCGTTGGCCCATTGTTTCCATGTTCCAGCCATTTTTTCCTGTCCTTTATCAAATCCTACCTTAGCACCACGCGGTTCTGTAATACTACCTTTCCAACCTCTGGGTTTACCTGGTTCTTGCCATGGTGGCAATCCTGCTCTTCCTGAGCCTCCAATCGGAATAGCTGGTGGCGAAACCTCTTTCTGGGCTACGTTATAATTTAGTTCAGCATATCCACTATTAGGAAAACAAGACGGAAGATATATTTCGCCGTCAACATTAAGATTCAATACAACTTCTGAATTAAGTTTTTTAATAAGAGCAGGATCAGTAATTGTCTTAACCAATACTTTTTTTCTCGATTTTGCAGACAATTTTTCTTTTTCTTTGCGGCTGTTCACATAAGTAAAACCATTGCTTCCTATTTGCTTTCCACCATCAAAAACAACTTTTTCACCAGGAAAATTGCGAATAACTATTGGCGATTCTTTTGTCCCTTTAAATTCTGAACCCAATGTTATTCGTTCGTCAAATTTATAACGTCCCCCACGCAAATAGACAGTTATTCCACCTTTAGGAAGGCCTTCTGATAAAATCGTAGTTTTAATTTTTTTAATCGCTTCATTAAAACTCAGTGGCGACTCTTTTAAACCTGAATTACTAATATTTCCATCAGGCGAGGCATAAATAATTAGTCCCATATTGGAAATAGGTTTGGCGATTGCTTTTGCGGAAATAACAGTTGCAAAACAAAGCAGAACAAATCCTAAAAATAAAATAGGTTTTATTCTTATTGATATTTTTTCTTTGACTCTTTTATTCATTAATAAATATTATATTATTATTAAAACGGAACACCTAATACTTCGAAACACCAAGAACCAATTTATCATCATATTTCGTTTGTAAATAAATAAGTTCTTTAAATAATTTGCTCTTTTTATTACTAAAACAGGAAATATTTTCCATTTTCAGAGAATCTTTATTCTCATATTCTGATTTTAAAACACCTACCTCATATAAGCAGGAACAGGATATCTTGCATTTACAATCTTTGGATTATATCTAAAACCGACTTCATTTTTAAAACGTTTGTATACAGCACTTCTATATTCCTTTTTGACCGGTGTATTCGTCCTAAAAGCATCTTTTACCAATCCAATTTTATCAAAAGGAATAATCTTAAAGTTTGCCATAGGTTTGAAATTAGGTTTAAAGCGAAAATCAAGTGAAGGAACATCTATAAAAGCATCTAATTTAATTGGTTTAGGAAATTCAAATTTTCCATCTTTAGGCAAGTCTTTAAATTTTCCCTCTAATTTACTTTCAAGACCTTCAACCGTACCGTTACCACCATGAATATGAAATGGATGTGATATTTTATAAGCATAATTCAAGTTAACGGTACAAGCTGTTTGTGCCCAAGGATTTTTATCTATAGCTTTCTCCAACTCCGGGAATTCTTTTTTCCATGCACCTTTCTTCCAGCCATCTTTGCCAATGACTTGTTCCATAATATAGATATAATCTCCTTTATCTCCTTTGGGTAAATCACGACCAAATTTTGCAAGATTGTCCCATCGTTTTTTAATACCCTCCGGATCTATCGGTTTTTTAAGTGTCCACCACATAATCGGCTGATCCATACTAATATTATTTTGAAAGTCATTCAAAAATCCATGAAAGATGCAACTGCCTCTTCCACACCGATAAAACACATTACCATAAACCTTCATTCCTGCTCCGTTATCATCATTTCTAAAACCAGTAATTGGATGACCTCCTGGTTCAATTATATGATGAACAAAATTATACCTCAATACATTATTCATAGTATACCATTGTGCCCCACAATAAGCTACATTAAAATCGCCCATTTCCCAGCCGATATTGTAATACTCATTATATTCCATCAATAAGTTAACTGTTTTATACATTACTGCACCATTCATATCGTACAATAAATTATGGGCAAAATACATTCCCACGCCAGATAAACTAATAACACCATATCCACGCAATCTACAATTACGAATGATATTATTTGTCGCAAAATTATGACTCCATTCCAAGGTTTTAAAGTCTCCCCCTGAAATGCTAAATGCATTATATAAATCATAAAAATCGCAGCCAGTAATACCGTTATAAAACCCTCCCTGGATAGACACACCTTTTCCTGCTCCATTTCTGAAAACATTACCTGCCAAAAGATTATATTTACCACCTTCTATATTAACAGCTAAATTAGAGGAACTTTCAAAAATTAAATTCTTGAAAGTAACATAAGAAGTGGATTTAAGGTTTACGATGGAAGCACTTAACATATTACTACGCTCACCAGGTTGTAAATAGCTATCATTGGCCGAACCACTTTTATTTCCAATAGCGGTAAGACTAGATTTCCCAGAAACAAATCCTTTTATAGGCCAAACATAAAGTCGGCTCTCTTTTTTATCGTAATACCATTCTCCAGGTTCGTCAAGTTCAGCCAAAACATTAAAAAGACGAACACGACGTGGAATGGATTTTATTTTATTTACTATTCCATAACGCGTATATCGTAAAAGTTGAATGGTGTCAGAATCAATTTTTCCAATAGATTCATCCTGAAAATACCAATCATTGTGGAAATATCCCTGAGCCTGCATATCCCCTGTTCGTTCAAACTCCTTCTGTATTGCAGGAGATAAGGTCTCTTTAAAAATAAACTTTCCGCCTGTAGGATTCTTACGGCTATATTCTTTTGGTTTTTCACCTGGTTTTAACCAACGCGTAGTAGGACCTTCTTCAACAATTTTCCCAATGTGATTATATCCTCTATTTGGCCATTGAGCCAATTGAAGCATATAACCGTCCATTGAAAGCTGACCATATTTTCCATCACCCTTAAACATAGAAGAAAATATTTTTCTTGACAATTTAATGCTCATTACTTTTCCCCTTGCTTTTAGGTTCAAGCGGCTTAATACTTTTTTATCGGTCACTTTCTTTAACCTCTTTGTATCAATAGCTTTCCCGGAAGAAATAATTACTTTTCCGTTCTGTGCACCACAATATACCACAGGAGCTTCAGCTGTACCGGAATCTTCTTCATTAAGTGAAAACGGCTCATTTAAATAATAAGTACCTTCAAGTAAAACAATTTGTACTCCACCCTTTGGCAATCCCTCCAGAGTTTTCATTTTTCTAACCGCATCTCTTGCAGCTTTCAGAGTTTTAAATGGTGATTCCTCCGTCCCCAAATTTTTATCTCTCCCATTTATAGACACATAAATCTTCTTGCCTGGCTTAAGTATCGGAGCCAACAGATTCTTTGTGAACCTATTACTATATTCAGGGAATGAATATGGTGCTTGTTTAAATTCTTCTTCTACAGGATTCATTGCGAAAGAGGCACTAAAAAACCCTATTGACAAAATGATTGTCAATAAAGAATTACAAGTCACAAATTTGATTTTTTTCATCATTCTCACTATTTATTTTTAAATCTATGCTCCATGAATAAAATTTTAAAAGATCAAACGCTGTTACAATTTATCTTTCATTCTTTTTTTCAATTTCATCAATGGCTTAATCCATTTTTCTGGAATCTGACCCGTTCTATCGGGAGGAACATCCAACAAAAAATTCACATGATTTTTTAAATTTCCTTCAAATATTTTAACAAGTTCATCAATTGGCTTGGGTTGATCTTTCTCTGTATAAAACCATTCTTTTCCTATTGGAAGATTAGATTCTGCAGGGAAATACATTTTTTCTCCTTTTATTGTCCAAATTGGATTATATGGTCTATCCGAATAATATCTTTCAAGGGTTAACGCATCTGTTGGCCATGCTTTATCTTCCAAAAAAATTAAATCATTCCCTTTTTTCTTTTTACCATGATTCATAATCACTAACATATTAGGATATTTTTCAGTTATATGATGATAAATAAACTCACGATAACCATTTCCAAGTATAATCGGAATGTCAATCCAAAACTCAACTAAAGGACTGTATTTTTCCAAAAGTTCGTCGATCTGGGCAGTCATAAAATTTTGATATAGAGAAGTAGTATATGGGGGTGGCGATTTTCTTAAATCTGATTCTTTAGGAGTAATCAAAGCTCCGGCATAATTCTCACTTTTATCGGGCATAAGACTAAAAAAATCGTGATGATTATCCCATGCACAATAGTATAAACCTGGCTGAATTCCCTGCTTACGACACTCCTTTACAAATTCACCTACCACATCAGTATTGTTTTTATTATTAACAATATCGTATTCGGTATATTTCGAAGGCCAAAGACAGTGACCAGCCACATGTTTTGCAGTAAGAACTGCGTATTTCATACCAGCATCTTTAGCTACTTTCACCCATTGAGAGACATCTAAATTACCAGGGTTATAAGTATCAATTGGAGCCTTTCCATCAGGTAATTCCTCTCCAAGAAAAGTGCTCATTCCAAAATGTATGAACATACCATACTTAAGATTCTGCCATGTCTGAAGTTTTTTGATTGATAATCTCTGATTGCAATTTTTATAGTCTGGTTTTAATTTCGCTTGAGCAGAAGGAATACAAACTGACAGAATTAATATCAGTATCAGAAAAGAATGATTTCTCATTAATAAAAATGTTTAATTAGTTAAGAATGATTTCTATGATCAAAATTATTCATTTATAAGCTAATTCAAATATAAATTTAATTCAAAATAGTATGGTAAATTGTTCAGGCTACACTACATCTGAACAATAATCAAATTTTCTATTATTAAACTAACAAATATTCATTACAACAGATCCATACACCGTATAATGCAGTTGTAGATCAAATTATTTACCCCGTCGACAATGTTTACTTAAACACTTTCATTAGTACCCCAAAGTCGTCGCAATATACAATCCCCGAACCGACACATTTAACCGAAATAGTCGCCGAACTGATCTGACTACTATTTTTATAATCTATTGTAACAAATTTCCAATTATTGCCATTTATGACTTTCGAAAATGATTGTCCATCGCTTGTTTTAACTGTAAATTCAGCCGTGGCCGAATCTCCTTCGACTTTTACCCAGCCAGAAAATACATATTGGCATAAAGATTTAAGCTGATAAACAGTCTGCCTTATTTCTGAAGCGTTGCCATGAAGCTTAGCAGCATTACTTTGCATCCGTGTATTTGCAGTTTCTATTCCCCATGAATCTTCTGTAATTATACCAACATCAGGCCCAATCTTTTCCCAATAATTCAGTTTATCTTCAAAACCTCCGTTTTTTATCAAATTCATATAATCATTCTTAAAATCTCTGAATTCAGGATTCGGGTTCTGTTTAAAATCGTGCCCGGCAATCCAGGGTTGTTCACCAAATTCATAAGCACCACAATCGGGAGCTGACCCATTATAACTTTCTGTAATCGAAGATAATACAAGTCCATTATCAATTGCCGGAGAACCGGCGGTTAACTGGAAATTATAATTAGTCTGATCCTGAAAAAGGGGATCAGTATCGGCCAGAAGATTGTTACTTCGAACAACATCATCTGACGCATTAACAGAACCGGTAAATATGTTGTTGATCAGTTGGTCGCCGTACATATCTTTTTTAAAATTCCGTCCCCAATAATTAAATCCCCATCTATTGTAGCATGTATTGTTGTAAATCAAATTATAATTTCCTGGCGTATTAAGACGAATTGCATCGTACGAACCAATAGTTAAAAATGAAGATGGCGCTTTTGTAAGCACAAATTGCCAACCGCAATTCCAAATCACATTGTGATGAATAATAAAATCACTTGTACTATTGTCAAGATATATTCCATTACCATACACATCGTGTACCCAATTATGATCTATCACAGTATTCCCACCCGACGAGTTGGCTATGTAAAAACCTCCAATGTCGTGTCTGATCAATCCCGCATAGCTCACTTCATTATACTCAAAGCGCATATTTTTTCCTCCGGGACTAATACAGCCTCCACCAGCTCTGGATACAGTATTGTGGCTAACCAAATGCCCGGTTCCGCTGGTACTTAAAATTTGATCCCAGGTTCCGGTAAAATTCCCATCATGAACATAGTTATTTATGATGCGGTTAGAGATGCCTCCAACCGAAACGATATTTCCCATACAGTAAGCGAATTCGCAATTTTTTACTTCATTGCTGCTTCCATTGATATGAATGCCAGGGTCAACATAGAGACCTTTAACTCTTTTTATTAAACAATGATGTGTCTTATCATCCGATTGTATTCCTGCCCCAAAAATTTCAAAACCTGAAAATTCAATAAAAGAACAAGCTGATAAATCGATAGCAAAATTCCTTGCCTTTGATTCAATTTCTCGTTCCGACGCATCAATTTCAGAATATAAATAGAGTTCCTTTTCTTTTGTATCATAATACCATTCCTTATCAGTATCTAGCAAGCCATAATTGTCTGTCAAATAAAACCGATTGCCATTTCTTGGAGCATAATTTCTATCCCAGCCCGAATGTCCACCATAATAATTCTTACGCCTTTCTGGTTCGTGAAAAGAGATAATTTTAGTATCCGAATCATATGCTGAAACTTCGAATGTTTGGAGTGCCCATTCCTTACCAAAAAAACCATAAAGAGTAGCTCCGGTTAAATCAATGTTTTCAGGTAAATTAGAATTTGTCATAGAACAATATGAGCCTGAATTGACATAATCATAAGCAGGTTTTAAAAGATCACCAGAACTATTTGGCCATCTCGATTCAGGAGCAAGTTTCTCATCAACAAAAACCATGTTTATTTCCGAACGTTTTTCAAACGGAATTCTATAAATATTTTTTGCGTAATTCTTCCACTTATGGTTTAATAAATCACATCCACTCACTACCACTTTTTCGTTCCTATAACTCGTAAAAACTATTTTATGTAGCGAATCACCTGACACCTTAGGGGTTATCATTTCACGATAAATTCCTGATCGGATCAAACATGAATCACCAGGTTTTACAATGTCGACAGCTTTTTGGATGGTCAAAAATGGACCATCATTTTTTTTAGCGTTAGGTTTTGGCAATAGTCCCGACCAATTATTGTTACCATCCTTCGCTACAAAATAGGTGATTCCATTATCCTTTTTACATACTACTGATGAATGAACTGAACAACTATCAACAATTACCAACAATAGCATGACCAAACAAATATTTAGTTTTTTCATCTTCTTATTTTATTATTTACTAATTTAACAAAAGAGCCTTCAATCTGTATTTTTAATTTTAAGCAGTTCCAAAAAAAATGATACCAGTATAATTTCTAAGCCTAACCCAGTATCATTATTAAAAAAATATTTTATATTAATCATCCCGACTTATTATTTCTAGGTTGCTTCGTGTTTTTTCTGAAAAATCACCTTTACATCTTTTTCGACTCAATAAACGAGGTTAATGAGATACTAAGTGCATTTTTTATATTAGTCAAAAAGCGGATACTCATTTTATTTCTTTATTCCTTGAAATTTTAAATGTCCATGCAAACTGGCAAGGAACTTCAGAGGTAGTTAAGGTAGGAACTTCGATTACAATGTTTGCACCATCTCTTTTCCAATTTAACGCTTTGTCATATCCTAGCATTTCAACCACCGCATCCAATTTCAAATCCACATCTTTTACTACCAACTCACCTTTAGGATAAACAGGACAAATACAAAATAAATCAGCTCCTTTTTGTGTGAAGAATATTTCTTTGGTTGCCATTCCTTCATTTGAATTTACAGTTAAGCTCATAACATTGTATTCTCCACTATATTCTGCCCGTACTTCTTTTGGTTTTTTGCCTTCGCTCCATTGACAAGTTCTATCGAATGCCTTAGTTTCATAAATTGCTTCACCATTCACCTTGAGCCAGTTGCCAATATCCCTCAATCGCTGTTGCATAATAACCGGAATTAATCCATCAGCACGTGGGCCAATATTCAACAACAGGTTTCCACCACGACTAACAATATCGATAAGTACATAAACCAATTCCTGTGAGCTTTTGTAATCTTCTAGACTTTCGATACGATTGTAGCCAAATGAGCAACCAATACCTCTGTTCTCTTCCCAAGGCTTGTCAATTTTATCGAATCCAGAACCATATTCGGTGGTATAGTAGCCACCATGTATTCCGCGGCATTCACCTCAACGGTCGTTAATAACAACTTCATCTTTATTAGGCGCATTGTTAAATAGCCAGGCAAGAAGAGGTTTTGTTTCCCACAAATCGTCGTTCATCCACCAGTCACCATCCGAAAAAATAACCGACGGCTGATAGTTTGTTACCAACTCTTTAAATTGCGGATACATCACCTCGTGAATATATTTTGACAATCCAGCTTTTGCATCTTCAATTTCTGCTTTGGCTTTAACTTTTGAATTACCATCTATTCCCTTAATATCAACCCCCATAGTACCTGAACGCAAAACCTCCTGTTGCTCTTTTGTCCAATACGGATTGTACCAGTCCCAAATACTGTAATAAAGCCCCATTTTTAAACCTTGGTTACGCACTGCTTTAGAAAGTTCTCCAACCAAATCGCGTTTTGGCCCAGCCTCCATTGAATTCCAAGGCATTCCAAAGCTTTTGCTGGCTTCCTTGTTTGGCCACAAACAAAAGCCTTCGTGGTGTTTAGAGGTCAGAACCACATATTTTGCCCCCGATTGTTTAAATATTTTAGCCCACTGTTGGGAATTGAATAAATTACAGGTGAACATATCTTTAAATCCAGTGTAACTGAAGTCTTTTCCAAAATTCTGTTCGTGATATGCTTTTACTGCATAATGACGGATTGAATCACTGGTTCCACATGTTTCAGGATTATCCATTAAAGCATTCCAATACCATTCGGCATAAGTTCCTTTATTACTATATCCCGGAACAGAGAATAATCCCCAGTGAATAAAAATTCCAAACTTGGCATCCTGAAACCATTGGGGATTTTTGCGTGAATCAAGTGATTCCCAATTTGCTTCGTATTTTTTCTGTGCAAACCCCATTTGAGTTGCAAACATTATAAGAATTAGTGTCGCTATCTTTTTCATTTTTTCTCAATCTTAATTTTAAATTTCAATTGGATTTTTAAATTCTATTTTAATCGGATACGCATATTCTAAGGCAGGTTTATTTTTCGGAAGTTGAACAGTAAAGCCATGTTCATCGATTTTCCAATCCAGTTTTTTATCTTGTCCTACCAACGAAACTCTAATTATACCATTTTCAGGAACACTTTGTTTATTAATCGATTTAATAGTTACTTCTCCTGATTTCCAGTTCAGTAAAGTTGCATACAAAATTGTTTTAGCCTTATTTCGGGTAAAGCGAACATCAACACCCGTGTTATCTTTTTTCTTCTCGCCGTAAACATTCCATGGGCGGGTTGAATAAATAGCTTCGCCGCAAACTTTTAACCAGGCACCCATTTCACGCATCAATTTTTTTTGATCCTCAGGAAAAGTACCATCAGCTCTTGGCGCAAAAGAAAGCATTAATACTCCACGTTTACTCACAATATCGATCAATTCATCGATTATTTTATTGGCACTTTTAACCGGAACTCCTTCGGAATAACCCCAAGTATGACCATCATAAACACAATCATCTGTCTGCCAAACTATTGGAGCTATTTCCCCTTCACCACCACGTTCGTGATCTTTTACTGCTGCACCATAAGGGAATGCTTCATTCTTATAATTCAAGACTACTCCCGGCTTACCAAAAGTACCATCGCCCCTTTCAATAGCTTTATTGTAGTAATGTTTCCCAAATTCTCTGCGACGCGTTTCAAACTCTGGAATATTTATTCCCCAATCGAAATAATACAAATCGGGCTGATACAGATCGCAAAGTTCTTCAGTACGTTCCAACCAACGATTTAGATCTCTTTCGCTGGGTTTTACAGTTCCTGCAACTCTTGCAAACCATTTTTCACGACCTTCTCCGGGAATATATTTAATAGTATCGAGTATCGGACTTAAAATTGGGTTTCCATACAAATCCTGATTTGCAGAATCTTCAGCATCGAAATTATTGATATGATTAAATTGAAAAAATGCATAATTCCAGCCCGAGTGATTCGAAACACCGAACTTTAAACCACGTGCTTTTATTGCCGTCTTCATTTCGCCAACCAGATCTCGCTTTGGTCCCATTTTAACCGAATTCCATTTTGTTAATTTACTGTCCCATAAACAAAATGAATCATGATGTACGCCCATCATGCAAAAGTATTTCGCTCCACCCTGAACACATAAATCGGCCCATTCATTAGCATCAAATTTTTCAGCCTTAAACATTGGGATAAAATCTTTGTAGCCAAACACCGACTGATCTCCATAAGTAGTTTTGTGATGCTTGAAAACCAATTCAGGTTTAAGGAAATCGCGTTCCTGCCCTTTTTTGCAATACATCCAGCGACCATACCATTCTGCAGCATGCGCACCCATATATGCAGGCACTGAATATACACCCCAATGCACCCAAAACCCTAATTTGGCATCCTCATACCATTCTGGAGCTTCGTAGTTTTTCATAGATTGCCAATTGGCATGGTATTTTTCCTGAGCAAATGATTGCCCGAAAATTATTATCGCGATAATGAATAATACTGATTTTCTCATCTTTATGTTTAGTTTTAGTTTATTTTTTAGTCATAAAATTCCACGTAATATCTCCATAAATCCAATTATCAGAAGTATGTAAATCTTCAATGCTTCCTTTTCCGTTTTCAACTTTCATTAGCTTGGTGGTGTATTCACCCTTTTCGAAATTGAATGTTTTACCATCATCATCGTACATAACAAAAGACTTAGCTGCATTTCCATATACCCGGATTTCAAGAGGTGTATTTTCTTTCCATTCCGAAGTTTGGCGAATCTTAGGCATCATTGGAATAATACCTCCATCTTTTACAAAAAGTGGAATTTTATCTAAGTCGTTTTTAATATAAATAATCTCACCGTTTCCAACTAGTTTACCGGAATAGAAATCATACCAGTTTCCTTTTGGCAGAATTACTTTTCGTTCTTTTTCTTTATTAAACATTGGAGCTACCAGTAAAAATTCGCCCATCATGTATTGGTCTTTTACTTCTTTCTTAAGTGCCAAAGCATACGGATTATTCGTTCCATTCAAAGCTGCGTTTACAATTTCAGCTTTTGTGTCAAATCCGGGTTCAAGGTTCATTGCCCTGAAAGGTGGCGTTCCGTTGAAATGGTAATCGGCGAAAGTTGAGTACAGGTAAGGGAGCAATTGCATACGTAAAAAAGCAACGTCCTGACATTGTTTATACACCTTCGAAAACGACCATGGCTTTGTTCCATCAGCCCATGCATTAATCATTGCCATTGGCGAGAAACAGGTGGTTTGCATTCGGCGTAACCACTCTTCATCTGAACCGCTAGCCCGCACTTCAGGAGTCCACAACAATCCACTAATGCCAGAGTTTATTAAGGCAGTTATAAAATCTTTATGATTATAATAGTCGTTGTAAATTACATACGGATAAGAAACAGAACCTGCATTTGCGGATCGAATTAATCCGTAAGTGCGTTCATTATTTTTGCGGTAAATTTCATCGGTAAGTCGCATCATCTGCAATCCATAAGTTTGGCGCATTTGTTCACCATCGAGCCCTGATGGAAAAGTCGCAATGTCGGGCCAAATCCATTGATCGAAACCATCCACCTCATCAATTTTAAATCCACTTACACCTATGCCCAACTGGTGTTTCTTAAAATGATCCTGCATAATTTCCCGTGGCTTGTCCATAGAATAATCAGCAACAATACCACACCAAACGGTATGAGAACCCGCATATGGTAACAATTTTTCGTATAATTTCCCTTCCGGAACGATATACGGATTCATCCAAAGATTCAAGTTGATTCCCTGTTTTTTCATATTCGCTGCAAATTCTGAAGGATTTGGATAGCGTGTTTTGTCCCATTCGAAAGAACAAGGGTAAGCTTTACTTTGCCAGCCGGGTTCCAAACCAATTACATCAAGCGGAAAATTCTTTTCGGCAAAACCATTTACTTCATTCTGAACATCTTTTTCAGTATACAAGGTTGGTGTACGATGCCAAAAGCCCAATCCCCATTTGGGCGGAAGAACCCCACCACCACAGTACAAATTAAATCGTTGAATAACATCCAGCATAGTTTCCCCGGCAAATAAAACCAATTTAACCCCATCGGCAGGGATTACCATTTCCAGATTGTCGGAATATGGTTCTGCTGTCCAATTTCTATCAGTGTTTCTATCGGTTGCCTTCGCCGGATGTTTGCTGTCGTGACGAACGCCGGTTCCCACATACACATCGATATAACGCGCTGCATTTACAAAAACTCCGTAACCTTTTGAAGAAACATAAAATGGAACAGGTGCATGAGTGCGGCCATTGTCTTTGCCATCGTAATGATCGACATGCAGTCGCATTATTCGACCTCGTTGTTGAACTGTTTTGAAGTTTAAGCCGAAACCATAAATTTGCTCGTCTTTTTCAAGCGGAAAGCGTAAATACGTTTTACCGTTTTTGGTGAATGTTTTGATTTCATCATTCGATATTGGAAAAGATTGTTTTACTTTTTTATTCAATGCCTCACTGCTTGGTGTTTTGTTTGCTGCCTTAAGCAAATCAAAATCTTCGGGTTGGTTTACCGTTGCTTCCCAAATTCCAGGGAACGTTTCCTTCCATTTTGGGTAATCAACTGAGATATCGTTTTTTTCTGTTTTACAAGAACTTAGAAACACAATACCAATAAAAATTATTGAATAAATAATTCGGCTCATAATAGTTCAGTGTTTGGTGTTAAGTTGTTTTATTTCAGGTTTCTATAAGCTTGCGAGATTGTAATATCCTTTAAGCATTTTTCTGGCGTAACTTGTAAGTATATTAGTTTCCTTTCTTTAACTTCAGCTTCTACAATTGTATTATATGATGCATGCATTTTAAATTGCACTTCCCACACTTTGTGAAACAGTGTTGAATAAAACCTTATTAATTATTTTATTATTATTGTATCAAAACCGGTAAACTTTTTTCAGGACGACACAACAATCAATTTTTAAAAACTTACTTTTTATAGTGATCTTATTATTTAGGGATTGTAACGAAATAACCTAACGGTTTCGGCTTGTTCTTTTACGCTTTTTCTTTGTTGCAAAAGTCTTAAATTAACTGTGGCTATTATCAACTTTTGCGTCTCGAAAACCCGCAAAATTACCTCGTCGATTCCCGTCATTTTATTTCGCAACAAACCCTTAGTTGCAATTAGCCTGATTCTTCTAAATTAAACATTTAATTTTATTAGATTTATTTCTTTATTCATACATGATTTTTATAAAAAAAATATTTTTATAAAAATATAAAATTTAATTGTTTTATTTTCATGATTATAGTCTTGCCTTTATCTTATGCATTATATCAGCAAAAAATAGATTGATTAAAGACATCAATTTTTATTATAATTTTTAATATTTGCATAATTGTTAAGTGTTAATACAGAATCTATTTTGTTAGATTTTATTAAAAATTTATGAAAATAAAGAATAGTAGCCGATTATTTTTTTTATTACTTCTGATTATAATTAATGGCTGTAATAAAAAAGTTGAAAAAATTATTTATCAGGATAAGAACAATTGGATTGTTTTAAGATCAGCTAACGCTAAAATAGTTGATGAAAAACAAGAATGGACATTTGTTGTTAATCAAACCGGAAAATTCAATATTCAGATATTATGTGACGGGGAAATTACAACTTTCCCTAAAATTGAAATAGAAACAGAAAATCTTATTCTGTCTGAAAAACCTGATAAAATCTTTGTTACAGGTTCAGAAGGAGATAATAAAACGGTATTTCAGTTTAAGAAAAATCTTACATTAAAAGGAAAAGGTACGCATAAATTAACAGCTAAGGTGGCATCACCATTTACAACAATCAGAGTTCTTCCTAACTATAAAACAGATCTGGGTTTTAGTTCCGGTAAATATGATACAGACTGGCAAAAAATGCACAATTCAAAAGAAAAGCAATATACTTTGGATTGGTTTAAAAAGGCTAAATACGGAATGTTTATACATTGGGGGCTTTATTCTCAGGCAGGAGGGATATGGAAGGGTCATAAAATGGAAGAATCAAATTATTCCGGGCCTGCCGTTTCTGAATGGCTTATGTATAAATTTCATATTTCTAGAAATGAATATGCTCAGCTTGCCAAAACTTTTAATCCTGATAAATCCTTTGCACAAAATATTGCAAAGCTGGCAAAAGAAAGCGGAATGAAATATGTTGTATTAACAGCTAAACATCATGATGGTTTTGCACTCTTTGATTCAAAATGTTCCAGTTATGATATAATTGATGCAACGCCTTATAAATTAGATGCAGTAAAAGAACTTTATGATGCATGTCTTGCAGAAGGACTTCAATTTGGTGTTTATTATTCTCATGGAGTTGACTGGTTTGATGGTACAGATGGAAATTATTCAAATGTTAAAAAAGAAAACGATTCGCTTGGTATTCTTACTCATTATCAGGGAAAGAACCTTTGGGATCCAAGTTCTAATACCTTTGACGAGTATATAGAGAATAAATCATTGCCACAGGTTAAAGAATTACTAAAACTATTACCGAAATTGAGTCTTATATGGTTTGACGGAGAAGGCTTTATTACAGAAGATCAGTCTTTTAAATTCTATAAAACAATTTTTGATATTAATCCACGTGTCATTGTAAACCGCAGGGTAGGATTTACTTTTGGTGATTACCTTGATGCCGGAGATAATGTAATTCCTTCTTCTGATGATATAATGTATAAACCATGGGAAACATGCGGTACAACTAATAATTCCTGGGCTTTCAAATCATATGACAACGATTGGAAGAGTACACGGGAATTACTTTATTATCTGGTTGATATTGTATCAAAGGGAGGTAATTATCTGCTAAATATTGGTCCTGACGGGAAAGGACATGTACCTGTTAAAAGCGCAAAAGTTTTACGTGAAGTGGGAAAATGGTTGGAAATTAATGGTGATGCCGTTTATGGTACTACACGATGGAAAATCAGTAAAGAAGGTCAGGAAAAATCACTTTTGAAAGGAACAGGTGATCGTGCTAAAAAAGGTTTTTCACGTTCTTTTTCATCCGATGATTTATGGTTTACTGCAAAAGATAATAAAGTTTATGTCATTTCATTTGTAAAACCTAAATCTCATATAGAAATAAAATCATTGAAATATTCAAACGGTATTGTTGAAAAAGTACGTGTATTGGGAAATTCTAAAATAATAGAATGGAAACAAAATAAATTATCTATGAACGTTGATATGAGAGAGATAAAAGGATGTAATAATGGATATACCCTTGAAATAACATTTAAGAAATAATATCTATGATTAATAAAAGGGAATATCGTATTTGTTCTTTAACCGATGTGTTTGTTATAATAACCTTATTAGGTTGCCGGTTAAATAGTGGTGTAGTTAAAGAAAATAAAAATATTTTTTTTTGCAAATGGTCAGGAATTTAATGGAATAGATTCTTATGGGCTCATATATAGTTCTTTAATAAAAAAGGTTGTAAAATAATTATTATAAATTAAATCAGGGATATGATGAAAATTAAGTTTAAAAGTATACTTATCGTTTTTTTTGCGATCTGTTGCTCTATGCCTGCAATAGGTCAGAATAAAAAAGACAAAGGTCAAAGTATGGATGATATGTGGGGAGATAAAACAGTTTCAGTAGATGCATTAAAAAAAGTAAAAGGTAAATTGTTTGATGAAAGCAATTTTGGTATGTTTATACATTGGGGGTTGTTCTCAAGCCTGGGAGGTGTATGGAATAATAAAACCTATTATGGCATAGCTGAATGGATAATGAATCCTCGCTTGGCAGGAATACCTGTTGATGAGTATAAAAAACTTGCAGGAAAATTTAATCCTACAGAATTTAATGCTGATTCAATAGCAAAGTTAGCATATGACGCAGGAATGAAATATATAATTATAACAAGTAAACATCATGAGGGGTTTGCCATGTTTAATTCAAAATATCCGTTTAATATTGTTGATGCAACGCCTTTTGCACGTGATCCTATGAAAGAGTTATCTTCTGCATGTAAAAAATATGGATTGGGTTTTGGTTTCTATTATTCTCATAATCAGGATTGGACAACACCGGGAGCTTCAGGTGGTCCAAAAGTAAATGAAGATGGTACACCTGCCACTTTTGAACATTATTTTTATACAAAATGTAAGCCTCAGGTTAAGGAAATTTGTTCAAATTACGGAGATATTGATTTTGTCTGGTTTGATACTCCGGGGAAAATGCCAAAAAAATATGCTGTAGAATTGGCTAAATTGGTTCGTACACTCCAACCTAAAGCTATGCTTGGAAGCAGAATCGGATATGGTATGGGTGATTATGCGAGTGAGGGTGACATGGAAGTTCCTTTAAAAAACATATCTGGTTTATGGGAGACATGTGATACTAATAATGATTCATGGGCATATGCATGGTATGACAATAATTTTAAAAGTCCTAAGAAAATATTAACTCGTTTGATTAATACAGTAGGTCGTGGTGGTACTTATCTTTTCAATGTTGGTCCTGATGGCAAAGGTAAAATTCCGGAAATAGGAGCTGAATTTCTTAGAGAAACAGGAAAGTGGATAAAAAAATATCCAAAAGTAATATACGGTGCAGGACCTTCGCCATGGGGACATGCTTTAGCATGGGGTGATGTTACAACTCATGGAAAAACGTTGCAGCTTTCAGTATTCGAGTGGCCACAGGATGGAAAAATATATTTGCCTGGATTAAAAAGTAAAATTATAACTGCTGAATTAATGCATGATAGTGGAGGCTCAAAAAAAATTAATTTTACAGAAAAAAACGGATGGGTTAAATTTGATGTACCTTTTAAACCTGGAGATAAAACTGTTTCCGTTATTAATGTTACTCTTGACTGTGATGCTGATTTAGCAAAGGTAGATCAGGATCATGGTATTTATCCAAATGTTCTGAATAACCTGACGGCAGAATTTGCAACTGTTTATTCGGCTGAAAAGAAAGAGAAGAGATGGATGGAAAAATTTGGTGAATGGATACATATAACACAGGTAAGCAATTGGGGGATTGATGGAAAAGCAGAGTGGAATGTAAATGTTGCTAAAAAAGGTTATTATCACATAGATCTTAATTATAGTGGTAAAGATCGTCTGGTATGGAAGATTACTACAGATGAAGGTTATAAAATACAAAATCAGCAGGCAGCCACCGAAAAATATGTTAATTATCCTATGGGAATTCTGGAATTTAAAACACCAGGAAAACATAAAATTACAGTTTCGCTGGTTGAGGGTGATCCTAAAACTTCAAGTTTAAAATCAGTATTGATTAGTCCGGTAGAGGAATATTTTTTTTAAACCAAGTTGATTTGGCATGATATACATCTTAAACTGACATAAAACAATGGAGGATAACAAACGAATTAGTTTTGTTACCCTCCATATTTGTTTTTTATTAATAAAAATCAGCGATAGAAATTTGTTCTAGTCGACACTTATAATACTTTGATCAATTATTTTACTCTTTATGTTATTGTAAACCTGTTCGTCTGCAATTATAATCTTTTTGAGAGTACCTTCCCCAATAAGAAAGTTAATAGGTGCAACATCAGGAGAAGTTGTTGATTTTTCACCAGTTGCATCAAGAGTTAATGTTTCTAATGAACGACATAGATACAGATCATTAAAACTTTTAATAGCTCCGCTTAAAGTTAACGAGGTCGTTTTATTCTGCCAGGTGTCGTATGTTATGGAACCGGCAATCGACTTCACTACCTTATCTTCAAAATTTACGTTATCTGTCAATTTATAATTACTTGAAACAGCAATTACTTCATTTTTAGGCACCTTTATTGCATCTATTCCAATATTGCCTGCGGCATTTGTATAAAATTTATGATCAGAATAAGAGACATTTACAATTGAGCCCTCAACTACTGGAATATAATACGCACTTTTCCCTTCCATTACAATGTCGTTGAATGAAATGTCTGCATTTAAAACGTATTCGTTTTCATTTTTAAAATCTACGACACATATTCCTGCTCCTTTTACAATATGAGGTTGAACATTATTAAGCCCATAAAACATATCTCCATAGACAAACACATAAGCTGTTTGACCTCCGGATGGATTAATAATTGACAGGTTTCCATTGCTATCCATAGTTTGTACCGTAATTGTATAATTCACATCTGTTTGTAAATCTTTCACTTCGTACGAACTTATCAAAGAATCGATAGTTATAGCCTTATTAAATTCAATTTCAGGCGCTGTAATTGTAATAAAAACACCTTTCGCCGTATTTATGTTATTGGCCGAGAAATCCCATGTTATTACAGCCCTTTTATAACCTGAATATCCTTGAGTATTTAACACTCTGGGTGGATAAACTTTTTCGGGTCCTGCATCATAATTTCGATCTTCTAACTGATCACATGATCCAAAAAGAAGTATCATTCCTATAAATAATATCAGTTTATTCATTTTATTTTTTATTAATGAGCCCACTCTTAAAAGTAGGTTTTTAAAAATTGATTAAATTTATTATAAAAAATAGCATTGGCAAAATAGAAAGCAGTCGACTCCTTTTTCGGTTATAATCTCCATTTAAAACGGAGAT
>Ga0172378_10001320_pt1 | contig 22806 bp, 31 predicted proteins | sample GrowelOW332metaG_FD_119755 | JGI IMG/M metagenome (GOLD analysis project Ga0172378, IMG submission 119755) | Groundwater microbial communities from an aquifer near a municipal landfill in Southern Ontario, Canada - Pumphouse #3_1 metaG | ecosystem: Environmental > Aquatic > Deep subsurface >... | reverse complement strand
TTGACCTGCTACTAGTTCACTTGCATCTTTTAAAGCCTTTAGGTCTGCATAGGTGATGTCTAGTGATAAATCAACATCTTCAGCATCGGCATTTATCGTAATGTCATTACCAACCTTATCAAGCGTTATATTATCGCCTGCTATAATATCGGCTACTTTTAGCTTATCAAGAATATTGCTTGCATTTCTATTAATAGCTGTTACAACATCATGGCTAAAATCGGTTAATAATGTGTCTGTTTTTGGTTGGTAAGGTGTTAAATCTGAACCATTAATAGTTACATCGTTTCCAGAGGTCGATACGGTGATGTTTGTGCCCTCTTTTATGTTGGTTGTCTCTAACTTATCATCTATTGAATCAAGTGGCTCTAACGATACCTTTACGCTTGTATTTGTCGAATCTACCCCTAGTGCATGCAATCCCACATAGGATGATGATAATGGTAATTCACTTACTTTTACTTTTGTTGTCATACTTCCATATCTATATAGTTAATACTGTCCTCTGTTGTTATAAATAATCCATCCTCTGTTGATAGAAGAAATTCTTCAAGCGCGACGGTTGGATTTGGTATAGTTAAAACTAATTCAAACGCAAGCCATAATTTGCCTGTGGTGTACACTTCTGTTACTTTAATACTGTTGTAGTAGCATTGGTACGTTTCGCTCGTAGCATCTACATATAGGTCTCTTGTGCCTGTTTCTGTCAATTCATTGAATAACGTATAATAGTTATTTATTAAGCCGGTCAATAAATCGGCAGTCATCAAACACTTTAACGTTATGTCCTTTGCCTTATATTTGACATTCCCATTATAATAAATCGCTCCGTTGAGCGTACTTATATTTCGGTTTAAATTTTCCTTTACATCGGGTGGCTTTTTAACACTTGATAAACTTCCCTCTAATACTCTTAATCCGTATTCTGATATCGGTATGCCATCTAATGTGTAATCCTCTGAATACGATATATTAGAGATTGGAGCAGTATAATTCCGTAGCGTTAATGGCTCATCGTGTGCTAATTGCACCTTAAGGACAGGCAAACCGTTTGTTAAATCTAGCCCTCCTATGCTAACCATTCTCAACGTTAAAGATAACGAAATATCCACAAAGATGCAAGTGTGATAGGCTAAATCTGATAATTGCAGAATAAACTTATCCATTCTTGGTTGCGATCCTATGAAATTAAATGTTAATTCAAATGTTCGTGTGTCTAATTTCGGATCACTTAAATCAACTTCTAACCCGTTTTCCTCGTGCCAATCATTGTATGATAACTCCTTGAAAACAGGCCACTCTAATAGGTTCTTGTAACTGCCTTCACCTAAGATTGCGCCGTATGATGAATAAACATCATTTCCATCAAGGTATAATTTGTTTGTAAACATGTTAATTTCTTATTTTAATTCCTCTATCTTTGAGTTCAGAAAAACCACTTGAAAGCGTACTTATGCTATTCTCGATATTTTCCAACCTTGATAAATTGTTTGTGTTGTCGTGTATCCCTGCGAGGTGGTTCAAAATCATACTCGTATTCACAACCAATAAATTAACGTTTAGATTAATCATATAGGTATGTGATTGAATCATCGTTAACCTTCCGTTATTCTCATCTACGCTATCCTGTGATGCTGTAGCGATACCACTTGATGACGCCGTACGTTCTGAATCTCCAGAAATATCAAAGCCTGCCTTCGTTGCCTTATCCTCAAACATATTCCAATACTCATCGTATTTATCCTTTGCATCGGGTAAATCTCCCATAAGGTTGTCAAACAACTCTGCTATAGCCTTCGCTTGTTCCCCTGGATCGGTTATTGTTGTTTGGATGGTTAACATATCATCTTGCATCTGTTGCATCAATGGTGCTAATGTAAGCGAGTATATCATTTGTTGTGCTAAATCACTCAACATATCTGAAATACTATCACCAACATCTTCCCATGCATCCTTCCCTGTTTGTGCAGATTCAAGAAAAATATCTGATATTTCCGTACCTAAATCGCCAAATATGTCTGAAAAATAGTCTTTGACTTCATCCATAGCCTCTGTGTAGGCTTCCTTGAAATCATATATCTCATCTATCCTGTCCTTATCTGCTTGTGAAAGTTTTTTGTAAGCATCCGAATTCATAAACGCCTCTAATTTAGCTAAATCAAGTTCACCGTTTTCATCCTCTAAGTCTATACCTGCATCTTTTAACGACTGTCTTTTTTCATCTCTAAACCACGTGGAGTGCTGTATTTGCATTGTCATATCCTCGATCACCTCTAAGTAACTCTTATATTCGCCTAGTGAGCCAGACTCGAGCAAATAGAATTCTTCCATTGAGCGCAAATATTTATTTCTTGATTCTACCATTTCGGCTTCTGCTTTATTTGATCTCTCCAAAGCCTCTATAGAAGCGTTCACGTTATCACGCATAGACGCCCACGCATCATTTCCAAATATAGTGTCCCTATCATCATTACCAATTTTTGCATTTAAAACGGCTAATTCCAACTGATAATTGACTTCTTTCATTGAGGCGATAAACTCATCCATATAATCGGTGCTATTGAACGCATCGGCTATCGCTGTAGCAATCTGTAGGGCAGACGAAATAACGGCTAAAACCAACGATGCCTTTTCAACAGTAGCTATAGCCACAGATGCCGTTGTTGCCGTTGCTGTCATTGCTGTTGATGATGCTGTAGCTAATTGGACTATCCCATTAATCATGGACACACTCGATGTTAGAATAGTGCCCGTAGTCTTCATAATCTCACCAAACGCACCTCCTATGGCATCACCTACTTTCTCGAACTCATCTGACGCACTTCTTAATTCCTCGTTAAGATCGTGCCAATCACTTATTGATTTTTTATTAGGTGATTCATCTGTGCTGTCGGACGCTGTTTTAATAGCCTTTTTTGTTTCTGCTATTTTTGCCCTCGCTGTTGCTAGTTTAATAGAATTTTCACTACTTGGTGCTTCTGCCTGTGCTTGCTCTAGGGCTGTTTTAGCCTCATCTAATACGGTGTTTAGTTCGCTTAATGTCATCGACTTAATAGCACTCAACCATGTTTTATATGAGCCCTCACGTGATGCCAATTGTTCATCCACTTTCAATAGGGCATCTTCCTCTTTCTTGTTTAATTCATCTATGTTTTGTTGTGTAATTCCTTCCTTTAAAGTTCCATCATCATTAACAATTACGCCTTTTTCACTTTCATATTTATCTTGTATATCCTGTCTCTGCTGTTGATAAGACGTGTATTGGTCTAATAATTTTGCAAGGGTATCTTGGTTAGATTTGATTTTCTGTTGCTGTGCGTACTCATTGTAAGCCTTTATTTGGGTTTGTTGAGCAGTCGATAAATCAGACGATGTTACGCTATTTGGATCGAATTTGCCTTTCTTTCCAGAGTTCAAAAATTCTGCACCCTTAACATCTTTGAGTTCATCAACCATTTTGGCTTGACGTGCTTTATTTTCAAGAATACTCTCTTTGTATTGCAACTCATTTTCTGCCATTTCTTTGGCAAAACCATCCTTCATTAACGCTATACGCTTTTTTTCGAGGTCTAAAGCATTTAATTCCTCTTGTGTTGCTACTTCCTTATAATAGTCTTGTATTGACTTCTTACGCTTCTCTAGTGCCTTCTGGTCTGCATCACTTAATGTTTCAACTTCTGCTTTTGCTTCTGGTGTTGCTGTGGTTGCTTCGGTTCGTTTTGCTCCAAACAATTCCTCTGCATCACGCATATTTTGTTCGTAGGCTTCTGACGCTTTCAAAGCTTCATCTACCACATCGCCTATTTTATTGGTAATTAGGCCTCCCGTAATTTCCTCAAATGATGCAATAATACCTTTTGTCGCATCAGTCATCTCGCCACCTTGAATATAGTCTTTTATTCCTTGAAAATATTCTGTAGCCCTCTTTTTCCCTGTTTCTTCGTTATACTGATCGCCAAAACGTTTATCGAGTTCTTTACGTATTTTAGCTAATTTTTCGGCTTCTTGTGTTGCAAATGTATCTGATGATTCTTCCGTATATTTTGCCAAAGCCTTAGCCCTAGCAGTTTCTTTAACGCTTTTTATGATTAAGTCATACGCCTTTGCAACATCGTTAAGGGCTGTTTTCTCATCGCCTAGTTGTTTGAGTTGATCGCCATACTTAGCAAATAAAGCATCTTTTGCAGTCTTATATTCTTCTGTGCCTTTTGTTGCTTCTTTTAATCGGTGAAACATTGCTTGTACTTGGTGCACTTCTGATGCTATGCTTATTTCACTTTCCTCAAAGGACTTGTTGAGGGCTTTTTGCGCCTTCTCTGCATCATCTTCATAAGTAACTAGCTTGTATATTCCATAGGCCAACAAAGCTACAGAAGCAGTCGCAATAGCGTATGGATTAGCCATTATCAAAGCGTTTAACTTAGCTGTAATCGAGGCTAATTTTAACTTCGCAACCCCTAGCAATCCTGTTACCGTTACATTCGCCGTTTGTGAAGCTGTGTTAACATTTGTTGATAGACTATTAACACCTTTAGAAGCTGATTCAACTGCTATTTTCTTTGCGCTAAAATCACGTGATGAACTTTGAAAAGCAATCGCTGTCGTGTTCATTTCCGTTGATGCAAGGGCTACTTTGTTCTGTGCTATTTCAATTTGCTTTGCCGTACCTGTTTTTGTAATTTCTATTAACTCAAGTTTTCTTTGCTCAACAATAGCCTTAGATGCGACGTATTCAGCCCTCCTAGTCGCCGTAATCTTTGCAGACGCTGAAACGCTTGCCCTAGCTTTGATTAGTTCTGATTCTGCTTCTAAGACGTTTTGTTTTGTTGACTCTTTAACGGCCGTATAATATTCAGCAGATGCAACTGATAAGCCTTGCTTAGTGATTAATTCTTGTTGTTCAACGGTTAATAGAGTAAATAATTGCTTTGCCTCTTCTGTGTGGGTAATTGCTATAGTTGACGCCTTAACTGCATTCGTAGCTATTATAGTAGCTTTGTAAACTCCGTAAGTTGCGATTAATGCCCCAATCACTTCGCCTACTTCTTTGTAATGTTGGACTATTTTTGCAGACCCTCCAATAACACCATAGATAAGACCTTCGTTTTCTTCACCCATATCATTCATCATAAGGATGATTTTATCCTTTAGATTGGAAATCTGACCCGTTACGGTCATGTTCATCTTCTCCATGAGGTTAGCAAATTGTCCACCTGCTGACCCCATTTTATGGAACGCTTCCTCGACCTCTGGAAATCCTATCTTACCTGCAGAAATCATATCGGATATTTCGGTTTCAGTCTTGTTCAAATTTTCGCCTAATACTTTTATGATCGGTACACCTGCCATAGCAAAGTCCTTAACCTCCCTAGCCTGTAATTTCCCTAAGGCTGAAACCTGCCCATAGTTAATAGCAAGTCGTGAGATTGGCACACTCAAACCTGCTGCAACATTTCCAAGTGATTTAAGAGAATCTACGGCTTTATCTGAACTAATCCCCATTGCGATCAATTGCTTGACGTTAGTAGCAATATCAGTAAGCGTAAACGGTGTTTTCAATGACATCTTTACGGCATCGTTCATCATCTTATCGGCTTTCTCTTTGCTACCCAACATGGTTTCAAAGGCAATACTTAATGATTGAATTTCGCCACGTGTTTTCACAATTTGAGTTACAAATTCCTTCGCCTGCTGTACAGAAAATACCGTCGCTATAGTTACGCCTATTTGTTTGAAAGCCTTATCCATTTTAGAACCTTCATTAACAGCTGTTGTGCCTACTCCACGCAGTATGTTTTGCGCTTGTACGGCATCACTTTTGAGTTCTGAATTGTCTAATCCGACACCATAATATATTTTCCCTTTACTTGATTCCATTATGAATTTTTTATTATTTCTTTTAACGCACTTTTGTAATTTTTGTCGCTTTCTTTAATCGTGTCGGCCTTTTCTCTTTCCTCTGCCTTCCTCTTTTTCTTTTCCTCTGCAGGCTCATAAGAAGGAAGGGAGGCGCAATATAGGAGCATATTAGAATAGGTCATTTCGTATAGCACATAATCTAAGGTTAGATTAAATCCCTTTATTACACCTGCTACGACTGCCCATATTGAGTCGTTTTTTTCTTGGTCGCTTTCAGAAGATTGATGTCGTTGAGGGAAGTGGTAATTCCGAAAAAAAAAGCGATTTGCATTGAGTCTAAAAGTCTGTTGAGCATAATGATTAAATCCTGTGGCTGTACATCTGTTAGAATATCCTCTGCTAATTGCTCCTTAGTTATTTCTTGGTCCTTAAAGAGTGAATAAAAACGCTTTAAAAGCGAATTACTTTGCTTCTGTTGCAACTTAATTTGTTTTGCACCTAATATAAGGATAGCCAACACATCACCTATTACATGGCAATCTTTGGCTATATTCAACGACTCATAGACAATATTCTCGCTGTCCATGTCTTGTGGAGGTAATTTAGCAATCTCCTTTGACGCCATAATTAACGTGGCTACACTTGGCTGATTAGCTGTATAGGTTTTATCTCCTACTTTTACATTTATTGGCTTTTGCAGAATTGTATCTGCAACTCTTTTTTCTACATTCATAGTTTTATTTTAATTGATTATTGGAGTGGTGGAGGGATTCGAACCCTCTGGATATGCTAGATTCCTCTATATCCTTCCACTTGCACCACTCGGACTGTTATACTACAGGCTTAAGGTATTGTTTTAATACCGTACCCGTTGCAGGTTTCAATGCGTTAAATGTGTACTTCCATAGAGTACCATCTGCACTTGACCACGATTCAGTAACTTGAACGTTTGCACGATCAATAATAAATCCCTCTACCGTTGTATCTTCTGGGGTCAATCTAACTGTATGTTCTGTTAAAATAACGCCATCGGTATCGGTGATAGGTTTGGTGTCGCCAGACTTTTGGAATAGTTCGAATTCAAACATGTACGTATTAGTACCTGTTCGAAAATCGACACGATCACCACCCTCTTCTTTGGCGTCTGTAGTCGTGCCTGCCGTTGTGGTTAATTTTGCTGTGCCTTCCTTAATCTCTGGCATAGTTTCAAATACTGTTGCAGGTGCTCCATCAATTGATGGTCCGTACTCTACTGTGGGTTTACCCCATGCTAAAACACTCATAATTATTTGTTTTAATTGTTAATAATTTAATATTTCGTAGTTTATTCGAACGTGCACAAAGTGAAAATCATCATCCTCACCTGCAAACGTTTGAATTGTATTGTCTAACAGAAATCTATATTCAGACCCTGCCGTTGTTAGTTCTTTTTCTATGGTTCGATTTGCCTCTATTTCAATCGCTTGACATCGTGCGTAATTCTCACACATCACGCCGTTGACCTCAATATCTGGTACATAAATATTGACCTTAATTAATCCACTCTGCATCTGTGGTGCAATACCCGTTACAAATTGTATGTCCATATCCTCTAATTGAGAATTTCTAGGACGCATACCGTATTGATAAGTACTTCCACTTATCTCACTAGCTAAATAGCTTGTGCGTAGAAGTGTGAACAAATCAGACTGTATTTGTGTGCCACTTTTTTTCAAATTCAAACTCATACTCGTATTCCTATATTTTTTAACATTCTCATTAGCATCGGCTCTGTTCTAATCTCTGCTGAATCAATAACATCATAGTTCATAGCTGATACTTTGGACGCATAATCCATACCTGCTAATAATATGAGTACCATACCTTTTGTATATTTGGCTGACAACTCACTAATAAAAGCATCTACGGACGCCTTAGCCTCTACGCTCTTAGCAACTATATTACGTGATGTTACTACACCATTATCAATAATTAAAAGACCCACAGAACTTCTTAAATTACCCGTTCTATCGTGATAACTTCCAGAGGTGCGAGCAATATTCACGCCTGTTTCACCCACATATTGCATAATCATTAAGACTTGCTTATTGATCACTTCAATTTGTTGGTTAAGAGACTTACTTATATCGCTCATTGAGGTCTTTTGTTTTATTGGCATATTATACGATTATTTTCATCATATTTAACTCACGCAAAATATCTACTCGAATAACAACATATTCACCTAGTCGTGATCCGTTATTATCTGACAATTGTATGCTAGTTGGGAATGTCTCATCACTTGGTAATTCAATCAAAATCTCATACGACACATCAACGTAATGATTCCCTTCATCCATGGCTTGCATATTCATCTTCGCGTGCCTCTTTTGACATGCTATAGATTCGCCCCATGTAGTAGTTGAAGTGATAGGAAAACCCGTTGTTTCATCTATTTGAGAGTCTGCTGACGCCTCCTTGTAACGAATAGAACCATTAACTATAATCATACTCGATGTCCTTTATATCCATAAATAGTGCCCAATGGATCGCCGTATTTTGATGCTAAATAAGACGCATCATTTCTAAGCTTAACCCTTTGTGCATCCGTAAACGAATAATCAATACCTTCTTGGGTTACATCTGGAGCATTTGAAAGCCAAATTAAAACATCTGATTTAGCTAGATTATAGGCATCTGTTGCCCTTATCTCTGTTGTTATATCTATGGTGCTATCAAGCCCCCGACTCTCGGCAATGTTCGTTAAAACATTGCTAGAGAGTGGGTAGGCATTAATTGCTGATAGTGATTGAATAATAGTCATGACTATATAGAGGTTGTTTTGTCTGCCGTTAACATATAAATGTCACTTGGCGAATCAATTACAGGAAGGGCAAACGCTTGACCATCCGTAAACTCACGGTAAGGGTTCGTTTCGGAGTACTTACTAATCAATGTACCCTGTGTACCTGCTTCATACATAACGCCTGCTACAGGATTAGAAGCCTCTACAGCATCGGACCATACAACACGACCTACTACGTTATCATATAGGAATAGTACGTTTGCTTGTTCCCAAGGCTTAACAGACGTTCTAACGCCATTCTTTTCAATTTTCAAAGATGTGTCAACGACGATTAATTTAATGCCAAACTCGCCCTCAATAGCATCAATAAACGCTTGTTTCTGTGGTCTAAATAGATTAGAGCCCGTTGAATTTACGTTAAGATTAATTGAGTTCGCATACAATGTTTGAGCCTGTTTCGTATTTCGCATATAATCGAAATACTTCTTACTCATCATGATAGTAGAGATGCTTGCGCCGTCTTCTGATACTTTATCAAGAACACGGTTAATATCATCAATCGGTACAGCAGTTGCAGGAGTTGACCAAGGGATTTCAGATGTCAATTTGTTGTCATCATCATATCCAAAATCAACACGAATACCCGTACCTTGATTTGTGTTATCCTCCACTAGCATAACACCTGTAGATAGAGCCTGTTGGAACAAGTACTCTTTTCTCATTTCAATACCCTTAATAGTACGGGGTACATCATTAAGTAGTTTACTTGCAATCTCGGACTCTGGAATAGACGTGTTACGTTGCATAGCCTGTAATGTCTTGATATCACTTTCCTTTAGGGATAGAGACATACCAAGCTTTGGAATACGACCAGAGGCTTTAGAATAGGTATCACGTTTTTTGAGTGGAAGTGGTGAATCCATAGCAACTACATCGGCAGAAACAATAGATGTGTTAATTTCAGCAGAACCCCAATTTAGAGATGGTGAATACTCGGTGGTCAACATTTGGTTGTAAAAATATACTTCCTCAGTTGTTTTGCCATTGATTTTCTCAATGATTTTCTTGACAATAGGTGAGAAATATTTCTCTACGATATTGGCAAATAGTGTGGTTTCTTGTGCCATTGTGTTTTTAGATTAAAGGGTTAAAAATTGGATTAATGGAAGCCCTGCCTTAATTGCAGTAGTCAACTCGTATGGACTAGCCACTTCATTAACTGCACCATTAATCATAATAGAAGCCATTGGCATTGCAACCGTTACGGAAGCCACAAGAACGCCAACATAGGTCAAACCCGTTGTGTCCGTTACGTATGTTTCAGTTGTTTCATCAATTTCAAGGGGTTCATAGTCGCCCGTTGTGTCATCCTGCATGATCACATGACCTGCTCGAATAACTTCTACGCCATCTAAGACGTTGGTTGTGTCTAACGTTGCTCCACCGGGAAGGCTAAGCAAGTTCTTGATAATGACGATCGAGTCATTACCATTATCACCTGTGAGTGTGTCATAGGTTAGATTAGCTGTTACGCTCATAATTGTTTGTTTTTAATTGTTAAATACCCATTTTTGTAGCCAAATCATTCACTTCATCCTTAGAAGCTTCCTTACTTGATGGTGTGTTGCTAGTAGACGCACTTCCAAAAACATTGCCTTTGGTTTGCTCAACTGCCACTATATCCTTAGTTTCTTCTGCGATGTCCTTAAGAGTAGAAGCAAACGCTTCATCACTTAAACCCTCTACAGAGACCCTAGAGTATGCTTTTTTCATGCCCTCTGGAAGCTTACTAATAATGCCGTTTAATTGGTCTTTTCGTGTGGAAACAACCTTTGATGTCTTTATGTTCGCGATCTCTTTTGTCAAGCCCTCAATAGTTCCTAACATAGATTTTGCCCAATCTGGCGCATCTTTTGGTGTTTCAATTTTCGCAGGTTGTTCTTCTTTTTTAGGTTCAGATACCCCCTTTATTCGTGCAAGCGTTTCTGCAAGGTCTTTATCTGCCTTTGCTTTTTCGGTACGCAATTTATCTGCATCGGCTTGAAACGCTTTGAGAATTGGCTCGACCCCTACTATTGAGGTTTCGATGTCCTTTTCTTCCTTTACTGTGGTGGCTAGAAAATTAGCCATCTGGTCTAATGTTTGCTCGTTCAACCCTAAGTTTGAGTACTTAGTTTTGATGGCTTTAAAAATATTTTCCTTCATATTGTGATTAATTAATTAATATTCGTTTAGACAAAGATAACAATTATTATACTCAATAAATAGGAATTGCAATATAATTTGCCTATATGGTTTTTGCCCTCTCTAATTTATTTTGCTATTATATTGAAATAATCACTTAAATATTTGGTATATTCAATTTAATAGCGTATCTTTGTTGTGTTGATAAGATAGAGTAGTTCTATTCACAACGAAAAAATTACAATTATGAATCAAAAAGTTGTAACATTGATTGATAACACTACAGAAGTAATTTCTGACTTCAATGAAATAAGCTTAATCGAAAAATATATGGGCCTAGACGCTTCTAACTATTATAGTAAACGTTTTAAAGAGATTGCAGGAAGTAATTCAAAACCTATAGACCTCGCAGTAGATTGTGCTACTGATGAATTAAAAGGACATATATTTGGGATCACAAACACAGTCCTTGAATATATAGAAGTCCTCAAAAAACAGATAGAAGATATTAAGCCTAAAAAACTAGGCAAACAAATTTATGAAACTCTAGCAGAGTTAGATGAATCAATCAAATTTCAATCGGATAATTTTTAAATAAACTAATTATGAAATACGAAAATACGTATATGTCCTTCTTGGTCAACAGACTACAAGAAGCAATCGAAACAGACGATTTGGCAGGAATCGTAAAATTTGCCGATAAGATTAAATCACATGCTAACTATATTGTTAGTGTAAATAAATATGAAAAATAAAATTACAACTATGAAACCAACAAAATTAAACGAGAAAACTATGAAAGGGTTGCGATCTGCAATGCGCAATCCATTATCGAAAAGGGCAAGCAATTTTATGGCTCACTTGGTAGGCCATCTCTCTATGCAATCATTATATGCCTTATCATGCCAAGACGCACAAAACAATAATGGTAAGCCAAAAGATCAAGAATATACCGATATTCAAGTAATCAGTTATTTTATTGATATTATTGATGCTAGCAACTTGAAAGAAGAAGGTCAATTAAAAGACTATGAACTTGATGCACTTAGTGAATACACTGAAAAACACGCTATATCAAAACAACATGCTATTTTATTTCGTGGAAAAGTTTTACAATTAACTTTAACAAGTCCTAAAAATACAACACGTTTCATGTGTGAGAATTCAACATGTTCAATGTGTGCGCTTGGCGAAAGGTGTAATTGTAGAAGATTGTGCATGGATCAAGATTTTCCAACAGCATATAATTCATACAATTGTTATTTTAAAGAATTATAATAATGAATACAATCAAATTAATCATAGCTGTATTTGCAGTAGTTATGCTTACGGCTTGCGTAAATTGGTACGAATATCCAACCTATGGAAGCGAGTATACAGATGGCTTAGATACGCTTAAAATAACCCCTGTAGGTGTATGGTATGAACTGCAATTAAATGACGTGTGGTCTGCTGATTCTTATCTTAACATTGGCGATCACATCACTTTTGATATTGATTATCACGTAGTTTCTCATACAATTAAAGAAAATCAATACAATTCAATAACACTCAATCAAACAACTTACTATTTAATAAAATAACCATGAAAAACAAAGTAACTAAAAATCAAAAGAGAGCGACTGTAATCATCTTTATAGGGCTATTAATCCTATTGATTACCTTGTGTGTTATGTTCACAAAAGTGCTTACAATCATAGCATTGAGCCTCATAGGGCTATCTATATTGTTTCAAATAGCCAATGAATTTTACACTAACAAATATTATAAAAACGATAAGAAATGAAAAGTAGATTAGAGTACATTACAACAATTATAGACGGCTTCTTTAACGAAGATAAGGCTATAACACTAAGAGACATCAAATTCATCAAAAGCGAACTTGACGATATATCTAGCGATTTCAATAATTGTTCCCTACTATTGGGTGGAACAAAGAAACGAAGAATTGCATCAAATCAATGGAATATAGTCGAACACAAATGGATGCAAGCTATTAACGGTATAACTATTACAGAAACAGTCTCGGAAGAAATAAAAGACCTAATAAAATTATTATGAACACATACTCAAAAGAAATGGAGTATCTTTTGAAGGATATTAACGAAGATTTGAACTATATCAAGACAACGGAGAATATGCCAATAGAGGAACTAATATACCATTCTGGACGGCTTAACAAAAACACAAAGGAATACTTGCAATGTGTTAAAGATAATCAATTAAATAAATAACTATGGAATTAAATAACGACGCAAAACGGTTTGTAAAGGCTTGTAAGGAACACGCTTTTTTGTTCCTTAATATCGAGCGTATGAGCGCTAATACCCTATCATATGAGATTGTATCGCAATATAGGGCACATAAGACTAACAAGCCTAGAATAAATAATTATACTATAATTTTAAATTTGCACAAAAGGTATGATTGGCATAATAACGATATAACTGATTATCCAGAAAGAAAAATCAATCTGGATCACATTAAATTATTCAAAATAAACGAACAAACTTGCACCATTAGACTAGGTCGATGGTTCGATTAAAACAAATAACATGAAGAAATACATCTATATCCTTGAATTTAAGGAGTCAAAAAAAACAGAATGCTACAGTAGTTTAGCATCAATTTACCTACACCACCACAAGAAAGAGATAGGGATAAGCTTACCATCATTGTGGAATAACAAAATAACGGTAGATAATCCATATAGCAACAAAATAATTTCGATCACTAAAAAAGAGGTGTTCTCAAAACCAAATGTAAAAAACAATGAAAAATAAAATCAAACCAGACTTTACAGAAAAAATGGCCCTCGCTAATGAATTAGACACGCTATGGGGCATAGTAGACGCAGGGGATGATTATCATGCCCGTTGGTTCAAAATCATAGATGGTAAAGCTTCTGAAATAGGAGTAACCGAATATAGACTAGTCATTGAAGCCAATGGGATTAAGTCCACAGGATATGACCGTAATGGAGTTTCAGAGGTCGTAAAGAATAACACCTCGCCTACTAGTGAATGCGTAGGCAAAAGTATTCATTGGTACGGTGATAAACTGTACAAGGAGTTCACCATTAATAGTGTGAAGTACCTTCAATTAACAGAGAGGGCTATATTTGGACGTTTGGTTAATTATAATGATATGGTAGCCCTATTCGATCATCTAAACAAACGAGCACACGAAAAGAGCGTTTTTTTAAATGTTAGATACTTGCCTGCTCCTACATGGGAGTTTGAATGGAAAAGAATAAGAAACAAATAAAAAGAAGCCCACATATTAAATTATGTGGGCTTTTCTTATTTCAAACCTTTTTCGACATTGCCATATTTAAAGTTGTCCTTGACAAAATACGGCTTGTTTTTCGCCTTAACTATTGCTTCCTTGTGCACATCTATCCAATCATTAAAACCCGTAGGTACTTTAGTTATAGCATTAACGCTCCTTGTGTCTGTCACCTCTCCTGCACCGACTTTGGCCACATCATCGGCTAATTCATCCTCTGTTTTTAAAATTGTGATCACGTGGCAAATACATTGTGGATGCCAACCTGTGAAAATAAAATTCTTTGGATAATCGCCCTTCAGATCGTCGCACATATCATATACGGGGTGTTCGTGTGATAAAACCACCCGTTGACCTACAACAAAATCTAACTCCTGCCATCTCGTGTGGTCTGCCGTTCTGTAAGCAATGTTATTTTCTGTCCTAGCCAATCGCATAGAATTCTTATAAGATGACCTGTAAACGCCCATAGAGGGGTGAAAAGCCTTTGCATTTTTGGATAGGATTAATGCACCATTTTTAAGATCTCGCACCCTCCTAAATAGTTGGTCTGGATATTGCAAATATTGCTTCAATTCCGTAGCCATTACGCTTGCCGACTTGCCTTCTGATAGCCCAACCTCTAAGCCTAGTTCAATCTCTTTTTGAAATTGAGAGTGATACTTCCAAACGTTTTCTGATAATGTCAAACCTCCTATTTTACGTGATAAGAAGGCATTCTTAGCCTCTAGATTGTTATTGAAGTAAGTAGCATATATCTCAGACGAAGGTTTAATAGAGCCACCAAAAACACTATTCACAAGTGCATCGTTTTTAGTATTCGATAAATCCCACGACTCATTTACACCATTGACTATTAATAGGTTTAGATCCTTCTTAAAATTGGTCTCAATGGTCTTTGCCCTAGCCTTTGTGATCGGGTAATTATCAAAAGAAAACACCTTAGACGCGCTTAAATTAGGTATAGACGTGCCCAACTCTGCATATTCCTTGATATAGGAATTATACAAAGCAATGATAGCTTTTTTCATTTTGTTATCATTTGCCAAATGTTGGAGTTCATATTTATTCATAATTTCTTGAATAATTTACATTGTGGCATATCGAGCATTTTCGCCCATTCTGACTTTTTGCATAAGCACATAAAATTGTTACCATTGCAATCTTCCTCATAGTCTCCGTAATGATACACGCAATCTCTACAATGATATTCTGTTTGTTTTGTTTTCTTTGCCATATTATAAATCTAACTTTAATTCATTATCGACCTCTTTATTAATTAATCCTCTCAATATATGAGCAATCACATCAACTGTCCACCCATTACCTAACATCTTGTATCGTTGTGAATTAGATACACACTTAGTGTAATTGTCGGGCACTGTTTGAAGTCGTTCGCATTCGATAGGTGTTAGCTTGCGATAGTGTATCCCGTTAACACACTGGTACTTCGCCTTCTTAACACTGTCACACTCGTTAACATAGAAGGTTGTCTCCTTCGCCATAAGGCAATGAGATTTGTCTTTCATTCTTCGACCTCGTCTAGTTTTAGATTTTATGTGTTCCAGATCGAATAGTTCACCAGGTTTAATTGTTGCATATCCTTTTTTAGTAGCTTCTTTAACCAAAATTTTATTACCTTCTCTTGTAATATTCCCTCTATACTCGGACACTAAAGCAGGAAATTTTCCATCTGTTGAATAAACTCTATTTTGCTGAAATGGTTGTTTACCTCCACTTTCTTTTGAAGGGTTTATTTGAACGATTTGCCCAATACTTTTATTAAAATACCTCTTACGCATATAGGGTTGACTACCTGTTATAGAATCGTATCTGCTTGTTAAGCATAAAGATTTGTCTCTATCCACCTCACCACTATCAAGTATATCCTTTAAGATTATACCCTTGTCCTTAGGTTCACTAACGAACCAATTAAACCAATAGTAGCGTTGTCTATTCTGTGCTGATAACAAACTTGAATTAATAAACATAGGTTTAACCTGAAGCATCTGACTTATAACGTTCATATATTCTTTCTTCATCTTTACATTTTCAAGTAGAAACTTCACCTTAGGGTTAACCTCTTTGATATGGTTAAGGATAGCGACATATTCAAAAAAGAGAACACTTCTAGGGTCATTAAAGGCAAGCTGTTTACCTGCAAAGGAAAAACCTTGGCATGGTGAACCCCCTATCAATAAATCAATAGATGCCCAATCTATAGTCCATTCACGCCATTTTATTACATCGCCTAAACGGACTATATCGGGATAATTATCTTCACTTACTTGTATTGAATACTTATCAATCTCGCTAGCATAGTAGGTCTTTACATCTATTCCAGAGCGTTCTAAAGCTATTCTTCCACAACTCATACCATCGAACAAACTCAAAACATTAATCTTTTTCTTCATAATTATAATTTTGATTGCAATATAGTGAATTATAGCGAGAATGCCAAATAAAAAGTGTTAATTATTGCATTAAAACATCTTCCATATCATCACTTTTAATAGCCTTAATCGTGTTCCCTGGATCAACTGATATACCAAGCTTTTCGACTGCCTCACGTTGCGACATAATGGCCTTTCCACCTGTTGCAGTAGTGAGCGTGTTCACCATATCCGTTAATTCTGAAATCATAAATGGAGTGATAACGTTTTCAACATTCAAGCTGTCGATCGCACTTGCTTGACTAGGTGCAATGATTTTTGCCCAAGCTTTAACGACCATCATTTCACGATCAAAGAACTCACCAAGACGTCCAGATTCAGTTGTAACCTTCAATATGGCATCAATGAACATTTGCTTTCTTGCTTCTCCAGATAGTGGTATTTCCTTCATTTTGGCAAACGAAATATCTGGTAGTTGTAAATCAGTGAAGAAACTTTGATCAAGCTTTTCAAGGTGCAATTTTAACGATTCTGTAGCCTGCTCCCAAGTAACATATTCTGCCTTTGAACCAACAGGAAATTGTAAAACATTTTTAAATGATTGCTTTTCATTGTCCTCTTTCGGACTTCCTGTTTCCTCATCTGCAAGGACCACGAACACAGGACGGCTATTTTTACGAATATAATTACCGTTCCTTGACATTGCCCATTCTGATTCATTAACGGTGGTTGTCTTATCCTCCCAAATAGGCTCATTACGGTGCATATAAATGGTTGGATTCTTAGCCATCTTAATTTCCTCATCCACTACTCGTTCCCAATCAGTAATTTTTCTCCATCTGATGTGCCTATTGGTCGTATAGGTGTCGAAATAGTGGATAATATCACCATCTACAGCCCTATCGGATGCAATAGATAAAGCTATATAATCATCATTCTCATCGAACAATGGATATAACTTGCAACCATTCATAGGTGAATATGTGCGTGTTCTAATCTTTAATGCACTATTAATACCATAGTGTGTGTTCTGTTCAATAACAGCATACCACAGCGTTGCAACCTCACAGGAGGCGAAATACATCTTACCCCTCTCCATATTCATTGCATTGATACGATTCTTCAAGTAAATCTTTTCGATCAACTGACTTGCGTTCATCTCTGCATCATTTGTCGGGTGGTATTTTCGATTAACAGGGATGCCAAAACATAATCCTGTCATTCGATTAACTGCCAACTTCTGCAATGACCTAGTAACCCTTGTTACGGGCTCTAATATTCCATCTTCTGTTATATCTGGATACTTTGCCCTGTCCATCACTTCATGCTCTCTAGGGTCGTATTCCTTGCGTAAATCGCTCCATTTAGGAACAAATATACACTTCTCTTTTAGATTGTCAATAATTACCTCATCGGTCTGATTGTCATCCAAAATGGTCTCAATGTCTTGTGCCATAATTATTTATTTATTCGTTTAATTAATATTCTAAAATACATACATTTTCCATTAATACATAAATCTTTTTCATTATCACCTTTTCTAAATTTAATAATTTCAAATTGTTCTGGATTATAATTTGTAAGAAATGTTATTGGAACACCCATAACTTTATCATAATCATAAGGTATATCTTTAACATTATCTATATTTATCGCATCATAATTATCATAATTTTCATAAACCTCTTTATAATAATTTTTTGTTAATTCAATAAAATCATTTTCTTCACATTCTAAATTTGTAAACCAACATATATTACCAAACTTTTTTGGTTCACCATTAGGCTGTATAAACGTTTTAGGGTGTGTTTTACCCAACCATACTTTATTGTCTTTAATTAACTTGAACGTTTCTTTATAGGTGATAGCATTCATATTTCCAATAATTAAAAATTCTTTATTATAACTATTAATTATATCAATGAACTCCCTAAATAAACTAAACGGTGGATTTGTTACAATTATATCACTATCCATTAACTTTATAATAGCTTCATCACTTCTAAAGTCTATTGGTATTCCTGTATAATTTAATCCTTTTAATCCTAACTCTTCATAATTATCTTTAAAATACTTCACAAAATTACTATACTTGCTATCACAATTACAATAAATTATTTTGTCTTTAAATTGGTCTTTATAATGTTCCATTTCTTTTTCGATGTCTTCATACTGTGTATAAAATTCATCGTTTTTAGCCTTTCTGGCGTTTCGTAAATTACTATTTTCCATCTTATACTAATTTTGATATTTTTGATAAATTCATTTTGCGCCTACTGCCTCCTAAAATCTCACTATAAATAACATAACGTGTTGCATCAATAGCGTGGTTATAATCATCTATAGGCTCGTTAAGCCACTTACCGTTTCGATCTTGCATATACGTGTAATATTTAAATTCCTTGATTACGTTAAGGCTTCTCTTGGTTACGTATATATCATATTCAAGCATCTTTGAAAGTCCTGCCATAATTGACCCTGCAGGCTTCTTGACGGAGTGGATATTTAAACCTGCGTTATATATTTCAGAAACCAACCGAGGATCTGCACTCTCTGAAATAATCTTGCGACCGTTAGCCTTTTCTTTAAGTGCTTTAATGATGTCCTTAGCGAGCATTTGAGTTGCATATATATCTTCATCGATGTACAGCTTGTCGCCCTCTATAGCCACGTGAACGCCTGCTGTGGGGTCATTCGTAAAACCGTAATCTATCCCTTCACGATGCCACTTAATGTGCTCGGGTATTTCCTCGACTAAGGTGATATGCTTGAATATAAGCCCTTCTACGACACACCTAAGACCTAAGCCGTATATCTGCCATAGTGATTTGTTCTTGTGCTCTAGACTCTCAATCTCATCTATTACATCCTGTTCAAGAAATGGATTATCTTTATATGTTGTTATTTGGTGAACACATCGAGGGTCTTTGTTAACGTCTGTTTCGATCCAATGGTCCTCTGGAAACGAAGGGTTATAATCAATAATGGTGAACAACGTAGTACGCAATCTAAGCTGTGTCCACGCCATAAAAGATATCTCATTTGCCTCATTGCAAAATAGAATATCCCTTTTCCTTCCCCTTATCTTCTGCTCATCATCGGTAGAGAAAAATTCAACAAAACTACCATTTGCAAAGTGATATGTTAAATCCCCTAAGTTTAAGCATTTTCGGTCAAAAACTCCAAACTTATAAAGTATCTCAATAAAATCAATATAAACAGAACCTTTGATAGACGGGAGTGTTTTACGGACGATTGAGAGCCTTATATTCTTGTGTGATAACAAGTAACCAACCAACCAAATAAGCGTGTTGTAGGTCTTAGATGAACGTGTAGAGCCTTGCAATGATACAATTTTCTTACCACCATCCATCGCACCTTGAATAACATTATAAACTTTGGTTGTCTGGACTGTTGGCATTAATCCTCCTCTTTTGCTATTTTATTGATATTGTCGATAACTTCAATCTTAATCGGTTCGGCTACTAATGGTTTTCCTCCTTTGCCTGTTAATTCTTGGAATTGCTTGTTTTTCCAATTGTCTGGGTCTCCATTCGTTAACGTGAAAATAACTGACGCTGTGTCTGGTTGAATATGTTTTTTTATACTCGTTTGCTCTTTAATTCTTGGAATAACTTTACCATCCTTATCTTTTTCTTTGCTTGGAACGGTCGTGGTCCTTGTTTCGGTTACTGTATAGCCTTGAATTTTTTTTAATAGACTATTCTTCGCCTCGGTAACGAAAAACTCCATACGCTCCTCATTTGCTAAGTCTAAGGCTTCTTTGAATTTTGGATATTTGTGTATCCAATCGTAAAAAGTGTTACGGGTTAGTCCTACCATTTTGCAAACTTGAGTAACTGTATAAGAATCTGAACGAAAATAATCTAATATCTTGTTTACTGTTTTCTTGTTGTATGTTGCCATCTTTTGTCCATTTTTTGTAATATTTGTATTAAATCGAATATAATCACACATGTTTAGGATAACGCCCTTTTATTGACTTCCTTCCTTTATCTGGATTGTGAATATTCAATGTTGTAGCTTCATTCAAAGTAACGTGATACTGTTCACGCCCTCTAGCATCTTCGCTGTCTACTTCTTCTACGACTTTCATAATAGGCTGTAGATGCTTACTGTGGAGCATTTCAAGCCATTTCCTTTTTAATGTAAGCGTTTTATCAAGTTTTTTAACATGTTGCTTATATCGTGTTTCTGGGTGTTTTGTCTTGCCTACATATTTAACTTCTCCATCAATGGGACATACTAAATAATAAATATACTCTTTCATAATCTAATGTTTAAAACGCGTTGATATTCGTGTAATTTCTTTGTTTTGTTTTCTTCTTTCTTGATTTGAACACTTTCTCCAAACATTTTCCGTAAAAATAACGTGTCTTGTTTTTCGGAAAATAACGTTCTTCTTCCGCTCTGTCCGCCCTCCATAGTAAACGTAGAGTCGTTTTTTTGGGCGAAATGATACCTCTTATCAATAAAGCAATAACGGTTATAGTAAGCATTCAAAAGGTTAATCCAATGCGATTCACAAGCGACTGTACGTTTATCAAAATATAAGTGTTTGTTTTTATTCAACCCAAAAGCGCAACCATTAATATAACCTTTTAACATAAATGGCTTATGCTGATTATAATGAGTAGGCGAAGGATCGTTATTAAAACCATACAATGAAGCGTTTATTTGCTTTGCTTGATATTGTGTGTCATAAATCAATTGCTCAACCTCCATAGGTCCTAATTTGCTTTTATCGGTTACATATAGCCTATTAACTGAAACTATATCATCATCAATAAAAAACACATCTTCAAACTTATCATAAGCGTATTGCCTTATTTTTGAAAGATTATCAAGGTTTGGATGCGTGATCACTTCAAAGCCAATATCTTTATATTGCTCTTTTTCATCCTCTGCAACCAAAACAATCATATTATTAACGTTGGTGCAAAAAATATTGCTTCGTTTTCTTGATGGACAAATTATTTTCATTTGATTAATTTTCTAAGATTTTCAACTGATATTACATTTGTTTTTCTTTCTTTGCCATCACCACTTTGAGAAACATAATTTTTGTTTAGATCGAACAAATCACGAATGAAATTTTCATCAATCGTATTATTACAAACAATAACAAAACATTCATTGTTTTCAAAGAAATTAGGGACAATCGGTAATTCACAATTTTTGTCGGTTATTTCCTCTATCTCTTTTTCAAATTCATCTTCTTTCTTTTCAAAATCATCTAAAGCACTTTCAGTATTCACTCCCCATATATCGGTGTCAATATCAAATTCGCTTGCAACTTCTTCAAGAACTTTATCATTCCAATTTAGATTAACCGATGCTGTTGCATTATCTGCTAAAGCCAATTCACGCCCCTTTGCGCTGTCTAAATCAATATCCATGCGTTTAACTGCTATCAATTCATCACCAACAGTTTCAATAATTCGAACATTATTTAAACCTATGCTTTTGGATGAATCAACTATTCCATTTCCTGCTATTATACGGTTATTTTTGTTAACTAAAATACTTCTACCTAAACCAAATTTACGCACGCTATTTTCGAGTAGAGATGTTCCAAATTCGGTATGCAAGTTGAAATTTTTGTCATCTGGAATTAAATCTGATAACGTTGCTTTTGTTGTTTTCTTATCTTCCATATATTAACTTATTTTATATAGTTACAACCAAAGATACAAAAATAAATCAAGGAATACACCATATAATACAATAATTTGTATTTATACGATATACTCCTTGTAATTTTTTATTTATTTCCTTATATCAATTGTTCTCTTGATTACTTCAATTGCTTCATTTGAACAGATGTTTTGAGGGGTGAATTTTAACACAACCCAACCCAGTGCAGTTGCTTCGTTGAATTTCTCCATGTCATTAATATAGCCCTGTGGGTGGTTGTGTCTTCCACTTATCCAAATCCCTCCATCTTGTTCAATTGCTATCTTAAGCGAAGGTATAGCGTAATCAAATCGCCACTTTCTTATCGGGTGAAATTTAAATTCTTTGACTATATCAAGCTTAAATACGCTCTTGCAAATGATGCAAAACATATCCTTTTTAGGCTTTGTAGGGCGTTTTGGAGGCTTTATTTTCTTTATCATGTGATTGTATTAAAAAACTACCATACCGTTGACATTAACGATATGGTAGTTGGTTGTTTATACTATTGTCGTAAAACTAAGTTTTGTAAGTTCTTTTAAAACATCAAGTTTGGTTTGTGGGTCAGTATTATGATGATGATATAACTCTAGATACATT
>Ga0172378_10001319_pt1 | contig 22816 bp, 18 predicted proteins | sample GrowelOW332metaG_FD_119755 | JGI IMG/M metagenome (GOLD analysis project Ga0172378, IMG submission 119755) | Groundwater microbial communities from an aquifer near a municipal landfill in Southern Ontario, Canada - Pumphouse #3_1 metaG | ecosystem: Environmental > Aquatic > Deep subsurface >... | reverse complement strand
GCGGCGTGCAAAGCGTGTCGTGCAATATCAGGGCTTTCGGATGAATACAATTCATCTCCGCATATCGGATGTCCAATGTGGGCAAAATGCAGACGCAATTGATGTGTACGTCCTGTTTTAGGATGTGCATATAACAGAGTATGTGCGTTCTTTGCTTTCATTATTTCATATTCTGTAAGCGCATATGCCGCACCATTATCGGTAGCTGAGCATATTTGACGTTTTATAATATCGTTTAGAGGTCTGTTTATATATGTTTCAATTTTGCCGTTTTCATATAGTTCACCATCGAGTACGGCAATGTAAGTTTTCTCAATCTCGCCATTCTGCATACTTTCAGTTAGAATTTTCGCACTGTTTTTGCTTTTTGCAATAAGGACAAGTCCGCTTGTGTTTCGGTCAAGTCTTGTAATTGGGCGAAAAACAAAGGGAATGTTTTGATTTGCATAATGATATGCTACTGCATTGGCAAGCGTATCGTAATAATGATTATGTGAGGGATGCGTTGGCATATAGGGTGGTTTGTTAACAAGCAGAATGTCGCTGTCCTCATAGATAATAGAAAGCTCAAATGGAGATGGAACAATATTTGGGCTTGCTTCCGAGTCTTCAAGAGCGAGGGATAAGCTGTCATTTTCAGACATAATTGCACGGACAGTAACCTTTTTACCACATAGCATAATACCGTTTTCGGTTTGCTTAAGCTTTGTAATCATTTTTGATGACAGTGAAAGCTTACCTCGCAGGTAATCAAGAACCATTTTACCGCTGTATCTTTCTTCAATGGTATAGGTCATTTAAAGCTCCGTTTCGTAATCTGGTGATTTATATTTCAATTTCCATACCGTCAAAAGCAGGAATTATATTCAATGGTTCAAGACGCTTTACAAGCTGTGCATGAGGAGTGTGTAGTGTCCTCGCCATGTGTGATACAATTATTTTTGCATTATCATTTAAGATGTTTTGAGTTCGGAAGGTTTGAGTCATTATCTCTACCATTTTCAAATTATTGTGACCAAAAACTCTGTTGTCGCCCTCAACGTCTCCAATAGTTGCTTCAAATATAAGAGCATCAAATTTATATTTCTGCATCACGAGCCAGTTTTCATACATAATCCAACCGCTGTCAAGCCCGTAGAAAATTCTTTTCCCATTATATTCGATAATGTAATTAAGACAAGTTTCGTCTTTGTCATCTGTGGCATGATTGGCACGCAGAGGAATAACGGAACAATTTTCTGAAATTGCAAAAGTGCTTTTTATTTCAAGGGGATAGAAGGGAATGCTTTCATAGCTGTCAGGTGATAAATCCCTCATCAATTTGCGCATATCGGCGTTATCTCCCCAAAGTTTGCACCCTGTTTTTGCGCAGAGTCGTTTTACTGACTGACTGCAAAAATGGTCATAGTGAGAGTGTGTCACAATAATATTTTTAACATTGTCAAAAATGTTAGGGCAATTGTTTTTTTCGGCATAATCGAAAATATGCGGACCTGGATCGATAAGCAAATTGTCCTCTATTAAAGCGCTTGAAAAACGGCGGAATTCCTCGTTTTCATTGCGGTTATTTATATTCCAATCGGCGGCTCCTGTGCCGAGAAACAAAATTTTCAAAGTTATAAGCACCTCTTTTTCGTGAAAAATATGTATTTTGATAATGAATAGAATTTTGAGCATAGTTTCTCAAATACAAAATTATTTTACCACATAAACTGTATAATATCAAGAGTTATTTTGATAAGTTATGGAATTGTTCTAAAATTAAAAATAGCCGTATGTCTAAAAAGGCATACGGCAGTATCTTATTGTTAAATTAGTCAACTTTTACAGTCCAGTTGAATTTATCTTCTGCTTTTCCCCACTGAATACCTGTGAGGTTATCATAAAGCTTTTGAGCAATCTCGCCAATTTTTCCGTTGTTGAGAATTATTTTGTTTCCGTTGTCGCAAAGCTCTCCAATAGGAGAAATAACGGCAGCTGTACCTGTGCCGAATGCTTCGTTAAGTTTACCGCTTTCATTTGCTTTGATAATTTCATCAATTGAAATGCGGCGCTCTGTAACCTTATAGCCCCAGCTATGTAAAAGAGTGATACATGAATCTCTTGTAACTCCAGGAAGAATGTTTCCCTCCGCAAGAGACGGGGTGACAATTTCACCATCGATAACAAAGAATACGTTCATTGCACCGACTTCATCAATGTATTTGTGCTCAATACCGTCAAGCCAAAGAACTTGCGCATAACCAGTCTTTTCAGCTTTTTCCTGACCAATAAGGGACGCGGCATAGTTGCCTCCTACTTTTGCAAAACCTGTGCCGCCTTTGACTGCACGCACATATTCTGTTTCAACAAAGATTTTAACGGGGTTGATACCTGCTGGATAGTATGAGCCAACGGGAGAGAGAATTATAGCAAACAAATATGTTTTTGACGGATGAACACCAAGCTGTGCGTCAGTTGCGATAATGAATGGACGGATATAAAGAGAGGTACCATCAGCGGTCGGAATCCAGTCTTTATCGTATGAAACGATGGCTTTTATAGCTTCGAGAACATCGTCGGGATTAACTTGTGGAATTATCATACGGGCGTTTGTATTGTTCATTCTTTCAATGTTTTTCTGAGGGCGGAACAATTGAATTTCACCTTTTGGAGTTTTATATGCTTTAAGTCCTTCAAACATTTCCTGTGCATAATGGAATACCATTGCAGATGGATCGAGCATAATAGGACCATAGGGTACAATGCGAGCATTGTGCCATTTGTTTTCTGGATTATAATCCATTAAAAACATATGGTCGGTAAAAATTTTGCCAAACCCAAGCTTGTTTTGGTCAGGCTTTGCTTTTTTATTTTTTGTTTGAACATATTTGATATTTAACATATTTTTACTCCTTATTTGCCTTGTTTTTGTTAATTATAATAACGTCAAAACTGATTGCTTTGGTAAAGTTTTTAAGAGCAAATGCACTTAAAAACTAAACCGATTTGTAAATCGGTTTGTTTATTAATATTATAATACAATTAACCATGAAAATCAATAGTTTTTGCGTAAAAAAACGATTTATGTTAATTTTGCAAGGTTTGATAATATATATCAAGTGGTGGTTAGTCAATGAATGCAAGTTGTTGCTTATATATTAACAGTTTATTTCGCTTTTCTGTATTCGTTTGGTGTCATATTAAACATTTTTTTGAATTCGCGGTGAAAATATGAAGTGTTTTCATATCCAACGGATATTATTATTTCACCGATAGAGAGATTCGTTGTATGCAACATTCTTGCTGCGTTATTTAGCCGATATTCTTTTTGCAAATCCTTGAAATTCATGCCGAAAGCATGATTTACTTTTCTACTTACATAAGCACTTGAAAGTGATAGTTCTTTTGAAAGTTCAGTAAGTGAAGCGTTGACATAGTTATTATTGATATATTTATCTACTGCAAGATTAAATTTCTCATTGGCTTTATTTACAATTGTTTTCTGCAATGTTTGCGGATGCTTTGATAGATAAAGCAATATAAGAGATAGTGTTTGCGTGAATATTTCGTCGTCCACAGAATCAATTACATAGAGTGAGTAAATGAGATTTTCCATCAGATTTTCAATAGGAAGGATCTCACCAATCTTGAAATAAAGGTATTTTATATCAGGTTGATAACGAAAATTGTGGGAGATAAACTCCATAGCGTAGCCTCTCTCGTACAGTTTTTCTATTGTTGATTCAAATAGAGCAGTTGAAATAATTATATTTATTCCAATATCCTCAGCTGACGTTTTCTTAATAGCGTGTTTTGTGTTTTTATTTAAGATTATAAAATCACCACGGGACAGTTCTATTTCCTTGCCGTCAATAATATGAGTGATTTTTCCGCTGCATATATACATCATCTCAAAGTAATTGTGGGAGTGCATTGGAAAGTCTTTGAAACGCTCATGTAAACGCAGTGCTATTTGGTGCATGGACTCATTTCGAGAGCCGATTATTTTCAGCTTTCTTTGATTTGCTTTATCGTCGGTATTGTAAAATTTGATAGACCATGGATTATCAATTTCGATATTTTTTGGTTTACTGTCGGTAAGGCTCATTATGTAATCAATAAGATATTGCTTCATAAACTTATACCTCAAATCAAATGTAATAAATTATATTTGCGTCTATTATATAATGAAATTAAAATTTTTTTTGCGAATACCAAAGGTATTCGTTAGGACGCAACGCACTAATTTTTATTTTTCATTTAATATTATTTGCGTCTATTATATAATGAAATTAATTTTTTTTGGCGAATACCAAAGGTATTCGTTAGGACGCAACGCACTAATTTTTAATTTTCATTTAATATTATTTGCGTCTATTATATCATAAATTTATATAAATGTCAAATTATGATATAAAAAAGTAAAAAGATGCCCTTATTTTCAGATAATAAATGTGATATAATTATCGTAATAAAATATCAGGAGGAGTGTATGACAAATTATTATTTAGCAATTGATATTGGTTCATCAAGCGGCAGACATATTCTTGGTTATATTCAGGAGGGGAAAATTGTAACTGAAGAAATCTATCGTTTTGAGAATAAAACCAAAATAATCAACGGACATACTTGCTGGGATATAAACGAAATCCGTGATCAAGTATTAAATGGCATGAAAGTATGTCGGGAGATTGGTAAAATTCCTCAAAGCCTTGCAATTGACACATGGGGGGTTGATTATGTACTGCTTGATGATAAGGATATGATTTTAGGTCAGGCTGTGTCATATCGTGATCAGCGTACCGCACAGATACATAATGAAATAGAAAAGTATATAAGTGATAGAGAGCTATATGCTCGTACAGGATTATCTAAGCAGAATATTAATACCATAGGTCAGTTGATGTCACAGAAAATTACAGAGCCTGAATTGATGAGTCGAGCAAAAACATTTTTAATGATTCCTGATTATCTTAATTTTTTCTTGACAGGTAGAAAGAGCATTGAATATACGGACGCATCAACAACACAGCTATTACACTGTAAAAGCTGCGATTGGGACTATGAACTTATTTCTCGTCTCGGTTTGCCAAAAAATATTTTTATTCCAATTAGTAAAACGGGTGATGAACTCGGTTGTTTGACCAAATATGTGGCAGAATATGTTGGCTATAATACGACGGTTGTCCATTGTGCTTCTCATGATACTGCATCGGCTGTTGTTTCGGTGCCCTTGCCGGTTGATAAAAAAGGGATATATTTAAGTAGCGGAACATGGTCTATTATTGGCATTGAAACAGATAAGCCCAATTGTAGTGCAAAGAGTATGAAATACAATTTTTCAAACGAGGGCGGGTATGAAAAACGATATAGATATTTAAAAAATATAATTGGTTTGTGGTTTATCCAGTCCATAAAAAAAGAGCTTGACAATAAATACAGTTTTAGCGATCTACAACATATGGCTGAGTCTGAGGGCGAATGTAAATATTATTTTGATGTCAACGACAGAAGTTTTTTGTCGCCGAATAGTATGATAGAAGCGATTAAAAATCGCATCTGCATAACGAATATATCTATGCCTAAATTGCTTTCTGTAGTATATTGCAGTCTTGCGGAATCATATGCTGTCACGGTTCGCCAAATAAAAGAACTGACAGGCGAAAGCTTTGATAAGCTCATTGTTATAGGTGGCGGCAGTATGGATGAACATCTAAACAAACTAACAGCACAGAGATGTAAAATTGATGTCTGCCGAGGGCCAAAAGAGGCAACATCAGTTGGAAATATCGCAGTACAAATGCTGACAGCAGGGGAGGTTTCTTCTCTTACAGAGGTCAGAAAAATTATTGAAATTTCGGAGGGACTATAAGTGAACGGTTATAAATATGCGCAGAAAAAGTATATGGAAATCGGTGTGGACACCGAAGAAGCCATTAAAGCAATGCAGAAGATACCAATATCCATGCATTGCTGGCAGGGTGATGATGTGAACGGATTTGATCATGTCGGAGGGCTATCAGGCGGGATTGCTGCTACTGGAAATTATCCAGGACGTGCAAGAACACCCGATGAATTGATGGCGGATATCGACAAGGTCTTTTCTTTTGTCGGTGGAACAAAACGTCTTAATCTTCACGCTTGTTATGCAATATTTGAAGATGGTGAGTATGCGGACCGCGACCAGCTGTTACCACGTCATTTTAAGAAGTGGGTTGAGTTTGCAAAGGAGAGAGGGATAGGTCTTGATTTTAATCCGACAATGTTTTCTCACCCAAAGGCAGAACAGTTTACGCTGTCTTCTCCGAATGAAGAAATACGCAAATTTTGGGTTCGCCATTGCATTGCTTGCTTGAAAATTTCCGAATATTTTGCAAAAGAGCTTGGAACGCCGTGTGTTATGAATATATGGATTCCAGACGGCTATAAGGATATTCCTGCGGATAGAATTTCGCCTCGTGCAAGATTCAAAAAATCTCTTGATGAAATTCTTGATTATAAATATAATAGGGAACTTGTCAAGGTGACACTTGAATCAAAGGTTTTTGGTATAGGGCTTGAATCTTATACTGTGCCATCGGCAGAGTTTTGCATGAATTATGCAGCGCAAAAGGGCATAATGCCACTTATGGATAATGGTCATTATCATCCGACGGAGCTTGTCTCCGATAAAATATCTTCACTTTTGCTTTTCTTCCCGAAAATAGGGCTTCATATAACTCGCCCCGTGCGTTGGGATAGCGATCATGTTGTGCTGTTTGATGACGAGACAAAGGAGATAGCAAAGGAGATAATTTTAAGCGGAAGAGTTGATGATATAGCAATAGCACTTGATTTCTTTGATGCTAGTATCAATAGAATTGCCGCATGGACTGTCGGTATGAGGAACCTGCAAAAATCACTTTTATATGCTTTGCTCCTCCCTCGTGAACCTTTGTTTGACGCACAAGAAAAGAGCAATTATACAGAACTTCTTGTAAGGCAGGAGGAGCAGAAATGCTTGCCATTTGGTGAGGTTTATGAGGAATTTTGCCGTAGAAATAATGTCCCTTTGGATGGGCAATGGTTTGCACTTTGCAAAGAATATGAAAGGGAAGTACTTGCAACAAGAGTATAAGGATTATTAATGAAAAAACTAACACCCGCAGAAGAAATTGCAGCCTTTATGACAAGGCTTTATGACAATTCTATGACTACTACATCGGGAGGAAATTTGTCCGTTATGGATGATAACGGCACGTTGTGGATAAGCCCTAGCGGAGTGGACAAGGCTCATTTGAGGGCAGACGATATAATGTCAGTGGATAAAAACGGTAATATTAAAGGAAAACATAAACCCTCAACAGAATATCCATTTCATCTTGCAATATATAAAGCACGCCCCGATATCAAAGCCGTACTTCACGCTCACCCATCCGCACTTGTTGCGTATAGTTTAGCACGCAAAGTGCCTAACACTATGATTATACCCGAGGTTGCAAAACGCTGTGGCAAGGTTATGGTTGCAAAATATGCAATTCCTGGTAGTGCCTTGCTTGGCAGTTATATAGCTGAAAAATTCACAGCTGGAGCAGATACCGTAATTCTTGAAAATCACGGAGTCGTGCTTGGCTCGGAAAATATGCAGAACACATATGAAATGTTTGAAATGCTTGATTTTTGTGCAAGAATTGAAGCTAATGCTAAAACTCTTTGTGCAAATATGCGAACATTGACAAAAGAACAGCTTGATATAAAATATCCTGTGTATACTGATAGTTTGGTGTCTGACAATGATGATTCGCATCTAAGACATGAGCTTGTCGAGTTTTCCGCACGTTGCTATGGTCATAGACTTTTCACCGCTTCTCAGGGAGCATTTATTTGTCGTACTGAGGGAGGTTCAGTCCTTGCAACACCTGAAAACAGGGATCGTGCTGTACTTAAAGACAGTGATATAGTAAGAGTTAAGGGCAATAAATGCGAACACGAAAAAACACCGTCTGTGTTTACTGATATAGCAAACAAAATATTTGGCAGTCACAATGATATAAAATGTATTGTAGTGGCTCGTTCGCCAGAGGCAATGGCATTTGCCGTTAGTGATGCGGTTTTTGATTCCCATTTAATTCCCGAGGGATATATTTGCCTTAAAAACACGGTGAGACATCCTTATGGAACAATACAAAACACCCCGCAAAGAATTGTTGACTCAATTTCAATGAAATCTCCAATTGCAATTATTGAAAATGATTGCATCATCGTTGCAGGCACATCACCGCTCAATGCTTATGATAGACTTGAAGTTATGGAGTTTGGCGCTTTGTCAATCAAATATACTATTGCTATGGGTACACCTATTATAAAAATCAGTGATGATGATATAAAGGATATTGAAATTACTTTCGGACTTTGATTTTACAACAAAAAAAGTCTTGTCAACAGCTAACAAGCTGTTGACAAGACTTTTTATATTGTATTAAAGTGTAGTAAAATAGGGCGTTTCAACTATTGGTTGTGGGATATAAATCTCACTCTTTTTTGTTTTTGTCATCATTATTCCGACAATTGAGACGATTAGTACAAATGTAACGGCAAGACCACCCTCAAGGCCGAACTCACCACCATTTACGAGAGTTCCTGTGCTCGATAGACTTGAGGTTAAAATAGAATCATCAAGGTTTATTCCGCTAACTTTGATTCCATAGAAATTACCCTGAACAAAATTCCACATTGAGTGTATGGCACAAGCGCCCCATATGTTTCCACGCTTTAAGACATAAACTGATGCAAATATACCAAAGAGAGTTATATTCAAAAGTGCCAAAGGGCTAATTCCTGAATTAAGGAGATGGAGAGCGGAAAATAAGAGTGAATTTGCGAGAATGGCGACAACAAAAGATTTGTTTCTTGTTACCGATATCAAAAAATAACTACGGCAGAGAACTTCCTCACCCGCCCCTTGCACTATAAATCCTAAGAAGAACATAATTATCATGAATATCGGGATGTCGGGCTTTAAACTGTCAAATGTTAGCGTCTTTGTTAGTAAACATATAAGAACCGCAACGGAGAACATAGCAAAGCCAATGCCAAGACCGACAAAATATTCCCCAGCAAAATTCTTTTTTGAAAAGCCCATGCTGTAAAGATTGCGCCTTTCAATTTTAGTACAATAAAAAATAATACCACCTATTAGAATGATGTCTGAGAATAATGTTAAAAGAAGAACAGTCGAAGGCATTTGTTCAACAGCTTCAGTAATTACCTGCATTTTTTCCTGATAAGAAACACTTGCATTTATGAGGGTTGACATTGTAACTTTATCTGTGAATAGATAGAAAAGTTGTGCAATTGAACTTATTATTGACTGTGGAATTGCAATGACAATAAAAATCAGGATAAAGAGAAGAATTTCAAGCCAGAGGGAATGAGCTGGCTTTGAGTTTTTTGCTGCTCGTGTCATTTGAGTTTCATTGAAATATTTGTTCACTTGTTGTCCGCCTTTCTGATAAAAGCAATATTTTTTGTAGGGGACGGCGCCTTCGACGTCCCGTTGCTTTGAGAGTGTTTCATTCGTTTTTGCTATATGTGGGGGAAGGTTTGAGCTTGGTTCGCTTTTCGTTTCTCAGCCTTCTCCAGCGGAGAAGGGGAACCGCGATAGCGGTGGATGAGGAGGTCATTTTTTTGAATTGTTCAAGTGGTGATCTCCTCATCCGACACGGCTTTGCCGTGCCACCTTCCCCGCTGGGGAAGGCTTGAATAAAGTTTGTTTTTGTGCTTTTTTGTAGGGGACTGCGCCTTCGACGTCCCGTTGCTTTGAGAGTGTTTCATTCGTTTTTGTTATATGTGGGGGAAAGTTTGGTGCGTTACTCGCATCCTAAGTCTTATCTAACTCTTATTGCTTAACTGAGATACTTTTATAAATGGGAAAATGTATCACTTGTTAGCCGACAAGAGTAAATTTACGTTAAAATTTATTGATGATTTAGTGGGCGTTATTTAGTTTTTTGTTTTCTTTATAATATATTATTAATTATTTTAATTTATCTGTATAAACAGACATTATTTTGCGATAAAGAGCGAGCTTTTCAGCTGTTTCTGTTTCGTTTTTGCCGCAAAGTAGATAGTATATTTTAACCTTTGGCTCTGTTCCTGAGGGGCGGACGATAATTGTGTCTCCACTGTCAAGGCCAAACGAAAGTACATCGGAGCAGGGGAGGTTTGTGGGTGTTTTATTTCCTGTTTTAAGATTGGATATTGTTTGAGTTGCATAATTACCGAAACAGACAAGTGTGGAATTGCCAAAATCGGAAGGTGGATTTTCTGTTATTGACTTCATGAAACCAGACATTTGTTCAGTTACATTAATCCCCGAAATCACGAAATTATCGCTTTTTTCAGCATAGAAACCGTATTTTTCATAAAGTCCGCATATAGCATCATATAAAGTCATGTTTATTGTCTTATAATAAGCAGCCATTTCTGTAATCAGCATTGCTGCAAGGACAGCATCCTTATCACGGGCATAGGTCCCTTTGAGATATCCGCAACTTTCTTCAAAGCCGAAAATGTAGCCGTATTTTTCAGCTGCTTCGTTTTTCTTGATAACTTCACCAATGTATTTGAAACCTGTTAAAACGTTATAAATGCGAACATCGTTGCGCTCACATATTTTTGTTGCAAGTTCGGTTGAAACTATTGATTTAACTGCATAGGGTTCGTCGGGCATTTTGCCTGTGCTTTTAAGAGCAGTTATGATGTAGTCGAGCAACAATGCACCTACTTGATTGCCTGTAAGAGTGTAGAATTCACCGTCATTCTTTTTTATACAAACACCGACACGGTCAGCATCGGGATCTGTGGCAAGAATCAAATCGCTGTTAACTTCACGAGCTTTTTCGATACCTAATGCGAAGGTTTCAAAAAATTCGGGGTTTGGCTTTGCGACGGTTGGAAAATTTCCGTTTGGAATCATCTGTTCCTCAACTGTAAAGAGCTTTTTTACACCAAGACGTGTTAAAACTTCCGGAACTAGCTTATAGCCCGTACCATGGAGAGGGGTATATACTACCTTGAAATGATTTCCAACTTGCTTTACTGCTTTGGGGTTAATAGCTTCGGCAAGAACTTTGGCAATGTATTTGCTATCCATTTCATCACCGATGATGACAATTTTGCCATTTGAAACTGCAGTATCAAAATCCGTTGTTTTAACATCTTTGAAAATGTCTGTTTTATTGATTAACTCAGAAACGGCCTCGGCGTATTCAGGTGACAACTGTGCGCCGTCATCCCAATAGACCTTATATCCGTTATATTCCCGTGTGTTGTGCGAGGCGGTAACGTTTATTCCAGCAACGCAGGCAAGCTCACGCAGAGCAAAGGATAACTCTGGTGTCGGACGCATTGCATCGAAAAGATAAACCATTATTCCGTTTGCTGCAAGCACTGAAGCGGCGGTTTTTGTAAATTCCTTAGAATTATTTCTGCTGTCAGAAGCAATAACCACTCCGTCCAATTCTCTGTGCACGCTTTTTATATATGTTGCAAGTCCTTGCGTTGCGTGTGCAACTGTGTGGATATTCATTGCGTTAATTCCCGTTTTCATTATTGCACGTAATCCGCCTGTACCGAACACAAGGTTTGAGGAAAAACGGCTTTTGATTTCGTCATCATTTTCGGATATGGCGGTAAGCTCCGCTTTTTCACTTGCAGAGAGCATATCGGAATTCAACCATTGCTTGTAATTATCAAAATAGTTGTTCATGTGGTTACCCTTCTTGATTATTTTTATTTTGTATGTATTCATAAAGAGCAAAAGCGAGTTGGTCGGGGCAGGAGGTGTTTTTGTAACCGCATTTTATACCTTTGAGATGAGCGATTACCTCATCTATTTTCATACCTTGAATTAGTGTGGAAATGCCTATTGTATTACCAGGACATCCACCTGTAAATTTTACCGATTCAACAGTATCGTTTTCGCTATCTATGTAGATATCAATGTTACGGGAGCATACTCCATGTGGTTTATATGTTATGTGTTCTGTCATTTTATATACCTTTCTACTGTATATTATTATTTTATTTGAGTTTTGTATATATTCCAAGGGATGTGTATAAAGGAGTATAAACGGACAAAAACAACAGGTATGCGTCAAGTTTTGCATTGTCAGTGCAGAATATGAAATGATTGGAATATTCTTCGGTTTTATATGCGATAGGTACTGAATTATGCAAAATTAGTCGCAGTCCGCACCGTTTTGCGGCAGTAAGAATATTACATATTGTAACATTGTCTGTTTCTGTATAAATAAATTCAAAATATTGAGATTGATTTTTATGCAATTTTAGTGATGCTTGATTTCTGCTGAGCAGAGCAAAGCGTGTGGTTTTAAAATTGTCATTCGTGTCTGTGATTTCACAGGCTGTGTGTATTTTAAGCTCGTAATTTTCAACAAGTGAATAAAAGCTGTATAGAATACCAGTGTCAGAATTTTCAACAGGCATAAGTGCAAATTCACAGTTACCTGAAACAACTTCATCGCACGCTGCGGTGAAGTTGTTTACGGCAAAACTGCGGTTTATCCCGCAAGCGGACGAAAAAATATTTAAAGCTTCGTCCGAATATCTGTTTTTCATATATGCTATTTTATTGAGAGCATCTGCGCGTACAGGTTCTTCTTGCACAGGCATATATACCCCTTTAAGACGTATATTATTGCTTTTTTGATTGCAGATATCCTGCACAGCAATACAAAGACTTATTGTATTTGAAATTGACAAGGTTTCCGTTGCAGACTTTATAAGGTCTGAAATTGTTTGTGAATCGTCATCATAAGTGCAAATGGTTAAAGCAAGCTCATAAACGAGTGCAGACTTTTGCTCGTCGTGAGCCTGCACCCGTTTTTCAAGTAAAGATAGGTTTTCAAGGGATATATTTATATCATCAATATATTCATGCATATTACAGCATATTCAGTATATCAAAACCGTCCGAAAGAAATGTTTGCATTTCCTCAGCAGACAGCTTTCTAAGACCGATAAGGGCCAGCTTATAGATATAGTTAGCCACAATTTCCGCACGATTGTCATTGTTGGTAACGTGTTCCTTGAGCTTTAAAATGAGTTTTGCGCTTGTATTGACTATCAAGGTAGTATCAAGAGGATATGCTGGGGCTTCTGTTTCAGAATTGCCCATGGAATAAAGCTTCATCATTTCTTCCATACGGCGGGATTCTTCAGATATATTAAGAATTGCTGGGATTTTATCGTCTTTTAGTGTCTCAAACTGTACTTTTAATCCCTCGTTATTGCTGACTTTTTTGAAAAGTGCTGTTATTTCTTTGTCCTCGTCAGCAGAGCCGTCGCCTTTTAACGCTTTGGCTACATCTGCATCTATACGGACAAATTTAATGTTGTCTGCACTCATATACTGTTCAGCCACGGACGCAAACTGAGTATCAATTATTCTGTCAAAAACCGCAACCTTAATGCCTTGTGCATTGAACATTGAAATGTATTGCGATTGCAGTGCTGGGTCTGTTGCATAATAAATGGTGTTCTCGTGTTTTTCTTTGGCTGTATCTATATATTCTTGAAGTGTCATATAGGTTTTATCTGTAATTTTGAGTAAAACAGAATTGCGAACTTTGTCATAGAATTTACGGTCACGCATGCAAGCATATTCAACAAAGGTTTTTATTTTATCCCAATCCTTGTTATATTGCTCTCTTTCGGTGCTACACAACGAGTTGAGCTTATCTGCAACCTTTTTGACTATATGCGAGGATACCTTTGACATATAAGCATTGTTTTGCAGATAACTGCGTGAGACATTGAGGGGTAATTCGGGGCAATCTAAAACGCCCTTGAGCATAATGAAGTATTCAGGGATAACTTCTTTTATATTATCTGCAACAAATACTTGGTTGTAGTAGAGTTTGATTTGTCCCTCAACATTTTCATAATCATTAGATATTTGAGGAAAATAGAGAATACCCTTGAAATTCAAAGGATAGTCCGCATTAATATGAATTGAAAACAGCGGTTCACGATAATCAGAAAACACTTTTCTGTAAAACTCATTGTATTCCTCTTTTGTACAGTCAGAAGCGTTTTTCTGCCAAAGCGGATTAGTGTCGTTTATGGGCTTTTGTGCCTCTTTTTCTTCATCAGCTTTTTTATCTTTATCTGTTTCGTTTTCTTCTTTTATTATATCAAGATAAATTTCATAAGGCATGAAAGCACAGTATTTGTTAAGCATTTCTTTTATTTTAGATTCTTCAAGATATGCTACCTCATCCTCTGCAATATGCATTATAACAGAAGTTCCACGTTCGATTTTATCCGATGGATAGGTTTCATATTCGCCTGAATCATTGCATACCCAGCGAACAGCTTTTTCGCCAGTGTAGGATTTTGTTATTACCTCAACACTGTCACTCACCATGAAAGATGAATAGAAGCCGAGACCAAAGTGACCTATAATACCACTCTTTGTTGCATCCTCGTTACCCTCATACTTAGAGATAAAATCCAAAGCACCAGAAAGGGCTATCTGACACAGATATTTTGAAAGTTCTTCCTCCGTCATACCGATACCGTTATCGGTAACTGTAATTGTTTTGTTATCTTTATCAATAATTACGTGTATTATATATTTTTCATCTGTTGCCTCGACTTGACCGAGTGATTGCAAGCGACGTAGCTTTGTAATTGCATCAGTGGCATTTGATATTATTTCACGGAGAAAAATATCTTTTTCCGAATATAACCATTTTTTAATAATCGGAAATATATGTTCCGTTTCTACAGATATGCCGCCCTTTTTTACATTTTCATTTGTTTCATTCATAATTTTAATCTGCCTATAAAATAGGCAACTCCTTCCTTGCGAATCCACGCATAAATCTATTTCAAATATATATTATATACTTTTTTTATCTTTCCGTCAATATCTGATTGACATTTTTGGCAAATTAACTTATAATTAGAGTATATAATTAATAAATTTTAATATATTTTAAATGTAACATTGGCAATGTTATATTTATGTATAGTGGTTAGTAAGGATTGAGGAACATGAATATACAAGGATTTCAAAAATTAACACTGCTTGATTATCCGGGGAAGGTTGCGTGTACGGTTTTTACAGGAGGCTGTAATTTACGCTGCCCGTTTTGTCATAACGCAACGCTTGTTTTGGATCCATACTCAGGGACACAGATACCTGAGAGTGAAATTTTCGACTTGCTTCGTAAACGTAAAGGTATTATCGATGGAGTGTGCGTGACGGGTGGAGAGCCTCTCATTCAGCCTGATATTGCAGAATTTATTGCAAAGATTAAAGCTATGGGAGTTGAGGTTAAGCTTGACACAAATGGTTGCTTTCCGCAAAAGTTGCAAGAGCTTATATCGCAAAATCTTATAGATTATGTTGCAATGGATATAAAAAACTCAAAAGAGAAGTATGCCCTGACGGTAGGCATTAAAAATTTTGATATTACACCTGTACAAAAGAGTGTTGAAATATTGCAAAAAAGCGGTATCCCTTATGAATTTAGGACAACCGTTGTAAAGGAGTTTCATACGGAGGCGGATTTTTATTCAATAGGAAAATGGTTGCCTGCTGATTGTAAATATTTCTTACAGAACTTTAAGGACAGCGGAAATTTGATAGAGCAAAATCTCAACGGATGTACTCCAGAGCAAATGAAAACCTTTTTATCGATTATTAACGAATTTGTAAAAAATGCACAACTTCGAGGCCTTTAATATATGTGTTGTGACAAAGTTTGGATTGTTACAATATATTGTGCCGATGCCTATTGACACAACCTATATATTGTGGTAGAATAGCTTTGGTTTATAATGGTGGTGTGTGACGTATATTACAGCAAGCACCGTTTTAAATGAAAATATAAAAAGGAGTAACAGAAAACAAGATGTACAAAGTATTAAAAAGAGACGGAAAAATCGATAAGTTCGATCTTTCAAAAATCAGTGCTGTTATTACTAAGGCATTTGAGGCACAAAATAAGAATTACAATCCTGAGATTATTGACTTCCTTGCATTAAAAGTCACTGCGGATTTTGATAAAAAGATAAAAGATTCTATGATTGCGGTTGAAGATATACAGGACAGTGTTGAGTCGGTTCTTGTTCAAGCGGGATATGGTGACGTGGCAAAAGCATTTATCCTTTATCGTAAACAGCGTGAAAAACTTCGTAATATGAAGTCAACAATTCTCGATTACAAAGAGCTTGTAGACGGTTATGTTAAAGCGAGCGACTGGAGAGTTAAGGAGAACTCAACCGTAACTTATTCGGTTGGAGGACTTATTCTTAGCAATTCAGGAACTATAACTGCAAACTACTGGCTTTCTGAAATATATGACGAAGAGATATCAAACGCTCATAAGAACGCGGATATCCATCTGCATGACCTTTCCATGCTCACAGGTTATTGCGCTGGTTGGTCTTTAAAACAGCTCATAAAAGATGGACTTGGCGGAGTTACGGGTAAGATAACCTCAAAGCCTGCATCTCACCTTGCAACCCTTTGCAATCAAATGGTTAACTTCCTTGGCATTATGCAGAATGAATGGGCAGGCGCACAGGCTTTTTCTTCATTTGACACTTATCTTGCCCCCTTTGTCAAGACGGATAATCTTACATTGAATCAGGTTAAAAAATGCCTTGAATCGTTTATTTTCGGTGTGAATACTCCCAGCCGTTGGGGAACTCAGGCTCCGTTTTCAAATATCACTCTTGACTGGACTGTTCCTGCAGATTTAGCAGAGCTTAATGCGATAGTCGGCGGAGTAGAACTTGACTTTAAGTATAAGGATTGTCAAGCTGAAATGGATATGGTTAATAAAGCTTATATTGAAATTATGATAGAGGGCGACGCAAATGGCAGAGGCTTCCAGTATCCTATCCCCACATATTCGATAACACGGGATTTTGACTGGTCTGATACCGAAAACAATCGTTTGCTGTTTGAGATGACTTCAAAATACGGCACACCTTATTTCTCGAATTATGTTAACAGCGATATGGCTCCTAGTGATGTTCGTTCAATGTGTTGTAGACTTCGCCTTGATTTGCGTGAATTGCGTAAGAAATCAGGCGGTTTCTTCGGAAGTGGTGAAAGCACAGGTTCTATCGGTGTTGTAACGATAAATATGCCAAGAATAGCATATCTTTCAGCTAACAAAGAAGAATTCTATCATAAACTTGATAAAATGATGGATATTTCTGCACGTTCGCTTAAAACAAAGAGAACTGTTATTTCAAAATTGCTTAAAGAGGGACTTTATCCTTATACCAGACGTTATCTCGGCACATTTGATAATCATTTCTCTACAATAGGACTTATTGGAATGAATGAGGCTGGGCTTAACGCAAATTGGTTGCGTATGGATATGACTCATAAGGAGACACAGGAGTTTACTAAGGAAGTTCTCAATCACATGAGAGATAAGCTCTCCGATTATCAGGAAAAATACGGAGATTTATATAATCTTGAAGCATCTCCTGCAGAATCAACTTCTTATCGTCTTGCAAAGCACGATGTGGCTCAATATCCTAATATTATCACTGCCGCACAGGATGGTGGAACACCTTATTATACAAACAGCTCAAATTTGCCCGTAAACTTTACTGATGATATATTCACAGCGCTTGATATTCAGGATGGATTACAGACGCTTTATACTTCGGGAACAGTTTTTCATGCTTTTGTAGGTGAAAAGCTCCCAAGTTGGCAGGCAGCGGCGGCTCTTGTTCGCAAAATAGCTGAAAATTACAAACTTCCTTATTATACATTGTCTCCAACTTATTCAATTTGTAAGAATCATGGTTATCTTATTGGTGAACAATATAAATGTCCTCTTTGTGGAGAAGTTACCGAGGTATATAGCCGTATTACAGGATATTATCGTCCAGTTCAAAACTGGAATGAGGGCAAAGTTCAGGAATATAAAGAGCGTATAGTATATGATATCGATAAATCTGTTTTGAAACCCAAAAAAGTAGCATCTGACAGCAAAACAGAAGATGTATGCTGTGCACAGTCTACACACAAGGACGGAATCATACTGTTTGCTACAAAAACCTGCCCAAACTGCAAAATTGCTGCAAGTCTGCTTGACCGTGCTAGCATAGAATATAAAAAGTCATATGCTGAAGAAGAGGGAGAGCTTGCACGGGAATTTGGAATAAAGCAGGCGCCTACTCTTGTGGTAGTCAATAACGGTGATATTACAAAATACTCAGGAGTTTCGGAGATTAAAAAATATACTGAAGCATTTGTGAGAGTTTGAGTTGAAAGGACAAGCCGATTGCGGTTTGTATTCTAATTATGTATGATATTATTATTGTCGGTGCAGGTCCTGCTGGGCTTACAGCCGCATTATATGCAAGAAGAGCAAATAAAACGGTTTTGATAATTGAAAAATCAACCTTTGGGGGACAGATAACCTATTCACCTAAGATAGAGAATTATCCAGGATTTGTGCAGATGAGCGGAAATGAATTTGCCGACAAACTGCTTGATCAGGTAACTGCTCTTGGTGCGGATATTGAAATTGATGAAGTCATTGATGTTTATATCTCTGGTATTATCAAAAAGGTTGTGGCTGTTGGCGGCGAATATGAATGTAAAAGTCTTATTATAGCCGCTGGCGCTCGCCATAGGCATTTGGGTATTGAGGGCGAAGAGGAGCTTGTCGGAGATGGAGTGTCATATTGCGCCATATGTGACGGAGCTTATTATGCAGGCAAGGATGTTGGAATGGTGGGTGGCGGAAATTCTGCTTTGCAAGAAGCAGTATTGCTTTCGGAAACTTCTCGTAAGGTTACAATTATTCAGAATTTACCAACATTGACAGGAGAAGCAAAGCTTTGTGAAAAGGTTGCTGCACGCCCTAATATTGAAGTAATCTGCAATTCGGTGGTTAAAAGTTTTATCAATGATAAAGGTTTTGGTGGAGTTGTTATTTTCAATGACGCAACGCAAAAAGAAATAAAAATACCTCTTGATGGTCTCTTTGTGGCAATAGGACTTGTTCCTGAGAATAAATCATTTAAAAATGTTATAGCAATAGATGATTGTGGATACGCACAGAGCGGTGAGGAGTGTTTAACAAAAACAGAAGGGGTTTACGTTGCAGGGGACTGCCGTTCAAAGAAAATACGGCAGATTACAACGGCGGCTGCGGATGGCACTGTTGCAGCACTTGCAGCATGTCGATATATAGATTCTTTATAAAATAAATTAAAAAAATTAAAGGAGAATAAAATGGATATTAAAGGAACAAAAACAGAAGCAAATTTAATGGCTGCCTTTGCAGGTGAGTCACAGGCACGCAATAAGTATACTTATTATGCGTCAAAAGCTAAAAAGGATGGGTTTGTTCAGATATCAAAGATATTTGAAGAAACTGCTAATAATGAAAAAGAGCATGCAAAGATATGGTTTAAACTTCTTCATGATGGTGAGGTCCCAACAACAGAGGTCAACTTAAAGGACGCCGCAGACGGGGAATATTATGAATGGACCGATATGTATGCAAATTTTGCGAAGGAAGCTAAAACAGAAGGCTTTGATAAGATAGCGTTTTTGTTTGAATCTGTTGCAAAAATTGAAAAAGAGCATGAGGAAAGATACAGAAAATTGCTTGACAATGTAAAGGGAGAACTTGTTTTCTCAAAAGATAAAGATGTTGTTTGGCAGTGCTCAAACTGTGGACATATTGTTATTGGCAAGAAAGCACCTGCTATGTGCCCTGTATGTAATCATCCACGTGATTATTTTGAGATTAAATCAACCAATTATTGATTTTTAAATATAAGCCCCAAGCGTTATTGTTTGGGGTTTATCTCTGTTTTATGAAAGGTGGAATATGGAAGGAATATCTGTTTTAGCTTATGCAAAAATAAACATGTTTCTTGATATTGTGAGAAAACGTAAGGATAATTATCATAATATTTTGAGTTATATGCAGACAATAAGTTTATGTGACGAATTAACAATTACTCGGAACACTTGCAACAAAATTAATATTTTTTGTGATAATCCAATGATTCCAATTGGTAAGGGTAACCTTGCATACAAAGCAGCCGAGAAGTTTTTTGAATATTCTGGGGACTTTTTTGGCGTAGATATAGATATCAAAAAGAAAATTCCAACAGAAGCAGGGCTTGGCGGAGGAAGCAGTGATGCTGCATCTGTTTTGCTTGCACTTAACAGAATCAGCGGAAAAAAGCTGGATGAAGCTCAGCTTTGTTATATAGGTGCACAGATTGGTTCTGATGTTCCATTTTGTATTGTCGGTCGTGCTAAGGTTGTAAGCGGAATGGGGGAGATTGTTGATAACACTCATAGTGTTCCAAGAGCGGTGGTTTTAGTTGCTTGTCCGAATGAAAAAATGTCGACTGTGCAAGCATATAAGGATCTTGATGAAAGATATAACAATTTTGTAAATTACAAATTAAATACAGAAAAATTTGATATTCTTTTAAAGGGAACCACTGATAAAGATTTAAATGTAATAGTTCAAGGAATGTTTAATATATTTGAATCCATCGTTTGTGAAAAAATCCCATCAATTAATAATATAAAGAAAACCATGATTAATAAGGGAGCATTAAATGCTATGATGACGGGTAGCGGAACAGCAGTTTTTGGAATTTTTGAAAACGAAGAAGATGCAAAATCAGCTAAATTAGAATTTGAAAACGACAATATCTTTACTGAGATATGTTATACAATTATATGAGGAAATGAAAATGGACGATAGTAAGTTTTATTATGGCAGGGGAACGGCCGATATGTTCGACGACTATATGGATTTTTGCAACTATGTTTTCGGTTTTAACGGAAGCAGTAAGGATTTCAAAAAGCTTTTGCCAAAGCTATATAAAGAGGAATATCATCCTGTGGAAAGTTCTTATGTTGTTGTTGAAAACGGTAAATTAAAGGCAGCGGTTGGAGCGTATGACAGCGAGATCGAAATTTGTGGTCAAAGGCTCAAATGCCGTGGAATAGGCAATGTTGCAGTGCATCCTTATGCACGTTCTAAGGGATATATGAAAAAGCTGATGAATATGTCGTTTGAGGATATGAAAGCGGACGGAGTTGATTTTTCGGAACTCGGAGGACGGCGACAGAGATACAATTATTTTGGCTATGAAAAAAGCGGCACAGCATATCAGTTTTCAATCAATGATGACAATATTCGTCATACCTTTGGAACAGATAGAAAACAGCGTTTTATATATAAAAAAATCAGCACAGAGAATTCAGCGGAGCTTGACGATATTTACGCTTTGATACAAAAGCAGAACTATAAACCGATAAGGGAGAGGAAACGTCTTTTTGACATACTTTCTTCATGGTCAGCAAGCGTTTATGTAGCATACGAAAAAGACCGCTTTGTCGGATATTGCACTGGTGAAAAAATAAGTGAGATAATGTTGACTTGTGATGAGGATATTCTTGATTTCATTGTAGGAATTTATGATTATTTAGGTCAGCATAAACTTGAGGTCACACTCCCAGAATTTAGGCAGGTATACATCTCAAAGCTTTATTTGCTCGCTGAGGGGTATAGCATTAACCCAAGCAGTAGCTTTAATGTGCTTAATTACCGCAATGTTTTGTTGGCTACTGTGAAACTCAAATCGACATATATGCAATTACTTGACGGGGAAACCGTTTTGCTGATTCATGGCATGGCAGGCGATGAGAGAATAAAAATTGAAATACACAATGGGAAAATAAGCATTGAATATACGAATGAGGTGTTCGATACCGAGCTTTCGCATATTGAAGCAATTAATTATTTGTTCTCACCGATATGTCCTATACGAAACATTGCTAAGCCGTTTGCTAAGCTATTATTGCCATTACCTTTATGGATTTATTATCCCGACGGAGTATAAAAATTCAATAAAAAAAGCAACCGATTTATCAAAAAGATATCGGTTGCTTTTTTTATTTTTCCAAAAGATTTAATATTTCAATATCTGCTGTGCTTTGGTCTGCTTCATTTAAAAACATAAACACAACATAATTTCCATAAACTATTACTTTGCCGTTTTCGATTTTAGGGTTTTCAAGGGGCAGATAATCATAATTGAAATTGTCTTTGTATTTCTGAACATAATCTTCAACAATTTGTTGCATAGCTTCAACTGATTTTGAGTCGCTCACATGAAAAACGCCAAAGCGGTTTACATTAGTGCTTGATTTTGCATACATAATTGTGTAGTCGTCAACATAAGAGGGTTCGTTAAAATTGTATTTAAAGCTGTCGGAATCGGAAACGCTGTAGCCGTCGTCAAGAGTTAGTTTTTCTGCTATGGCGGTTGCTATGGTTTCGGTTTTTACATCGTTCCGATAACTGTCACCGCATGAAAACAGAGAGAGAGTTAGAATTGTGATTATAATAAAAGAACAAAATCTAAATATATATTTTTTCATTGCTTTGCCTTTCTAATCCTGATATGCGTGGGTTCTAATATATTCCAAAACGGCAGAATATCCCGCTTTCCATATGTGGTAACCGTCATTGTGATATTCCGTATTATATTCTTTGATAAGAGCGCCTGAGCTGTCTTTTAGAACAATTTCTGTGTCAAGATATTTGCAGTCACAATCTGAGGCGATTTGTATAATCCATTGATTTATTATATCGATTTTTGCGTTTGTTATACCATTATTTTCAGCACTATATTCAGCTGTTACGGGAAACACTGATTGCAGTATTATTTTTGTGTCTGGTGATACGTCTTTTATAGCATCAATAAGTTTTTTGTAGCAAGCGGAAAATTTATCTTTTTCCGC
>Ga0172378_10001318_pt1 | contig 22817 bp, 15 predicted proteins | sample GrowelOW332metaG_FD_119755 | JGI IMG/M metagenome (GOLD analysis project Ga0172378, IMG submission 119755) | Groundwater microbial communities from an aquifer near a municipal landfill in Southern Ontario, Canada - Pumphouse #3_1 metaG | ecosystem: Environmental > Aquatic > Deep subsurface >... | reverse complement strand
TGCTGATTGAAAACTCCATACGCTTCTACTCAAGCTACCTGCCCAATATTTATAAAATCATTTTTAAGCAGTCAAAAGCGTTCATGCTTGAAGGGTTGAATGAGCATCAGATGATGCTACGTATGCGTGGCCGCCCCAAAATACTACTGGCCACCAACTATGAGCAAGCTATAACGTATTATGAAAAGTACAAAAACAACCTGCTGGGAATCATTACTGATGTAGCCTATAACCGTGAAGGAGTAGAGGATACAGAAGCCGGTATCAGGCTTATTGAAAAAGTTAAGCGTGAAGATGAGTTCATGCCCATGCTCATGCAATCATCTGATTTATCAAGGAACAAAATAGCTCATGAACTACATGTTGGCTTTATACACAAACAGTCCCCTACCCTTTCCATTGAGCTGCGAAACTTTATTATTCAGTATTTTGCTTTTGGCGACTTTGTATTTGTGGATCCTGAAACCAAGCAGGAAGTCAACAGAGCTACCGACCTTAAGTCGCTTCAGCAAATAATCTTTGAAGTCCCTGACAAGTCGCTGGAGTATCACGTGTACCGCAACCACATTTCAAAGTGGCTGAATGCCCGTGCCCTGTTCCCCCTGGCTGAACTGATGCGCGATTTACGACCCGACGACTTTAACAGTCTGGATGACATCAGGCAATTCCTGTTTGATGCCATTGCAACATTCAGATTAAACAAAGCCAGAGGTATCATTGCGGAATTCAATCGAGAGAGTTTTGATGAATATTTAAGCTTTACCCGCGTGGGGCAAGGTTCTATTGGCGGGAAAGCGCGTGGATTGGCTTTCCTTGATTCCATGATCAAACGAAACCGCATGATTGACAAATGGCCGGGGATGCTGGTGTTGATTCCCCGCACCGTGGTACTGGGAACGGATATCTTTGATGAATTCCTTGAAATCAACAACCTTTACAAGGTCGCCTTATCAGGCATTACGGACGAGCAACTGCTTGAAAAATTTGTAGAAGCCAGGCTTCCTCACCGGATACGGGAGGATTTAATCACCTTTATCAGTGTGGTCAAAAAACCCATTGCCGTGCGCTCCTCCAGTATGCTTGAGGACAGTTATTACCAGCCATTTGCCGGTATCTATGCTACCTATATGATACCTAGTTACCCTGGCAATAAAAAGCAGACCATTGAAAACCTGAGTATTGCTATCAAAAGTGTGTATGCTTCAGCTTTTTACCATGAGTCGAGATCATACATGAAGAGCACTACACATATTATTGATGAGGAAAAAATGGCCATTGTACTTCAGGAAGTAACCGGTACTGCTTTCAATGACCGTTTTTACCCTTCCATTTCAGGGGTAGCCCGGTCTATCAACTTTTACCCTGTTGATCCGGAAACGCCCAATGACAGCACCGCTAACATAGCTCTGGGTTTAGGTAAGTACATTGTGGATGGAGGCCTGACACTCCGGTTTTCACCCAAGTACCCGAACAAGATTTTACAGTTGTCAAACCCTCAAATGGCGCTCATGGAAACGCAAAAAAAGTTCTATGCACTTGATCTTAAGCCTGACAGTTTTAAGGTTTCAACCGATGATGGCTGTAACCTGCTCAGGCTTGATATCACTGACGCTGAAGAAGACGGGGCTTTGCGATACCTGACCAGTACATACGACTTTGAGAACCAGATTTTAACAGATGCCACCTTCATCAAAGGCAAAAAGTTGGTAACCTTTTCCAATATCCTGAATTATAATGTGATCCCGATGGCGGACATATTGAAGAATGTACTGGAAACAGGACAAAAGGAAATGGGGAAACCCGTTGAACTTGAATTTGCTATAGATTTAAACACTAAAGATAATGACCTGATTGTTTTTAACCTGTTACAGATCAGGCCTATTGTTGATCCACGCGAAGCCCTTGAAGTTGATTTGAAGGAAATAAAGAACCGCGATACTATTGTTTTTGCCAATAGTGCATTGGGCAATGGCATCATTCCAGGGCTGCGTGATATTGTATATATTAAGCCTCAGAATTTCAATTCATCAGCCAACAACACCATAGCTGCATCCGTTGGGGAATTAAACAAGCAATTTCTGAAAAGCAATACCAACTATGTGTTAATCGGACCGGGGCGGTGGGGATCCAATGATCCCTGGTTAGGGATTCCCGTTAAGTGGGCACAAATATCAGCAGCACGGCTGATCATTGAATCAGGACTAAAAGATTATCGGATTGATCCAAGTCAGGGAACCCATTTCTTCCAAAACCTTACCGCTTTCAAGGTGGGCTACTTCACTATAAACCCTTTTTCAGGAGATGGATACTATGATGTAAAATTTCTGGAAGCGCAGCCTGCTTTATATGAAGACCAATATATCAGGCATGTCAGGTTTAACAACCCGTTTGCGGTAATGATTGATGGCCGGAAGAGCCAGGGAGTTATCATGAAGCCGAAAAGTTAAACCATCAGGGCATCACGAAGTCTGCTGATTTCATCCTGTTTGGTATCATCTCCGGCAGCAGAATAAAGGTATGACAGCAGTTCAAACATTCTTTTGATGATGGCAAGTGGTGTTAACGGGATAAAATACTCTTGAATATCTGAAAATTGCAGTTTCCTGAGCAAAGCAATCAGCTCTTCCAGTGTAAAGACGCCCCCTTTATTTTCAGGGTTGATACAGAACCTGATTTTGGAGGTCTTGAATTCGTCAACCTCCAGCCATGCCATGTAATAACGCTCGCCGGGCAGGAATAAGCCGACCAGGGGCATATTCAGGCTTTGAGCCAGGTAGGTGTACAAAATTCCCAGTGATATACTGTAACCTGTTTTGGTATCCAGCAGATTATTGATGAACAGGTATTTCACATCTGATTCCTGCTTACCGGGAGTTACAAATTTATAATGATTAAAAAAGATATGATTGAGCACCTTAACCTTTTCCAAAGCGGTGAGACTCTCATTTAATTCGAGCCAGATATCCCTTTTTAAACGGTGTACCTGTTGTTTGATTTCATCTGCATCGAGCTGGGGAAAATGATACTTTGTAAAGAGGATATAGCCTTCAAGCAAATCCGTTTCCTTTGAAATGGACCATTTAACCAGGTCAAAATGGAGCTGATTGAGGTGGATGTTATGGATGATATCTTCAATTCGCTGCTGCACTTCAGTATCAAAGGTATTTTCCCAGGCAAGTTCCAGATAAGGTACCGCTGATGTGCCATAGTTAAAGATCTGTTCTCTCACCTTGATAAATGAAGGATAATCCGGCTCATCAAGTAAACTGATCAGCGCCTGAAGTTTTGATTCGTCCTCCATATGTGATTCCATAATATGATCCTCAGCTACAAAAGTAACAATTGAAGAATTCCTTTTCTCTGTTTAACCTTATTTTCTTTGTTAATTTTATTTAAGGAAGGTCATGCTGTGGAGTACTTTTTCAATCAGAACTTTCATAAATATCTGATAATCGGTACTAAATGTTTTATCTACCCTGTTAGCCACAATATTAGTGAGGGTAAGGGTATTATGGCCTAACATCATACCCAGACCATATAAAGCCGAAGTTTCCATTTCAAAGTTGGTAATTTTTAAATTCCCATACTGATAGGAAGCCAGGGCCTCATTAAGTTCAGGCATCGAAACATCCAGTCGCAGCCTGCGCCCCTGTGATCCATAAAACCCGGGTGCAGTAGCCGTGATTCCCTTAATAAAATCATTGCCCAGCAACTTCAACAAGGGCGCACTGCCTTCCACGATATATGGCCGGGGCAGGTTAGCAGGCCAGCTTAGCTGTGATATAAAAGCATCCGTCATACCATGGTTCATAACCCGGTCAAGGTCGCGATAAAAGTACAGCATACCATCCAGCCCTACTCCATGGGTAGAAACAACAGTGGCATTGGGTGCAATACCCGGTTGCAGAGCGCCTGAAGTCCCGATTCTGATGATATTAAGCGTAGAATGGGTGCCTTTTTCTTCCCGTTTATCTAAATCGATATTGACCAGAGCATCCAGCTCATTCATCACGATATCAATATTATCAGTCCCCATACCGGTTGACAACACGGAAACGTGCATATTCTTATAATAGCCCGTATGAGTAATCATTTCCCTGTTTTGCCGCTTTACTTCAATCCTGTCGAAGAACGCAGACACCATACTAACCCTTCCCGGGTCACCAACCAGAATAATGTTTTTAGCGATTTCGGTCGGTTTAAGGTGCAAATGATATACACTGCCATCACTGTTTAAAATCAATTCAGAGTGTTCAATAAATGTCATATTCTTTGCTTATTTGTTATGTAGGCATATTCCGTACATTTGCCTTTTATACGCAAAGATAATTCTAAAAATTCAGTCATGAACAAGATACTGGTACCCTATGACTTTCACTATCAATCAGACCTGGCATTGGAGCAAGCCATCAACCTTGCAAGGCATTTTGAGAGCCAAATTGTTTTATTGTATGTAAGCGAACTACACGGATTACTACCATCCATTTTTGCTGATGGACGGGATGAGGAAATACTTGAAAAGATTAATGACCAATTGGATGCCATTGCCTCCAAGGTCAGTCTGACCAGTGGGATACCCATCATTGCCTCTTTACAGAAAGGGCGTGTTTACTCGGTCATCAATAAAGTTGCTGAAGAGATCAATGCCCGGTTCATCGTGATGGGAACCCGCAACACCGACAGTGGTTCACCCGAGAAAATGCAAATGGTGGGGGCCAATACATCCAGAATCATCAGGTCAGCAAAATGCCCGGTTATTACCATAGGGGGATCCAGTCATTATAATGGGTGCCGTGCTATATTGTTACCCTTGGACTTAACCAAGGAAACCAAACAGAAGACAGGCTGGGCCATAGATATGGCAAAGATATACGGGGCAAGAATCAGGGCCGTATCAGCCCTATGGTCCATGAATAATCCTGAAATCATTGAAAGACTGGAAGCACAAATAAGCGAAGTGAAAAAGTTTATTGAAGCAGCCGGGGTGGAATGTGATACGGATATCATTGAAAGCCCTGAAGGAGGGAAAACACATGTTCCGGCCATTCTTGATTATGCCCGTTCCAAAGGTGATGTGGACATGATAGTGATCATGACCCAACAAGAATTCTCCATTATTGAATACTTCCTGGGGTCAAATGCCCAGGAGTTCATCCGTTGTTCAGAAATACCGGTAGTGTCAATTGTTCCGAAAGAGATGGGATTCGTATCCATACTATCATGATCCTTAACTAACTACTATATGCAAGCCGAAATTATTACTATTGGTGATGAGTTGCTCATCGGCCAGGTGGTTGACACAAACTCAGCCTTTATTGCCCAACAACTTAACCTTATCGGAATAGATGTCAACCAGATTACTTCCATCGCCGACAACCATGAACGTATCCTCAAGACCCTGAAAGAAGCAACTGACAGAGCGGATGTTATCATCATAACCGGAGGACTTGGACCCACAAAAGATGACATTACCAAGGCAGCCTTGTGTGATTTCTTCCATACCCATCTGGTTTTCAATCAGGCCTCCTATGATAACGTGGAGCGTTTGTTTAACCTGAGGAATTACCGGATGACTGAGATCAATCGCAAGCAAGCTGAAATACCGGCATGTAGTGAAGCCCTGCATAATGAACAAGGTACGGCGCCCGGTATGCTGTTCCGTAAAAACGGCAAGATATACGTTTCTATTCCCGGAGTACCTTTTGAGATGAGGACATTGATGATCAACCACATCATACCTATACTTAAACCTTTAAGTAAAGAGGTAATACTGCATAAAACCATACTCACACAGGGGGTTGGAGAGTCAGTCCTTGCCGAGACGATTGAAGACTGGGAAACCGCTTTACCCCCGTTTATTAAACTTGCTTATCTGCCACAACCCGGCATGGTCAGACTGCGTTTATCTGCCAGGGGCACTTCGCAGGAAACCATACAGAAAGAACTGGATCAACAGGTACAAAAGCTTTACTCACTCATACCCGATCATATATTCGGAGAAAACGAAGACAACCTGGAAACTATTGTCGGCAAGTTACTCAATGACCGTCGGCTTACCCTGTCGACCGCCGAAAGCTGCACCGGTGGCTACATTGCCCACCTGATCACTTCTATTGCGGGCAGCTCAGCTTACTTCAAGGGCTCTGTGGTTTCCTATTCGAACGATGCCAAAATGAACCTGCTGGGAGTTAAAGCCGAGACACTGGAGCAATATGGCGCCGTGAGCAAACAGACCGTAATTGAGATGGCCGAGGGCGCTAAAAGAACTTTAGCTACTGACTGTTCCATTGCTGTTTCAGGCATTGCCGGACCTGAAGGAGGCACACCGGATAAACCGGTAGGAACAGTATGGATTGCAGTTTCAACCCCTGTTCACGGTACCGTGACCCATAAGTTCCTTTTCGGTGAACACCGGGAACGGAATATCCTCCGAAGCGCCAATACAGCGCTTAATATGCTCAGAAAACAACTGATTTAAGAGCTTTGTCAGGCAGTTAGCCATTGTAAAGTGAAAGTTCATAACTTTGCACTTTAAACCTTCGTTAATATAGAGGGAACCAGCATTATATCTGCAAATAAATACATAATACATCAGTGTGCCATGATAGAAGATAAAGACCTCAATTCAGCTATACCGACCCTCGGAAGTCAGAAGAATGATCAAACCTTTAAAACTATATGTAATTTATGCCCCATAGGCTGCACACTGCAATTAAGCCGGAATGATGGTGAAATAACCGACGTGAAGGGTGCTAAAGGATTGATCAACAATGATGGCACCATTTGCAGTTATGCAAAAACAGGGTATCAGGCTTTTCCTGTAGCCGAACGCATTACACAACCCCTGTTGCGCAAAGGAAACACTCTGGAGCCTGTTAGCTGGGAGGAAGCTTTTAATATCCTTCATGAAAAAATTACTGTTGGCGACCCGACAGAAAAAGCTTTCTTTGCCGGAGCACGACTGACTAATGAGGAACAATACCTGATTATGAAAATATGCAGGGCTTGTGCTTATTCCAATAATATAGGGAGCTTCCATTACTTGGGCAGAGGTACAAGTTATACTAAGTTATCACGTGCCAATATCCCTTTTGGTGAACTTGTTGAAGCAAAAGAGATTTTGATCATAGGTGCAGAAGTATGCGCCGAATACCCGTTAGCCGGTCATTATATATTCAGCAACCAAAAGGAATCGGGAATACCCGTGCAATTGATTACCAACAACAGTAAAAGCCCGTTGATTAAAAAAGTCGATGGGCATCTGGTGGTTCAATCATATTTCCACTTCCTTAAAGCTGTCAATTATTCCATCGTAAGCCGGCAACTGGAAGACGCTGAATATATTTCAAACCTGGTAGGGAATTTTAATGAGTACAAACAGGAGTTATTGTCGAATAACTTTGACTATTTAGTAAAAGAATCAGGGGTTGACTGTGATACCATCACCCGTTATGCCGACATGATTGTAAAGGAACCGTATGAAGTTTTTGTGTTCGGTGAAAACGAGCTTTCAGGTCATGCCTGCTCTGAAATATTCAACCTGGCATTACTGACCGGCAAACACGGAAGAACAGGCGCGGGACTGATGCTGCTCAAAGGGAATAACAATTCACACGGGTTACATGACACTGGGGTTATGAGCAATCTGGGCCCCGGGGCTACTGAATGGGCTGATGCGGCACGTAGAAGCGCTATACAGCTTCAGTGGAAATCAAAAGAATTACCCGGAACAAAGAGTTGTATCCTGCACACATTACGGGACAAAGGTTATAAATCGATGTTTATTTTTGGTGAAGACCCGATAGGTTGTGCTATTCATCCTGATGAAATAAAAAGAATGCTGGCTCAAAGCGACTTTATCATGGTTCAGGATTATAGTCTCACTCCTACTGCCAATATGGCCGATTTAGTCCTGCCTGCCTCCATGCCTTATGAAACAGGTGGCACCTTCACGAACTGCCAGCGGGTGATACAAAAAGCAGACAGTAGGATGGAAAGTCCACTGAAATATGATTCATGGAAGCAATTGGAAGAACTGCTGGCACGATGTGGGTATGATCGTTTTGAAACTATTGATGACGTCACCTTCGAAATTGCCGGATTACTCCCTCATGCTTGTTCAGGAAGCACTCTGCAATTCCGCCTGAATGCTGACGACAACTACAACCCCATGTTTGAATACGGTTGTGATGTAATGCACCGTTTAGCCGGTATAACCGTTTCAAATCAAACACCGGCTGAAATCATCAGTTGGTAGAAAATAAAGCTATATCAACCGACAGCCTTTTCGAATTAAACACAGACTGAAATCATCAGACCGGAATAATAGTCTATAAAATGACCGTTTGGGTACTACTCTTGCTTGAGCACTACTATTGTTTGCGCACTGCTATTGTTTGAATAGTACTAATCTTTGAACAGTACTATTGTTTGAATAGTGCTATTGCTTGAGCACTACAATTATTTGAGCACAACTATTACATTACGGGTTCAAAATTCTTCAGGATGGTCAGCGTTTCAGTGAGCATATCATCAGTGAAGTCGAGGTGAGTTACAAATCTGATAGTCCGCTTGTCGAAATCAATACACTTAATTCCTCTTTGTTCCAGTTGAGCAACAACAGGTATAGCCAACAAAGGAGCTTTTACCCTGAAAAGCACGATATTGGTGAGGCAATCCTGCACCTCTTCAACCCATGACAGGTTGGCAAGACATTGAGACAATTGCTTAGCCTTTTTATGGTCGTCAGCGAGTCTTTGAATATGATGGTCAAGGGCATAAATACCGGCGGCAGCAAGATAGCCAGCCTGGCGCATACCACCGCCAAAAATCTTACGTACCCGGCGGCCTTTATTAATAAATGTCTGGCTTCCCAGGAGCACTGAACCAACGGGAGCACCTAATCCTTTTGACAGGCAGATAGATATACTGTCAAACATCTTACCACACTGCAAAGGGGTTTGCCCGGTAACCGTTAATGCATTGAATATACGGGCGCCATCCAGGTGAAACTTCAGGTTATGCTCCCTGCAAATTTCAGAAATAGCAACTAAATCATCATTATTATAAACGGCACCTCCTCCTTTATTTACGGTATTTTCCACTTCAACCATTACAGTCGGGGGCCTGTGAACATCATCAGGGTTAATATGGTCAAGAACATCCTGAGGGGTTATTCTTCCGCGGTTACCCTCAAGCAGACAAACAGAAGCGCCGGAGTTCATCATGATACCTCCGCCTTCATAATAATACACATGGGCTAATTGGTGAATGATAATTTCATCACCCGGTTGGGTATGTGTTTTTACAGCTATCTGATTGCTCATGGTACCTGAAGCACAGTACAAACCAGCTTCCTTGCCAAACATTGCTGCTAATTTATGCTCCAGAGCACTAACGGTAGGATCTTCACCAAACACATCGTCGCCAACACAGGCATGAAACATTGCATCAAGCATACCGGGGGTTGGCCGGGTTACTGTATCACTTCGTAAGTCAATTGTCATGATAATATTTTTGGGCAAAATTAATAGATTTATTTATGCTTTGAGCCATTATCAACATATAGGAAAAAGAATTATAACTACCCCCAAATTCATCATACCATTATAACCTGCATCAAGACTCCCTTGTTTCAGAATCGGGCGCTCACTATTTCATAGTATTCATTCCAGTGAGCACACCTTTACCACTCATCATGCCTTGAAGGGTGCTAACAGTTCCATAGTAATTTGCTCTGTTGAGGGATTGGGTAATCCTGGTTAATGGTCGGGGGTTAATTGATCCTCAGCAATCTGTTCCTGATATTCCTGAATCCGTTTCTTAAACTTCCAGCAGGTCATTTGACGGGTACTCATTTCACGCGACAGTTCGTAGGAAGATATTTCGGGTGAGCAGCAAACTCTGTAAGCCAACTCCAATGCATCCATAATCCTTAAACGACAGTGGTGGAACAAGGTGTGTGCCGTGGCTGATTCATCAGCCTTACATTTTGTACACCGTCGCGAATAAGGAGTTTTACCGTCACAGTAATGAGTATGACCGCATTTACGACAAGCAAATCCATCTTTCCACTTCAAATCAGCAATCAATGCCAAACAATTCTGTTCCGTACTAAAACGTTTTCGGAATGATTCAATTGATTTAATACCTTTGAATAAATAATGAAGATCTATTTCACTCATATCGTCAATTTATAGTAAACATTTCCTGTTGGAAGTTGTTATTTGAGCCTTGCGCAAATTGTTAATAACCAGCTTCAGGGAACAAAAGTAAAAAAAAATAGTGATACTTATGCGCTTTAAACAAAATTTGCACTATTTTTGTAGCGTGATACGAATAAACAAACAAAATACCCGATTAAGGAACCACTTAAATACCTGATCAGGCAACAAAACAAAAAGACAATCAAGAAACAAATACAGCACCTGATCAAACACACATAACCTACCAATTAAGTACACATAAATTAGCTGATCAAGAAACAAGACAAAAAGCGATCAAGAAATAAATCAGCACCTGATCAAGCACACATGCAATGCCTGTTAAAGCAGTAAAACAAGAAGACCATGAATAAACCAACTAATTACCTAACAATGAAACAGTTAATATTATCAGTTCTCCTCATCGCCGGCATCACCATAAGTGGGTGCACTCAAACAGGCAGCAAAAATAAAGTGACAGCATCAGGAAATGAAGCATCAATAAATGAAGCATCAGGAAATGAAGCAATGGGAAAAGTGATTCAGATGGACAAGGCAATGTTTATTAAAAACGTGTTCAATTATGAAGCCAGTCCTGACAAATGGGTTTATGCAGGCGACAAACCATGTATCATAGATTTTTATGCTGACTGGTGCGGCCCCTGCAAAAAAGTGGCTCCTGTTATGGTACAATTGGCTGAACAATACAAGGACCAAATAGTCATTTACAAAGTGAATACTGACAAGGAAAAAGAACTTGCCGCATTATTCAACATACGCAGCATCCCTTCCATTATGTTTTGTCCGGCCGAAGGGCAGCCCACCATGTCGATGGGAGCATTGCCCAAAGCTCAATACGAGGAGATGATAGGGCGATTGCTGTTAAAAGATGCAGGGACACCTGCCCCAAGTGGAATCAAATAAAGTACGAACAATAAAAATTCAACAATGGAACACCTGACATTACAGACCTTTAAGGAAAAGGTTTTTGATTTTGAGAATCCTAATAATAAAGAATGGAAGTTTGCAGGCAAATTACCCTGTATCATTGATTTTTATGCCGACTGGTGCGGGCCCTGTAAAATGGTTGCTCCTATACTGGAAGAGCTTGCAAAGGAATACCAGGGAAAAATTGATATATACAAGATTGACACAGAAGCTGAACAGGAACTGTCGCAAGTGTTTAGTGTAAGAAGCATACCCAGTATTCTCTTCTGCCCGGTTGAAGGAAAACCTACTATGGCATCCGGTGCAATGCCTAAAACAGATTTCATACAAACTATTGAAGAAGTACTACTACACCCCGCTGTAAAACAATAAACCAGATTATTATAGCAACACAGGCAAAGGCAACTTTGCCTGTGTTGCGTATTTATTAAAACATGATCGAGACTCAAACCGTAAATGGCGGACCATCAAACGGAATTATTCTGCCTTTACCCTACCTTCCTTCCATTGATTTTTTCATTTACCTGATTCAGAGAAACCCTGTTAAATTGGAAACGCAGGAAACTTATCCCAAACAAACATGCCGTAACAGAACCATCATTTACAGCGCTAACGGATTACTACGGCTCAGTATTCCTGTAATAAAACCAGGGGGCAACCACACCAAAACATCTGAAATCATCATTGATAACAAAACCCACTGGAACAATATTCACTGGAAAGCCATCAGCTCAGCCTATAACAAGTCGCCCTTTTTCCTTTACTATAAAGATGATTTTGAAAAGCTTTATAAAAACCCTGAAGGCTTATTAATTGATTTCAACACCAAACTGTTGAATCTTACCAATTCCCTTTTGCAGATCACCCCGAATATAGAGCTGACCACCGAATATATCAAGCACTATGAAGGGATAGACGACCGGCGCCACCTGGCCAAAGGCCTCCTTACAGAATTCAGTTTTACCCCTTACACCCAGGTATTCTGCGACAGAATGCCCTTTGAAGCGAACCTCAGTATATTAGATCTTTTGTTTAATGAAGGCCCGGAAGCCCTGATGTATCTAAAAAAGCAGCACCTGGAATAGTAATTCAGGGAATGCATTAAAGTGAAGGATACTCAATGCGGATATGATAGATACTCATTAACTTTTTCTTGAGGATCTTTTTTATTCGCGTTATATCCTGAAAAGTAAGGTCAGAGTTGTCGAATTGACCATCAGCCACCTGAGCATCAATAATTTTATCAACCAGGATAGCAATAGCATCAGCATTAGGTCGCTGTATGCTTCGTGAAGCTGCTTCCACCGAATCGGCCATCATCAGCACTGATGTTTCCTTAGAGAACGGTACAGGTCCGGGATATTTGAAAGGCTTATCACTAATTTCCTGTTCAGGGAATTCTATCTTCTTCAGATTATAGAAATACTCAGCCCTGCGGGTACCATGATGAGTACGAATAAAATCGACAAGCACCTCAGGGAGATTATACTTTCGGGCAAGTTCAATTCCTTTATAAACATGACCGACAATAATTCTGCCACTTTCCTCATAGCCAAGTTCATCATGAGGGTTCATAGACGAAGTTTGGTTTTCAATGAAATACATAGGCATCTCCATTTTGCCGATATCATGGTACAAAGCTCCTGCCCTCACCAGCATAGGATTACCATTAATAGCATAAACAGCTTCCTCAGCAATATTGGCAACCTGAAGAGAATGCTGAAAAGTACCGGGTGCATAATGCGAGAGTTTCCTTAATAAAGGGCTATTGGTATCCGATAGTTCCATCAGTGTAACATCAGTAACCAGTCCAAAAGTCTTTTCAAAGATAAAAATGAGAGGGTAAGAGAACAAAGTAAAAAGGGCATTACCGGCGAAAAGCACAAATGGTTTTGTTGAAATACTTTCCAGGCTGCCATCCTGTATTAAAAGCATGCCTATATAAGTAACCGAATAGGAAATAAAGATAGCAAATGCAGTAATAAAGAACCGGGACCGCCGGTTCAATTGTGCCACACTGATAATGGCAATGATACCTGCAATCAGTTGCATAAAAATGAACTCAAAGGCATTCGGCACCATGAAACCCGCTAAAATAATCGTAACAACATGGACAAAATAAGCCAGCCGGGTGTCGAAGAATACCCGAATTATTAACGGCACCATACAAAATGGCAACAATTGCAACAACTGACCATTCGTTCGCAAAGTAAAACTGGCAGACGATACCATAATCAAAATAATGATCAGCATCATCAGTAACTTTTTATTCTCTGCAAACAGGTCCTTCCTGAAAGAGAGCATGAAGAGAATAAAAGCAACCATTGTTAAGGTAATAAGCAATGTTTGTCCGGCAAGGATGTTGAAGTACTTAAAAGTAGTACCAAGTCTGTTTTCATAGTCTATCCGTAAGGATTCAAGCACCTGATAGTTTTCGGCATTTACCAGTTCACCCCTTGAAATAATCCGCTCACCGCTTTGCACCATACCACGCGAATCAGGTATTTCAGCGAGGATTGATTCACGAGCTCTCAGGGTAGTCTCTTCATCATAAAGGATATTCTGTTTCAGAGCACCGACCAACACATCATACACCATATCCCTATTGTTAATGCCGGAGTTATTCACCTGGTTCCTTATGAATTTTTCAGCTCTTTGGATCGTAAAGAGATTCCCCAGCGGTATCTGTGTTGCAGTATTGCCATCGATAACCCATATTTGATAATCACCCGGTTTGTCCTCAATTGACTTTGTCATATTGACGATACCCCTTGTAAACAAAGAATCAAGAGTACTTATAATGAGGTTAAGGGTTTTATCCTTTTCCGTATCAGCCTCGGTACTATTACCAAAACGAGCCTTCCATATACTGTTAAATTCATTCACACAATGATTGACCTGAGCATCAGCCACCACATTGTTGCGTCGGAAATGAGGACGCAATTGTTCAAGGGCTGTTTCCTGCTCTTTTTGAAGTTCTTCAGCAGGCTTAAGGACCGCAAAATCAACCGGAGCGATCAGGTCCTCATGTTGCCATGGTTTACCACGCTGATATTCATATTTAAACTTGCCTTCCCTGGGGAATACCATAATCAGTAACCAGATAGCCAAAGCAAACAAGGTTACTTTTTCGAGCAGGTTATAGTTATTACGCAACCAAATAAAGACCTTTCTCATAAGACAAATTGAAAGACAATCTCCATACGCATTAAAACACAAAGGTATTCAAAAAATAAAAAGTTATCAACAAGGTTGTTTATAACTAATTCTTTTATTCTTAAGCATTATTCAATATATTTGTTGTGGTTCAAATGATTGTTCATGTTAAATGGAAGTTGCTATCTTTCAGTGGTTCCGGTAAGAGTTGATCCTTCAGGAAAATCAACCATGGTCAATCAGTTGCTGTTTGGTGACCCTGTATTTATTATTGAAGAAATACAAGATTGGTACAAAATCGAGTCTCAGTATGACCATTATGAAGGATGGTGCGAAAAGAACCAGATTGAGCTGATGGATGAAGGCACACTGCCGGGTGATGAGAACCATCATTTAATTACCAGCCTTACAGCCACCTTTTCAAAAGAAACAGAATTTCCTGTAAATCTCGTTTATGGCAGCTCTGTGATGGTAGTCAACAATCGCGTACTTATACATGGCATACCATATAAAATAGAACATGGCAGCTTAGGCAGGCCGGTCACATTTACAGGTGAAAATATAGTATCAGAAGCCCTCAAATTTATGGGGTGCCCCTATTTATGGGGTGGTCGGTCACCATTTGGCATAGACTGCTCCGGTTTAACACAGTTGGTATATAAAGTAGCAGGTAAATCGATACTCAGGGATGCATGGCAGCAAGCTCAGTGTGAAGGAGAATATATTGACCTTATTGCTGAAGCAAAAGCCGGCGATCTGGCTTTCTTTGACAATGATGAAGGCCGAATTATCCATACAGGGATACTGACCGGCGAAGGTACTATTATACATGCACACGGCAAGGTAAGAATTGATCCTATTGACCATTACGGAATTTACGATAAGGAATTGGGTGAATATTCACATAAGCTGAGGATTATAAAAAGATTTAGCGACCATTAATATTGGCAATAAACAGCAGCAAATAACATTTGTGATCATTTGACCTTAAAATATTAAACCATATATTGAACCATAAATTGGAGCATATCAACAACCAGATGTGATTGAACGACTATTAACAAGCCATTCCTGATTAACCCACATTAACAACCCTAAAATAATCATTAATCAAATGAAAAAACAAGACCACTTCATTGGCAAAACATTCAAACTTTTGATGTTTGTTGTTTCGTTTCTGATGATCAGCTCGGCAGCCTTTTCACAGGTTACTACAGCAGGTATGAATGGCCGGATTACCAGCAGTAACGGAGACAGGCTCCCTGGCGCTACTGTAATTGCAGTTCATACCCCTTCAGGAACACAATACGGAACCACAACCGATATGGAAGGATTCTATCGGATCCCTAACATGAGGATTGGTGGTCCGTATACCATTACTGTAAGCTATGTTGGTTACAAACCGGCTACCCTGACAGATGTTATGCTGAGCTTAGGACAAACATTCGGTTACAGCACTACCATTACGGAAGAATCAGCCACTATTACAGGGGTTGAAGTCATCAGCAAGCGTACCGATCTTTTCGACGGTAACCGTACAGGTGCATCCACCAACTTTAACAACCAGACTATTTCCATTATGCCAACCATCAGTCGCAGTATTAACGACTATACCCGCTTAACCCCACAAGCAGGCGTTGGCAACAGTTTTGCAGGAAGAGACGGACGCTACAACAATATAACCATTGACGGCGCCAACTTCAATAATAACTTTGGATTAAGCAGTACAAACCTGCCGGGCGGAGATGCTCAGCCAATCAGTCTGGACGCTATTGAAGAAATCAGCGTTAACCTGGCTCCTTATGATATTCGCCAGTCCAATTTCACCGGAGCAAATATCAATGCTGTTACCCGCAGTGGCAACAACACGTTCACCGGTTCTGCCTATATGCTTTTCAGGGATAAATCATTCAATGGGAAATATGTTGGTGATGACACCCTCGATTTATCCAATAACACTACCACTACTTATGGTGCTCGCTTTGGTGGCCCAATCATTAAGGACAAACTTTTCTTCTTTGCCAATGCTGAAGTTGAAAAATCATCATACCCCGGTGTTGCATGGAAGGCAAGTGATCCCGAAAATGGCATAGTTGCTGATCCTGATAATTACATTTCACGTACCACAGTTTCTCACCTTTCTACGATGCGTCAGTATTTAATATCTACTTATGGTTACGACCCGGGTAATTATACTGACTTCGGCAATTTTGAAAGTAATAACTACAAAATCCTGGGTCGTTTAGACTGGAACATCAACAAAAACAATAAATTCACCCTGCGTTACAACTACGTAGAGTCAACCAACGATCAGGAAACCAATGCTACCAGCGCTCCAAACCCCCGTTCAACTTATGGCCGTATTGGTGAGAAGTCCATGGCATTTGAAAATGCAAACTATAGCTTCCTGAATACCGTTAGTTCATTCGCCGGTGAATTGAACACTATTATCGGCAATAAAGCAGCTAACAAAGTCCTCGTTACGTATACCCAAATCCGTGATACCCGCAATAGCGACAGCGAATTATTCCCTTATGTAGACATTTATGAAGACGGCGATCCTTACATGAGTTTCGGTTATGAACTGTTCACTTATCTGAATGATGTCAAGAACAACGTTTTGACTTTTACGGATAACTTCAATTATTTCCTTGGAAAACACACGCTGACAGCAGGTGTTTCCTTTGATTACCTGTACTTCGGGAATAGTTACAGACGTTACGGTACCAGCTATTACCGCTATGCATCCATGGAAGATTTTATGACCGGTGCATTACCAACAACCTTTGGATATACCTATCCGTATGACGGAGCCGGTGATGGATATGCTGAACTTAACTTTGGTATTGGAAGTTTATATTTCCAGGATGAATACCAGGTAACTGAAAAGCTCAAGCTTACCGGTGGTATCAGATTTGAATTACCATGCTATTTTGATGATCTGATTCAGAACCCGTCAGTCACTGACAGTTTGACTTTTCTTGACCTTGATGGAAACAAAGAAAAACTTGATATCGGCAGATGGCCGGATCCTCAGGTACTTGTATCGCCACGTTTAGGATTCAACTATGATGTAAAGGGTGACCGCACCTTCCAGGTTCGTGGAGGTACAGGTATCTTTACCGGCAGGCTTCCTTTTGTATGGTTTACCAACCAGCCTACCAATAGCGGTGTTTTACAGAATACCATTGAAATTAATAATGCTACTACTATTGCTGATCTTAACCTTGTTTTCAATGCTGATCCTGCTGCTTATAAAGGCAAATTCAGTTCAACACCGGGTGCTGTTGCTCCGGGTTCCATTGCAAAGGTTGATGATGATTTCAAAATGCCACAAGTATGGAGGTCTAATCTGGCTGCCGATATCAAACTGCCATGGTATGATTTAGTACTTACACTCGAAGGTATTTATACTAAAGATATCAATGCAATTATTCAACGCAATGCTAACTTACCAATCAGCGATACCACATTCCAGGGCGCTGATAATCGCCCGCGTTACTTATCAACAAGAATCAACTCAGGTGTCAGCACTGCAATGGTACTTGACAATCGTGATGGCGGCAATGCTACCATGCTGACTATTCAATTATCAAAACCGTTTACCAAAGGTTTCTTTGGAACTATCGCTTATACCTATTCCGTTTCAAAGGACTATACTTCAAACCCGGGGTCAACTGCATCATCAGCATGGGGTAGCAATCCAACTGTTAGAAATCAGAACTATCCTGATTTGAGCTACTCTTCATTCTCAATTCCTCATCGTATTGTGGGTGCACTTTCTTATCATAAAGAGTATTTAAATCATCTTGGTACAACTATTTCAGTATTCTATCAAGGCTCAAATCAGGGAAGGTTATCATACACAGTAGGGACCTATACAGTCAATAAGAAAACTTTTGACCTTAATGGTGATGGTAATGCCGCTGACCTGATGTATATCCCTGCTAATGACGATGAAATCAATTTTGTTGACCTTACAAAAATAGATGATGATGGGAATATCATCATAGTCAACACTGCTGATGAACAACGTGCAGCTTACTGGAAATTTGTTGAACAGGATGAATATTTATCAGACCATAAAGGCAGCTACGCTGAAAGATACGGTGCCTTATTACCATGGCGTAACCGTTTTGATGTAAGAATACTTCAGGACATATTCACCACATGTGGCAATGACCGCAAACACACCCTGCAAATCAGCTTGGATTTACTGAACATCGGTAACATGATCAATAGTGATTGGGGAATTGCTCAAACTCAGATTCTCGGAAGCTATGACTTCACCCTGTTGAAATTCGCAGGCGTTAATGAAGCAGGTGAACCTACCTACACATTAAACAAATCAGGCAAGTCATTCCCGACCAGCACATTCAAAAATGTACTTTCAACTACCAGCACTTGGGGTGCCCAGGTTGGATTACGTTATACATTCTAAGATATCTTTTATCTTACAAAGAAGGCCCCAAAAGGGGCCTTCTTTGTTTATTATAACAGAAGCTCAGATCTGTTTATTATTATAGGAGCTCAGGTCTGTTTATTATAATAGGAGTTCAGGTACTGATTATTATAATAGAAGTTCAGGTACTGTTTATTATAATAGGAGCTCAGGTACTGTTTATTATAATAGAAGCTCAGGTATTGATTATTATAATAGAAGTTCAGGTACTGTTTATTATAATAGGAGCTCAGGTATTGTTTATTATAATAGGAGCTCAGGTACTGTTTGTATAGCCCGCAAGAGAATAACGTGTCTTCTTTGTTTAATACAATATAAGCTCAGGTAAATATTGCTTTTTTATATATCTTAGCGCTTCATTTACAGCATGTAATAGGATGAAAAGGTTCAAGGTGATACTAGGGTGTGTGGCAGTCAGTTTCCTGATGAATGCCTGCCATGACCATACACCTGACAGAACCACTGAAGCTTTAAATAAATCCACACTAAAAAATGAGCCTATGGGGGATGATAGGTCGCCCGATAGTGCATTGGGACCTCTGATCAGCCCGGAATATAATTCACAGGATGGCAGCACTTGTTACCTCAACCGAAAGTCCATGCAAGCCAGACAACTTGAATGGTATAACGGTAGGAAAGAACCGGTTACTGCAAAAGATATGGATTTAGAGCAACCAGATGTATCATATCTGAACCAGGAAAACGACCATGTTATACCTGCCACCCCGTCAAAAGAAAACAACAAATATACACGTACCTCCCGGGCAAGTGCTGATAACAACAAATTTACAAGTGCCACCCGGGCAAGTGCTGATAACAACAAATATACAAGTGCCAGCCAGGAAAGAACGGATAACAACAAATACACAAGCACCACTCGGGGAAGAGCGGATAACAACAAATACACAAGTGCCACCCTAACAAGAGAGAACGAACAACCCATAACCAAAGCGTCAGCAAAGACAGCTCAATTATTCTCTTCAACCTTGAAGGACCAGGATGTTGAACCGGTTATATCACGTAATCCTGTGCTCAACACATACGTGTGGCCCTATACAAAGGTTGAAGTCAGCCTTGATAACGATATGTTCTGCAATACCGACCGATACTACACAAATGGGGTTCATATTATATATCATTCGTCCCGTTTTGCTTTCTGGCAGTTGAATAGTTTACTTCCAATAAGCAAAAAGAATAGCATGGAATATAATAGTCTGGAGTTGCATCATGGGATGTACACCCCTTTTACGACTAAATCACCGCCCCTGCTAGAGAATGACCGTCCCTATTCATCCACGCTCTATCTGCGATTTGCCAGGAGATCAGGCAATCCGATAACCGGTAACGTGCAATCAGCCTCCCTTGATATTGGCGTGATAGGGAAAATTGCCTTAGGCAGTATATTACAAAAAGGGGTACATGCAGGGCTGCCTTCAAATGATGAACCGATTGGGTGGGAAACCCAGATTGCCAATGACCTGATCATTAATTATAACTATGAACTATTCACACACATAGTATCATCAGGACCTTTGCATGCTTATTCCATTACCTCGGCATCATTAGGAACATTGCAAACATCAGCATCTGCCGGTTTAGGGTGCAGGCTGTGCACCGACAGGCAATTTATACCACCGTTGCCCTCTTCATTCAGCGAGTTACAGGCAGTGAACCATAAGCGATGGGGGTTTGCCTTTGAAACCAACATTACCGGAACCGTTGTCGGTTATAATGCCACTCTTAACGGCGGTTTATTTAACAGGGATAACCTGTATACCATAGAGCCGGAGGATATGGAACGATTATTGTTTCATGCTGAGGCGAAGTTTTTAGTCAGTTTTAACAGGTACGGGATAAGCCTGGCGCAGTACTATATTTCTAATGAATTTAAAGAAGGGAAAGAACACTTTTGGGGACAAATAGGATTACAATTTGGATTGTAAAGAAGATAACAATGGCCGTTAATCTTGCTCGTTATGGGTTTTTAGTCTGTTCGCTTTTTGTCGCTGCACAGGTAAGCAGCCCTCAGGCTACAGAGAAAAAGAAAGCGCCTGAAGACAAACAACTCACCATACTTTTTGCCGGCGACATCATGCAACATGGTCCGCAGATTCTTGCCGCCCTGAATGATTCCACTCATACCTATGATTACACTTCATGCTTTCAATACGTTTTGCCAATCATCAGTCAGAGTGATGTTGCCATTGCCAACCTTGAAGTAACACTGGCGGGAGAGCCGTATACCGGTTACCCGCAATTCAGTGCTCCTGACCAGTTGGCTGTAGCTCTAAAGCAGGCAGGCTTTGACATACTGGCTACTGCCAATAATCATAGTTGTGATCGGGGTGACCAGGGTATACTCCGAACCATAAAAGTACTCGACAGTCTGGGTATCAAGCATACCGGCACGTTTGCCGACAGCGTTGATTATCATAACAGCAATCCATTGCTGATCAGTCAGAACGATATTACGGTCGCCTTGCTTAACTACACATACGGAACCAACGGCCTGACTTTTAAATACCCTGCGATGGTGAATATCATTGATGAGCAGAAAGTGATTGATGACCTCCAATACAGTAAAACGCTGAACCCTGATTTCATCATCGTGTTCTTCCATTGGGGTAATGAATATGAATCATACCCATCCGACCAACAGCAGAAACTTGCACAGATCAGCAGGGAGAATGGAGCTGACGCTGTTATAGGATCACACCCTCACGTAATTCAGCCGACGGAGTATTATCCCGCAACAGACAGTACAGAACGCAACCGGCTTATTGTTTATTCATTAGGAAACTATGTTTCAAACCAACGTGACCGTTACAAGGATGGCGGTTGCATGGTAAGCTTCAAACTGCTTAAAACCTGGAACAGAAAGACCCTCACCCAACCCGAATACCGGTTGACCTGGGTTTATAACCCTATTGTGAACAATAAGAAACAATACTACATACTGCCGGTTAATCAATTCACCAATGACACGACTATCGATCAAAACTCCAGACTACAAATGAATACCTTTATGAATGATTCCAGGTTGCTTCTAAACAACCATCCGGGGGCCATACCTGAGGCACCTGTGATTACCGGGGGCATGTTCTGATAACTTCTCAACAACCCACCGCAGCCCATGCATAAGGCGCCATCACCTTCCCGGAACGTTTCATGATAGCTTCTCAACAGCAAACCCCGGGTAATTTCATTTCTAACGAACCATACGCTCTGCTGAGCAGCTTGTACTGCCCGTACCCCGTGAAGGGTAAAAATAAGCTGCGCATTTGAGGATATCAAATTAGAAAACAGCCTGTAAAGACTGATTACGTAGTGATGCAGGAGCTTATGATACAATCTGAAAAAAGCATCAGATAATTATAAGCCATTTAATTGATATTCAGATGATTATCAATTAAATGACTTTAAGGGAGAAAAAGCAAAATAATATTTTCACAAAATTGGCGACCCTCATGCTGTTACTCACGCAAAAGCTCTACAGACAAGGGTTTCAGAAAAATATTTTAGCTCTGTTTTTTCCTTCGGTATTTTTTTATTACTACGCTGCTATCTTCAATCTTCTCAACTTGTAGTTTCTTATCTCTAATCAGCTATTAAATACTTACTTAACCTGTAATTACTAAGCTCTACCCAGTTATTGTACACTTACTTAACTAGTAATTGCTATGCTCTACACAGTTATTGTACACCTACTTAACCGGTAATTGCTATGCTCTACTAAGTTATCATATACTTACTTAAACGATAAATATTAGGTTCTACTCAGTTGCAATGTACTTACTCAACTGGTAATTGCTTATCTCTACTCAGTTGTAATAACCTTACTTAACCGGTAATTACTAATCTCTACTAAGTTATTGTACACTTACTTAACCGGTAATTGCTAAGTTCTACTCAGTTGGAATGCACTTACTCAACTGGTAAGTGCTTATCTCTACTAAGTTATTGTACACTTACTTAACCTGTAATTGCTAAGCTCTACTCAGTTATTTCACTTTACTTTTTGCTTCTGCTTTTAATTTATCCGCTTGTTG
>Ga0172378_10001316_pt1 | contig 22834 bp, 15 predicted proteins | sample GrowelOW332metaG_FD_119755 | JGI IMG/M metagenome (GOLD analysis project Ga0172378, IMG submission 119755) | Groundwater microbial communities from an aquifer near a municipal landfill in Southern Ontario, Canada - Pumphouse #3_1 metaG | ecosystem: Environmental > Aquatic > Deep subsurface >... | reverse complement strand
TTTCGATGATTTTTTGACAAGCGATTACGCTGATTAATAGTATATTCATATTCATTTTATTATATCATAACCTCCGATGTTACTTCAGTTGATAAGGTGATAACTTTAAATTTTTTATCCACTCAACAAAAAATCCGCTCAATGGATTTGAGCGGATGTTAAAAAACAGTTGTATTTACTTTTTTCTTTGCAAACGTTCGCGCTCTTCGCGGGCTAGTTCTTCGTCTTTTTCCTTCAATCTCTTATCGTATTCCGCTTCGGCGAAAACGTCTCCCAAATAGGGCTCGACGCCTTCCTTTTCATCCTCTTCTTCCATTGCTTCAAAGTGAGCCATGTTGTCAGGTGTCATAAAGCGAGGATATTCCTCATTCACATATTCATATTCGTGCTGAGGAGCAAAATATTCAAATACAACTCGCACGTGAACGTGAGTTTGCTTAAAGATTTTGATTAGTACATCCGCTGCTTGCTTCTCTATCGGTTCGTATTTTCTCGGCGCTGAAACTACGATGTTGAGTTGATACGATGTTTGATCAACTCCGCGATAAATCAAAAACGAGTCAGGTGCATAAAAAACAATTTCTTCAGGAGAAACCTCGAAAGCCTGCGCGACTTCATCTTGCACATCTTTGACAAAAGATTGAGCTTGAAACTGATCAACTCCTAATAAACTAATTGTAATCATAATAACTCCTTTAAATATCGCTCGAAGGATCAATATCTATGTCTATCTTAACACTCGAGGAGTGCAAGTTGAGAATGTTGAGTCCTTTCAGCGCTTGGTCGACTAATTTGCGACTTTTGTATTTTAGCATAATCTTTCGGTAATATCTATTGTTAAGCTTTTCAATATAGGGAATTGCTGGCCCGTATAGTTCGGACCTTTTTCCATCTCTCAACTGGTGAAAAAGATAGGCTTTAATCCGATATCCAGCCTTCTCTACTTCCCTCTGAGAATTCGCTGATACGGTAATATTGACAATGTAAGTATAAGGTGGATATTGACGATCGTATCTATTTTTCATTTCATATTGATAAAAAGCTTCGTAGTCTTGAGCCTGAGCCAGTTTGATGATATCGTTTTCCGGAGAATAAGTCTGGACAATTGCAAATCCCTTCTTGTCCTTTCTCCCTGCTCTTCCAAACAATTGAGTTAGAAGGTTGAAAGTATCTTCATTCGCCTTATATGAAGGAAATTGTAAAGATTGGTCGGCAAGGAGGGCTACTGCGAGAGTAACATTTGGAAAATCATGTCCCTTTGCTACCATTTGTGTCCCAACTAAAATATCAAATTTTTGATGAGAAAACCCGTTGATAATACTGTGGTATACGCCTTTTTTTCTCGCGGTATCCGCATCCAGTCGACGAATTCTCGCCTGTGGAAAAAATCCTTGCAATTCTTCCTGAATTCTCTCGGTTCCAAATCCAACAAAACTAAAGTCTGTTCCTTTGCAATTGGGGCAAATCAGATCTTCAGATTTCAATTCGTAATCGCAGTGATGACAAACGATCTTTTTCTGTCCCTTATGGAAAGTGAGCGGGATGTTACAATTTGGACACTTAAGCGGTTTTTGGCACTTCCGACAAATGTACATCGGAGCGTATCCTCTCCGGTTTAAAAATATGATAATTTGTTCTTTTCTCTCGAGTGTCTTTGCTATTGCTTCTCTCAAAGGAATAGATATCAAGGTGGATTGGTAGTCTATATTATTTAAATTGCTCAAGTCAATAATTCTCGCTTCAGGCAAATGCGTCAAGTTAAATCGGGTATTCAACTTTACCATTCCATATACGCCTTTATCACCGCGGGCACGGCATTCTAACGAAGGTGTTGCTGAGCCAAATACAACTTTACCACCCATCTGTTCCATTCGAAAAATAGCCACTTTCCGAGCATCGTAATACGGCATTCTATCCTGCTTGTAAGAAGTCACGTGCTCTTCGTCAACAATGATTAATTTGACGTTTTTTAAAGGTGCAAAAACTGCAGAGCGCGCTCCAACAACCACGTCAACCTCTCCACGGGATATTCGAAGGTATTCGTCGTATTTTTGAGCGTCCGTCAACCCGGAATGCAACAGAGCCACTCGTTCTCCAAATATCGCTTTAAATCTCGTAATCATCCGGTCAGTCAGCGATATTTCAGGAACAAGAATAATAGCATCTTCCTTCTTTTTCAAATAAAAATTAACAAGTTTAATATATATTTCAGTCTTTCCAGAACCGGTGACTCCTTGAAGTAAATTAGCCACTTTGTCAGAATTCAAAATATATTCAAAAGCGTTTTCCTGCTCGTGATTTAGTTCGTGAATAACATCTTCCTCGTATTCGATATCCGGAAGTCTAAGCACTTCGACTTCCTTTTCTAAAACAACATTTTTTGCTAGTAATTTTTCCAGCGTTTTCCTAGCGGTGATTTGAGATTTTACCATTCCTTCTGGATTACTTTTTAGCTTCTCAATCAACTTTAACTCATTGCTGTCGAAAAATTGAGATGCAAAATCCTTATTGAGAACAAAAACTCGTCTAAACGAGCGCTTGGGCTTTTTAGAATACTGAGAATTAGGTCGCAAACTCGGAGGAAGCATAACCTTTAAAACTTCAATGAGAGGACAGCAGTAGTAATCCGAAACGCGCAAGGCGAGTTCGAACATTTTTTTATCTATTATAGGTTCAGAATCGACAATCGCTTCAATAGGTTTGATCTTAAAACCTTTTTCTTCCTGATATTCTTCGAGAGTATTCTCGATTAGTTCAGGTTCCTTTACGACAAAAGCAATCAATTTCCTATTGTTGAAATTGACCTTAACTCTCTCGCCAAATTTTATATTCTCTTTACCTAGGTAAGCATATGAAAACGGGCGATCTAGTTTTCTGACTCCGTGTTCAATAATAACTTGTAATAGGTAAAACATTTTCCTACTGGTTGTACTTTGCGATGGAATCTCTTATGATTCCCTTGATCTCTTCGGCAGCTCGGCTGACGATATCATTTAAAATAATATATTTATAATTGTACTTGCAAGCGAGTTCACCGCGAGCTTTCTTCAAGCGAGCTTGAATTATTTCCTCAGGTTCAGTTCTTCTTTTTCTGATTCTCTTTTCGAGAATGCCTAAAGAAGGTGGAATGAGGAAGATGGATATAACATCATCTCCATGCATTTTTGCTAAGACTTGCTTTGCACCTTGAACTTCAATTTCGAGGAGAACGTTCTTTCCTTCGTTGCGCAATTTTTCGACATAGTCTTTCGGAGTACCATATCTATTTCCAACAAAGGATACGTTTTCTAGTAAATTCCCCTCGTCGACATTCTTTTGGAAAGTTTCATCATCTACAAAAAAATAATCAACTCCATCTCTTTCCATGTATCTAGGTGCACGGGTGGTCATGGAAATTGAATATGTTAGATCAAGTGAATTGTCTTCCATTAATATTCTCTTTACCGCACCTTTGCCGACTCCGGATGGTCCCGAAAGTATTATTAAAAGTCCTTTTTTCATTCGAATATCCTCACATTACTTTTTTCTAATATATCACTTTTTAAAACCAGTATCTAACATTTATATAAAATTTATGAATTTAGTTCGTATTTCGCAAATAAATGCATAAATTTAGAATAAATATTTCCTAAACTATCTTACATAAAAAAACTATTTTCAGCAAGAAAAAATGAATAGACCACGGAGAAAAAATAAACTCTATTCTCCGTGATCTAAAATCAATTTAATCTTGATATTCTTCAGGTACTTCAACTATCGTGATGATATAGTCTATTTTGCTGGGGTTACCGTATTCATCCGGTTCTTCGCACTGGGAATTCCAGTCCGTTGAAAAATCAGGTCGAGAAGAATTTTCGATAAAGTCATCGTAACCTGTCAATTCGATATAAGTACTAAGAACCATCACCTCAATTAGCGTCACATTTGTCTCCGATAAGATGCAGCCATAGCAATAAACTAATGAGGGAGGTAAAACGAAAGTTCCGCTGAGTGATGTGCAGCCATAGAAAGCGAGAGCATAAATATTTGCTACTCCGAAATATTTGAAGTTACCGACATCAGATAATCCCGGTTCATATTCAAATGTCACTGAAGACAAACTAGTGCACTCGGCGAATGATAGTGCTCCAACCGTTGTCAAAGTTGAGGGAAAAGTAACTTCTTTCAATGACGAACATCCGCGGAAAGCTTGAGCGCCAATAATTTCAATTGTTGAAGAGAAGTTAACCTCTTCTAGCGATTCAAGATCTTTGAACATTTTTCTATAAACTTCAGTAGGTCCCTTCATAAAGGTATAACTAACGATTGAAGGAGTTTGATAGAAAAGAGATTCAAGCAAACCGGAATAAGGGAGACTAACGTACTTAACATTCGTGCAAAGTTCGAAGATGCCTTCGCCCATCTCGGCATAATCCGCAAAATATATCGACTCTATATTTGTACATCCCTGGAAAGCTCTGTCCTCACAAGATATCAAATTTGGCAAATAAACATTGGTTAAATTGGTACATTGCTGGAAGGCTTTTTCGCCTATGTATTTAACGCTTTCGGGTATCGTGGAAATTTGACTCGATTTTGCGAAAGCCTCGGATGCTATACCAGTGACATCATCTTTCAAAGATACGTTTGAAACCGTGCCTTTAACCGTTATAAAGGCTTTTCCAAAATAGATTAAGCCATCGGGTTGATTATCATACCACAGGGTATCCTTGACACTGTCGTCAGCAACATATTCGATATCGTCCACACCAGTAATCGTAGAAACCTGAGCTAAATCTCCAAATAAATTGGAACCGATAATCTTTGCACCGCTCAAGTCAACCGAAGTAATATTTGTCGCTCCGCTCAAAGCGCTATCGCACACTTTTCCATCGGGATCTCCGGATAAACTGACTGAAGTCAAATCATCTAAAATACCATCGCTGGAGCCAATCAAACTGGATAAAGTCACTGAACCATCGTAACTCAGTGTCGTTAACTTGTCATTTTCAAGAACGGAATATCCCATTTCCATCTCGCTATTTCCCGTGATATCTGCAACCTTTAGATTAGGACAATCTTTGAAAGCTTCAGTGCCGAGATAGGTGACAGAATCAGGAAGGATGACAGAAGATATTCCCGTGCCTTCAAAAGCGTTATCTCCGATATATTCAAGGTTGGTCGCTTCGCTGAGGTCGAGAGTTGTCAACTCCGAATGTCCCTTAAAAGCGCCATCAGAAATCGAAACAATATTCGAAGGAACCTTATAAGTAGAACTACCCAAAGTTCCGGAAACATCGTAAATAACGTTACCAAATTGAATAACTTTTCCTGCGTTTGCGCTCAAATAGTTTTCGTACCAAGGCACATCAACAAATACATCGTCTCCGATGTAATTTAAATTATCTAATTCTTCCATGTTGATGCTGGTTAGATTGGTATCTCCACTGAAGACTCCATCCATCAAAGTTTCAGTATATTTACCTAAAACCACACTCGTAATTTCAGTTTTGTTTGCAAATAGATTGTTGCTGAGAGTAACAATTGGATAACCATCTCCTGTCGGAGTAGATGTGATATCAGCTCGAATTGTATCCTCGATAGTTAGTTCACCATCTTCATAGTACCCTTCAATATTGCTGCTATTTGTCCAAATGTAGTTTGATAGAATTATTCTGTCGTCGTATGATCCAGGATCCTCACTAGAAAGCTGAGCATAAACGCCATCATCTCCCGGATCCTGACTGTAAATATATCGCAAATCAAACTTTGTTGTCGAGATTGGGTTGTCCCAGGTTGAAACGTTGCTGGAAACTTCTTCACCACAAGAAGACAAAGCCAATACGCTCAATATTGCAACTAGAGATAAGCATCTTTTTTTGTTTAATATCATATATCTCATCCCCCTTTTTAAATTATTTTAACGTTTGTATCGAGTGTATAAACAGCTATTGGCTGAGTTTCATCAAACGAGAAGTAGTAGTCCTTTTTCTTCTTGTTGTACTTTTGAGTTATATCTATGAAGGCTATGCTCTCTCCGATTTTCGCTTTTAAATATTGCTTCTTTCCATAATCGAGAATATCTAAAACCTCGTGACCGATTGAGTTATCTTTCACATCAATCACTTTTGGAACGAATTTCAAACGGAAGTTTTCTAAGAGAGACTTTCTACCTTCAATATTGACAAAACGTGAGATGAAATTTTCAGAAACTTTGCACTTTGCTCCATCGATTACAGCATAGAAATTGATAGCTTTTGAACCTTTTTCATCTCTCTCTTTGACTTTGATAAAGTGACCGACCGCCTCCACTTCGTGCTTGACAGGTTTAAGGTCAACTTTTTCTCCAAAGTCTACATCTTCAAATTCAACATTGAAACTTACATTATCGCCTTTTTTAATCTCGATGGGAGAAGTAGCAAATAAGTATTCCTTCTTGTTGTAATTTAAAGTAATGAGATATTTATTCTCTTCCATCTTTTCGCACTTGTAGCAAGGCAAAGTAAATTCTTTACCGTCGCTTATTGAATCGTTTGGTATTTTGACAAAATACTTTCCTTTTTTCAAGGATTTATAAGCTCCAGGAAGCGGAACCTCCTGGCCGAATAGTGTTAATTTTTTATCCTTTATTTCAGCAGTAACGCGCGAGTATGTCGGGAAGTAAGGCATGAGAGCAAATTCAGTTTCTTTGTCGAAGACTTGAATGAGACTTCCCTTAAACTTGACGGAAATGATATCCCCTATCTTTCCCTTATAATCAGGAGCAGTATTGATAATTACGGAAGATTTTGTCACGTTTTCATCGGTAGTGACAACTTTTCCTAAATCGCAATACAAGAGAGTTTCATTTCCAAGTTGCTCCATGGAAGTGATGACTACATCGATGGTGTCGTTTCCTTTCTTATCAGCAATAAAAACGTTGTCAGGTCTAATTCCTAAAGTGACATTCTTCTTTCCATCAATATACTTTGAATCGCACTTGATAAAATCTTCGAAAGGAAGAATCATCTTTTGCTTATCCTCGAAGGTTATTTGAACCTTATCTTCCACAAATTTCAAGGTTGAATCAAAGAAGTTCATCTGAGGGGTTCCGATGAATCCTGCAACAAACTTATTAATAGGGTGATTGTAAAGATTAGTTGGTGTATCAATTTGCTGGACAAATCCATCTTTCATAACGACGATTCTCGTTCCCATGGTCATTGCTTCAACTTGATCGTGGGTAACGTAGATAAAGGTTGTTGCTAGTTTTTTGTGGAGCTTAGTGATCTCAGTTCGCATAGAAGCTCTCAACTTGGCGTCCAAATTAGAAAGTGGTTCATCGAGAAGGAAAACTTTAGGATTTCTTACGATTGCTCTTCCTAGAGCAACACGCTGGCGTTGTCCACCAGACATTTCCTTGGGTTTTCTTTGGAGGTAATCCTCGATATCGAGAATCTTTGCTGCTTCCATTACACGCTTATTTATTTCTTCTTTAGGCATGTGCTTATTTCGCAACGAAAAGGCAATATTATCGTAAACCGTCATGTGCGGATAAAGAGCATAGTTCTGGAATACCATCGCTATATCACGCTCCTTTGGCTGAATGTCGTTTACAAGTTTACTGCCTATGTACAAGTCGCCAGCCGTGATATCTTCAAGTCCAGCAATCATTCTCAGTGTTGTCGATTTACCGCATCCACTGGGTCCAACAAAGACGATAAATTCCTTATCCTTGATATTTATACAAAAATCAGTGACGGCTTGAACACCGTTGGGATAAACCTTATAAATGTGATTTAATACTACATCTGCCATAACAATTTCCTCCTATTCAATTACTGTTATAGATAAAGCGGGAAGAGTGAGATTCCCATTTTCTAAACTGGCATATTCTCCGTTGGTTGTGATGCAATTTTGTATCTCGCCTTCAGCGGAAATATCTTCTTGCGATTCAACTTTTTCCTCGGTTCCAAAATTAACGACTAATTTCGTGACTGTGGAATTATAAGTTTTTTCCAAAGTTATTATTTTGTCGACGTCATCGGTATGTGCATATGACATTTCTCCCCTTGCAATCTCCGGGTGGTAATCCTTAACTCTGAATACATTGCTGACGAAATTCATCAGCGAATTTGGATCATCGCGCTGAACATTCTCCGGTTCGAAGTACTCTTCGGTACGGTCGTTCAACCCTTCTTCCAATTCCTCCGTGGTATATTCATCTCCCCAAAGGAAAGGCGAGCGACAAGGCTTGTCATCATCGCCGGTCTTAATTCCCATCAATCCTATCTCATCTCCATAGTACAAGAAATAATTTCCCTCGAACATATTTTGTAAGGCGATGTGGAATTTCAACTGTGGCAGATAAAGATTTCCTTTAAATCCGAACTGGTTGGTTATGCGGCCAATATCGTGATTTGAATTAAAGTATGCGTCGATGTGATCCTCGTTCAATTTTGTTTCAATTCCACTTAAAGCAATGAAATCTTGAATGTTATCCAATCTCAAAGAATCGTAAACTAAGCCGTTGATATATCCGGCATTATTTTTAACAAGGTTAGAAAAACCAGTGTCGAAATTAAAGTAAGAATCGATATCGGTATTTTCCATATATGACTTAGCCCCGATTTTTGACCAAGGGCCTTCGGCAATTATATAAGCGTCGGGATTTACAGTTTTAGTCACCGTATTTATAAAATTGATATATTCGTAATTCTTATCCAAATCGATGCTTGATTCACCGTAGAATGATTGCACAGCATCAAGTCTAAAACCATCGACTCCCTTGTTGAGCCAAAACTTCATGTATTGCTGATGAAGATCTCTAACTGTATCATTTTCCAAATTCCAGTCTGGCATTCCCGAGGAGAATCCTTCGAAATTCCAAGAACCAGTAGCGTTGTACAAGCGATTTGAATATCCGGAATATTTGAAATTGTAATCTTCGTTGATAAATCTAAAATAATCAACTTCGGGATGACGTGAGATTAAATCAGCTGTCGGTCTTCCGTTTTCATCAAAGCTATCTTTGTCAATATCTGTCTTTAATGCCTCCAAAGCGCTTTGAAAATATTCATTTTGAGTAGAAGTGTGGTTCAATACTAAATCGAGTATAACTTTAATTCCCCTTTGGTGGCATCCTTGAATCAAATCATCAAAGTCATCCATAGTTCCAAAATCAGAATCGATCGATTCGTAATCAATAATGTCGTATCCGTGGTAGGAAGCAGCTTCTTGAATTGGAGAAAGATAGATACCGTTGATTCCTAACGAATCATATCCATAAGGGTCGTCAGCATTTCTCAAATAGTCTAACTTGTCGACTATGCCTCTTAAGTCTCCCGTTCCATCCCCGTCAGAATCGGCAAAACTGTGAACGAAAATGTGATAAAAGTTACGATAATTGTCGTCGGATATGTAATTGTCTGAACGATCAACAAGTTCGTATGAAGGCACTTCAACCGCTGAACTTGTTTCGTTTGAAGATGTTGTATCAGAAACTTGAGATAAAGAAGTATCTCCACACGAGGCAAGTAACAACAGAGATAGAGCAACAACTGTCAATTTACTTTTACTTTTCATAATCCTTCTCCTTTATTATTATTCCAGCGTGAGGCTTCAATACATAGTTCAATCCATCCATATAGAAATCTCCAATACTAAGCAGGCAATCGTGCTCTCTCGAGAGATTGATCTTTTGATCCGAATCGAATAGATTCATGAACACTTTTATCTTGCCTCTCCTATATGCCAACTTGCTTGTAAGAAGAGAAAAGTCGTAGCTTCTTAAATCGCTTTCTTCCTTTCTCAACTTAATGAGTTTGACTATCAAATTCAAAAGAGATTCTTTATCTTTCACGGCTTCCTCAACGGTTGAATCGCTTTGATTTGTCGGTAAAAACAAAGTGTCTGAACTCGAGAATCCCGCATTTTTGCTAGAGTCAAATCTCATAGGTAGGCGAGACCCCGTTCGCTGATAACCGCCTTCAATGGAAGGCATGGAAGTATCGGTTGTCATTCCAATTTCATCTCCGTAGTACACGTATGGAACACCGGGTGCAGTAAACAGGAATAAATAGGCTAACTTGAGAGAGTCACCCTTTAAGAAATTCGCAATTCTCCAGGTATCGTGATTGCCGGAAATAAATGAAAGTTGCTTGTTGTATCGCTTGGCCGCTCTAATTCTCTGATTGAGGTCAACGACAAACTTTGAATAGAGACTTTCATCGTATTTTTCTAAAAGAGGTTTTGATCGATTTTTATTTTGTCTAAATAAATAGTGATAGCAATTATTCTCGTGGTCCAAGACAAAGTCAGAATCAAAACCAGCCTTAAATGCTTGCTTGGGATTAGACCACTCGCTAGTCATGTAAAATTTTTTAACGCCCTTTGAATCAAGATCTTTTCTAATGATGTTCCAAAGTTCGATGGTGGCCGTCTTCTTGTCATCGTTCTTAACTAGAGAATCAGCCATGTCAACTCGGAACCCATCCGCTCCAAACTTTAGCCAATATTCCATAATAGACTCTAGATACTCACGTCCGGAAGTGACTTCTTTCCATGGCTTTTGCCATGAAGGTGAAGTGATTTTGTTAAATCCGTAGTTAATAGCCGGTTGGTGACCGAAAAAGTTAACGTAATAACATCCAAAACGCTGATAGCATCCGGAAATAAGATGAGCATCTTTCCAGGCGTCCCAAACATTGTCACTCCAAATAAATAGATTAGAATCAGGATTGGTATAAGCTTTTCCCGAATTGATAAATCTGGGGTTTTGAGTAGACATGTGCCCAGGCACTAAATCTAAAAATACTTTCATTCCGCGCGCGTGGGCCTGATGAAACAACTCCTTTAAATCTTCATTTGTCCCAAAGCGACGAGCAACATTAAACGGATCTGTAATATCGTAACCTCCATCTCTAAAGGGAGATTCGTAGCAAGGGTTCAACCAAATAGCATTAAAACCAAGACCAGCAACGTAGTCTAGTTTGGAAATAATACCAGGGATATCCCCATATCCATCTCCGTCGCTATCTTTGAAGGAATTGGGATATATCTCGTAAAAGATTAAATCTTTAAATGCTATATCTTTCATATCACTACCCTTTAACCGAACCGCCGGTAACTCCTGCAACATAGTATTTTTGAGTAAGTAAGAATAGAATCATAATTGGAATTGAAATCATGACAGAACCTGCAAAGAACATTGTGTAATTCAGCTGATAAGTATCGATTGAATTGATCATATTGTACAGTCCTAGAGCAACGGTATAGTTGTCGGTTTCCGCCCTCAAAATGACAGAACTATAAATATAGTCAACCCACGGTCCCATAAATGAAGTGAGCAAAGTGTAGACAATTATCGGCTTGGATAGCGGAAGAATGATCTTATAAAAGACCTTAAAGTTATTCGCTCCGTCGATTCGAGCAGCCTCATCCAACGATTTTGATATAGTATCAAAGAATCCTTTTGCGATATAGAACCCGCTTCCAGATGCTGCTGAATAGATGAGAATGAGCGCTATCAAAGAACCGCTGATTCCTATTGCTTTCAATATGTTATATACAGCAATCATCGACATAAATCCCGGAAACATTCCTAGAATAAGGTTGATATTCATCAATCCCTTTCTTCCTTTGAATCTTAGTCTAGACATAGTGTAAGCTACAGAGAAAACGAAGATGGTAGAAATCAGCATGACAAATACCGCGACAATCAAGGTATTAGTAAACCACTTCAGGAAAGGATATGTTTCAGAAGTAAGTAAGTTTATGTAGTTGTCCCACGTATATCCAGTTGTCGGAATTAAAGAGGTCGCTGTTCCACTTTCGTTTCTTATTGAAACCATGAACACAGCTGCAATAGGCAAAATCCAAATGATGCAAAGAAAAACTAGCAATATGTAAGTAATAGTGTTAGATATCGCTCTTCTTCTCTTCATCGAGTGATTCTTTTGATTTTTTTCTTGAATTGCTTCAGCCAAAGCGGCTTCGGTATCAATTTGCTCTTGTTTGGGCATTAATTTACTGTTGATCATTATGCAAAGTTCTCCTCATCTTTCATGGCTGATGAATTTCTATAAGCTATGAGCGAGAATACCGCAGATATGGTAAATATCATAATACCGATAACCGAAGCATATGAGTAGTTTTGCTCGTCGACAGTGAGCTTATACAGCCAGGTGACCAGCAAGTCGGTTTGACCTGCATATAGATAGTTAGAATCGTTGTAAGGTGCGCCACCAGTCAAGAAGTAAATAACGTTGAAGTTGTTGATGTTTCCAACAAATTGCGTAATCAAATAAGGACCAGTGACAAACAAAATATACGGAAGTGTGATTTTGAAGTAACTAGTTGTGCGAGAGGCTCCATCAATCTGAGCTGACTCGTATAAGTCAGCAGGAATATTCATTAGAATTCCCGTTGTAGTTAGGATGGTGTAAGGAACACCGATCCATATGTTGATCAGGATAACAGCAATTCTCGCCGAATAAGCTTGATCAAGTATCGTAACGTGCTCGGTAGATGACATCCATCCGAAATATTTTAATATCAACTCAACCATACCGGAAACTGAGAGGAATTGGTTCCAAGTAAGAAGCGAGACAAATTGAGGCATAGCAATTGATAAAACAAAGCAAGTACGCCAAACTTTTTTGAATTTAATACCCTTTTTATTGATGACCATAGCTAGAATCATTCCGAGGAAATAGTTGAGGAATGTAGCTAGAACAGCCCACACTAAAGTCCAAATTAAAATATTGAAGAAAGTATATGAGAATCTCGTGTCACCAGAATTAGACCCACTAAACAAATTCACAAAGTTTGAAAAGCCAACCCAGCTAAACATAGCGGTTGGGAATTGATGCGTGCTATTGTAATTTGTAAACGCCATGAGAATCATGTCGATCAAAGGCAATATGGTGAAAACACATATACCTAGAATAGGCAAGAAAAGCAGAGTCACGTAAAACTTTTTATCCAGTAAATCTCTAAAGTCATCAAAGGCTTTATTAATATATAAATGCGCTTCTTTTCTCTCCTGAACTTCAATTGATTTCTTGATTACATTGTGATAGAAAGCAATAAATGCACAAGTGATAATTATAGCTAAAACACCGAACAACAATATAGTAAAGGAATTGTCTCCGTATTCAACATATGTGTATATGGCTTCGCTACCACCGTAAGTCGTACAGTAGGAAATTGCTGCATTTTGGTCGGTGAAAACAATATTTTCAAATCCAGCTGCAATAGAACTTTCATCAATTGAACAGTAATAGTGAATACTAACGACACCCAAAGATTGCATTTGATATATTGCATATCCACCAAAAGCAACTATGTAAAAAATAAAAATAAACTCAATCACAAGATAGCAAATACCTTTGAATATCTGCCCTCTTCTAATTTGAGAAATTCCTAAGAAAATAAAAGATAATTTCGTCCAAATATCACCGTGTTTAAATGCATATCCGGTTTCTTTGAACGATCTGCCAATTTTTCTAACTAAATTGACAAAGAAAAAACCAAAACCTATAAAGAAATTAATAAATCCATGTCCAAATCTACTTAACGAGTCTTTGAATCGATATTTAAATTGTTCCTTTGTGGGTAATTGAAGATACTCTGTGTATGTCATTGTGCCTCCTTTCAACATATTTTAGAAAAAATGGCAGTGACTCTATTTAAAGAATCACTGCCTTTTGATTAAAACAATGATATCAATTAAGCAGCGGTTGAAGCAGCTGTTAAAGTAGCATCAAGGGTTGCAAGATAACCAGCGAGATCATCATCGGTTGCGGTCGCATAGTTATTCTTGATTGAGGTTTGACATGTAGGCCATGCATCCCACCATCTACTGAAGTTGACGTTGTTATCTTGTTTGAATGTTCCAGAAAGAAGAACATCATTAATAACATTTGCGAATTTGTTTTCAGCAATGAAATCAGCATCGCTATTTAATTCTGAAGATGTAGGAACGGTTGATCCACCATTGTTTTCCCAACGGAGCAATTGACCTTCAGCACTTGCCATGTAGTAGGCGAGTTTCTTAGCTAAAGTCTTGTGTTCTGAGTTGTTAGAAACAACGATTGATTTGTAATCACCGACAGATAATAATTGAGTGTCTTCTCCACCCATCTTAACTGTAGGTAAGTTTGTCATACCGACATTTTCTTCGCCCCAAGCTGCAGCAACTGAATCGTAAGACCAAGAGCCACTTACGAAAGCGTGAGAATTAGGTAAGTTTGTACTAATTGTATCAGGATCGTCGAAGTCACAGTTTCCTGCTTTGTAAATTTCAACCATAGCTTTCACAGCATTTAAAGCTGCAGTCTCATTTAGGTACGTTTCATTGGGGTTAGTACCATTTTCAGTGAAAATTCCATCGCCATCAGACATAAAGAATGATTGAGCATACCAACCGTTTGAATTTTCAAACGAGAAAGCAGTATCATCCCCAGCAGCTTTGGCAGTAGCAATCATCGCTTCAAGCGATGTAATTTGATCTTCTGTATAGAACGATGTGTCGTAATACATAAAGAAGGTGTTAATTGAGAACGGTAATCCGTAAACAGTACCGTTTGAATCTTCAGCAGTTGCTAAGGCACTGGCTGGAATATCTCCATCGAGAACTTCATCAGCATCGGTAAACGGTGCAATATAGTTATTAGTGATCATGTCAGAAACAACATCACCAGGAACGTGTGCAATATCAGGTACTGCATCAGGATCTTCGGCGTATCTTCCACCAACATCACCTTCACTTACTTCACTTACAGTGATTGTGATTGGTGTCATAGGATACATTTCATTGAATCCATCTTGAATTTCATCCATAGCGGCGCTATCCACAGTAGATGCCCAAACGGTAAGATCAACAACATCATCAGGTTCAGTCTGAACTGATGTTGATTCTTCTACATCGCTGGTAGAATTTGAAGAAGATGTTTCTCCACATCCAACTAATCCAGCAACTACGAGAAGAGATAATGCGACAACAGGTAATCTTCTTTTCATAATATATATTTTTCCTTTCTTATTATGAGCTTGGCAGTTATTTCGATAATGTAAATTAGTTCGTTAAGAATCCCAATTTAATTACCTTTTAATAACTTCCTATTTACATTTTATGGTCACAATTAAGTATTATCAAATTGAAAATGAGAGCGTTTACAAAGAAGTGCTGTATACATTTAGACATCTATATCGAAACTAAACATCAAATTTTGAGTTTTTTTAGTTTTTCTATATATTTATTTGTATACATCTATATTTTTAAGACGAAAAAATCGCTGATTTTTTTTGTATTTTTATTATTTTTAACTATTATTTTATTACATTAATTATTAAAATATTTCACTAAAATCATTATTATCGTATATCAGTTCGAAAAATTTGCATTTTCTTGCGAAATTGAAAAATTATTAATAATTACGAATATTAAACTGATTTTTTCATGACTATTTATATATAATGTATACATGGCTATTGATAATCTCGGTTTAAAAACCATCGTAAATGAAGTTAATAAAGAATTAAAGAACGCTTTTTTAGAAAAACCCATAGCACTTAGCTCTTCGCATTTTGCTTTTTCATATCACAGTGGAAACAACATCGACAACAAAGGGCGAGGTTTTTTCATCATTTCTCTCGATCCTTCCAATCCTTTTATATGTTATTCTCTTTCGCGGTTTTCGAAAGTAAATATCTCAACCCCGTTCTTCACATCTTTAAAAAAACTAAATGGATGTCAGGTAAAAAGTGTCAAAAAAGTTGAGGGGGAAAGAATCGTAATCGTCGACTTAAAAGCTTCGAACAACGATATCTTAAATTTGAACCCTGGATATCAACTCGTTATTGAACTCTTTCCTCAGAGACCAAATATGTACCTAATTCCTCTTCCATATAATAGAGTCACATCAATATACCGTGAACATCTAGATGTCTTCAATAAGACTTACACTTCTCGTGGACTTCCTTACATTATGCCAGCTAAGCGTGCCCCCATTTCTAAAGATTTGACTAGTTTAGCAGAAGTTAAATCATACTTGGCCAGGTCAACTTATAAGAATTTTGAGAAATACGTCGCTAAGGTGGGATTTTCCGTCGCTCTAGAAAATATGATTAATTCTACTTCTCTATATGCCATCAACAGCAAGATTGAACCCCACCACTTTAACTGTCCTCAGGCTCGAGAGATTAAAGTATCAGAAATTTACTCTTTCTTTGTCAAGGATCAAAGGTCAATAGCAAAGAAAGCAAATGAAGCTGAGTTGATAAATAAGTTAAAAAAATTACTTAGCGTAACCATAAAGAAAAAGGCTAATTTGGAAAAAGATCTCGCAAAAGCAAAAAAGCATCAAATATACGTTCAATACGGCCAAGAGTTATTTCTTCATCAAACTGAATACAAAAAAGGAATGACATATATGGATGTTGATGGTTTTCACATTCCGCTCGATCCTAAAGTTGGCATTATAACCAACGCCAATAAGTATTTTAAAAAATATCACAAATCAAAATCAGCCTTGAGTATCATCGGTCCTCTAATTGAAAAGACCGAAGATGAAATCACATATTTAAAATCTAAACTTCTTCAGATAGACCAAGGAAGTTTCAAGGATATCAAAGAGCTTAAAACGGAATTGGAACTCGAGGGATATATCCAGACAAACAAGAGACGTAAACCCACAAAAAAAGGAGCCATTCAAAAGAGTAATCCTCACTATTTAAAGAGCGATAAATACAAGATCGGTTTTGGATTGAATGCGTTGCAAAACGAACGTTTAACTTTCGAAATTGCTCATCGGCAGTCGATATTTTTACATGTCGCTAACTATCCGGGAGCACACGTGGTAATACTCGAAGGCGATAGTGATCAAACAAGATTGCTAGCCGCTGAACTTGCCTTGTATTTGTCAAAGTTAGATTCAGGTGACGTGCAGATTGCATCGATAAAAAAAGTTAAGAAAAATAAGACTAAATTAGGTTTGGTGAACCTGATGGAATACAAATTGATTTCTCTAAAAAACATAAGACCAAAATCAATTGAACTTTTCAAAGAAAATATAAAAAAGTAGAGAAATTCTCTACTTTTTTTCTTTGATCAAAAAATCTCCGCCCTTGATTGCTTCCTTGGTTGACAATCCGAAAAACTTTCGCTGACGTTCAGCTTCAAGCAAAACGATTGCAACCGAGTTTGACAAATTTAAACTCCTCGCATCGATTGCCATAGGAATTCTTATAGTCCTATCGAGATGGTCTCGCAAAATATCATGCGGAATCCCACTCGATTCTCTTCCAAACATAAAGTAAACATCGCTGAGAACATTCGAATAATCAAAGTCAGTATAGGTTTGCTCAGCATATCTCGTGACAAAATAGATATCGTCGTTCTTGTGATGGGACAAAAAGTCTTCGATAGTTCTTTCTCGCTCTATATCAAATCCGATAATATAGTCCATACCTGCTCTCTTTAAAGCTTTGTCAGACATCGAGAAAGTCAATTCACCTATGATGATTAAATGTGCATCCATCGCCATACATGTTCGAATAATATTTCCAACATTAGCTGGCTTTTCAGGTTCGAATAATACAATATTAATCATTTTTCCGGCTTATCTTTTTTGTCTTTTCCTTAAGAACTTTTAACAGTCTTTCGTCACATAGAGGCGCAAGTTTGTCATAGACAAATTGGTGATAGTCATTCAACCAGTCTATTTCTTCATCTGTCATTATGCTCAAGTCCAAAGCCTTGGTATCGATAGGAACGCAAGTTATAGTTTCGTGTTTGTAGAATGTTCCCATATCAGTTTCGTAAGCAGGAACACACACTAAATTGTTCTCGATTCTTATTCCGTATTTTCCTTCTTTATATACACCGGGCTCGACCGTAGTAATCATTCCAGGAACAATCTTATCGCTGTCATCTCTCTCAGGAACAATTCGATATCTGAATCCGTTGGGTCCTTCGTGGACATTCAGCATATATCCTACTCCGTGTCCAGTTCCACATTTGTAGTCCATTCCTTCGTTCCACATAAACTTACGCGCTTGATAATCGAGGGTGACTCCAGAGCTGCCATCCATAAAGACACTTGTGCTGAGTGCAATGACGCTCTTTAGAGTCAAAGTGTAATCCTTGATATATTCATCCGTCAGTTTTCCAAGAGCAAAAGTTCTAGTGGTATCGGTGGTTCCACCGTAATACTGCCCGCCAGAATCAACTAGCAATTCCATTTGATCAGGAGTAACAACGGTATTTACTGTCTTTGTCGGAGCATAGTGCATTTGAGCAGCATTTGGTCCACACGCAGAAATGGTTGCAAAAGACAAATCGTAGCAAAGCGAGTTCTCTCTTCTATACTTTTCCAATTCTTCCGCATAGTCAAATTCCGTTAAGTTGTTGTTTATATTTTCATCGATGAAAGCGATGAATTTCAACATAGCTAAACCATCTAATACGTGAACCTTTTTCGTATTTTCAATCTCTACTTTTCCCTTTATTGACTTCATCAGATACGATGGATTTCGACCAGCAACTGGACGAGAAAGATTCTTGATTAAACGAGCCGAAACTTTATTCTCATCGACAAGTGTTTCCACATCTTTGTGCTCTTTGATAAAATCGACAATTTCTTCGTAGGGATGAAGAGTCACACCAGAGATTTCAAAATCAATCTTTTTTAAATTGACAAATAGATGGTTTCCATATTTTTTAGAAAGATACAAATAAGAATAGAAGACGGGATTGCAAGGAATATCGTTACCGCGGACATTTAAAATCCAAGCAATATCGTCCAAAGTTGTTACCAAGTTAGCTTCCGCGCCACTCTTTTCAACTTCTTTCAATATGTTGTCAATTTTTTTCTCGTGATCTAAGGTATAAAGATTCTTTTCTAATTTCCACAGTTTATCTAAAGGTAGTTGAGGTCTATTCTCGACAAAAGTCGAATAGTCTTTGTCGACGACTCCTTCGCCTTTCTTCAAAAGTTTTTTATAGAAGTTAGCTGAAATCATCGAACAATTAACTCCAAGCGGATATAGATTTTCCTGCTTGATAAAGTACGCAAGAGGTGGTACTCCTTTTTGACCGATTCTCATCAATTCAATTCCGCTTCCTTCCAACTGCTTTTCAGCCTGGATAAAGTATCTTCCATCGGTAAATAAATACGCTTTATCTTGTGTGACTAGCACTTGGCCAGCAGACCCTGTAAAGGGACAAAAGTACTTGCGCTCGGCAAGGAAATATGCAGCAGCATATTCCGAAGCGTGACTGTCGCCAGTTAAAATCAGATAAGCTGATAAACCATCTTCCTTCAACTGTCTTTGCAACAGCTCTAAATTTTCTTTTTTAAACATAAAGCTTCTCCTTCTAATAGGCTCGAGCAAATAGTACTACTTGCTTAGCTTTCTTCCCACATATGGGGCATTTATCATCGAAAGGTTCTTGGTCAAAGGGAATGCAGCGAGCAGTAGCGTTGAGCTTATTTTTAATTTCATCCTCACAACTTCTATCTCCACACCACATCATCTTGGCGTAACCTTTTCCATTTTCAATAACATCTTTGAGTTCTTCAAAACTGTGAACTTCAACCGTATGTTCAAGCAAATACTTCAGCGCTTTGTTATACATACCTTTATTTATTTGTTTCAATTCCTCAATGACATTTTGAGCAATGTCATCATCGAGAGACCAAAAATCTTTCTTTCCATCAAATCGTCTAGCATACATGCAGTGATTTTGTTGAATATCCTTTGGTCCTAAGTCGATGCGCAGAGGCACACCTTTCATTTCATACTCAGCGTATTTCCATCCGGGTGATTTATTTGAATCATCGAGCAACACGCGAATCCCCTTAGATTCCAAAGATTCTTTGATATCTTTTAATTTTTTCATTACTTCAGGATTGTCAGCAGGTCTAATCGGAATCAAAACCACCTGAGTCGGAGCAACATATGGAGGCAAAACTAATCCGTTGTCATCTCCGTGTTCCATAATTATCGATCCGATCAATCTTGTGGAAACTCCCCACGATGTTTGGTGAGGGGTCTTCAAAACATTGTCGTCATCAAGATAGGATATACCGTAATGTTCGGCAAATCCTTGACCAAAATAATGTGAAGTTCCCGACTGCAAGGCTTGTCCATCCGGCATGAGAGCCTCGATTGTATAGGTCTCCAAAGCTCCGGCAAATTTTTCCTTATCGGTCTTTCTTCCCATGACAAAAGGAATCGCAAGAATATCCTTTCCCATCTTATTGTAGATTTTAAGCATCTTTAAAGTCTCTTCTTTTGCTTCATCTGCAGTTCGATGCAAAGTGTGACCTTCCTGCCACAAAAATTCCGATCCTCTCAGGAAAGGACGAGTGGTCTTTTCCCATCTTACGACAGAGCACCACTGATTATATTTAATAGGTAAATCTCTATACGAAGATAATATATCTTTAAAGTGATCACAGAAGAGCGTTTCCGAAGTTGGGCGAATATAAAGAGGAGAGTCAAGTTCCTTATCTCCTCCCTTTGTGACAACAGCGCACTCCGGTGCAAAACCCTCGACATGCTCCTTTTCCATTTCCAAAAGAGATTGAGGAATGAGCAAAGGCATGTAGACATTTTGGTGTCCAGTAGCTTTGAATTCCTTATCTAAGAAAGCTTGGATTTGTTCCCATATTGCATATCCATATGGGCGATATACGATAAAGCCTTTCACTTTTGAATACGACATTAATTCAGCTTTTAAACATATTTCCGAATACCATTTGGACATGTCTGTTTCTCGGGGTGTAATTGCATTGTTCTTCTTCATTTTTCTTTTCCTCCAACAATATGTAATTCTATCACTTATTATTCTTCTTTTACTACTTCTTCACTCGAATCTTTCTCATCTTTTTTTGGCACGATTGCTTTATCGCTCTTTTCGATATCCTCTTTCAAACTTTCTTCAGGAATATATGGTGAAGAGGAAGATCCAGCTATCGATTCACAAACAAATGAATCGTAACCGAGATCCTTAGCGAAAAGAATATCAGCCAAGGACAGCATCTTATCGACAACAATGGGCTTTTGATAATCCTGTAAAACAGCTTTGAAGGCGATCAGTTCCGACTTTGTTCGCTCATCGGAATGGAGACCTTCTGATTTGACAACAATCAGGAATAAATCACACCTTGACAACACTCCTTTTGGTGCGTCCAAATCTACATCGTCGTAATTGATAGCAATCTTTATATTGGCTTTTTCCAAAGCATCTAAATATCCATTGACATCACTTCCGCCCTCAGATATGTCTTGTATTTCTGAAAGATCAAGCAGTAAATAAAGTTTCTTTTTAATGTCCGGCAGTTCCTTTAGAGATTCTACGATTGAAGGAATTCTCTTAAACTCTGTCTTGAATATAAATTTGTAATCGTCCTTTCCAATCGCTTCTCCGATTGTTTGGAAAGAAGCTAAGAATAATTCTTCAAGCAGCCCCTGCTCGTCAGCGGCAGCGGTCAATTCTCGATAATCTTCGATATCTATTCCGTAAGGTTTAATAGTTAAAATAAATAAATCCTCTCCGTCTCGAGTGGATAATACTGGAGTAAAGTAACATCTAAATGTGCGATTGGAAATCAAGGACTCAACATCGACAATTTCTTTCTTAGTAACCTTCTTCTCAAGAACTTTTTTATATGTTCCCTCAACGATGAAATTGCTGTCTCCTTCCAGTGAACTCGCTTGATAAGCCAGTCTCTCAGCTGTAGCAATTGTTCTGCTCAATGGAGCATCAAAATTTTTCACGAAAGCACAACCAATAGAAACGTTATATAGCGTTGGCATAGCCTTAAGGCAAAAGTATCTTTCGATCTTTTTGATTATTTTTTCACAGAGAGCGTTTATATCAGCAGGTTGGGTCAATTCAAAATCGAATATACAAGCATTCATATCGTCAATATGGGATAGGAATCTACGTTTATTTAGATAGCGATATATAGCAATAAGAGGTTGATAAATCGAGTAGTATGTATAGCTCTCATCGTTTTTGTTCTCATCTACTTTTCCCCTTTTATGATTGAGTTTGATATATATAGCAAGTGCTTGATGTCTGTATTTTTTATTTGTTTTAATCAAATATTGAACTTGGTCAATCGACTTGAGATAATCCTTGTTCGAACGCCTGTTGGATTTGGTAGACACTCCAGGTAGAGTCACCTTTTCAAAATGAAGTATTCGCTTCTCGCGGTTATAAGAAGTGATGTGAAATAAATCTATGCAATCTTTACCTGTAGAATTAATCTTAGATCTCATGCTTAAAAAAGCTGATTCGCTTCCGTCGCCTTCAGTAAAGGAATATATCCATCTACGAACTCTCTCAGCTTGCTTTTTTTCAAATCCTCGATAGAAAGTCTTCAAAGACATCTCAGCCTGATTTCTCATGTCTTGCTTGTCAAAATAGGAAATTTTAGAAGCATCGACATCCAAAGTGAAGATTCTTCTTTTTTCTGAATTGAATGCAATATTGGAATTGTGATTCTTATCTATGGATCTAAAGAAAAAATTAATAAAGATGGAAAATATGATAACTGCTATAAAAATGCAAATTAAAACAACTAGAGAAGTTGATAATAAATCCCATTTCCAACTGATAAGAAATATATTCATATCCATTTAGTCCTTCTATGCTTAGCCTGCCATATTTAACGCATACTAATATAGTATTATATTATATATATTATATATTTGAAAGAATTAAACTTTCGGAAGCAAATGAAAAAGTTCTCATTAAAAGTGAATTAATTATATACAAATCTTTCATTTATTTGTTATAATAATTCTTGCTTTGGAGCAGTACCCAAGTCCGGCTGAAGGGACTGGTCTCGAAAACCAG
>Ga0172378_10001315_pt1 | contig 22835 bp, 18 predicted proteins | sample GrowelOW332metaG_FD_119755 | JGI IMG/M metagenome (GOLD analysis project Ga0172378, IMG submission 119755) | Groundwater microbial communities from an aquifer near a municipal landfill in Southern Ontario, Canada - Pumphouse #3_1 metaG | ecosystem: Environmental > Aquatic > Deep subsurface >... | reverse complement strand
GAATTATATAAAGGAATTAAAAAATGGATCGAACGATACCACAATAGAGACCATCAAGGAATTAATAGAATGAAGCCAAATATAATATATTATAATGCAGCTTAAGTTCAACTTAAAAACAAAAATTTCTGATCCAATATATTGAGGGTACTATAGAGAATCAAATTTTGATATAGAATCATCAGCTATTACATTAATTGTTAGAGCGAGGATTAAAGAAATTGCTAAAAAAAAATTTGAACGGTTTCATTGCTATTAAAATGTTATTTAAATATCCGAATTAATTTTGTTACCAGATTTTTATCCAGTGAATAAACAAAGGCTATTTATAATTTGGTTTTATAAATACGTCTAACAATAAAGTTGAATCTTTATCATGATAAAGATTCAACTTTAACTTTATTTATTCCCCGATTATATGCACTTCGCAGACTCTTTTGCGTTCACGGATTTGATCCCAGTCAATAAAATAGATAAAACCAAAATCACCCAAAGACAACTCGCCGTCAACAAAAGGTATAGTTTCCGAACGTCCGAAAAATACAGAACGTAAATGCGCATCTGTATTCAGGCTTCCTTTGGGCTCCTCATCAGGGAAAGTCATAGCAAATTGGATATGCTTTGGTCCCGGATGCAAATACTGTCCTTCATACCTGCAAGTAGGGATCAACTTCTCCATAACATTAGTTAAATCCTGTTGCATATATTCCCTACCAAAAAAATTAAGATCATGTGAACACTCTTGGGAAATAACAGAACAGGTTGTATGATGTGAATACACCACACAAATTCCGTTTTTAATCCCTGATTCTTCAATTATTTTTTTAACATCATCTGTTACATTGTGAAAATCCGGCCTGTGATCTTTTGATTGCAGGTCGATTGTACCTCTATAAATTTTCATTTTTATACCTCCTTTAAATTATTTTTTATTTGTAAACTTTATTCTAATTGCATTCCAGTTTTTTCAGATATCTCTACAAGTTCCCAAGCTTCATCGAGGCCGTGACAGACAGACATCTCTGTACCCCCATACATACTGTTTATAATTCAAACTGCGGGATTTTAATCCACTCACCTCCCTTCAGCGCCGACTTATGCGCGATAACTCCAGGCAGAGTCAAATTCAATGCTTGGCTGATATCTACGATAGGTTTTCTGTCCAGAAGAATGGATTCGATGAAATCAGTGGTCAGATGCCCATGAGAACCTCCGTGACCACCTCCCTCTACTCCATAAGGCATGGGGGGACGATCGCCCTTGATCTTTTCGTCTTGCGATTTCTGACCATATACACGTCCTTTTTCGCCATGAGCATTTTTCATTTCCCAGCTGATGGCTATGCGGGATATGCCGTCCTCACTGGTCTTGAAGAGACCGATCTCTGTGCTAAAGGGATTCTTGTAAGCGTTGTTGCCACCTATGTATTCCGGACAGAGTCCGAGAGTACCCAAAGCAGAGACTTCCGTCAAACGCTCGCCGGTGACCATAACGTAGTAAGCCGTGGCATGAGTGGGATACCACATGGGGGCAAGTCCATGTCGCCAGCCATTGAAATCGATCTTACCGTTTTTGGGGTTGTAGCTTTCAATTCCTTTGGGCGTCATATCATGGTAGTATTCTCCCTCAGAATATACGATCTTGCCCAACGCGCCTGCTTGGTACTGCATGCGTAACGAGTAGAGATCGGCATGGAACGTCGATGTCTCGTTCATCATATATTTCATGCCGCTCTTTTTGACTGCATTAAATAATCTTTCGGCATCCTCTTCCGCTTTAGAACCAAACACCGCCGGCACCGCGCAGCAAACATGCTTTCCATGCTCTAGCGCCATGATAGCCAGTCGCGCATGACTCGGCGCATCCGTCGCAATATAGATCGCCTCAATGCTTTTGTCTTTGATCATCTCCTCACAGCTGGGGTAGGTTTTTTTGGCACCAACCGCTTTGGCCAGAGCCGCACAACGCTCGGGGTCGAGATCGGTAGCAGCCACCACCTCGACGTTGGGGTGATTTTGATAGAAGAACATGGCGCCAAAATGACACCGACCATACCCAGCAATGCCCACTCTGATTTTACGATCAGAAACAGATTTCCACCCTTTGCCCGTGTTTAAAATTGACTTCGGATTTTTTTCAAAACCGGGTATAACATTGCCACCTGAATCTTTTACTAAGTCATTTTGTTTACCTGAATTTGAACTACAACCAAAACCTAATCCGGCAAATCCGATTCCGACTCCTGCATTTCCAAGTGAATGCATGAAAGACCTACGAGTAATTTCATTCTCTTTCATAATTAATGTAATTTAATGTTTAATTATTAATAGCTAAATAAATTCCAATAGAAAATTTATTTTTTTTAGTTGCTGACCTACTAAATCCACCTTAGAACCTTTAAAGTCTAAAAGAATAATCCAGAAAACAAGAATATCAGTCCGATAATTATTATAGCAAACATGCTCCACCAAAGGGTTACACTGCTATACCATTTTTCTCCCAGATTTTCAAAAATATTAATTTTACTCCAATTAAATGTTAATTGATCTGTTACTTGTTCCGGCCTGGGTGGAGCAGTTGAAAAACTAACCACAAAACAAACTATGCTACAAAAAGCCCAATTCAAAGCGGCCTGATTTGCAAAGGATGCAACCCATACAATATGATCATCAAATGTTGCTACGTAAACTTTTAATAAAATTCCGAAGATAAATCCGGCTATTACAGCAACTGTAGCTCCCTTCGCATTTATTCTTTTAAATAGTATTCCCCATAGAAATACTGCTGCAAAAGGAGGAGCAAAAAAAGCATACAAGGTTTGAATATACAAAAACAATCCTGTACCCATGTATTCAACATACCGTGCAAGTATAATTGAAATTATAAGTACCACAACCATTGTAATTCTACCCGTTTGTACCATGCTTTTTTCACTGGTATTTTTTTTAATCATTCTTTTGTATACATCAATAGTAAAAATTGTTGATGTGGAATTTAAAACAGCTTGTACTGTTGATTGAATTGCTCCAAATAATGCCGCCAAAAATATTCCCCTTAAACCGACAGGAATTAACATTTGAAGCATCTGTACATAGCCATTATCTGCTTGAGGCCTTATTTCATCCCATGGCAATTTCATTACTTCGGGGTATTTTGCAAATAATATTAATCCCGGAACTACAATAATTATGGGTAAAAATATTTTCATATAGCCAGCAAATACTATTCCCATTCTTGCGTTATATGAATCTTTTGCAGCTAATACTCTCTGTATCATAAACTGATTGATAACGTTATACCAAATACCTACAGAAAGAAATCCAAATGCAAGATTTGTCCACGGAGTTAATACATGTGTTGCCGGCTGAATAACAGATAATCTATCGTATGTATCCTTACTTACTATATTTTGTGCATTTTGGGTCACCACTTCATTCCAGATACCTGCATTTGCTTTATTTGCTTTAATCATCACTTTTACACCTTCGATAAAAGAATTTTCCTCTCCGGAAAGCATGTATATCCCCAATATAGTTACCATTAAACCACCTATTACCATAACTATAACAGTCACTACATCAATCCATGCTGCTGACTTTAACCCACCATAAAATGTCCATGCCCCAGCTGCAAGTCCAATAATTATTATTGAACTCCAAATATTCCATCCAAATAATTTTTGTAAAGCAATTCCTCCTCCATATAATACTGCGGCAAGAAATGCAACAACATTGGAAATAATTGTTACATATGCGAATAACTGTCTCAAGGTAGAATTAAAGCGACGCTCCAAAAATTCTGGTGTTGTAAATACTTTAGCAGCAAGTAAAAACGGGATAAAAAACCAGATTAATATAGAATAAGTCATTATGTTCATCCACTCTGAAGTTGCAACACATATTCCATAAACAAATGCAGCTCCAATCATTCCAATAAAATGCTCTGTGCTTATATTTGAAGCAATAAAGGATGATCCAACTACATACCATGGCAAAGACCTACCTGCCAAAAAATAGTCTTCTGATTTTTTCTGTTTCATCCTACCTGCTAAAAAACCGACTATACTTAAAATTATAAAATAGCCAGCAAATGAAACATAATCTAATGTTTCTAACGAAAATCCACTGAAATCATTCATTTAATTACAACTTTTCAAAATTATTAACCTATTTAAATCACACTATCAAATCTAAATTTTCTATTTGGCTGAATGCCTTTAATTAATTTATAAGCATTGTTAAAAAAGATGTCTTCTAAATCATTATCATTTAAATTGCATTCTATGGATGCTTCTCTAAATGATTTTAGTTCTTCATACATAAATAATGTTAATCTCTCAGCATCTTCTCCATCCAACTCTTCCATATTTTTCTCATTTGACAGATCTCCATAAAGTCCTTTAGGAACTAAATTGATATACTTTCCATCTCTTTCTATTCTTCTCATTCGCATCCTTGTTATTGGCATATCACTACCAAAAAGAATTCGTTTTACTCCAACAGATTTAATAAGAGATTTAAATACATAACTATTTGTATTGGCTGAAAAATCATACAACAATCTATCTGCATTTTTTAAAAAACTAAAAGCATCACCTAAATCACTATTACAATAGGCTCTTCCAACGTGTGCAATAATTACTTTGATATTCTTATACTTATTATGAATCTCTAATACTTGCTCCAAATTGACTCTATCTTTAAATCTTTCTTTGCGTGGTATATGTAACATTACAATTTGCCCAAGCTTATCAATTATCTCAAGTTGATGTGGTGGTAAAAAATCATATACCCTTATTTCGTCGGCTGGGATATAATCAGGTGCTAGATTCAAATAGACTTTTATTCCCAAATAATTTCCTGAAATAATTCTATTTTCCAACTCTTCACCACTCCACCACGGAGGTGTATAGAGTAAAGCAGGAACTTGAGCCTTTTCAGAACTTTCTACTATATAATTATTGCTAGCTTCTATATCATCATGCTTTCCAAAACTAGAGAAAATAAGAGGTGTTATTTTTTTCCCTGGAAACATTAATTCGTAAGACAATAACATCTCTTCTATAGAATTCTCCGCAGCAACCATATGAGGCCATTGAACGGACCTTAATGAAGGATTTACAACTTTTTTCTTAAATTTAGATAACCATACATGAGTATGGATATCTATAATATTATTAGGTAAATACCCTTTTAAATAATTTTCATAACAATACCTGTCAATATCTTTAATTTTAAATAATGTATCCATACTCATTTTATTGTAATGCCAAATTGATTCCTAAATTTGAAATATAAAATTGATTCATTTGGGTATAAGAAACCTTCTGCTTAGTAACATTGAGAAAAGCAGAGCATCCTAATTCTGATTTTAAAATAATTGATTCTCTGTAACTTTTCATTTTTTTCTACTTTTTTAAAACTAATGGTTATTTATAAGTTTAATTCCATGCAGTTCGTACTGCACTTATCAATTCGTCTACCACGGCTTCCGGATTTTCCGCTTTCATTATTCCGTTAGTAGTTCCTGTTGTATTAGTACATTTTTAGTTTCCTGTGTCAACAGCCTCATATATTGGAATATGCGATCCTGATTATTCGCTTGATATACTTTTTTGATGCTTCATCTGCTGCTTTCGCAAGTTTTAACATCCTCTCGCCATAGAAAAAGCTTTGGATCCAATTTAAAAAAAGGCGGTTCAATTCTTAATCCATTATATATAATATTAATTTATTCTTTCTCCAACTGCACCTCCTGGGTGAATAAGTGCAAATTGCTCCAATTTATAATCTGTTTCTTCCATTATTGCAACTAACATTGCATCAAATATTGCAACTGTTACAATAAAACTTGAAGTTGCCATTACATTATACTTATCGCTCTCCTTCTCAATATATAATGAAATTACTATTTGAGATTTTTCGGCCAAAGGTGAATTCAAATTCTCTGTTACAGCTATAAGTATTGCATCTTTTTTATTGCATACATCTATAATTGGAAGAAGCTCAACTGTTTTTCCTCCGCGTGATATCATTATAACAACATCATTCTTTTTTACACAGCCTAAACCTCCATGTACCGCTTCAGAAGGACTCAAAAATTGAGCACTTTTTTCAATACAGCACAATGAATGTGAAAATTTTTTTGCTGCAATACCGGAAGAACCACATCCGCATGTAATTATTTTATTGGAATTACTTATTGCTTTTACGGCTTCTGAAAAATTCGTAATATCAATTTTTTTTAAAAAAAAAGATATTGCTTTACTTTCAATTCTAAAAGATTCCTTTGCAAGGTTTAATGAGTTTTTTTTCATAATATATAATTTCTAAGATTGATCGGAAAAGTCTTTTAACTATTTCACTGATTTATTTTAGTATTTTTACCACTTATATTCTAAAAATTTTTGACAATACATTAATATTCGAATGATAAAGTAATGACTGTTGTTTTCAGTCTTTCCACGACAACAATAAATTTTTTGCCGAGCCTTGTCAAATAACTACTAAAACTGTTAGACTTCCGATCTCCGTCTTCCTATTCTCCAATAATCTGCACACTTACCTGTCTGTCCCTTATGCGGGTATGATCAAAGTCTACAAAATAGATATGCCCAAACTCTCCGAGTTCCAATTCCCCATCAATAATAGGAATAGACTCGCTTCTTCCCACTATAGATGATCGAAGGTGCGCATCAGTATTGAGCGTACCTGGCTTATCTTCACCGTGCTTGGCAGAGAAAGCGGTAAGTTCTGGTCCAGGATGCATATACTGCCCTTCCTTACGGCAGGTCGGTATAATTTGTTCGAACACATCTGTAAGGTCTTGCTGAAGGTAGGTCATGCCGGTATAAGCTTTGTCAAACGAATCCTCATCTATCATTACAGCACATGTAGTATGACGCGAAAAAACCACACATATGCCTGATTTTACTTCTGATTTTTTAACGATATCCTTTACCTGATCAGTAATAGTATGAAAGGTCGGTCTCCCGCCTGTGGAAGTTACCTTGATTGTATCTCTAACAGTCTTCATATTCTTATTTATTTTATCTTATTTATTTTAAATTCTATTAAACTTTTTGTTTTTCAAGATCATCCTTCGCTTTTCGGACATTGAACATCATCTCATCAAGCAGTTTAAAGGGATCAGGGGACTTAAGTATCCCTGAGGCTGAACCAGCCGCATCGTTGCCAGCCATAATAAAATCATAGATTTGTGCGCCAGTAGTTATACCTGCAGCCTGCTCCACGAGGATGTCAGGATATAAATCTTTAACGACCTTGAGCGTCTCCACTACATAGCTCATATCACTGGCCTGATCTGTTCCGATAAGTTCACTCGGCTCAGGGTTTATGATGTCGGGTTGGAATTGTGCTATCGCCTTTGTTTCCACTATAGAATCGGCACATGCAAAAGTAATAAGTCCGAGTTCATTGGCCCTATCTATGGTCTCTTTTATTTGCGGCAGAGTCATGGGTCTTTCACAATGATTTAGCAATACACCTTTTGCTCCGGCATCTTTTAAGGCCTCTGGTAACACATCAGCCATACCACGCCCCGGACGTAAGGTGTCCATATAAGGTGCGAAAACGAAAATCCTACTCGTGTTCTCTGCGATCCGGCGGATCTCAGTATAGGGTGCAATAAAGATCGCATCGATATCATACTTTATCGCCGCCTTATCAACTGCCATAGCATAATCATATACAGCATCGCCATATATATAATTCTTTACACTTGTTTCAAAAAACGGCCCCTTAGGCAGTATTTTTCCCTGTTTAACTTTGCTCATAAATAATCTCTTTTCATAAAGTTTCTAATTTATTTATCTAATTCAAATTTATCCACGTAATCCCGGTAAATTTTCTGGTATAGTCTACTGCGATCAGGATCGGGCTCTATTATCCATTCCCTGGATTTAGTTTTCAGGTAACCATCCTTTTCATCGCGAAAAATACCTACCCCTATTCCTGCCAGAATAACCGCCCCCATAGCCCCAGCATACTGACCTGTTTCAGGTATAAACACAGAACGCCCCAGTACATCGGCAAGAATAGAGAGCCAAATATGGCTTTTTGTCGGACCGCCTGTCATCACTATTCTACCTGCAGACCTCCCGGTAAGACTCATAAGTGCATCTACCCGACTCCGTATAAGAAATACGATACCCTCCATAAGAGCTCGTGCGATGTTTTTTGGGGCAACATTTTCTACCAGTGCCTTACTCTTTTCATAGGGCTGACTATAGAGCTCAATAAAAAGTCCGTCCGATCCCGTTTCCGCTTCTGCTGCCAAACGGTTAAACCCCTCATACAGTGATTCACCATCATTGGTCGTTATGCAGTTATCGAGATACTCTTTCATCTTTTCGGCAACAGCAGTCAAAGCAAACATAGCACCCCAGCAACCAGCAGGAGATAAGAAGGGATCTACAAGCATTTTGCCCTTTAACCCTGTTTTTCTATTCTTTACAGGCGCAAAGACCACCCACGATGTTCCGGCAGATATAAGCAAATCTCCTTCTTCAGTCACTCCTGTGCTTCTTGCAGCCGAGGGATGATCAAAACTGCCACTAACAAGTTGGGTTCCCACCGCAAGTCCGGTAAGCGTAAACGCTTCATGAGTCACTGTTCCACAGGCAGTAGCAGATGGAATCAATCCGGCCAATTGATCCTTCTCTAATTCAAAAAACTCAAGCAGCTCCTTATTCCATGTAGAGCTTTCTTGATCCTGCATATAAAATGCGGTCGCTTTTGAATGGTCGACAACCAGATGGCCACAAAGCCTGTAATAGATATAATCGTTGAGCATGGTGAAGTAGCTGGCTTTTTGCCAAACATCCGCTTCAAACTTTTTAATCCACCCGAGATGAGCCAAAGGAAAGGTCCCATCAAAGGGCCAACCCGCACTGTTGTATATACGATCCGGATCCAATTCAGGCCACAACTCGGACTCTTTACCGGCTGTCCTTGTGTCCATCCAGCTGATTACTTTTCTCAGAGGTTTGTAATTTTCATCCAGAAGTACGGTGTTACCACTCGCACCACTCAGGCTTACAGCTTTAACCCAGCCGGGGTCAGAGACCTCCGACATAAGCTCTTTTATAATCGCACATACATCCTGAAAATAAAGCTCAGCATCAAGTTCGACCCATGTTTTCTCCGGACGAAGAATATTTACCTGCCGACTCGCCTGGCAAACGATATTGCCATCAGTGTCAGAAAGCACAGCTTTCATAGCACTGGTGCCAAGGTCAAAACCTATAATATAGACGCTGGTTCTATTTTCACTCATCCATTAATCCTTCCTGCATCTGCCATTGAAAATCCCGTTGATTCTAAGATCCTTTTGGCATTATTATAAAAGATGTCTTCCACCTCAGATTTATTAAGACCCAGCTCATTTACAGCCTCTTTCATGGCTTTCATCTCTTCATACAGAAAAAATGAAAGCTTGCCGCCCTCTTCTTCCTGAAGTTCTCTCATATTCTTGTCTCCAGAGACATCACCATACAATCCTTTTGGTATCAGGTTAATATAAGTCCCATTTTCACAGATACGTCTCATTCTCATTCGTGTAATTGGAAGATCGCTTCCAAAAATCATGCGCCGAGGACCAAGTGATTCCAAAGCCTGTCTAAACACCTCTGGGTTAGTATTTGCCGAACAGTCAAACATGAGATTTCTGGTCTTTCCAAGAATCTCGAAAGCATCACCTATATCTTCTATGCAATAAGCTCTGCCCACATGCGCAAGAACAACTTTCACATTCGGATACCTCTGCTCAATTTCAAGTATCTGTGCAAGGTTTACAGAATCCTTTAAGCGACCTGATCTGGGAATGTGAAGCATCAACATCAGCCCTAGCTTGTCTAGGACAGCAAGGTGCTCGTGAGGTAAAAAGTCGAAAATCCGAACTTCATCACGAGGGATATATGATGGCGCAAAACTCAGGTAGACCTTGATTCCATTATATCTTCCATCAACCAACTTTTGCTCCAGTTCTTCCATGCTATAATCTGGATTATCAAGAAAAAGCACCGGCAAATGCCAGGAGGATGCTGAAGCTCTGGTGTACTCATTTAACTCGTCTATTTTATTTAAAGGTTCCACCCAAGGAAATATACAGGGGACTACCTTTTTTCCAGGAAACATCATACTGTAGCTCTGTATGAGATCCTCAATTGGATTATCCTCTGCCACCAATGATGGCCAGGAAACAACACGCTTGTCCTGAATAGCTGCGGTTCCCGTGATCTCCTTTATGTATACATGGGTGTGTATATCGATTATGTTTTCAGGAAGAAAATCCTCCAAATGCTCCTTATAGTAACACTTGTCAACCTCCTTAATCTCTAAATTTATATTAGTTTTTAAAATCATATTTATTTTCAAGTTTAAATAACTTCCACAAAAAATCCCATCATTTGACCAAAGGCAGAGAGAAATTTAAGAGCATCACCATAGACCATTACCAGGTGATGAGTCCCTCCTGCCAAGCTGTATTTTTCCAAAAATGTGGATAGCGGCATATCCGGCTTTATCCATCCGCGTATTTTCCCTTTCAGATTCACATCACCGGCTCCGTCAAGAACCTCTATCTTGCTAAGAATGAGAGTAAACCCTCCCTCGTGAGTCTGGGCAAGATTTACCAAAACCGCATCTCCCGCCTTGAAGCACCCGAATGCCATCAAAGGAGCATCCACATCAGAAAAGCTGTATTCATTTACAGTCAGCTCCATCTTTCCCTTTGCAGTCATAGGATTCATTTCACCCATATGACTTAGAAAGACGCTGTTGCCCTTCCAGTCTGGGCAGAACATTTCAGTAAAACTGGTTTCAGGGTATGCTTGAAGCAAAGCACCACATAATGCCGCAGTCAAAACATCACCCTCTCCCGCATAACCTATTCCCCTGGCCATTGATTTACAAGCTTCTATAAAAGGCACAGTCTCAAACCCACTCTTCCTCTCAATGTCCGCAAAGTTCATCGAAAAAGCGCTTAACCCATTCTTTTCAACCCATTTCCTTACCATCAGATCCATTCTAGCCGTCCGCTTATGGGTATCTTTATCGTAACTCGCAGTTTCAAATACGGCAAGATCATCCACCATCTCCGTCTCAACTTCACCATCAGATATACTGCTTATGATATTGGGGAGTTCGTTCATATCAAACGGCACTACCTGAATGCCTATGGCTTTATACAATTCGTCCGGAGTAATATAAAAATCACCCATTCCCTTAAACGAAGACCCTATCAGCCCCACCTTAACTCTTTTCATTGCACTAGCAGCATAAGCCGACTTGCAAAGTTCCACAACCCTCTCAATAACATCAGAATTTTTCCAGTGTCCTGCTTCCACAAAGTATTGAACGCCTCTACGTTTTAACATACTGCACATGTCTTGCACTCCGTGTATTCCATGATTATAGAGTATTTCATCCCCACTAACACTTTGATCAAAAGAATATCCCGGCGTGGTATCAAGCACCACTATAGGTTTGCCGATCTTCGCAAGCGAATCTATACTTTCAAGCGAAGGAGAATAGGCCAGATGAAGAGTAATGACGGCGCAAGTATCATCAAAAAGAGTCACGGCATCCTCAAACTCTTTCACCTCCCTGCATATCGGCGCTGCGATAATATCTAAACCACAATCTTTCAAAGCACTCTGCACCCTTTCCGAAAATCCTTCAACCTCCTCTCTCATATCAGGAAGAACATCATCATATAACTTTAAATATAAGGGGAGAAACCCCACTTTCATCCCAAGTGAATGCATGAAAGACCTAGGAGTAATTTCATTCTTTTTCATAATATACTAATTTTTAATTATTTAATGGCTAAATAAACTCAAATAGAAAGTTCATTTTTTTATAGTTACCCCATTTTTGTGTGATATACATTTTTTGCATCTAATAATCGCTGTATCAAAAACTAATTGATATCATTATACCAAATATCTATAGAAATAAATTCCTAATTATAACGTTCCGTTGCAAGCACAGTTCCTTAGCATGGATAAACTTCTTTGATATGGTATGTAGCATTCGGATTCTTTTACAATTGAACCCCATAAATTCTTGTTCATAATATTAAAATTTATATTGTGGAATTTTCATCCATTCTCCCCCTTTCATGGCCGACTGATGTGCCACTATTCCCCCAACTGTCATATTCAAGGCCATAGCTATGTCAACGAGCGGTTTACGGTCTTGAAGGATTGCCGTTACAAATTCATCCATAAGCCGTCCATGAGAACCTCCATGTCCACCGGCAGATACGCCTGGGGGGAGTGGGGGGCGAGTTAAGTCAGGAAGATGATCTACGGACCCTTCGTATTTTTCATAAAATGAACCTTTTGTGCCCCTAACTCTGCCCGTCTCGGAACCATAACCGTGACCTTGGGTATTGACACTGCGCCCCATCCGTGCCATTCCTCCTTCACTTGTGCGATATAGCGAAATTTCCGTTGCAAACGGATTATTATACTGATTGTCCTGATAACGTTCCATTGAGCTTGGCATCCCAAGACATGATACATCGGTAAAACTTCCATTGGTAACGCCCACATGATATGCATCGGAATGCGTTGGATACCATTGTGGCGGCAAACCGCGGCGCCAGTTTTTGTATGAAGCTATCCCATGCTCCGAATAATGCCAATATTCTCCTTCTGAATAAACCAGTTCACCAAAACCGCCAGCCTGGTATATCTGACGCATAGAATAGAGGTTCTCACGGAACATTGAGGTTTCGAACATCATGTATTTAAGACCGCTCTTTTTCACCGCATTGTATAGTTCATCCGCTTCTTCCAAAGATCCGAATACAGCCGGAACCGCCGATACTACATGTTTACCGTGCCTTAAAACCTCAATGCAATGCCGGGCATGGCTGGGGGCATCAGTAGCCACGAAAACTGCCTCGATACTATCGTCTTTGACAAGTTCTTCTAACGAGGGATAAGTCTTATCACACTTTGTCACTTTTGCAAGTTCAGCACAACGGTTAGGGAGAAGGTCACTGACAGCCGCAACCTCAACGTTGGGATGATCCTGAAAACCAAAAGCCGCACTAAATTTACAGACTCCGTAACCCACGAGTCCAACCCGAATTTTACGATCTGAAAAGGGTACCCACACTTTTGAGGAATCAGTTTCCACAGTTTCTTCAAAACCCTGAATAGCAGGTTTTGAAGATTTTACCCTATCGGCAGAAGCTATTTGCTGTAGTCCGATAACTCCGACACCAACGCTCAAACCAGTATATTTAATGAACTTACGTCGGTTAAAAAATTGATTTTTAGGAATATTATTCATTTGTTTTATTTTTCGTTAAATTGAGGAATTTTCAAAAGCTCCCCTCCCCGCAATGCGGATTCGTGCGCTATGATTCCGGGAACAGTATAAGCAAGCGCTTCATAAATATCAATTGACGGTTTTCTCTCGTTCACCAATGCATCTATAAATTCATGGGTTAGGAAAGTATGAGCACCTTGGTGACCGCTGCTGTGCCGTAAAGGCTTGGGAAGTAAATTTGTATTCCACCAGTCCGGTTGATCGTAAAGTGTCATTTCCGGTTTGCTTTGAACAAAACCAGCATCGTCTTTGCCTAAATTTTTACTCTTTTTTATCAATGCCGCTCCACTACGGCCGTTATCAGAATAAAAACTTAAATCTGCCCCAATCCAATTAGCACTTTCGCTCCCCAGATGGGCTCCCTTCCACCAAACATCAGCTCTGAATGTATTATTCCGGTCCGTTTTGAATTGGGCTGACTCATTGCAAAACGGATTGTTATACACATTATCTTTTAAAAATGGAGAATCATCTCCCCAACCGTTACAGACCACTTCGGTTAACCTTTCACCGGACACACTTATTAAATGAGCCGTGCAATGTGTGGGATAGTGCATCGGTGCCATTCCATATCGCCAAGTTCTTTTTCCGTTCTGAACAAATAAATTTTCGAGACCATCGTGATGATACACCGATTCACAATAATATAAATCCCCGAATTCGCCTTTCTCAAACATTTTACGTGCAGAAATTGTGGCCTGATTATAGTAACTTGTTTCGGCCATCATATAGGTGAGGCCGGATTTTTTGACAGCTGCCAAAAGTTTCTCAGCCTCCTCAATAGTGCCCCAGCAAGCCGGCACAGCGCTTATAACATGTTTCCCGTTTTCCATGCAAAGTATATCATGTTTTACATGATTTGGGCCTTCAGTAAAAACAGCAATGGCATCAATGTTCTTGTCCTTAACCATTTCCTCAAGCGAAGGGTAAGACTTATCACATTTATAGGTTTCCATCAGTGCTTTTCTTCTTTCCGGTATGAGGTCGCTGACAGCTTCTACGATACAATCAGGATGCTCGTGCCATTGAAAAGACCTGCCAAACCTCCCTCCAACGATACCCATCCGTATTTTCTTTGATGAGGGTTGCATTGCCATTAAAGTTGGTGCAACAAGTACACCTCCGGCCAACATAGCATTCTTTGCCATGAAATTTCGTCGGTTAATATTTTTCATTTTCTTTATTTTTAATTTTAATTATCACCACTTTCGCTTAGTTCGAAAGTGGTGATAATTAACTTCCAATTATATGAATCAAAAACTACCTGTGTATCACAATTAATTATAACCAGGATTCTGCACCAATACCGATTCTCCCTCTTCAGTGACACTCAAGTCAATTTGCCCCTGAGGAATAGGGAAATATTCATCTTTATTCCTTTCAAACGCTCCTACTAACCAATTGTTATTCGGGTTTGTGATTTTTTTTCCTTCACTCTCAAATAACTTCTCAAACGTAGCTTGTATATCGAAATCACGTCCATCGTAACGTACCATATCGAAAAAACGTTGATGCTCATGAGCTAATTCCAATCGTCTTTCAAAAAAAACCGCTTTGCGCGCATAAGATATGCCATTGGCTTTAAATTGTCCGTTGTAAAGACCTACTTTATAATTTGCAGCAGGTATATCTGTAAAACCTGCTTCAGGTATTGCTGCATCTATATAGGTATGAACAAACCCCTCAGGATTAGCTGCACGTTTTCTAACTAAATTCACATAATCCTCAGCCTTTTGTAAACTTCCAATCTCAACCTCGCATTCTGCGGCCCATAACAATACATCTGCAAAACGAATTAAATTATATGGGTTATTTGTAGTTCCACCTGTCCCTCGATCAATATTTACCCTTGTTTTTTCACAAATATTTTTTATACAGCTGTAAGGGCCTGAATTAATTTGATTTCTGACCCAAGCATTCCCAGGATGAACCCCCCAATCACGAAAAGGAATTCCTCTTCTGCCTACACACCAATCCAAGCGCGAATCAAGCGTACCAGTGTAAGGAGTGAAAGGGTCAGAAGAAGACAGACCATTGTCATTAGGAATAGGTAAATTCTGATAAGTATCCAGTAAAGGTAAACCAGTTTCGGGATCAGTCTGGTAGGCATCAACTAGGTCGAAGGTAGCCTGTAAAAAACCATAACAACAAGTCGCAGGACCACCATAGGTACCGTTATACTTATCCCTTGCGTTACCATTACCATTTGTAGTCCCATCATTAACCGACATTTGCACAGTAAAAACCGCCTCAGAGCCATTTTTTGTCCGTGTTATAAAGTTTTCGTTATAATGATCCAATAGAGCATATTTTAACCCATTGGATGTTTGTCCGTTAGCTATTATATCTTCCAATACTTCTTTTGCTGCGTCATATTTATACTGATACATATAAATCTTAGCCAGAAATGCCTTAGCGGCCCATTTATTAGCCCTTCCAACTTGACTCTGTATTTCCGGCAAATTTTCTGCAGCAAATATAAAGTCTAATTCAAGCTTAGGATAAACATCGATCACATTAGATACCAAGTAATTATCATCAGAATAGTTTATTGTTTCATCTATCCATGGCACGTTTCTATAAAATTTTACCAACTCTTCAAAATAAAAAACACCACGTAAAAACCTTGCTTCTGCTTCTATTTGTAATAATTTTTCTGGAGTTGAATCTTCAACTTTAGGAATAAGTTTTAAAACATCATTAGCCCGGCCAACAGCAGCATATCCAAATTTCCAATTCTCCTCAATATGACTGTCAAATTCAGTGTACAGAAAAGCATTATATTCAGAAGGACCAAATTCAGTACCTGCATTGACATCATCACCCCCTCGAAGAAATCCGTGCCCCACCCATATTCCTCCTCCTGTGGCACCTCCACCATCCAATAAAGAATATGCAGCTATTAATACTTTTTCAATCCCCGCTTCATTACCTAACGTAACCTCACTAACTGCTCCAAAAGGAGCAATTTCCAAAAAACTCTCTTGGCAAGAAAACATCATCAATAACATTAAAAAAATTGATGCTTTATTAAAATAAATTTTCATAATTTTATATTTTAAAATTAAATAACTATCAAAAAGTTACGGAAAGCCCAAAATTAATACTTGTTTCGTTCGGATAATTTTCACTGTCAATACCAAAGTTACTTGAAGAGCCTGCTAATTCGGGATCTAGTCCAGAGTATTTAGTCAAAGTAAAGAGATTAGCAACTTGTGCATATACCCTCACTTTTGACATATTAATTTTTTGTAAGAAAACGGGATTCATCGTGTACCCAAGCATTACGGATTTTAATTTTAGAAATGATCCATCCTCGATATAAAATGAATTAGAAGCCATGCTTGTACTAAAAGACGGAGTAGTCTCAATTTTTGGAATTGTTGTATTCGTATTTTCAGGAGTCCACGCATTCAATAAATCATTACTCTTATTGGTAGGAGGATACATTGCAAAAAAATGAGTATAAGCTTTCGTTGTGTTAAAGATTTCACCTCCTTGAGAACCATAAAAAAATGCAGAAAAATCGAAATTTTTATAATCCATATTAAAAGTTATCCCATAAGTAAAATCAGCGTTGGGAGACCCTAAAAAAGTTCGATCATCTCCTGTAATTTCACCATCCCCATCAATATCCATATACCTAAAACGACCTGGTGCTGCACCATCCTGAGACGCAGCAGATGCAACTTCTTCATCACTATTGAACAGACCAACTATTTTGTACCCATAAAATGAACTTACAGGATGCCCTACCTCGTTACGAACCACGCTGCCAACTTGTTGAGAAATTGTCCCCCTATATCCCGAATAAAAGTATCCAGGATCAGGAATATCCACTACCTTATTGTTGTAACTTGTTATATTAGCACCAATGGAATAATTAAAATCAGATTTGATTTTTCCATAGTATCTAAAAGTAACATCAACCCCAGTATTCTGGATGTCCCCAATATTTACCGAAGGAGAACTGGCACCTCCAATAACTGTTGCAGGTAATGGCTCAGTAAACAATAAACCATTGATTTTTTTCTTATAATATTCTATGGAAAAATTTATGGTATTATTTAATAAAGTCATATCAAGTCCAATATTTGTAATAACATTTTCCTCCCAACCTGTAGCACTATTTCCAATTCTGCTTGTAGCAAAACCTTGTTCGATTGAATTACTAGTTCCATTAATGTCATAATAAGTGGTGGTCATGCCACTACCGAATAAACTATAGGCATTTTGAGAACTAACATTACTTTGAGAACCTAAAACACCGTAACTTCCCCTGATTTTTAAATCATCAATCCAAGATAAACCTTCCATGAACTGTTCATCGCTCATTCTCCATGCCGTAGAAAAAGAAGGAAAAACTCCATATCTTTTGTCAGGTCCAAACACTGAAGAACCATCTCTACGAACAGTAGCAGATAATAAATACTTATCGTTATAACCATAATCCAACCTAGAAAAAAGAGAGAACAAACTGGTGTTAGCAACAGAACTGCTATTGGATATAGCATCAGTACCATTATCTAAAATCAAAGAATTATAATCATTCGAGAAAAACTTCTTTCTACTTCCATAAAGACTTCTCCCATTATATTCAATTGCTTCAGAACCAATGATTATTTCAACTTTATGCATATCTAATTTTTTCTTGAAGGTTAATGAGTTGGTAAACGTCATAGTACTTCCGTAGCCCGAACTTTCGTTCAGATAATTATCTTGAGTATGTGTTTGAAGACCTTCAGCTCTACTATAGCCAAAAATTTGATTATACGAATTATGAATATTATATCCCAAACTACTCCTCGCGGTAAAACTTTTCAAAAAATCAACTTCTGTATAAATATTGCCTAACGTATGCCATTCATAATATATATTTTTGTCTTTACGGTTCATCTCAGCAACTATATTATTAGCATCCCCTAACTCAGGACCTCCAAATCCACCTCCCCAATTTCCCATAATATCTTTTACTGGCACCATGTTATTCATTTTAACAACTCCATCAATAATGCTACTAGTAGGGGTATAATCCCGGTGCAGAATGTTTAGATTTTCACCAACCCGTATATTTTCACCTATGTTGAATTCGGTATTAACTCGGAGAGAATATCTTTTAATATAGCTTTTAACCATTGTTCCTTGGTTGTTAAGATATCCTAAACCAAAGAAATATTTAGCTTTATCAGTTCCTCCAGTTGCAGAAAGATTGTGTTCTGAAATTGGAGCACTGTTAAATAATTCATTGTACCAATCGGTTCCTTCTTTAGGAACCTTTTGTATAATATAATTGTCCCCAACATTGGGGGCTTCCCAATGATATAATGAGGGATCAACACTAGGATCCCCTTCCATTGCAGCACCGGCTCCTCCTGGCCCCCGGTACATATAATCGGGCATGCTTCCACCTGAAAATTTCGCATTAATTGGACATGCTATGTTATAAACATTCATATAATCCTCACCCATCAATAAATTAAATGGGTTCTTACCTTTAGGAAATTGAATGCCATAGGTAGCTTCATAATTAATTATCGGGGCTCCTGCACCTCCTTTTTTTGTAGTAACTAGTATTACACCATTACCCCCCCTTACACCATAAATAGCAGCAGATCCAGCATCTTTCAGTACTTTTATGGATTCAATGTCTTTAGGACTTATATTATCTAAACTTTGTTCTATTCCGTCAACAATGATCAGTGGCTTCGTATTTCCGAAATTTGTCACCCCCCTTACAAGAATTTGACTTGAGGCACCTGGTGCACCCGAAGTAATAACAGTAACACCTGAGGCTATTCCCTGAAGTGCCTGTTCTGCAGAACGAGAAGAAGGTGCTTTGGATAGTTCTTCGGGATCCACTATAGAAATGGAACCACTTATATCCTTTCGTTTCTTTGTTCCATAACCAATTGCGACAACTTCATCCAATCCAATTGCATTCAACTCCATCCTTACATTTATATTCCTCTGCTTTCCAACCAATATCTCTTGCATCCGCATCCCCACAAACGAAAAATTTAAAGTAGTATTTTCAGAGACATTGGAAATTGAGTATTTTCCATCAACATCAGTAACCGTTCCTTGCATTGTACCTTTAACTACAACTGTTACACCGGGAAGAGATTGACCGCTATCATCCGTTATCGTACCAGAAACCGTACGCTGTTGCTGTTGTTGCATCGCAGCAATAATATTGTTACCAAAGGTATCCCTTGATTTTCTTACTACAATGTACCGATCAATTACCTTGTAGATTAGGCTGGTGCAGGCAAATGCCTTGTCCAGAACTTCCATCACGGTGGCATTATTTAAGTCCATCGTGACATAGTTTAGACCCTTTAAGTCTTCATTCTGATAAAAGAAACAGAATTCGCTTTGCTCTTCTATATTCTGAAATAACTCCAAGATGCTTTTGTCTTCGGTTTTAATGTGAAGCTTGGTATTCTGTGCATACGTGGAAGCGCCAGCACTAACCAGACAAAACAGTATAATTACAGCCGTTAATTTAATTTTTAGTAAAAGTTTTACCCAATACCGCTTATAACCGGTCTTTTTGATTGTTTTTTTCATAAATTTGAACGTTTTTAAAATGGTTATTACATTGATTTTAATCGTTAAAAGGTAGGTATGTGGTATATACCTACCTCTTTTTTTAATTCATAATCTTTAGTTTTCCATAGGCATCTACTTTTTCGATATTATTACAATATCTTTTTCTCCCATATTATTTTGGTAGTCGATTTTAACGGGCAACAACAATTCAAACGCTTTAACAATTTGATTAAAAGGCTTATTTCTCAATATAGTACCTGAAAAACATAATTCGCCGATTTTAGGTGTTGCAAACTCTATTTCAACATTGTACCAACGCTCTAATCGGGCTGCAATATCCGCCAAACGTTCTTCGCGAAAAACAATCTTTCCTTCGATCCAGCTTTGGTAAAAACTGGTATCCACCGTTTTCCGCCTGATGATTTGCAAATCGTCCGAAAGTGTTATTTGTTGCGAAGGTTCCATTTTGACAATTTCTTTCCCTGTTAGTGTATTCATTTTAACCGACCCCTTTACAAGGGTAACCTGACTGTTCTCTTCATTGGAGAATGAAATGGCGCTGAAAGAAGTTCCCAGTACTTCTATTTCACTGTTTTTTAACTGGACTTTAAACGGGACTTCACTTTTAGTTACTTTAAAAAAGGCCTCGCCATCTAGCAAAACCTTGCGGCTGTTTTTACCAAAATCGCTTGCATATTTCAGAGTGGTGCCTGAATTAAGCCAAACTTGCGTTCCGTCATACAAAGTGATATTCGACATTTGTCCCAGAGGAACGGTAATTTCGACGAACAGCGGCGATTCTTTTTGTGGCATAATATCCCAGTCAACTAGCGAACCGATAACAAATGTCATCATAATAAGCGCCGCATATTTTGACAACTCAACAAATAGGCTGATTTTTTTTCGGTACAGATATTGATTAACTCTGCTCCAGGAAGCTTCGTGGGAAATATTTTGCAAGGGTTTCGTTTTTTGCAGTTTTTCGTGAAGATTGTTTATCTGCTTGAAAATATGTTGATTTTCATCATCAAGAAGAAGCTGTTGGAGTTTCTGTTCCTCCTTTTTATTGCTTTCGTCGAAAAGATTTCCTATAATCAGTTCCCAGAAATTATAATGTTCTTGTTCGTTCATTCTTGATTTACTATTTCTTGTCGGTTAAAAAACGACTGTTTCTAGCCGTTATTTAACTAAACTAATCTATACCTATGTGCAACCGGATTTCTATGGATTCACCAATCGCTTTTATTATAAGGACGGATTTTTGATTTTTCAGGGTGACAGAAAAAGAAATATTTTTTGATTTTTTTCTTGAGAGTAATATAGAATAAAAAAATCTAATTAGTTTTTCAGCGGTTCAGCCTTATCTTAAGTTGACTTTTCACATGACTTTTAAACTGTGATTCCACGAGCTACAAATGGAGGTTATTCAAAATAACAACAGCAAAGAAGATTTAATGCGAATTCTATTCCCTCTCTGTTTCCCGGATTTGTGTGAAATAAAAAAATAAAAAATATTTTGGATTGAGATTTTCCCTTAGAAAACGATAAGCACGTGCCATTTGCGTTTTTACAGTATTTCGCGATATCTTAAGCTTCTCAGCAATTTGGTCATAGCTAAATAAATCAAAAACAGCAAGTTTCAGTATTCGACGACAATGTTGTGGCAATTTTTCTATCGCGGCGTACAAAGCGGCGTACTGTTCTTGTTCATCGAAAACATCTTGGGTACCAAGATCGGGTATTTCAGTTAGAGGCTCAGTACGAAAGCTCTTTTTACGGTAATTATCTATAATCCCATTCCGTAACATTAAAAATATATAATGCTTTACAGAGGTTTTTATTTCAATTGTCTTACGGTTTTCCCAGAGTTTTATAAAACAATCTGAAACCAATTCCTCAACCATTCGGCTATCTTCTGTTGATTTAAAGGCAAAAAGGCACATCTGATTAAAGTACTTATCATGGAGATGCTTTAACGCAGTTTTACTGCCTTGTTTGATATTTTTCCAAATTACAATGTCTTCCACAATAGTTTAGTTAGCCGTAATTGTAAATTTATATAAAATTATAATATAAACAAACAAAAATCTCAGAATTAAGCATTCAAGTTACCTAGTTGTCAACTTTCTGTTATTCAAGTTGTTGAACCAAACCTCCCTTTCGGGAGGTAGCCCAACCAACTCCGCCTATTTTCGTATAAGTTTATTTAACCCTTTAAATTTATACGACATGAATCAAGTTACGTATTATTCCCGAGCATGTTACAAAGTTTTGGGATTTCAGCAGATGAGCGAAGAATTTATTCGCAAAATGGTAATCAATGGTAAATCAAGATCCACACACCAGACCTACATTCGTCAGATGGCAAAGCTAGCATTGTACTATGAACGTTTACCTCTGGATTTAGAAGTAGATGAAGTAGAGGAATATTTGTATTACCTCATTGAGCGCGACACAGATGCCCTGAGTTCTTATAAACATCTGGTTTATGGACTACGCAAGTTGTACCAGTTATTTGGCAAGGAAGAACTCGAGCTTTCGTTGCCCAAGATTAACCGTCCCAGCAAACTTCCGGTAGTGCTATCGGTACAAGAAGTAAAAATATTGCTAAAAGCTCCGGTACATATCCGCGAGAAAGTGATGTTTGCCCTGACTTACGATACTGGTATGCGCATTGGTGAACTCACTAATCTTTTGATACAATCTGTTGATTTGGACAGGGCGGTGATACATATTCGTCAGTCTAAAAATAAAAAGGATCGTTATTTACCTATTTCCTCTCATTCGATACGAGGAATAAAAAAGCATATAACAATTAATAGCCCGAAAGTATATTTGTTTGAGAACCAAAACCGGAAAGGAATGCCCATAAGCAAAACAAGAGTCCGCATTTTGTTAAAAGAGGCTCTTTCCATG
>Ga0172378_10001314_pt1 | contig 22839 bp, 14 predicted proteins | sample GrowelOW332metaG_FD_119755 | JGI IMG/M metagenome (GOLD analysis project Ga0172378, IMG submission 119755) | Groundwater microbial communities from an aquifer near a municipal landfill in Southern Ontario, Canada - Pumphouse #3_1 metaG | ecosystem: Environmental > Aquatic > Deep subsurface >... | reverse complement strand
TGGAGAACCCGTTTGACTGGGCCATAAAGAAGTGCATAGAAAGAGGCATACTTTCTGACTACCTGTCACGGAAATCAACGGAGGTAATAAACATGCTTTTCACAGAATATGACTACGCCACTGACATTGCGGTGCAGAGGGAAGAGGAACACAAGATTGCCTACGAAGACGGCAAACAGGAAGGCAAATTAGAAGGCAAGTTAGAAGGCAGACTGGATGCTGCACGGAATTTGCTTAAGCTGAATATTCTAACAAATGAACAGATCGCGCAGACAGAAGAACTTCCAATTGAGCAGGTGGGAAAACTTGCGGAAGAAATGAAAAGTCAATCAAGTTGTAAAAGTAGGGGTGGGCTTTTCTAGCGAGATGCGCAACATTGTTGACTGGAAGGCAGAGGAGTAAATTGTAATTAACATTCCTCGGTGCAAGCGTTAGGAAAAGTGAATAAAATACTAAACGAATAAATGGAGACAATACTGTGTTCAAGCTGCGGCATGTAGTGGTGCGCAGCAGTGCATAACGCAGAGCGTTTTGCACCGAGCGGCAAGCGAGCCACGGAACTCCGGCTGGAAAAACAAGGCTTGTCCAAAATCGCTTTCGAACAAGTTATGACCTTACAAGCATGAGTAAACTCTTGAAAGTTTTCTGGATGTGAGACATAATATGCATAGAAAGTTTTCGGAGAAAAGAATGAGTAACACAAGCGCCTATCTATCTATCTATCTATCTATCTAATTGGCTTTACAAATTTTATCCTGATATACACGGGAAGAATATTCCACTTTGCACATCTTTCAATAGAAAATATTAGCCGCATGATTTTGGAGCGCGGCAGCTCTAAAGCAATGCGGCTTTTTTATTTTAAATATAATTTTATTTTTTGGAGGATTTATGAAAAAGAATTGGAAAGCCGCTTTTGCTCTAATAACAATGGCGTGCATTTTATCAGCGGGCATTTTGTCATGCAAGACAGAAGTTGACAGTGACACAACAGCGCCAGCAGAAGCAACATCATTCACTGCACAAGCCGGTGACAGCCAAGCAATTCTAAGCTGGACAAACCCAACAGACGCAGACTTCTACGGAGTTGAAGTGAGCGCAACACCAGCCACGGGAACACTTGCAAACCCAGTAGTCCTGACTGGCACAACATCAAGCCTAACTGTAACAGGACTTGCAAACGCAACAAAGTACACATTCACAGTAAAGACAATGGACAAAAGCCTTAACACAAGCACAGGCACAACCGCAACCGCGACCCCTGCGGACTCAAGCGACAAGACAGCGCCTGCCGAAGTAACAGGCATAGCCGCAACAGCCGGTGACAGTCAAGCGCTTCTTTCTTGGACAAACCCAACAGACGCAGACTTCTACGGCGTTGAAGTAAGCGCGACACCAGCATACGGCTCTTTGGCAACTCCAGTTGTCCTTATAGGAAAAATAACAACAGTAAGCGTAAGCGGCCTTGCTAACGGCACTGAATATACGTTCATAGTAAGGACAATAGATAAGAGCCTTAACAAAAGCACAGGCACAACCGCAAAGGCAACACCTGTAAATTCAACAGACTCAACAGCACCAGCTGAAGTAACTAAACTTGCAAAGACAGAGTTCGACAGTTCAATTTTATTAAGCTGGACAAACCCAACAGACTCTGATTTCTACGGAGTAACAATAACACAGTCGCCAGCAACTGTAACACTTGCAAACTCAGTCACTCTTCTTAACGGAACTTCAACATTTACAGCAAGCGGATTAACAAACGGTACAACGTATACATTCACATTAAAAACGTTTGACCTTAACAATAATAAGAGCGCTGGCACAAAAATTAGTGCAACCCCTGTAGACTCTAGCGACAAGACTGCGCCTTTGGACGTAACAGACCTTGCGGCTGTAAACAAGGACGCTTCTGTTCTTCTTACATGGACAGACAACAGCACAGACAGCGACATCTACGGCTACCAAGTAAGCTGGGACAAGAGCGGCTCTATAAACAGAAGCGCAACTAGCACAGCCGTAGCTTCTGGCACAATGATTGTGGCTCCTGGCAACGGAGGCTGCTATGTAAGCAACCTTACAAACGGCACAGAGTACACATTCACCGTAAAGTCTGTTGACACAAGCGGAAACAAAAGCACAGGTACTTCAAAGACAATAACACCTTGTGAAATAGACAAGACAGCTCCTGACGCGGTAACAAATTTAACTGCGTCATACGACTATAATAGTAAGCAGATAAAGGTAACCTGGACAGATCCAGGCGACAGCGATTTGGTAAACATTGTGTTTTCGTATGAAATAGGCAGCGCTGATGCAATAACACAAAATGTAGTCGCCGGAACGCAAAGCTACACAATTGCAGTTGATGACAGCTATTTGACAAATACAACTTACACTATAAAAGCAAAAGCTGCAGACGCAACTGGAAACAAGTCTGTAGAAGCTACAACTTCTGTAACAACCTCAAGCGTTCCTTCTATTTCATCAATCACGCTAGATCGCAACCATATTTCTTCCAGTGACAGCAACCGCAATATTACTGTAACTGTGACAGGCAGTAACTTTAGTACAATTGCATACCAACCCGACGCAACATTGCTGATTCAATAACTTGTGGCAGGAAAAACTTCTGTTAGTGGTACATTGAGCAGTGTGTCTGGCGCAGTGTCTGTTAATACGATAGCCAATACTGCCACAGCCATAATAAGTGCACCTTTCGAATATTCAACAGCGGGAACAGACTATACAGTCCGCGTAAAACTATGTGGAACAGTTGTTACAACACCAACAACGTCGTTCAATGTTTCTGCGGCTCCTAAGGTAACAGACATTGCTCTTTCAATAGCGAAGATTGCAAAAGCAGAAGTTGACTCAAGCACAACAACAACTGTAACTGTTACAGGAACAAACCTTGATATAGACGGACCTCTTACATTGCAACTCTACGACAGCACAGACAAAGCTTATTATGGAAGCGCAGTGACTGTAGACCAGAGCGGATTTGCAGTGCATCAGACAACATTTACAACAGTTCTTTCTGTTCCTACAACAAGCGACATGTACACATTGAAAGTTTTGTTCAACGGAACACCGCAGACAACGACAACAACTTTGCAGGTGTACGGCGCACTGGAATTTACTTCATTCACAATTCCAAATGCAGGAACTTCCAAGACAGGTAGCACAGTGACGGCAAGAATAACAGGCAAGAACTTTACAGCTAATGATATTACAGCATCAGACTTTACATTCAGCTGTGACACAAGCTCTATTACAAGCGGGGCGTCTGCAACAATAGTAAGCGACAGTGTTATTACAGTGCCACTTACAATATGCGGAACTGCGGGCACTTACACTGTAACTGTAGCAAGCGGCTCAAACAGCAAAACAGGCAGTTTTGTTATAAAAGATTATGGCACTCTCGCATTGGGCGACATACTCTGTTCAGATGGCACAACTGTAACTTCTACAAATTATGCAACAAGCGGTAAGACGGCGGTTGCAGTAGTTGCGGGCTTTAACGACTACGGAGCTGCTGTATGTGTAGGCTTAAAGCAATCGTCATATTTGGAATGGGCAGCAGAAAACACAACAGGCTACAACACAACATTCACAAACATAGTGTGCACACCTAGCGCAACAGGAAGCGGAGCCGCAGGCACAGCCACGTTCACTGGCGACACAGACGGCAGCGACAACTGGGACGTTGTTTGCTCCGTTGACCCAGAAGGAACTGCAAGCGATGCTATGGCTGCAAACTACCCTGCGTTCAACTACGCAGTGAACTATGGCACAACAAACAGCCTGCCAACAGACTACACAGACGGCTGGTACATGCCGAGCATTGCGGAGCTTTGCGCAGTGTACAAGAACATGGCTGCAATAAACACCTCAATAGCCGCAATCAATGCTGTTGCATCAGGAAGCGCAACTGCAATTGAAAGGTATTATTGGTCGTCGTCGCAGTCCGGTTCCCCCTATGTTGGCGCTTGGCACGTGGATTTCAGTAGTGGCTTCGTGTACCTCATTAGCAAGGATAATAATAGTTATGTGTTAGACGTTCGGGCTTTTTAACTATTTAACAATTTAACTATTTATTTCCACCACTTCCTCCTTAAGGAGGAAGTGGTGGAAAAGTTTTGGAAGAAAAATGGCATTATATTATGACCTTCCGGTATTTAAAGATGTGTACCACATGACACTTAGGCTTTTTGAGCTTACGTCAAATTTTAGCCGTGAGTATAAGTTCACTCTAGGACAAGATATGAAAAGGGACAGCATACTTTTAGTGCGGTGCATATATAGAGCAAATAAAGTTAAAGAAAAGACTGTTTACTTAGAGCAGTTTTTGGACAGCTTTGAAGTAATAAAGCTTGAGCTGCGTCTTTGCACAGATTTAAAACTTATTACAATAAAACAACAGGCAGAACTTTCGGAGCTAATGGAAGGTATTGGTAAACAAATAACGGGGTGGCGAAACGCACAACGTTAAAATAAGGAAGCATTCCTTTATGCCGGAATTTGCAGTGCCATGGTGCTGCAAAGCGAGCAAGGCTTATGTATAAAAGCGCAGAATCACAGAAATCAAAAAGTGTAGAAGTCAATATAAAAAAAGATGTTCTTGAAATAATTGCCTACTGCGGCATGTAGTGGTGCGAAGCAGTGCATAACGCAGAGCGTTTTGCACCGAGCGGCAAGCGAGCCACGGAACGCCGGCTGGAAAAACAAGGCTTGTCCAAAATAAAAAAAATAAAATATTTTTCTTGACAGATTTGAATTTATGAACGTATAATATAGTTATAAATCATCACGTGTTGATAGCACGAGTTGACAAAGTGATGATAACTATAGCTACAAGGGGGCTGGAATGTTAAAAAATGTTTTTGGCAGGGCAATTCGTAGGGCGGCGGCAATTTGTGTTGCGGCGTCTTTGTGCGTTTGTGCTTTTGCTAAACCTAATTCTGCGGAAGATGCAATTAAGCAGAGCATTGTTGTGGAGCCGGTGAAGGGTCTTTCTGAAGATTTTATGCGCGGCGCTGATGTTAGTATGCTTGCTGAAATTGAGAAGAACGGCGGTAAATTTTATAACGCTGCTGGTAAAGAAGATGATTTGTTTAATATTTTAAAGGAGAATGGCGTTAACTGGATTCGCCTTCGCTTGTGGAATGATCCTGTTAATGAGCGCGATGTTTATAAGAACGGCGAAGTTATTAGCAAGAAGGGTTCTCCTGTTGGCGGCGGTAATAACAGTGTTGACGTTGACTTGAAGCTTGCACAAAGGGCTAAGAAGGCTGGCATGAAGGTTCTTCTTGATTTTCATTACAGCGACTTTTGGGCTGACCCTGGCAAACAGAAGACTCCTGCCGCATGGAAGGACTTGGACGCTAAGCAGTTGAACAAGGCTGTTCAGGACTTTACTGAAGAGACTGTTGAAAAATTTGTTAAAGCGGGCGTTTGTCCAGAAATGGTTCAGATTGGCAATGAGCTTAACGGTGGCTTTATGTGGCCTTTGGGAAAAACTTGGAAGAGCAAGACTGATATTGAAGTTGGCGGTATGGACGGTTTTATTGCTTTGCTTAAGAGCGCTTCTAAAGGTGTTAGAAAGGCTCAGGGCAAGAATGATGTTAAGATTATGATTCATCTTGCTGACGGCGGGGACAACACTCTTTATAGAAATATGTTCGACCCAATTACTAAGGCTAAAGTTGATTTTGATGTGATTGGCCTTTCTTTTTACACTTATTGGCATGGTTCAGCTAGCGACTTGAAGGCCAACCTTGCGGATTTGAGCAAGCGTTATAAGAAGGAGCTTGTTGTTGCAGAGACTGCTTATGCTTTTACAGAAGATGACGGAGACGGCATGGGCAATGCGTTTGTGGTTTATAGCGATGATAATTATGGCTACATTCCTTCTGTTCAAGGCCAGGCTACTGCTGTCCGCGATATTATTGCGGCTGTGAGTTCTGTTCAGAACGGTGTTGGCGTTTTTTACTGGGAGCCAGATTGGATTCCTGTTAAGGGCGCTGGTTGGAATAGCTACGAAGGGAACAACTGGGAAAATCAGGCTATGTTTGACTACAAGGGTTACGCGCTTCCTTCTTTAGCTGTGTTCAATCTTGTTTACGGTAGGGGCGGTGTTAAAAACTGGGCGGGCGGTTCTGCGTCTGTTGGCTCTAGCTTTAAGCCTTACGCTTTTGAAAAAATTGATGTTAAGACTATGCCTGGTGTTGCGCCAAAACTTCCTGCAAAAATAAAAGTGACTTATGCGAACGACTATGAAATGACTTCTGATATTGTTTGGGACAAGCATGACTGGGCTTCTGAAACAAAGGAGGGCGTTGTAAAAGTTGGCGGAACTGTTAAGGGCTCTGACTTTAGAGTTGGCGCTAATGTCACAATTAGCAATCAGGTTAACTTGATTACTGACTCTTCTTGGGAAAGCGGCAAGCTTGGCGACTGGGTTTTGAACGGGCCTGCTGACGCTTGCTTTGTGGAGAACAACAAGTCTAACGCGTACACTGGAAAATGGACATACAAGTATTGGCTGGACAGCGGATTCAAGTCTGTTCTTACAAGAAAGTTTTCTGATATTCCAAACGGTAAATACACATTCTCTCTTTGGGCAATGGGCGGCGGTGGAGAAAATTCTATTAAGATTTTTGCTACTGGCTTTGACGGCACAAAGAAGCAGCTTGCTGCGGAAGTTGTGAACACAGGCTGGAAGTTGTGGAAGCAGTATTCTGTAAAAGATATTCCTGTTTCTTCTAAGGAAATTACAGTTGGAATTTATCTTGATACAAAGTCTGGCAACTGGGGCAACTTTGACGATTTGGAACTTTACTTACAGAAATAATTAAATAAGAGGAGCGTAAAATGGTAAAAAGAATTACTACAATTCTTGCGGCAACTGCACTGGCGTTAACACCAATGTTTGCTCAAGATGCTGGGGCAGTTGATAATGCTGCTTCTGAAGCAACGGGCGCTGTAGAGGCAACTTCTACAGACGAAATTCCGTTGGACTTGGATCTTTCAAATAGTGTAACAACTTCTTCAGAGGGAGGCTCTAAGTCAAACATTGCACAGGGTTTGTGGATTGAAGTAACTAGCGACAATACTTCTTTAGTCCGCGATATTGCTACTGGAAAAAAGAGCGGCTATGAATTTGACAGTTCAAGCCTTTCTTCTTTTGCTAACTGGTGGTTCTGGGGCAACATTACTCCATCGTTCCTGCTTGATGCAGAAATTGGAGTTTGGAATTTTAACAAGACTTTGTACCAGGCAAATAGCTATGGCGCAAATGTTCCAGATACAACTTGGGGCGACGGCTTGCAGTCTCTTGCTCAAATGTTCTTTAGCCCTCTTTACTATGGAAATGACAGCGGCGTTGGCGTATTTAATAAATTTGGTTTTAACATTACAACTCCTGTTGTAAAAGCTAGAATTGGCTACGGCAAGCTGAAGGCAAACGGCATGAGCCACTTTACTGGAATCTACAATGTTCTTGACCAGTGGGAAGATGTTGGCAACGGCTATTTGGAAATTACAAACGGTGAAAAAATTCAGAAGTTTGGCAACGTAACAGTTAACGCCCTTGCGGCTCTTAGCTTGATGAGGGCTTCTTACGGCACTTACGATATGCTTGGCGTAAACGTGGGCGAGAAATTTAACAGCACATTTACATTTGGAAGCACATCTACAGAGTCTCAGCTTTTCTTCTATAATAAACAGAATGACAATGCTGCTTCTGCTTACCTTTCACTTGCTCCAATTGACATGCTTAAGTTTGAGGCTCATGGCTTAACATATTTTGGAACTTCTCAGGAAATTGGGCTTGATTCTTCTGCAGCGGCTGGTCGTGTTACATTTACACATGGTCCTGTTTCTGCTGATGTTATGCAGAGCTTTGCTGGTGCAAAAGTTGCAACAGTTTGGGGCGACAACACAACAGTTAACGCTGACACTGCAACAACTCAGGCTGACTTTAAGTGGGATGTTAACAACATTGTGAGCTTTGGCTTTGACGAAGGCTTTATAATGAACGGCATGGACGCTTTGGCAGACGGGCTTTGGACAATCCGCAATCAGCCAATGGTTGACGTTAACCTTGCTGACTTGACTGGAAAAGATATTACAACTTCTTTGTACGGCGTTTATAACGTAGACAGAATTGCACTTGCAACAAGCGCAGACAGACCGTTTGTCCCTTACTTTGAAGAGGCTGGCGTTGAAGTTACAGTTTCTGGAATTGCTAAGTATCTTAAAAAACTTACTGCTGACTACGCGGCTTATGTTTCTTACAACGACTGGACTGCTGCTGATGGAAAAGCCTACAACATGCTATACAACTCAATTATGCTCAACGCAGATATTACAGACGCTTTGAATGTTCATGCAGGCTCTTTGATTAGAGTGCCAAATGCAGAGGACGCAACAGTTGTTCCATTTGCAGTGGCAGTGGGCGCTTCTGTTAAAACATCACTTCCTGGTTCTCCAAAATTCTGGACACATTTAACTTACGGCATGAACCCTTATGAATACTACAACTACAGCATGTACCGAAAGGACGACCCTTCAGTTGGCTATGCACATAGAACTTATCTTCTTAACTGCACAGAAAAAACTACAGACAACACAACAAGCCATATTAGCTTTGGTTTGATTTGGGATATTAAATAAGGGAGGACTGGAGTAATGAAAAAAACTTTTATGAAAAAACTTTTGACAATTTCAGCCGCATTGCTTTGCAGCCTGGCTTTGACTTTAACAGCAACAAGCTGCGCTGACGCAAACGGATTGCATAATCAGGAATCTTCTGAAGTGACATTTGTGTTTACAAATTTCAAAACTGCGGAAGACGGGGACTATTCACTTCCTGGAGATTATTCTTCAACTACTTGGGACAACACAGTGACTCAAGTTGCAATAAAAGACGGTGAGGGAACTTCAACTTCTGTAACAATGTGCTCTTCTTCTACAACTTTCACTCTTGTAAAACCAAACAGCTGGTCACGCGCATGGTGCACAGGAACTTGCTATGCGAACGCTTGGGACAATGACAGCGCTTCTTACTGCAACTTTTATGTAGACGGAATTCCAATGGGAACAACAGCAACAGTAACAATTGACGGCAGCACAACGCCTGTAACAATTACTGTACAGTGATGGAGGTATATGATGAAAATAAATAAATTCTTACGAACATCAGCGGCAATTCTTGCGGCGGCAGCTCTTGGCTTTACAGCAATGTCTTGCGAACAGTTGCAGGGGCTTCTTAGCTCCGAACAGCAAGAGGCTATGACAGAGGCAACAGGCACTGCGTCTTTAGCCGGCAGCTCTTGGTACTACAACGGCGCGTCTACTACTGACATGAGCGCTGTAACAAATGAAACACTATGTATTAATTTTAGTCAGCCAGCGGCATTAAGTGATGACGGATTAAGTGGAAAATTCACAGTGTCCTATAAAGATGAAAACAATGTAACTTCATCAAAAGAGTTTAATCTTAATGGTGGCTCTTTTAACAGCGAAGGGACAGCTTACTATTTGTCAATGACACCTATCATGTCTTTGCTAGACGGAGCTTCAACTTATGACGGAACTCTTGCTGTTCAAATAAAAGCCGGCGGATTCATTTGCAATGAAGGTGATCAGAAGGGGCGCAGCATTGACACATTAAAAATCAATATCAGCGTTGCACCATTGTATTCTGCTACAACACTAAAGGGTGTTACATTCTCTACAGTTTATAATACACTTGGGAACAATGCTTCTGTTCTACTTTCTGGCAAGGCTTCTCTTTCTAGCGATGCTTCTTTTGCTGTTGAATTTACAAATGCACCTGCTGGATTTACAAAAGACAATCTTTCATTAAGCATGAATGATGATGGAACAGCAATTTTGATTACACCAAATGTAGATTTGTATGGGCAAGATTTTAGTGCTAAAGTAACTGTCGCAGGAATTATTCCTTCACTTACAGAAACTTCTGTTTCTCAATCATTCAACATTGATTTTGCTCCTGACTTGATTACAGTTGATGGCACAAAAGATGACAACTGGTCATCTGGCTCAAAAGCGGAAGATGCTGCAGCTGATGGTTCTGCTGGCGGTTGGGCGCAGAGTGGTATTGACGCAACAAACCTTTATGTAACAAGCGATGCTAACAATTTGTATGTTGCTGTAGAAGGCACTCTTGGAATTAACTGGAACGATGGTTTAATTTTGATGATGGATAAAGTTGCATCTGATGATTCAAACATTGAAGACGTTGTTGCCGCAACTTTACTTACAACTCTTTCTACAAATTATGTGCCATATCCTGCTGCAACAACTGCATTTACAAATGGCGAGCCTGATATTTATTTCTGGCATAAACCTGGCTATAATGATAATGCTGGAGACGGTGCTGGAGTACTTTATGCAAAAAGCACAGGCGCAACTGACTGGGCACAAGTAACAAGCTTCTGGGGTGCAACACCAGATTCTTCTGTAATGAGTGCTTCTCCAAAAGGCTGGACAAAAGAAGCTCCTGCAACATTTGTAGAGTACAGCTTTGACTTGGCTTCATTAGGCCTTGCTTCTGGTGAAAAAGTTCGTGTCTATGCAGTGCTTAGCTCAAACTGGACTACAATCTATTCTACAGATTCTGTTCCAGACGCAACTGTGACTACAGATCATTCTAACGCAACATTTGATTTTGCAAATGCTCTTTCATACACTGTTGGCTCTTCTAGCGGCGAAATAAAAGCTTATGCTCCTTCTGCCCCAACTTCTGTAACAGCTTCTGCAGCTACATATTATACGATCACACTTTCATGGCCTGCTGTTTACAACACAGACACTTATACAGTTTCAAGAGCACCAACACAAGATGGTACGTATGAAGATATTGCAACTGGATTAACAGACTTAACCTATGAAGACACAGGACTTACTGTTGGAACAACATACTATTATAAAGTGAGCGCAGTTAACACAACAGGCTCTTCTGCTTCAAGTGCTTATGCTTTATCTACAAAGCCTGCGCCAACATCTTTGGAAGCAGCAACTGTTGCTGCCACTCATGCAAGTGCAACTTCTGTTAATGTTTCATGGACTTCTGTAACAGATGCTGAAAGTTATTCTGTAAGCTATTCAACAACGAGCGATGGAACTTACACCGACGCTTCTACAACAGAAACTGGAACTTCTTACACAGTAACAGGACTTACTGCTGCTACTACATACTACTTTAAAGTTACTGCTGCTAATGCGACATTCTCAATTACAGGAACTTCTTCTGAAGCAGTTAGTGCAATTACATATCCAGCAATTACACTAGACGGAACATTGGAAGATGCTTGGAAAAATACAGATTTAGCAACCACAAGCGACAGCTCTTATTCAGAAAGCAACACTTACCAGAACATGACAAACCTTTACATTACAAATGATGAAACTAACGTTTATGTTGCAATTGTTTACGGAACAGCGGCTGCAAATCAAGGAAATGATGTACACGCTAATTTGCTTTTTGATACAGCTGCAACAAGTGAAAAAACTTCAGAGACAAATGTATGGGGCTCTCCAGCTACAACTTCAACTTATTCAAATGATGGATTGAATTATGAAGCTTATGAATTTATTACATACAATCATGATGTTTCTAACTGCACATGTTCTGAAGTTCCATCATGGGTAAGCAGTGAGCTTGGTTATCAATATGCTTCAACTGTAGTTGAGTACAGCATTCCAATTGCAAGCTTAGGCGCTGTTGGTGACACTTTAAAGCTGTTTGCTTCAATTTCACAGTACGCGTGGACTACTGAAAACACAGAAACTTTGCTTGACTGTATTCCAAATGTCGCAGCAACTATTGCAGACAGCGGCGCAACTCTTACAGTAGACTTTAGCAATGCTCTTTCTTACACAATAAAATAGAGGTAAATCATGCAGATGCGTATTCTTTCAAAATCAATTTTACTTGCTGCATCTGCAGCATTTCTTCTAGAAACAACTGCCTGTTCCATTCCTTCTTATCCAGAAACTGGAACAGACAGCTCTTCTGGAGCTTCATCTGAAGAAATTAAAATAAATCCTATAGATGCAACTTTATCAGATGACTTTATAATGGGCTTTGACGCTTCAATGGTTTCTGCCATAGAAAGCGCTGGATCTAAATTTTACAATAATGACGGAACAACAGCAGACGTACTTCAAATTTTAAAAGACCACGGGGTGAATTGCATAAGGCTCCGTATTTGGAACAATCCAGACAATGCAAACGCAGGCTCTCCTCCTGGCAACAACACTTATGAAAGAACAAAGGCAATTGCAGCAAGGGCAAAAAATCTAGGCTTAAAAGTTTTGCTGGACTTTCATTACAGCGACACTTGGGCCGATCCTGCAAAACAAAAATGCCCTTCTGACTGGGACAGCGACACAACAATCGCGGCATTAAGTCAGCATGTTTACGACTACACAAAAGAAACTTTGGACAATTTAAATTCAGCAGGCGCTCTTCCAGACATGGTTCAAATAGGAAATGAAATAGACGCGGGAATGTTCCTTACAAAAAGCGACGGCACTGCTGCAAATATAACAGCCGCAAGAGGAACATCAAACCTTGCGACAATATTGAACAAGGCTTCTTCTGCGGTAAGAGCAATTTCTTCTGATATAGAAATAATTGTGCACTTAAGCCGTGGCGGTTATTCTGCACTGTACACATCTTTCTTTGACTGTTACACAACTCATAACGGAGCAAACGCAACAGTTCAAAAAGTTGACTTTGACACAATCGGCTTAAGCTACTATCCATATTACTCAAGCCATAAAACTCTTGCAGATTTAAAGAGCAATCTTTCTAATTTGCAAACAAGATACAATAAAAAAGTAATCATTGCGGAAATCTCCTACGGATTTACAAAAGATTACGGTGACAACACAGATAATGAATTTTGGACTGACGATGAAGAGCAGGCTTATACAAATTTAGTAACCGCTTCAAACGAATCAGACTTTGACATTACAACAGATGGCGATGGAAATAAATGCATTGCTGGTACAGTTCAGAACCAGGCGAACGTTATTAGATCTGTTATAGAAGTTGCGGCTCTTGCAGGCGCAGAAGGTGTTTGCTACTGGGGCGGCGACTGGATTCCGGCAACAGGAATTGCGGACAACTGGGAAAATCAGGCGTTGTTCGACTTTGACGGAAGGTGTTTAAAAAGTATGAATGTATTCAGTGTGGAAGGAGCGTCTGAATAATTTATATTGGATATGGTGCTTGTGCTTTTTAAGTGTGAACATCATTTTTTTACGCTACTAAATTTACGCTACTAAATTTACGCTACTAAAAAGAGGAAAACAATGAAGAAAGTAACGCGCGCTGCAATTGCTTTAGCTTTGGCTTCTGCAATGTTATTAACTGGTTGTTCAAACGTTTTGGACAATTCATCATCATCAGAGACAACTGGTGTTACAGAATCTCGTTCTGTAGCAGCTTCAACTTCTAGTTCTATGAACTCAACAAATTTAACTCATGGAATCTACACGTCGGACTTTACAAACGGAAGTTTTACAGTTCATGCAACTTCTAAAAAATACGTTGGTGTTGTTTACTGTTCAGCCACAACTTTGAATAGCACAACATTCACTCAAACTTTGCAACTTTGCGGTGGCGGTTCAACTTCATACCGCTCAGTTTCTTTTGTGGCCACTTCAGGCTCTACTGTAACAGTTTACGCAACAGGGGCTGACGGCAGGTACTTAGCATTGGCAAATAGCAGTGGAACAGTTGTAAGCAAACAGAACACTTCTTCTTCAATTGCATCATACTCATTTAGCATTTCATCAAGTGGCACATATTATTTATATTCAACAAAGAGCGGCATAAATATTTTCTACATCAACTTAGCAACAGCTGGCGGCGGCTATACAATTGACGCTACTATAGACGATGACTTTATTCGCGGAGTTGACATTTCAATGGTGAGCGCTATTGAGGACGCAGGCTATTCTTACTACGACGAAGACGGAAACGAAGAAGATGTCTTTGCACCTTTAAAGGATCACGGCGTTAACTGGGTTCGTATAAGAATATGGCACAACCCTGCAAGCGACGCTTATGGCGATGACGACTGGGCTCGTGTAAAGCCTCTTGTTGTTCGAGCAAAAGCTGCTGGTCTTAATGTACTTCTAGATTTCCATTACAGCGACACTTGGGCAGACCCTTCAAATCAAAAGCGCCCTGCTGCATGGGACAGCGACACATCACTTTCTACACTTGAATATCATATTTACAACTATACATATTATGTTGTTAAGAATTTACAAAAAGCTGGTGTTACTCCAGACATGGTTCAAATTGGCAACGAAATTGACAGTGGCATTTTCTTAACAAATAGCAGCGGAAGTTCAACTTCAATTACTGGCTCTTCAAGCGGCACAAATTTAGCGCAGCTTTTATTGAACGCAGCCAAAGCAGTTCGCACTGTAGACTCAAACATTAAGATTATGATTCATCTAAGCAGTGGTGGAGATGAATCTTTGTACACTTGGTTCTTCAACAGAATTGCAACTCATAGCGGAACAGCGGCAACGGTTTATTCTCTTGACGACTATTTTGATGTTATTGGACTAAGCTACTATCCATATTACTCAAGCCACAAGTCTCTTGCATGTTTGCAGGACAATATTGAAAACTTAAAGAGCACCTATGGAAAAGAAGTTGTAGTTGCAGAAACATCTTACGGCTGGTCAACTGGCTACAGCGACAACACAGGAAATGTTTTCTACACAGACGCAGAAGATGAGGCGGCAAACCTTCTAGTAAATTCAAGCGGCTCTATTTGGACAGGAGTTACAACTGCAACAAGAAGCGACGGCACAACATATGTTCCTGCTACAGAAGCAAACCAAGCGAATGTTCTTTGCGCGGTGTTTGAAGCAGCGGCACAGGCTGGAGCAGAAGGTGTGTTCTACTGGGGTGGCGACTGGATTCCAACAGGTGATTCAATTCCATGCACTTGGGAAAACCAGGCGTTGTTCGACTTCAACGGAAAATGCCTAGAAGCAATGAATGTATTTAATCTGACTGGAAATTGATAAAAAATAATAAGTTTAAATAAATTGAGCCGGCAAGAAAAGAGCCCTCCTTTCTTTATTGCCGGCGCTTTTTTTTAAACTTTAGCATAAGAAAACAATTATTGAAAACCTTTAGTTAATAAGCTAGAATGGAGACAAGTGAATGGTAAAAAACGTGAAAAAAACAGTAACACAATTTGATGTTGCAAAAGAAGCGGGCGTTACAAGAAGCATGGTAAGCTACGTGCTAACAGGTAGCACAGAACGCTCAGTTGCACCAGAAACAAAACAGAAAATATTAGACGCAATAGACAAGCTGGGCTACAGGCCAAACAAAGCGGCGCAGGCTTTGCAGCAGGGCGAAGAGGCGCTTGCAGAAAAACAGATTGGCGTTGTCTTGTGCGATGCAAATGTTTTTCTAAGACCGTATTATGCAGAAATAATTTCAGGCATTCACATTGCGGCCCATGAAAACAGCTACCACGTAAGATTCATTCGTTTCTTTGAGGAATTAAAAAATCCAATACTGTTCAACGAACTTATTCACCCAGAAGAAATTGGCGGACTAATTTTAGTTTCAACAGACCAGTGCATAAAGACAGATGATGATAAAAAAATCATAGAAAGAATAAAAGAAAGAATACAAAAAATAGTTTGCGTTGAATGGAAGTGCGACGGCTTGAGCAGCGTTCATTTTGACAGACAGGAAACTGCAAAAAAAGCAACAGAACATTTATTTAAAAAAGGCTACGAAGACATAGCGTACATTGGCGAAGTTGACGACCGTATCTTAGGTGTAAAGCAGGCCTTGAGCGAGCATAAAAAAAATACAGAAAAACTTTATGTGGGGGAAGCGTTCAACATGCCGGGCGGTTACAGCGCAATAAAAAAACTTAACAAGTCAGGAAAAAAACTTCCACGCGCAATAGTGTGCGGCTCGGACGAAGTTGCAATTGGCGTAATGTGCTACTTGAATGAAGAAAAAATTTCCATTCCAAATGATGTCGCCTTAATCAGTATTGATAATATAGAAGTTTCTGGATACACAAATCCTCCGCTTACGACAATGAATGTTCAAAAAACAGCAATGGGAAGCAGGGCTGTGGAAATGATTGTTAACGGCAGCGCGGGGCAGGGCAAAGACGCAATTACAATTTCACTTCCAACAAACATTGTTGAACGTAAATCTTGCTAATTCTATTGTGCTATAAATTGGATAATTGCGAACTAAAATAGGATTATGCTGATAAAATCACTAAATTTAGGCTATTTTCGTTGATATTCATTACTCACAAGAATATAATTTATGAACCTTACAAAATTTCAAATAATGTCATTTTCAAGGTGCAAAATTAACAAGGCAATATTTATAAATGAAGTTGAACGAATGACAGCTCTCACTTCATTTAAATATATAGCAAATTATTAAAGGTGAAAAAATGGAACAGACACTGCCAAAAATGCTTCGTCAAAGTGCAGAAAAATGGCCGGAAATAAACGCTCAGTATGCAAGAGATAAATCAGGTGAATTCATACCTATAAATTACCACGACTATTATCAGGCGGCTCTTGATTTTGCAGGCGCGCTTCTTAATCTTGGAGAAAAACGTGGCAGCAGAATAGGGCTTATAAGCGACAACCGTCCTGAATGGGAGCAGTCAGATTTGGGGCTTTTAATAATTGGCGCAGTTGACACTCCTCGTGGCTCTGACGCTACAGAGCAGGACTTGTCATACATACTTTCTTTTGCAGAATGTGAGCTTGTAATTGCAGAAAATACAAACATAGTAAAAAAAATACTTTCTATAAAAGAGAGTCTTCCTCTTGTCACAAGAATAATTTCATTTGATCCAATTGCTGAATCAGAACAAAAGACAGCAAAGGAAAATAACATACAGCTTTTTCAATTCCAGAACCTTGTAAAAGAAGGCCATCAGTATAGAATTGACAACCCAGACAAAGTTGAAGACGAGTTGGAAAAAGGCAAGTGGGACGACTTGGCTACAATTATTTTTACAAGCGGCACAACTGGAACTCCAAAAGGCGTTATGCTTACTCATGGAAACTTCTTGGCACAACTTGATGAACTTCAAGAAAGAATTTTCTTGAATCCAGGAGAAAGGGCGCTTTGTGTTCTACCTGTATGGCACGCGTTTGAGCGTCTTTGCGAATATGTAATTTTGTCCCAGGGAGCGGCGCTGTGCTACAGTAAACCTGTTGGATCAATTCTTCTTGCTGATTTGAAAAAAGTAAATCCTCAAATTCTTCCGGCAGTTCCTCGTGTTTTTGAAGCAGTGTATGACGGCATTTGGCGTAAGATGCGTAAGACAGGCGGCATTGTTTTTGCAATGTTCAAATTCTTTTTAAACGTTTCGCTTCTTTGGCATTCAATTGATAGAAAACTTCGCAGAAAGCAGTCTCGCTTTGGCCGTGACTGGCTTGGCTTCTGGTGGCCAGTTCTTGTTCTGCCGTGGATTTTAATTTACCCAGTGAATCTTTTGGGTCAAGTTTTAGTGTTTAGCAAAATTAGGGCAATGCTTGGAAAGAATTTCCGTGCTGGCATTGCGGGCGGCGGCGCTTATCCTCCAGCTATTGATAAATTCTTCTGGGCTGTAGGAATAAATGTTGTTGAAGGTTACGGCCTTACAGAAACTGCTCCTGTTGTTTCAGTGCGTCCCGTTGCAGATCCAATTCTTGGAAATGTAGGCACACCTATTCGCGGAGTAGAGGCGCGTGTTGTTGACGACGACGGCTATGTTTTAGGAAGATGTAAGAAAGGCATTTTACAAGTTCGCGGCTTGACTGTAATGAAGGGCTACTACAAGCGTGATGACTTGACAGCAAAAGTTATGACTCCTGACGGCTGGTTTGACACAGGCGACATTGCAATTCTTACAGTTGACGGTGAGATTTGCCTTCGTGGTAGAAAGAAAGACACAATAGTTCTTCTTGGTGGAGAAAATGTTGAGCCGTTGCCAATTGAGCAAAGAATAAACACTTCGCAATATATTTCAACATCAGTTGTTGTAGGGCAGGACCAGCGTTTCTTAGGCGCGCTTGTTTTACCAAGTGAAGAAGATATAAAAACCTACGCTAAGCAGAACAACATTGCGTATTCTTCATATGAAGAGCTTGCACATTCAGAGCCAATCCACAAACTTCTTGATGCTGAAATAAATGAAAGAATTTGCGCAAAGACAGGATTTAAGGCTTTTGAAAGAGTGAACCGTTTTGAAGTAATCACAAAGCCTTTTGAAGTTGGCGTTGAGCTAAGCGCAAAACAGGAAATGATGCGCTACAGAATTTGCGAGCAGTATAAAAAGCTGATTGATGAAATCTACTCTAAGTAGTTTATTCAATAATGAGTGCGCCTGATTTTTTATCAGTGCGCATTTTTTTTGCGTCATACTCCACAGTAAAGCTTTCTCCAGAAAATAAAAACTTGTTTGTTACAACTAAAAGCAAGCCTTTGTTCGAGCAAGCGTAGTATCCTGTTCTGTTTCCCGGCAGCCTAATTTCGTCGCTTGCAACTCTGAAGGTTATCTTGCTTTTTCCAGCAGAAGCAATTTGCGGGGCTTCTTCTGCGGGCTCTTCCTGTTTGAAGTTAGAGTTGTATGTTGAAGAAATAAAAGAAAGCACTGCCCTCTCTTTTGGAAGGTCAGCTTCTTCTGAAAGTTTCTTTAGTGACTTAGGCGCGTCTTCTGTAGAAAAAACATAGTTGCACCATTTTCCGCCTTTCTTACCGTCCATAGGACATGTGCCGCAATGTGTGCATGGTGAATTTGGAACAAAGCTTTTTCTTATAAGTGAATCGCGCAAGAGGCTTATAAAACGTGCCGCTTTTGGAACGCCTGGCTCAATTACAAGAACGCTTTTCTTTGAAGGCTTTTCATCATCACCTTTTACATTTATGTATGAAAGAATTTTATCACAATATTTTTTTGCAAGAAAGTCTGGCGGCATTGTGCTGTCTTCTACAATTTCGTTAAAAACATTTGCGCAAGTTACAAACGAAGCTTTCTGTTTTATAGAAGTGCCCATTTCACCTTTTACTCTAATTATTTTCCACGGCTCGCATTTTAGTTTTGCGGCTACTGTTAAGAAAATATTTTCACCTTCAGCAAGGCTTGTTGCAGATAAGTCCAGGCAGTACCAAGTTAATTTTTTTTCTCTAAGCTCTGGCCTTGAAAGCAAGAGCGCTATTGGAACTGTTAAAGGTCCGCTGCCTATGTCCAGGCAAACTCCGTTGTCCTCTAAGTTAAAACATTCTTTTGGCAAGTTAGAAAAAAGCCTTGTAAGACGAACAATGTTCCACCACATGAAGTAGTATGTGTATGCGCTAAGTGTTGTAGTCTGATTCATGTAGCCTAAGCGCCTGTCGCCCCGCTCGTCTGTAAGCTCATGGCTTAGTTCTCTTATTTGAAATGGAAGAAGAGCGCGTTGTTTTGAATTCATTTTGTGAACTGAAGAAAGCACGTTGTCAAAGTTTGTGATTATTTCTTGAGCGTCGCCCGGAATGTTCTTTGGAGCAAAGAGTGAACTGTCAGCGTTTGGTATTGCGACTGTTGGCGTGAGCTGAGCCTGCGTTGTGCGTGGTGTCTCTTCTGAGTATTGAGCCTGTGTTGACCGCTGAGGCTGTCTAAATAATGTACTGCCATTTGACCGACAGTTTTGTTTAGAAGAAGATACGTCTTTGTGCGTTCTGTGCAAATCACTTTTGCTTGTTTGCAGTGACTGTTTGAATGTGTCTTTATTTCCGTTACGAGATGATTGTCTAGATGAAGGTTTTGCTTCTGTTTGAACAGCGCCGTCTTTTGTAAATCTTTTTTTAGAAGCCTTTTCGTACCATTTTAGCGGTTCAGTTTTTTTCTGATTTTTCATTTGTTATATTTTCCTGTGAAGATTTTTCCAGTGAGGCTGTGTCTTCTTTATTTTTAGGCGCGCTTTTTTTTAGCATAAGGTAAAGGCTGCCAAGCTCTTCCCTAATGTCGTGCAATGCTTGAAGGGCCGCGGCGTTTCCGTCAGCAGTTGCCGTCTCTTGAATTATTTGTGAGCGTGCTCCGTCAATTGTATATCGCTTTTCATAAATTAAATATTTGAGTCTAAGAATAATATCAACATCCCGTTGGGAGTAGGAACGTCTGCCGCCTATGTCTTTCTTTGGCGCAAAGCAAGGAATCACTTCTTCCCAATAACGCAAAACATAAGGCTTTATTCCAGTGAGTTGTTCTACTTCTCCAATAGAATATGCTGCCATTATTCCTTTCCTCTATTTTCCCACTTGTCTCGGCTTGCCTTCATTTCCAATTGCACTGGAATTAATTCAAAGCCCAAGTCTTCTCGTATTCTGTTCTTTAAATAAGTAACATAGCTTCCTGGAACATTGTCAGGGCGTGTTGCGAACAGCAAGAAGTTCACAGGATTAACACTAGTCTGAGTTATGTATCTTACTTTAAAGTGAATTGCCTTTGTGGCAGGCGGCGGGTATTTTGCAATCCAATCTTTTAGAGCTGCGTTCAAAGCGGCTGTTTCAACTTTCTTTGTAAGCTCGGAATAAATTTCCAAAGCAGTGTCCATAAGATTTTTTATGCCGTCAGCTTGCAATGCGCTTATTGCAATAATTGGCGCCCAGTTCATTTGTCCAAACATTGTGCGGATATATTCTTGTGTTGTCTTTAAAGTTTTTGAGCTTTGGTCCTGAGTGTCCCATTTGTTTAAAACAAAAATTACACCTCTGCCTCTTTCAAATGCAAGGGCCGCAATTTTCTTATCTTGCTCAGCCAATCCTTCTTGCGCGTCAATCATCAAAAAAACAATATCACATTCGTCCAAAGATTTTATTGCCCTGTTCACTGAATAATATTCTATGTTTTGAGTAACACGTGCTTTTCGTCTAATGCCCGCTGTATCTAGTACCTGGCAGTCTTTGCCGTTATAGCGGAAGCTTCCTTCAACAACATCTCTTGTAGTTCCTGCATAGTCGCTTACAATAGACGCGTTTGTATGAGTGAGCGCGTTGCTTAAAGTTGATTTTCCTGTGTTTGGTTTTCCAACAATTGCAATTCTAATTGGCTTTTCTTCAACGCCTTCTTTTACATTGCTAAAGTCCAAGCCTTCAACTAATTTTTCAGAAAGCTGTGGAATGTTGTCGCCGTGTGTCGCAGAAATAAAGAGCAATTCTTTAAAGCCATACTTCATGTAGTTGTAAGCGTTCTGCTCGTTCTTGCCGCCTTCTGTTTTATTTACAGCCGCAATCAATTTGTTCCAGTAGGGCCTCATTCGTAAAATAAATTCTTCGTCTTCTGGAGTGATTTCTGTTGCATCTAGCAGGAGCAAAATTCTGTCAGATTTTTTTATCATCTCAACAGTTTTTGCTACAACAAGGTCGTCCATTACAGCTTCCATAGTTCCTGTGTCGCGTGTAAGTTTGTAGCCGCCAGTGTCCATAAGGTGAACTGGCATTCCGTTTATAAAAGCTGTTCCTTCAACAGGGTCGCGTGTAACGCCAGGTGTTGGGTCGGTAATAGCTCTTTTTGTGTGAGTGAGCGCGTTGAACAAAGTGGACTTTCCAACGTTAGGCCTTCCAGCAATTACAACCAAAGGCATATTGTAGTAAACTTTATCAGGAAAGAATTTTTCTGTTTTACCATTTCTTTTGCTTTCTATTTCTTTAGATTTTTTTTCTGATGAAATATTTTCTGCAGCAGCGTTTTCTTCTAGCTGTTCTGAATTTGATGATGATTCATTTTCAAGATTTTCATCTTGCTTTTTAACAGGCTTTGGTTTTGAAAAGTCTGGCTTTCTTTTTTTCATTTGTACCTACCGAATTTTTTAAGAGGCTAGTTAAGTGAACGACAGGAAATTGTCTGTAGTTCTTTTAATGTAAATTGAGAGAGCGTTTCTTTTATTAAAGGAATTTGTTTTGGGCTCATGCTTAGTTCTCTAATTCCCATGCCGGCTAAAACAATTACGCTTTCTTTTCTGCTTGCCATTTCTCCGCAAACCGCAACTGGAATATTTGCTTTCTTTGCATTTACAATTGTGTTTTCAATCATGCGAAGAACTGCTAAATGAAACTCATTGTAAAGTGGAGCAACAGCAGGATTCTCTCTGTCTACACCAATAGTATATTGAGTTAAGTCATTTGTTCCAATAGAAAAAAAGTCACAGTGTGGAGCAAGGCAGTCTGCAGTTAGTGCCGCCGCCGCTGTCTCTACCATTATGCCAATCTGCACTTTGTCGTTGAACGGAATATGCTCGCTCTTTAGTTGCATCTGAACGCCCTTAGCAATTCCCTTTACAGTCTCAACTTGTGAGACATCTGTAATTAATGGAAGCATTATGCGTAAATTTCCATAAACGCTTGCACGGTACAAAGCCCTAAGTTGTGTTCTTAAAATCTGCGGATAGTAAAGTGAAAGTCTTATTGCACGCAATCCCATCAAAGGATTTTTCTCATTCATGTTAGGCAGGTCCTTTGAATCAATCAGCTTGTCTCCGCCTGCGTCTAGTGTACGAATTGTAACAGGCTTGTCGCCCATTGTTATAAGAACTTTCTTATATGCTTCAAACTGGGCTTCTTCGCTTACAGAACTTGAAAGAGATCCGCCTTCGTCTTTAAACTTTTGCGCGCCGCTCATAAAAAGAAATTCTGTTCTAAAAAGTCCAATGCCGTCAGCACCTTCTTCCATTGCAATGTCTGCTTCTTCAGGTGTTCCTATGTTTGCTAAGATTTTAAAAGGCTGGCCGTCTTTTGTAAGACCTGGTTTT
>Ga0172378_10001313_pt1 | contig 22850 bp, 21 predicted proteins | sample GrowelOW332metaG_FD_119755 | JGI IMG/M metagenome (GOLD analysis project Ga0172378, IMG submission 119755) | Groundwater microbial communities from an aquifer near a municipal landfill in Southern Ontario, Canada - Pumphouse #3_1 metaG | ecosystem: Environmental > Aquatic > Deep subsurface >... | reverse complement strand
ATTTTTTCATCAGAATATGCCGGTATTGTATCTGCGCCCTTACCAAGATTATAACGAACCATTACAAATGGCATCATATGGCTATGATCATTAACTGCTCGCGCCAGCATTAACATCCCAAACTCATCAATTCCTGCCATTGCCTGGAACTTTGCTACACTAAGATCAGCACCTTCCGCCGCAAGTTTACGGCTTTCCATATGCGTCTGCGAATATGGCGCATTATCATCACGTCCAAGTGCAAAATAATCAAACACACCCTCACGCGTAAGCTGGATAAGCCTTTCATTCGCTGCAAAATTCTTTGACCGCCGACTCATCCAATCACGAAGTGCTGGCTTTGGAATCAACTTTGTCAAAAAAGCAATTTCTTTCTTTTCACGATACGTAAGCCCTTCCATATCTTCTTTATCAGCAAGCGCCGTATAACGGAATATTGCTTCACCATAGCTTGCATAATAACTTGGTTCTTCTGTGCCCGAATTGGCTCCGCTGCGAGGCGTTCGCATGATTGAAGCAAAAACATATAATTTGCACTTTGGATTTTTCTTATGCAATGCCACAAATTTTTCTGCACGGTCTAACACCACTTGTTTATTAAAATCATGTTTACGCGAAGCAACAAGACTGCCATACAGCATTGAATCCGCTGAAATGACCGCTGCATCTACATCTTTGATATTCTTTTCTGTCCACGTCCACAACTCATCCGAATGTCCAATATCCGTCCGATTTCCCAACAACTTATCCGGCGGCACAATGACCTCATAGCCCAGGCTACGGATTGTATCAACGGTCTGACTATCAGATACCGGTCGATTATCATGTGGTACAAATAAGATCTTCCCGCTCAATGGAACTGTCGATTTCTGCTGTGCTGCCATTGCTGGTAAAGCCATAAACACAATACACATTCCAATGAGAATTGAGAGAACCTTTTTCTTCAATGGATTTCCCCCCTTATAAAAGTATATTAATCAACATTGTCTTCACTGAATCAGGAACATTAAGCCCTGTTGTAAACTCAACATAGCCATCATGCGGTTCAGCTTTTTCAATACGCAAAGCATCAAGTAAATTATATCCCATAAAAGCAGTCTGCCCAAGATCAGACTGATTTAGCAATTCACTGTAATCAATTGTAATTGTATTTCCCTGCGTCTTTGATGGCAGTTCATCTCCCAAATCGATCTTACCAACAATCTTTTGTGCCATCGACAAAGATATCCGGGAAAATATCCACGACAGCGTTCCATGATCCAGCAATGAACGTTTCTTGAGCGTATATGTCACATAAGATTGATCACCGTCATGCACAAATTCATCAATAGTTCCCAAAAGCTCCACCCTGCCCATACTCTTCGTATCGGCATTGATTTTCAAACGCCCGTCCGACTGTGAAGCAATCACAAGTTTTGTTACTTTGGACGCGCCATCGATATGATCTGCAATTGCATTATTAATCACATCATCCGGTACAGCAATACGTCCACTCAAAATATCCCGTAAAGATTCTTTATCCCATGTTTTTTTTACTACGTCAATGGCCGGTGCATAGTCTTCAACAGCAGCACTAGCATTACTCCAATCTATACTGTTTACAGTCTCTGTAACAGCTGCTGGCATATCCATCATATAAATTCCCGCTTTCAGTTTTTAAGCTTTTGGCCCGTTTGCACCTTTGTTGCGTATATCCTGCCAAAGGTCACGCGCCTTTTCAAAGACTTTACGTTCCACAATACGAGAATCCTGATCACTGATGATGCGGCTCAGATACTGCGTCGTCTTTTCTGTATCCCCTAATCGATTATATAAAGCCCCAATAAGATAAATAACCGTCGTATCGGTCAATGAACCTAATGGATATCGCTCTGTCATAAGTGACTGATCATACAGTTCAATGACCTTGCGAAGAATTTCATCTTCCTTATCTCTTTCCTCTGATTCACGATAAAGCCATGCAAGCTGAAGATAAAATCCTGCAATATGTGCTATCGATTCATTGAGCATATCCGAATAAAAAATCGCCAATTTAAAAGAAGCAACGGCCTCTGCATGCGTACGCGTCTCTGTATAAGCGATCCCAATCTTACGATCTTTCAAAAAGGCCTGTATCTTTTTTTTGTTCCGTTCCGGCATAACTGCCAAAAACCGCTTTTCATCTGCAGCATAGCCGCATTTTTCACAAACCCATACTGTATAATAATATGGATTAAAATCTTTATAATGTACGCAAAAATCATCATCTGTCGTTTCGGCAAAAAGGCGCGACCTTACCTTCGTTATTGATACAGTCTCTCCACATACCGGACACGTCTTTTTTACTACATATGTCTGACCAATCTCCACAGTTCCATCTCCTCCTAATTATCACTATATTCTAGGATAACACACACGCCGCCAAAAATAAATGATAAACCAATTTTCTTACTGCATAAAACGATTATATTTCTCTATATTATGCAAGTACCTGCTGCTTTTTCCTTTTATTTTGTCAACTTCAGCAAATGATTTATGTATTTACGTACTTTACTAAATGAACTATACTAAAAGAGTACCCTATTAAATTAAAGGAGAAGATAATTATTATGAAAACAATTGCTCTTATTGCCCACGATAAAAAGAAAAATGAAATGCTCGAATTCGTCAGCCACCATAAGGATCTGCTAAGTAAATACCATCTTATTGCAACGCACACAACAGGTACTCTGATTAAAGAAACCTTCGGTCTCAACGTTGAAACCATGATGAGCGGCCCGCTTGGCGGTGACCAGCAGATTGGCGCACAAATTGCTACCGAAAAAGTTGATTTTGTTATTTTCCTGCGTGATCCTCTTACATCGCAGCCACACGAACCTGATATAAATGCACTTCTTCGTCTCTGCGATGTACATAATATTCCATTAGCAACAAACCGAAAAAGTGCACATATCCTGCTTAAATACGTTTCTGATAAACATGAAGAAACCTGCGAAGTAAAAAAGTAATACTACATGACAAAAGAGTTGTCACTACAACCGCTAAACAAAATGGCTGTATGTAACAACTCTTTTTTTAATTAAAAAACCACACGTTTACGGCGAAAGCCCTTATCACTGCTAACATGACGACCGATTTGAGCAATTTTCCCACCCATGCAGGACCGACACTGCGCTGGTGTATCTGCAACACAGATTTTCCCTGGGTAAAGCGCATACTTCCGTCGATACTCACCTTCTGTTACATTTGGCATAACAACATTGGCCCCGGACTGCAGTACAATAATCCGAGCATTCGGATTTAGCGTTTCCATTGCCGTTGTCGCCGGAATATTTGCATCTGGTAATAAAAGACGTAAAAGTGCTACAAAACGGCGACTCATAGCAAACGTCCCCCCTTTACTTCCCCAAAGTGGTGTATCACTATTGGGTATAAAAGGTCCAATCCCAACCATATCGGCGTCAATTGCCTTAAAAAAAAGCAGGTCATCCGCAAGTGATGCGATTGTCTGCCCTGGCAGGCCAATAAGACATCCTGTACCAACCTCATATCCAAGACTTTTAAGATTCTTAAGACAGCGTATGCGATTTGCAAAACTCATGCCCGGGTCCATTTTTTCATAAAGATCCTTATCCGTCGTCTCAATACGCAGTAAATAACGATCTGCCCCTGCTTCTCTATATGCCTTGTATTCTTCATAGCTCTTTTCACCAATCGACAGCGTTATCGCCAAATCCAACTTTTTTATTTCTCGCACGATACGTGTCATAATCTCTACTGAAAAATAAGAATCTTCCCCCGACTGCATAACAACCGTTTTATAGCCATATCCTTTTGCTTTGCGAGCAAAGTCAATAATCTCCATCTCGGAAAGGCGATAACGTTCAATCTGCTTATTATCCCGACGCAGTCCACAATACATGCAATTCTGACGACAAATATTTGAAAACTCAATCAGCCCGCGAAGATGCACTGCCTCACCGATATAGGTGCTTCGAACACGATCCGCAGCAGCAGCAAGCTCGGCCTCGCCTGCATCACTTTGCAGAAGAACCACAAGTTCCTGCTTGGAAAGCTCATGCTTCTTTTCCGCCTTTTCAATCAATTTCTGATATTCCACCTATATTAACACCTCTTTTTTATAAACTCCATCACAGGAATTACAGCTGATTTTCACTTATTTTTCTGATTCTTATTCTTTTTATCCAAATTTTTATTTATCTGCATGTCTTCCGGTTTTACCAGACCTTTAGTCTGCTTGAGGATTTCAGCTTTATGCAATTTTGCATAATCAACAATTGTTTTGTAAAAAATGTGATCAAGATTTTTCTCCGACATCTTGCTGAGATCACTCACCTGATTTGGATATGTTGCACTTAGTGTGTCCCATTCTGAATCAAGATCATCCTTTTCTATCAACGTAACTATATTTTTCGCCAAATCAATATGTACATACTCTGCAACACCAGATAAATCATCATAGCCATCCATGTCCATCATTTTCCAGCGGCGCTTTGCAATAACATCCTGAATTTGCAGATCATCATAGGTTTTAATCGTCGGCACTATTAATACATTTTGATCAATCATACCTTTTCCATCCACAGCAAAACACATCTGCTGCATATTGAAATAATAATTGGCTCTTGGTGAAGATTGTACCCATTTATAAATTGTTTCCGGAACTGCCTTTGCATATACTGCCGGAAAATTCAGTCCAAACACCGAAAAAGCCATTAAAGCGACTACTATATATCGTTGCATTCTTATTCCTCCATCAGCATTCAATTTGTCGACACAATACAATAAATTAAAACGACAAATCGATTCTACTTATTTTATGATATTTCAGTTTGCTGACCTGACCCCTCAAAAAGCGAGCTCAACTACCCTCCCCATTAGCCGTATCTTTACCATGTATGGACTATAATACTAGACACTCTCACTGAAAACCAACTGAAAATCAAATATAATACATATAATCATTTGCTGAATAAAGTTCATCCAGATTGTATGGAGTTTCCTGATAAACATAATAGTTAAGCCAATTCGCAAAAAGCAAATTGGCTACCGATCGCCATTTCACAATTGGCTGCTTCGTTGGATCATCTTTCGGATAATAATTCTGTGGTATCCGCATAGCAAGCCCTGCTGCTATATCGCGATCGTACTCTCCCTTCAGTGTCATCGGATCATACTCGGCATGTCCCGTGATAAAGAACTGGCGCTTCGCGAGATTTGCAATGGCATACACCCCGGCATCGCCTTCAGCTTCTGCCATAATTGTAAGTTCAGAAATCTTTTCGATATCTTTCCTATGTACCTCTGTATGACGCGAATGCGGCACATAGAACTCATCATCGAATCCCCGAAAAAGCTTTTCATGCTCCAGGCAAAGATGATGCTTATACACGCCAAAAATTTTTGGTGCCACAGCATACTTTGGAATCCCATAATGATAGTAAAGACCCGCCTGTGCTCCCCAGCAAATATGAAATGTTGAATATGCATGTGACTTACTCCACTCCATAATTTCGCTGACCTCGTCCCAATAGGCTACATCCTCAAATTCCATCTGTTCCACAGGTGCTCCTGTAATAATCAATCCGTCATATTTCTTAGTACGAATCTGCTCAAATGTGCCATAAAACTCCGTAAGATATTCCTGTGACGTATGTTGTGGGACATAAGACTCTGTATAAATAAAGTCTACCTCAACCTGAAGTGGAGAATTCCCCAAAAGACGCAAAAGCTGCGTTTCCGTGACCGACTTGATTGGCATAAGGTTTAAAATAAGTATTTTCAATGGACGAATATCCTGGCGATAAGCTCGATACGCATCCATAACAAAAATATTTTCTCCCTCCAGTATATGTGTCGCTGGTAAATTATTTGGTATCTTGATTGGCATAAAACAACTCCCCCAAATCTACAAAAAAGAAGACCCCTTTATCGAAAGGGATCTTCTTTTTTCCCTCTCATCTCTCAGGAATACACCTGTTGGATTTAGCACCTCGCGCATAACGCAGGTTGCCGGGTATCATCGGGCCAGTCCCTCAACCACTCTTGATAAGAGCCTATTCTTTTTTAATCATTATTTTTCATTTATTAATTTATTATTTTACCATAACCCCTTTATAACTGTCAATTTTCAAAGCAATACCGCAAAATTCTGTATAACTTCCGGAAATGGAAGAACAAACCGAAAAATAGCCCAAAAATGCGCTGCACTTCCAGCTAAAACAAAAATATGCCAAATCACATGATTATATGGAATCCGGCGAACAAGATAAAAAATTGCCCCAACCGTATAAAAAGCTCCGCCAATAAACAGCCAGTAAATCGCATCCACTGGTAATAATGCCATAAGCGGCCGAACCATGACAACTGCAAACCACCCCATTGCCAAATAACAAAGCGTGCCAAGCACACGGAATTTTTTTGCACAAAAGACCTGAAAAACAATCCCTGCAGCTGCTAAACCCCATACAACACCAAAGATCGTCCAACCAAGGCTGCCATGCAGAGGTATAAGCGCAAACGGTGTATAATTCCCCGCAATAAGCACATAAATTGATGCATGATCGATAAACTTAAAAATTGATTTTAGCTTCACATTCGTAAAACTGTGATATAGTGTCGATGCCAAATACAAAAGAATAAGCGAAACACCATAGATAATACAACTCGTCAAATGCCAAACTCCATCATTATAATACATCACAAGCATACCTGTAAGTGCAGCAATCGACAGCGCCGCACCAATTCCATGCGTAACTGCATTCAATATTTCTTCCAAATTTAATTTTGCTTTCAAAGCAGCTTCACCCATAAAAACACTTCCTTACTATTTCAAAATATATGAGTTTCCCAATAAAACTCTACATCTATTCTACCACATTACTCAAAACACAGCACAACTATATATCCAATAAAAAAATTTTTAACATAAAAATCTCATAATAACCTATTTAAAATTATTTTACTTAAAACAATCGAAAGGCTTCCTTTTCTTGTATGCTTTAGTTGTCGCAAACCATCGCAGCGAAACGTTTTCTCGTGACAGCATAACACAAAACATCAAATATCATCTATATTTTTTTTCTTACTCACTTCAATTTGACTTGCACTAAAATCCAATAAACTCATAACTGCTCTTAAACAAAGTACCTTCACCAATAAATGCTTATGCATTTGCTGATGAAGGTACTTTGTTCACTATTATTCCCTTAAGATATTACCAAAAATCTGCAATATACTCTGTCCATATGTATAGCCCGGAACAGCCCAACGACCATTCAGCCCTTCCCAGGTTCCGATTGTCGAGTCATGATAAACTGCGCGAACAAGATCATAGCGGGGGTCTACAACAGGTGCCTGTGGGCGACGTGTCGTCGCATAAGCCAGCAAATGCTGTATGTGTGCCCGCACACCCAGCTGTGATGATGGGAAATAGGCGCCTTTGACCTCTGTACTCGTTGTGCCAAGACCGCAATAATTATTCTGATCCGGCGTTACCGTTCCACCATAACGAAAAAAACCTGTTTCTTTCAGCGCCTGCGCAAAAGCAACATCCGGGCGTACACCTTCACGCGTACCTTCTTCATAATAATATGTAACAAGTTCCTGCGGCGGAACCGTAAGGTTTGGACGCGGGTTCACGCTGAGCAAATACTTTACACACTGTTCCGGTGTTGCAATTGGTCGACCCATGATTGCATCCGGCTCAGAAGCATTCACAACAACAGGTGCCGGCTGTGCCTCTGACATGTCCAAAATCGCACGAATACGCTCCTTAAAACTTTTTTGTTCATCACCATGATTAAATACTGTGTTAGCTTCATTCACAATAACCTTTGTCTTTATCAGCGGATCATGATAGCGTTGTTCAAGCTGTACAGCACCTTCGACTGGTGAAGCCATAAGCATTCCCATAAAAACCAGCATTACTAAAATTTCCCTGTATATACGCATAAATGAAATCACTCCTTACAACAAATAGCTCCCATAGAAATGACTTGGGGGGATGTTCAATGTCCCATAAAAACAAGCTGCATAATAAAAAGGATGGTAAAGATATACATCATGGGATGGACATCTCTTACCTTCCCCTGAAAAATCTTCAAAAATGTATATATGATAAAACCAATACCAACACCAGCCGTAATACTGTAACACAAAGGCATCATAATAATTGTAAGAAAGGCAGGAAAGGCCTCCTCCATATTGGTCCAATCAATAAGATGAAGACCATTCATCATAAGAAAGCCTACAATAATAAGTGCTGGTGACGTAACTGCCGGAATCGCTGCCAGCATTTGGGCAATCGGTGCACAAAAAAGCATAAGCAAAAATAAAATTGCAACAACAACCGATGTAAAGCCCGTACGACCACCTGCTGCAACACCAGCACCTGATTCTACATAAGAGGATGTCGGGCTTGTCCCCAGCATAGCCCCAATCGTACTCGCTGTAGCATCTGCCATCAGCGCTCCTCGAATATTAGGAAACTGACCATTTTTAATGAGACCTGCCTGAGCACCTATACCAAGCATTGTCCCCGTTGTATCAAAAAGTGTAACAATAAGAAAAGTAAATATGATTGCAATAAGACTGCTCGCCCCTGGCACGTCCATTTGCATAAACGTCTTGTCCAGTCCCGTTGGTACTGCAAAAATACTTTCCGGTAAAACAATCGCTCCCTGGAAAAATGCAATGACAGCTGTAATAATCATGCCAAGAAAAATTGCACCCTTTACACGATTTACCATAAGAACTGCTGTAATAACCAAACCAATAACCGATAAGAACGTTACTGGATCTTCAAGATTTCCCATTGTTACGACAGTCGCTGGTGATGCAACAACCAGCTTTGCATTCTGCAACCCAATAAACGTAATAAAAAGCCCGATGCCTGCCGTAATCCCTTGCTTCAGGCTTATTGGAATTGCATCAATCAAGGCCTTACGAAACTGCGTAAGCGATAAAATCATAAAAATAACCGAAGCTATGAATACCGCTCCCAACGCCTGCTGCCAGGCAATTCCCATAGCAATAACTACTGCAAAAGCAAAATAAGCATTCATCCCCATTCCTGGAGCAATCGCTATTGGATAATTTGCAAAAATCCCCATGATAAGTGTACCTATAACGCTTGCCAGAATCGTTGCTACAAATACACCATTGAAATCCATACCCGTCTTACTCAACACTGCGGGATTTACAACAAGAATATATGCCATCGTCACGAACGTTGTCATACCTGCTACTATTTCTGTTGATAAATCTGTCTTTCTTTCATCAAACTTAAACCATTCTTTCACGTTCAACTTTTTATTCCTCCTAAATAAATACCATCAATTACAGTATACATACAAAAAAAACCTATAACTTTTATTCAGTTACAGGCTGCTTTGCCTTATGTATCCTATTTTGTTATTCTACCACAAAACGAAACAGTTTTACATGTAAAACTAAAAATCATCTTGTTATACTAACTAATTTCATTTAACTGTTTTTATCCGCCCCTACAGAATTATCACTGTTTTTACCTATTTTACCTCAGTTTTGTCTGCCTTTATACTTGCTACACTGCCGCGCTCAACCAGCTCATTACAAATTTGCATTCTTACCTTGATTTCGCTTTTTTTCTTTATCAGCTTTACAAGGTGTCGAACTGCCAGCTGCCCTAGTTCTTTTTTAAAAACACGTACCGTTGTCAGTGCCGGAGTAAAAACACTGCAAAAAGCAATATCATCAAAACCAATGATTGAAATATCCTCCGGTATCCGATAACCGTTCTTCTGTAATGCCTTCATAGCGCCAAGTGCAATCATATCATTATCCGCAAAAAAGGCAGTTGGCATTTCTCTTCCGGACTGCAACATCTGATCAAGATCTTCAAATGCTCCATCAATCGCCGGTGAAACTTCAAAGATAAACTTTTTTTCCACCGGAATCCCTTTCATCTTCAAAGCGCGTTCATATCCCTCTGCCCGATACTTAAAATTTTGTATGCGCACTCCTCCTTTTAAGTAACCGATCTGACGATGTCCTCGCCCAATAAGATAATTGACTGCCTGAAAGACCGAATCCGCATTATTCATTAAAACTGCATTAAACGATAAGTTCTCAAACCAGCAATCCAATAAGACAAGTGGTACAGACGCATCCTGAAAAACTCTGGCATCCGTCTCACTCAGTTCTGTTCCTACAAGCAATATAGCTGCTGTTGTATCACTAAAAAGTGCCTGCAAACGTTCCTCATAGTCCGGTTTCTGCCGATACAAATTAAATATCGTCGTTTCATAACCAGACTTACGTCCTTCATTCTCAACACTCTCCATTAAAATAGAAAAGAAAGGTGAATCAGAAAACACCCTACCGCTATCACGATATGTAACAAGCTTTATGCTTTTAATTTTGTCTTCCGTAATATAGCCATATTGCCGGGCGATTTTTAAGATTTGATCAGCAGTTTCGCGATTTACACCTTTTTTATTATTCAAGGCATTAGAAACAGTTGCTGAAGAAAATCCGGATATTTCACTTATTTTTTTTAAATTAATTTTCATTCCGCGTCTCCTCTCGCAATCTATTCTAAACCAACCAGCTAAAAAGCGCAAACCTTACTTTGTCCTTTACGTCGGAAAAGCAACACCCGCTCTCAAGATAATATTGGGATAAGGTGTAAACTCGCCTGTACGTATTGCAAAACGAATGTTTTTTGACATTTCTTTCAACGCAGCATGTTCAATAAATTCATGTTCCTTACCTGACAGCGTTTCCTCAATATAGTTTAACAGTATCGGATTCTTTTCTTTGATTTCCTCGGCCAATGTATAAAACTCAACTTCTGATTCCTCAAGTACAGCATTCATTGTCTGCTGAAACGTTGGTACCCCGCCGCAAAGTGCCAGATCAACAACTATAATGCCTTTAGGAATTGGCATTCCCGCATCGCCGATCATAAACAAATCCTTATGACCAAGTGCCGCAATAAGACCTGCCAGCTGTGCATTCAATATTCCACGTTTTTTCATCTATATCATCTCCCGTGTTATTTGCTTAAACTTCTTTTTTTATTTCATTCCTTGCCTGCAAAGCTATTTTTGCTTCCATACTTCTCTGGAACTGATCGACGATAACTGCCAGAATAATAACAAGTCCTTTAATAATCATCTGCCAAAACTCAGATACACCGCACATAACCATACCATCTGATATAACTCCAATAACGAAGGCCCCGACGATCGTACCACTGATTGTACCAATCCCACCCATCATTGATGTACCACCAAGTACAGCTGCTGCAATTGCATTCATTTCCCATGTTTCTCCCGAAGCCGGATGAGCGGCTTCAAGCTGTGCAGCAGTAATAATTCCGACAATTGCAGCACAAATACCTGAAAATATATACACGAGAATTTTTACCTTATCAACCTTCACGCCTGACAGTTTCGCCGCTTTTTCATTGCCGCCGATTGAAAATATATGCCACCCAAAAGTTGTTTTTTTCAATAATATTCCTGCAAAGATTGCCATCACAATCAATACAAGTGCTCCAATTGGTATACCAAAAACACGGCTGCCAAAAAAAGCAAAACCAACATTTCCCAACGCTTCATTGCCCACAATATTAGAATAAGTCGCTCCACTGGAATGCAGCATTGCAAACCCACGAGCAATATACATCGTCCCAAGTGTTGCAATGAAGGGTGCTACTCCAAACTTTGTAATGATAATTCCATTGATCCAGCCGACGAATGCTCCAGCAAGTAATGTTAAAAGTACAACAAGTGGTATGCTGAAATACAATGTTACACCAAGTGCCTGCACAGTCAGTCCATTTTGTATGAGCCCCCCGGCAATCATACCTGCCAATCCAACGACGGCTCCGACAGAAAGATCGATACCACCAGTAATAATAACATAACGTCATGCCAATAGCTAATATTCCGTATAAGGCTACATGCTTGGCCAAAAGTAAAAAAGTATTTGTCGACAGGAAGTTTGGCGTTGCGAAGCTAAAAAACAGTAACAGCAAAGCCAAAACAATAAGTGTACGTCCTTTCAATAATGTCATAGCCAGGGAATTATTGTTTTGTTCTTTATTTAACTTAAGATTCACGGCAATCCCATCCTTTATTTTCATATAAACGCTTTTTATTAAACGACTCCTACCACTTATGATGCAGGTTTTTCAACTGCGTGCCCTTTATATGATGCAAGTACAAGCTTATCCTCTGTAATCTCTTCTTTTTTCATCTCGCTTGTTTTAACTCCATTGGAAAGAACTATAATTCGATCGGCAATTGTCATTATTTCTTGTAATTCTGACGATATAACTATAATCGACAATCCCTGATCTGCATAACGATTGATGATTTCAAAGACTTCTGTCTTTGCCCCAATATCAATACCACGACTCGGCTCATCCATAAGCAAAATCTGTGGATGTGTGAGAAGCCCTTTCCCTATGACTACCTTCTGCTGATTCCCTCCGGAAAGTGAAAGGATTGGCAATCTTTTATTTGCTACTTTGATATGAATATCCTTAATTTCTTTATCAACACTTTCCTCTTCTTTTTTCTCATTTAAAAAAATTGACTTTGCATAGTTTTTCAGGCTGGACAGCGAAATATTCTTACCAATATCCATTGTCTGAACAAGACCATCACGCTGTCTATCCTCAGGCACGAGAGCAAATCCCCGTTGAATCTGCTCTGACACACTATGGATAAAAATCTCTTTACCATATAGTTTAATCTTACCTGAGTGCTCCGGTCTAAGACCCATAATGCACTCAAATACTTCTGTTCTTCCAGCCCCCATTAAACCATAAATCCCTAGAATCTCACCCTTTTTCAAGTCAAAACCTACATCATGCAGCAGATAACCACCACCTTTTTTTGGCAGTGTCAGATGCTCTACCTCAAGTATTTTTTCCCGTCTATTCCAGTCAACCTGCTGCATCCGCGTAGGATAAGATTTTCCTTTGCCAACCATTTGCCTTACAATCCATGAAATATCAATTTTATCAACTGGTGAAGCTGATACGAACTTTCCGTCCCGCAAAATTGTTACATAATCACCAATATGCATGATTTCTTCCAGTCTGTGTGATATGTATACAATCGATATGCCTTCTTCTTTAAGCTCTTTCATAATCCTGAACAGCACCTGTACCTCCTGTGCGCTCAAAGATGAGGTCGGCTCATCCATAATAAGTATCTTCAAATCATCCTGAATCAGATTGCGCGCAATTTCAATCATCTGTTGCTGTCCCACTCGCAAATCCCCAACAATCGTTTGCGGATTGATTGGATGCTCCAACTTCTTCATAATTTTTTCAGTAAGCGCAATGTGCATCCTATTATCAAGCCCTACCTTGTGCTTTGTTTTTTCCCGCGCCATAAAAATATTCTGATATACATTCAAATTGGGAAATAAACTAAGTTCTTGATGAATAATGCCGATTCCATGCTGGCGCGCTTCTGTAACATTTTTGAAGCTCAACTTTTCTCCCTGCATAAAAAGATTGCCGGATGACTCTTGTTCAATACCTGCAATAATTTTCATGAGCGTTGACTTCCCAGCACCATTTTCACCAATAAGAACATTAATTTTCCCTGTATATACATCAAAGGAAACCTCATCCAGTGCCTTTGTTCCCGGATAGATCTTTGATATTTTTTCTGCATGCAGGCATACACCTTCTGGCATTTTTACACATTCCGCCATTTTACTCATCTCCTATTGCACAGTCACTTCTACTGGTGTAATTAATATTTCATCCGCTTTATCAACCGTAAAACAGCCAATAAATTTTATATTTTTTCCTTTAAGCGTATCCATATCTAACTTTTCAATGATTTTTTTATTAACTACATCATGAATGCTTTGAGATACCTTTGCCCAATCCACTTGATTTTTATAATCTTCATATTTAATAAATTCCAGACGATCACGTACTGCCGATCCTTTATAGACAGTGCCAATCTGTAATTTTACGATTGTTGGTCCATCATAGCCATCTATTTTCATTAACAAAAAACCAGCTTTTTTTTCACGGTTAACTTCCATGACCTTGCCCTGGCCTTTGACTACATAGCTGAGTTCTCCTTTATCGCCCATCGAATATCGGCCATATTTTTTAGCCAATGCTTTTAAATTTCCATTGGACTCCGTCAAAAACTGCGGCAAATCCACGGCTTCTTTCTGCAATAGCGGTATTGCCTGTGATTCCCACAGATCCGCTACATTTTCAGCAGCATTGAAGGCAACATCCCCCGTTAGATCTCCTTCATGCCCAATTTGCACAACCTTTACACACCCTGCCAGAGAAAACACCATTACGAGACACATAACGACTACGATAAATGCTTGTTTTTTCATAATCAGCCTACCTCTCTATTCTCCCCACTTTACAAAGATTTTTTAAATATGCCGATAAAAGATTTCTCTTTTACCGGCATATTCCGGTATTTATTCTTTATAAACGAAAGCTTTAAGCTTATCTACATTTTTGTTTGTGATTGCTATACAATCAATTAGTTGTTTTTCTTCCAAACCTGTCGTACCATCTTTAAGGTATTTGTCAGCCTGCTGTACAGCCATTTCTGCAATAAGAGCGGCCTGCTGCAAAGCCGTCCCCGTCATACTGCCATCTTTGATAGCTGCCGCAGCTTCATCCGATCCGTCAACACCAATTACAGAGATTCCGGTAAGACCAGCATTTTTAATTGCTGCGACTGCACCAACTGCCATTGTGTCATTCCCGCAGACAATGCCCTTAATATCCGGATGCGATTGAAGAATCGTTTCTACTTTCTGGTAAGCTTCTGTTTGTTCCCAGTTTGCGGTCTGCTGTGCAACCATCTTCAGATCAGGATACTGATCGATAACTTCATGAAATGCACTTGAACGTACACCTGCATTTGTATCAGATTCTTTGCCTAGAAGTTCTGCATAGTTTCCTTTTTCGCCCATTTTTTCAACAAACACTTCTGCGATTGCTTTTGCTCCTTGATAATTGTTTGCTACGATCTGAGAAATTGCAATACCACTGCCATTGATTTCACGGTCGATGAGAAACGTAGGGATATTTGCAGCACGCGCTTTTTTTACAGCTGCTACCGTCGCATCTGCACCAGCATTATCACAAATGATTGCTGCCGCTTTATCCGATATAGCATTTTCAAAGAGTTCGGCCTGCTTCGTTGCATCATCATCATGTGAGACCGTCTTTACTTCATAGCCAAGTTCTTTTGCTTTTGCAGCTGCTGCATCTGCTTCTGTTTTAAAAAACGGATTAGAATGTGATGGTGTAATAATATAGATAATCTTAGAACCGCCGCCAGTCAATGCTTTTGCTTCCTTCACTGGAGCAGCGGCTGACGATGACGATGCCTTTTCTGCCGTTTTAGTTTCTCCACCGCAACCAGCAAATAGAATTCCCATTAAAGATACCGATAAAATCAAGGCTACTAACTTTTTGAACTTGTTCATGTTTCTTTCTCCCCCTATTTTTTATTTAAAAACCATATGACTCATCAGGAACACTCCTGTTAAATCCATTTATAGACGAACCAGCGTTCTTTTTACTGCTGCATGCCATCCGCCTAACAGCTGCTTTCTTTTATCTTCCTGCATCTTCTTCATGTAATTTACATGTTTTATCTGCTCAAATATCTGCTTGTTATCATAAATGCCCATAGAAATTCCTGCAACAAATGCCACTCCCATGCCAGACAGCTCTTCCACTGCAGGAATTTTTACGGAAACCCCTGCTATATCTGCCTGAAACTGCATCAAATAACGATTTTTGGTTGGACCGCCATCTACACAAAGTTCACGGATGTCGATATTAGTCTCCACCCTCATAAGCTGCACAATATCCTGTATCTGATAAGCAATGCTGTCTAATGCTGCCCGCACCATTTCATTTTTTCCCGTAATCCGGGTAATACCAGTAAACATTGCCGTTGCTGTACTATCCCAATAAGGTGCACCAAGCCCCGTGAATGCAGGAACAAAATAAGATTTATCTGCCTGATTTGAATTTTCTGCCAATTCTTCTGTTTGATTATCATCCTCTATAAGCTGCAGATTATCTTTAAGCCAGCTAACTACTGCCCCGGTATAATTCACATTTCCTTCCAACACATAATTTGCCTTTCCATCAAAGCTCCAGGCAAGCGATGTCACAAGACCACACTTACTAAATATTGCTTTTTCTCCTATATTCATCATGACAGAAGATCCTGTACCATATGTAGCTTTCAGCATTCCAGGATTACGGCACGCCTGCCCAAAAAGTGCAGCATGCGAATCTCCCATAACAGCCTGGATTACAATTTTCTCATTGAGCCAGCCCGCAAAATCTGTTTTCCCATAAAGCGCATTCGAATCACAAATTTCCGGCAGACTCGTTTTCGCAATGCCAAAGCATTTACAAACCGTATCATCCCACTGCAGACTGTTAATATTAAACAACTGTGTTCGCGATGCATTGGATACATCTGTCTTGAATGATTTTCCACCTGTTAGTTTGTAGACAAGCCAAGTGTCCATCGTTCCCATACACAAATTACCTTCGCACATAAGTTCTTTTGCGCCTGCTACATTTTCCAGTATCCAGCTTAGCTTTGCAGCGGAAAAATACGGTGATAAAGGAAGTCCGGTAGCCGCCTTTATCTTTTCGGAGCAATTCTCATCCTCAGCCATAAGACGGTTGCAGATCATTTCGCCCCGAGCACACTGCCAGACAATCGCATTATATATCGGCTTACCTGTCTTACGGTTCCAGGCCATAGCCGTTTCCCGCTGATTACTAATACCAACTGCAGCAATGGCGGTTTTATCAATACCGCTTCTTGCAGCTACACCTTTTACCACTGCAAGCACATTCTTATAAATCTCCTCTGCATCATGTTCGACCCAGCCTTTTTCACTAATGATCTGCCTATGTGGCCGATCACAGCGTGATGCAAGCTTTCCCTGTCCATCAAACAAAAGTGCTTTTGTTCCCTGCGTGCTTTGATCAATTCCCAGTATATACTTTTCCGGCATATCAGATCAACTCCATCACCGTTTTTACAATTCCGGCCGCATTTAATCCATAATGATCAAACACTTCCTTTGATTTACCCGTCACTACCGGTTCATCTGGCAACGACATATTAATTACACGCTTTGGATATTTTTCTGCCGCCACAATCTGGCTTACCATCGAACCAAGCCCACCAAATTTTGTATGTTCTTCAATTGTTACAATCGCCTTTGTTTCCTGTGCCGCTTTTATAACCGCTGCTTTATCAATTGGCTTTACACAATACATATCAAGCACGCGAGTTGATATTCCCTTTGTCTGTAAAATACTTGCCGCATCTTTTGCTGGTTTTACCATTTCACCACAGGCAATAATCGTAACATCGTTCCCCTCCATTACAACAGTCGCCTTATTCATGCTAAACGGCACATTGCCTTCTTCATAAACTTCATCAACGGCATTACGCCCAACACGCACATAGGCAGGCTCCGTATCCTGCAAAAGTGCTTCAATGAGCTTTGTCGTCTGCAAATGATCACTTGGCAAATAAACACGCATATTGGGTATTGAAGCCATTGCAGCAATATCATTTGCTGAATGATGCGTCATGCCAAGTGCACCATAGCTTACACCGCCGCTAATACCAATAAGTGTTACATTTGTTTTTGAATAAGCAACATCTACTTTTACTTGTTCCATACTACGAGTACTCAGAAAGCTTGCTGGTGATACGGCAAACGGTTTCTTGCCACAAGACGCAAGACCGGCACTCATTGAGACAAGATTTTGTTCTGCAATTCCAACCTCAACAAACTGATCTGGCCGGTTTTTAGCAAACGGCGCAAGTGATGCCGATCCACGGGAATCACTGCACAAAACAACAATATCTTTATCGCTGGCTGATTCTGCAAGCAGCACATTGCAGATTGCCTGTTTATTTGCTATTTTACTCATATTGAGCCCTCCTCTGATCGAGTTCTTGTATTGCCTGCTTATACTCATCATCTGTAGGTACCCGATGATGCCACCCCGCCTGATTTTCCATAAAAGAAACACCACAGCCCTTTGTTGTATTTGCAATAATAACCGTAGGTGCCCCTGTCACTGTCTTTGCTTTTTCAACAGCTTCATCAATTTCATTTATGTCATTTCCTCGAATCGACAAGACATTCCAGCCAAAGGCTGCCCAACGGTCTTCCTGGCTATCCTGCATCATAACGTCTTCTGTCGCACCCGATATTTGTAAACGATTGCGATCAACAAAGGCTGTAAGGTGATCCAGTTTATAGTGCCCGCCAGCCATAACGGCTTCCCAAACAGATCCTTCATCCATCTCACCATCACCCAATACAGCATAGACACGATAACTTTTCTTGTCCATACGTCCAGCCAATGCCATACCAACCGCTACTGATAAACCATGCCCCAGTGACCCGGTATTCATTTCAATCCCATTGATCTTATTATTAGGATGACCAATATATTTTGATCCATACTGTGAATATGTCAAAAGATCTTCCCTGGGGAAAAATCCTCGATCGGACAATACTGAATAAAGAGCTTCTACAGAATGTCCCTTACTTAAAACAAATCGATCCCGATTGGGATCTGTCATGTTTTCCGGACTACTATTCATTTGTTTATAATAAAGATCCACAAGAATATCTGTTACACTTAGATCTCCACCAATATGGCCGGTTCCAGCCCGATGGATAAGTGTCACGATATCTTTCCTGATATCACAAGCCTTTACTTTTAAATCCACGCTTATTCCCCCCTCAAATATGCTTTTACATTTTCTTCAATCGGATCATAAAGATCCGGTTTTATTCCCATATATTTACATGCTTCATAAAGAATAGGTACAACATCCTTATGAATGCCTACACAATGATGAATATACGGGCCTTCAACAATTTTTGCTTCAAGCCGCTTAATATTTTCCACAGCAACCCATAAATATGTTCCCATACATTTTGGCCCATCAACCCCTTTTGCATTTCCCAGCAATAAAGAATACTCCCCATTATCACCATCGAATCGACAAAGTGTAACCTTGCCATGCTTTGCTTCTGCCGTAATACTCCCCGGATGATCAAATGCCAATGGATACGTTAATTCCGGCATTTCCCTTGCCAGTGAAATCGGCCATGGACCACAGTGCTGCAAAAGCTCTCCATTGGGAATATCCGGATGACGAATTGTCCAATCGGCAAAAAAAGAACGCGTCGTATCCATGCCAGCTGCTTCAACCAGTAATGCAGTTATAGCTCCATGAATATCCGTTTCACAAACAACCGGAATACCTTCATCATTGAGCAGTGCATTTGCTGCACACGGCATAATACCCAGCTCAGTCTGTAACGCGTTCCAGCACTGTATCGCAGCCGCCTTGCAGCCATACTTTTTAATAAGTTCGCCCATTGCAACTTTCAAAGCTGCTACGTTTTCAACTTCATCATCCTTGATCTTTACATTCATAGTTTCATGAATATATTTTATGGTTTTAGCAACTTTAATTTTCTCGGCTTTTGCTGCCTTGACCGCTTCTGTAAGTTCCGTCATTGGAATTGGTGCAAGCTGAATATTGAATCGTTCTAACAGTTCCCCTTCATTGCACATTGTCGACCAAAAATCATATGGACGCGGTGCAATCTGTAGAATACGAATGTTGCGAAAGGTTTTGACAACATTACAAACCGCCAAAAAATCCTTAATACCCCTTTCAAACACAGGATCTTCCAAACGACAGTTTGTCAGATATGTAAATGGCACGCGAAATCGTCTAAGTACCTTTCCTGTAGCAAAAAGTCCACACTGGCTATCGCGCAATCGCACACCATTTTTATCCGGGCGTTCATCAAGTGGTCCCCACAAAAGCACTGGCACCTGCAAATCCTTGGCAAGCCGCGCACATTCATACTCTGTTCCAAAATTACAATGCGGTAAAAACAATCCATCAATTTTTTCTTTTCTGAATTTTTCTACTATTTTAAGACGATCTGCTTCTTCATAGAGCAAACCTTCTTCGTTGATGTCTTTTATATCAACAAACTCAATTCCAAACGCTCTAAGCTTTTTTTCTGTTAATCCGCGATACTTTATCGCATCCGGAGCACTAAAAATACTTCTTCTTGTTGGCGCAAATCCTAACTTTATCAAATGACATTCCCTCCTCAAATATAATAAACTGCTCTACACATATTATTATTTTAACGTAATTGAATAATTATGAATATTTTAATGACTTTATTATAATACATCTATATAAAAATTTCAATAATATTTTATAAATATTTACAATATATATATATAATATTTTATATAATTTATTGTTTTTGTAATTATTTCTATTGTTTATTATTGTTTTATTTAAAATAATTCATATTTACTATTATTTGTATTATGTCGTATATATTACATGTAAATATTTATATAAAGTTTTACATGTAATATACCTGACACAACAAAACACGCTTATTCTTCTATAAATATTGATATCTTTTTTTCGTTTTTATTTCATAAAAAAAGATATCAAACATGCAATAAAAAAAAGAAAGCCTATACCTATTACAAACTTTGTTTTATTTATTACATCAAATACCTTTTTATCTAATTTGCTTTCCATAAAAACTTCTACTTTTTTACAAAGCTCAATACCCATTTCTTTTTTTTTGAAAAGAAATCCTGATGTCTTATTTTTCATAACAATAATGTATTTCTCATTCTGCCTTACTTTATAAACATCTTCCCACTTTATGAAAACTTTTAAACCTTTTCCCGGTATATTTTCTATTCCATCTTGTGTCAATCGATAACATTCTTCTTTACTTTCCCTTTGATTAAACTCTCTTTTTATCTGCCACTCCATAAAAAAATAGTAAACAATAAGCATTACCAAAAACTTTAAGCCATATCCTAATAGAATATCAATCAGCAATAATGTTCCTAGTAAACAGCCAATTGTTATACGTGAATTTCTTGACACTATATGATAAAAACTGCGATAATCCTGTAAGTTCATTTCTGTTTTAAATGTAATACTATCTTTTTTCATAAATCATCTTTCCCTTCAAATTTTTTTACCTATTAAAAAACTAAAAATATAGTATTCCTTTGTCCCAAGCATTTCAATAATAATAAGGTAAAGTGACGACATTTTTCGTTTATGTCACGTCTTTTACACATAAGAAAAGCATCCCGAAGGATGCTTCGAAAACTTCTGCACATTTGCAGAAAATAGCCAATCCCAAAATTATTGTTCTAACGCACATTTAGTAAATTATTTCCAAAACGCACATTTAGTAAATTATTTCCAAAATGTATTTTACGATGAAATATCATCACTTACCTGAGCATAAACCAATAAAGTAAAAACAAATGTACCTCCTAAAATATTACCAAATCCCGTTGGAAATAAAAAGCGGAAAAAATAATCATACCATCCAGCATTTCCTTGAAGAACTTCATAGGCTACTTCACAAGAGCCTACCACCACATGGGCAAATCCTCCAATTGAAATAAAATACGTAAAACACAAAACCAAAAAAAAGCTAAACCCCCGCGACATTGGCATCATCCAGACAATAGCTGCAATCAAAATACCAGCTGGTATTCCACGAATTAGATTTTCCATAGGTGATATCTGTACAACATGAATTGCAATATTATGTAAAGATGAGGCTACAGGCGCTGTCACAAAATAAGAATTTGATAAAAAACATGCTGCTAAAAATGTTCCTGCTAAGTTCGATAAAAAAACCACACCCCAAAGCTTCATTACTTGCCAAAATTTTTCTTTTGAACAATCATGAAAAAAAGGAATAACTGTCGTAATTGTATTTTCAGTAAAAAGCTGCATACGGCCTAAAATCACAATAAGAAACCCTGTTGTATATCCAATTCCTGTAATAAGTTCAGCCCATGGCACATCTTTTAAATACATAAATAAAATTGCTTTAAAATAAAAAGAGAAGGAGATTAACAATCCAGCTGCTAAACCAGAAAAAATTAACGATTTGCTCGAACGTGAAAGTTCCTCCTCTCCATCTTTTCGGATAATTTCAAATAATAAATGTGGTGACAAGCGTTCGTGTTCTTCCAAAATAACACGGTCCTGACAAGACAAATTTTCTGTATTTTTACTTTGTTTACTCACTTTATCACAACTAACCAAAGCTGTGCTCACCTCCAAAACATATTTTAAACACGATCCCTTACAAACACATACTACAGTATAAAAATTGCTGTACCTTAAACTGATCATCAAATATAGCATATAATGCTAAGATGTGCAAACTACTACACAGATTTACTGATAGCATTTACCTGTATATTTATACTTCAACAAACACCTGCCAATTCCTTCTGCACAATACCGACAAACACACGTAAACACCTGCGATTGTCATTGCAATTATTTCATTTCAACAGCCTGATACAATCTGATACACACATTTCTTCATAAAACATAACACAAATAAGGCACTCCAGCTCAATTGAAAATGACAAATTTCAATTGCAATATTAAAATTTTTGAATAAAAATAAAACACATACAAAATAAATTACATGTGTTTCATTTGTAGGCTGTACACTTCTTGCACAACCAGTAACTATTTAATTAAAACAAATGGCGGAGTGAGAGAGATTTGAACTCTCGCACGCTTGCGCGTCTAACGATTTAGCAAACCGTCCTCTTCAGCCGCTTGAGTATCACTCCAGCAAGACTATACCAAATAAATATAAATGGCAGGGGCAGAAGGACTTGAACCCTCAACCAATGGTTTTGGAGACCACTACTCTACCAATTGAGCTAT
>Ga0172378_10001312_pt1 | contig 22858 bp, 21 predicted proteins | sample GrowelOW332metaG_FD_119755 | JGI IMG/M metagenome (GOLD analysis project Ga0172378, IMG submission 119755) | Groundwater microbial communities from an aquifer near a municipal landfill in Southern Ontario, Canada - Pumphouse #3_1 metaG | ecosystem: Environmental > Aquatic > Deep subsurface >... | reverse complement strand
TTTTTATTGCAATTCTATTTGTTAACGGAAATTAAAAATGCATTTTAAATGGGCTACAATTGCATGAAAGGTCATCGGTGGTCAATTATCACCCTGATGACTTTTGGTAACGCCAAATAGATTTGTATATTTATACGGAGAAAGTGTATATTTATAGTTCTTATGATCTTTAATTCTGAAAGGGGCGGTGAAGGGCGTCAGACGGCGATGTTGTCGAGGAAGAGCAACAGCCTGTTAGTCACGTTAACAGCACTCACTCCGGAGTCGAAATCAAGGCTTACTAAATTCAAGTCGGGGTAATCCCGGTGAAGCCTTTTCTCTATTCCTTTGGAGACCACATGATTGGCGATGCATCCGAAGGGCTGCAATGAGATAACATTCTTTACCCCATCACGTACCAGTCCAATGATGTCGGCGGGCAAAAGCCATCCTTCTCCGAACTGGGCAGCAAGTGAAACGGTGCCATTCAGTGCCTTCGCATCTTCGAAAATATCGGTGAACGGATGGAAATAACGGAAGCGGGATGCTATTTTGTTGATCTTTCGCATGCGGAGAAGGATAGCGTCATAGATTCCCTTCACGACAAAGTCAGGCACATGGGAGCACGACAGACGCATGTGTTTCTTGACAATCGTATTGACAAATTCCTGCAAGAAGAACGGAGAAAGTAATGGGGGCACAACCTCGATGCCTTTGCTGATGATTTTCTTGGCAAGATACTGGTGGGCAAAAGGATTGAATTTCAGGAATATTTCGCCTACGATGCCCACTTTCGGTGTCTCCTTGTCCAGGGAGATGGCATCAAATTCGATGGCTGCACAGCGGATGAGATCCATCAAACCTTCGGCATCGTTGCTGCGGATACGATGGTCTGAAGCCTTCATGAACTTATCCCGCAGGGCAATGGCCAATCCTGGTGCGGACTCTCTTACCACTGACTCATGGTACATTTTGGATATTGTGTCGGCATAGAGCAGGGAGGTCACGATGATTTTTGAATATTTTATCCATGGAATTTCAAAGCCTTCCTGTTCGTTCTCACCATCACTATGGGCGGTCACTCCTAATGTGATGAGTGGCACATCCTTGAATCCAGTGGCTATCATGGCCCGTTTTATGAGGCCGGCATAGCTGGTGGCACGACATTGTCCGCCGGTCTGAGACATGACCACGGTGGTATTCTTGAGGTCATATTTTCCAGACCGCAATGCCTTTATGATGTCTCCCACAATGAGGGTGGCAGGATAGCATATCTCGTTGTTGGCATATTCCAGTCCTAATTGTGTGCTTTCCTCGTCGCTTTCTGGAAGTACTTCCAGGTCATAGCCTATCAGTGCGAGGACGGGAGGCAGTATCGGCGTGAGATATTCAGTGAAATAAGGTGCCAGAATCTTGCGTTTGCGGTCCTCGTTCTTATATACCTTCGTGGTCTCAAACTTTTTCACGTGACTCTTTTTCGAGACTTCATTTTGGGCCTTCAGACTTTCTATGAGACTGCGCACACGTAGTTTCAGAGATCCGATATTGGAAACATCATCAATCTTTAGCAGTGTGAACGGCTTGTTATGGCGCTTCAAGATGTCTCGTATCTCATCCTGTATGAAAGCATCCGGGCCACATCCGAATGACGTCATCTGTACGAAATGGACGTCGTCTCCTTGTTCTGCAGCCCACTGACCAGACTTGATGATGCGGTTCATGTAGGCCCACTGCTTCACTAAATAAGTCTCACCGGAGTCTGTTTGCTCGTTTCTGCGCACGATGTCGTCACTGATCACGTTTACGCCTAATGATGCCACCATTTCCGAAAGCTTATGTTGCACGAGTGGATCAGTATGATAGGGGCGCCCGGCAAGCAGTATTGTCAGCTTTCCTTCGTTGCGGCTCTTGGCAAGGATTGCCTCCGCCTTTGCCTGTATGTCATGTGCGTATGCTTTTTGGGCAATGACTGCTGTGTCAAAAGCCTTCTTGCTTATGCTCTTGGGAATGCCCAGTTCGTGCAGATAATCGTAAATCTGCTTGCGGAGTAGTTTTACATTTGCGAAGTTGATAATAGGTGCATCTATCGGAGTCTTGGGCTCCATTGCACTCTTGATGACGTCAGAATAGGCAGAGACTATCGGGCAATTGTAACTGTTGATGGTGCGGGCGTCTTCTTTATGCTCGTACACTACGTAGGGCATCAGTATGCGCTCTACATCCATCTTGTCAAGTTCTGCAATATGAGAGTGTGCGAGTTTTGCAGGAAAGCAAATGTTATCGCTCATCACGGAACCTAATGCACTTTCGTATCTGTGGAAGTTTGATTCCGAACTCAGTACAACTTCAAAGCCGGCATTAGTGAGAAGAGTACTCCAGAAAGGAAAGTCCTCGTACATGTTTAATATGCGCGGGATGCCGATTTTTCTTGTTCCTTCCTTTTGAGAAACGGCAGATTGGCGGAATATCCGCTCATATTTGTAGGTATAGATGTTCTCTCCCTCCTCAGTGGCTTTGCCCTTATTATTGAACACACGCTCACATTTGTTGCCGGAATAGAACTTCCGGCCGCCTTGGAACAGGTACATTGACACGAAGCAATGGTTTTCGCAGCCTTTGCATTGCAGCATCTTGGTCTCGAATTCGGCACAATGGAGCAGGTCGTCAATGGTTCTTGGACTGTTGAAATCTGTTGTCTGATGTTGCGCAAGCAGGTGCAGGGCACCCCCATAGGCTCCCATCATTTCGGGCATATTATTGCGTGCAACTTCCGTATTGGTAAGAATTTCGAAGGCTCTGACCACAGAGTCGTTCCTCATTGTTCCTCCCTGTACCACAATCTTGCCTCCCAATGTGTCATTTCCATGCAGCTTCAGCACTTTGTAAAGGCAGTTTTTCACTACCGAGTAAGCCAGTCCGGCGGAGATGTCAGCAATGGTTGCACCTTCACGCAGCACCTGTTTCACTTTGGAATTCATGAAGACAGTGCATCGTGTACCTAAGTCGCAGGGCTCTTCAGCTGTGCAGGCAATCTGAGCGAAGTCTTCTACCTGATAGCCGAGGTTATTGGCAAATGTCTGGATAAAGGTCCCACAGCCTGAAGAACAGGCCTCGTTGAGTTCCATCCTTACCACAGCGCCGTTCTCCACAAATATGGCTTTCATGTCCTGCCCACCAATGTCGAGGATGAATGAAACGTCGGGCATCAGGCTTGCTGCTGCTCGATAATGCGCCATAGTCTCAATGACGCCCTCGTCAAGATTGAAAGCGGCTTTGATGAGTTCTTCTCCATATCCCGTAGAACATGTTCCAACGATTTCCAGATTGCAATTTTTTTCCTTGGCTTCGACCTTCAGTTTCTCCAGTCCTTGCTTTACAGTTTTGATGGGATTACCGAGATTCAGTGCATAATATGTGAATACGATATTTCCTTTATGCTCTGTATCGAGAGCTATGATCTTAGTTGTCGTGGAACCGCTGTCAATTCCTAATACAATCTGCATCTTCCCTTCATGGAGTGGATGGACGTAGGTTGCAAAAGCACTCTTCTTTTGTGTCCACTCCTGATGCTCTTTCTCAGAGGTAAAAAGAGGTTTGAGGTCACTGTGCCAGGCAAGTTTTTTGTTTGTATTGAGTCTGCTTTTAAGGTCTGAAATCTTGATGGTTTCTCCTTTACAGCGCAAGGCGCATCCCAAGGCAGGGATCAGGTTGCTTTGTGGGGTTATTATGAAGTCCTCTTCTTTGAGATTAATATAATCGGCAAAGGCTTTCCTCAAGGCTGGCAAAAATGTCAGTGGACCTCCACAGAGGAGGATGGGAGCATCGAAAGAACAGCCATGTGAGAGCGTGGTAACTGTCTGTACGGCTACAGAATGGAAGATGGATGCGGCAATGTCACTCTGCGGGAGGTTTCTCGACATGAGATTTTGTATGTCCGTCTTGGCAAATACACCACATCTGGCAGCCATTGGATAGATTCTTTCTGCCTGCATGGCAAGTTGGCTCATCTTATTATTATCAATGCCCATCAATACAGACATCTGATCCAGAAAGGCTCCTGTGCCACCTGCACAGTTGCCGTTCATCCTCAATTCAGTGTTCTTGCCATTGAAAAACACCACTTTGGCATCCTCCCCACCAATATCTATAAGAGCCTTGGCGTCAGGATAACGGTTTTTTGCAAATACGGCCGCCGCCACAACTTCTTGTATAAATTCCGCTTGTAAAAGTTCGGCTGTAGACATGCCAACTGATCCCGTAACACAGATATTTATATCTGCATCACCAAACTTGCGGAGCATTTCGTCGAAAAAGTTCGATACTACTTCTCCTACACGAGCATTGTGGCGTTCGTATCGTGAAAAAATAAGATGGTTGCAGTTGTCCATTACTGCAATTTTAGCTGTTGTAGAACCCACATCGAGTCCTACCTTGTAGCAAGTGTTCAACATTTTTACCTTCCAAATTACAATTGCAAAGTTACAAAAAATTATGAAAACGCAAAAATATTTTTTGGTTTTTATACATAAATGCAACTTTTTGAACAATTTTTCCGTCAAACAAACAGAAAAATCAAAAGTGAAATCTAAAAAACAATTGAATATGAAGAGGACTATTTTATTCGTCAGTTTATGCTCACTCCTATTGCTCTCGTGTGGCACAAGAATGAGACGTAATGATATCAGAAAGGACAGTAGCAGTCAGTCTGCTGTAGAACGCAAGGTCGGAAAATTCGAAAAGATATTGCTCTTTTCTAACTGTAACGTACATTACATACAGGGAGATGTCACAAGTGTGCGTATCGTCGGGAATGCGAAAGATGTAGAAAATATAGAGACGGCGTGTGATGGAACGACCCTTACCATAAATTCCTCAAACAGGAGAAAATTCTTGCGCATCGGAAGAGAAGGCTCTGTTGATGTATATATCACATCGCCCGATTTGATTTCTGTTACCGTAAAGGGTGCAGGAGGCTTTGATGTGAAAGGAAAACTGGACACGGATACACTTGATGTAAACGTTGATGGCGCCGGTGATATCAAAATTCCGAATGTGATATGTGATGACTTTAACACCATCCTGAAGGGCGCTGGCGATGTTGATGTCGATCGTTTGGAGTGCTCTTCTTCCGATATTCAATTGTTTGGTGCCGGTGATATTAATATCCGTCAATTTAATGTGAATAATTCTGACATATCAGTCTTCGGGGTCGGAGATGTTGACATCGACTTCAACAATTGCAATAAAGTGAAGTGCAAGCTCTTTGGAGTAGGGGACATATCCCTTAAAGGTAACGTTAAGGAGCTTCAGAAAGAACTCAAAGGAACGGGTTCTATCAATGTAGATAAACTTCATGTCTTATCATGTAAATAAAAAAAAACAATAAGAATTCTTACCAATGATTACATAATTTGTTTAACTTTGCGACAGAAACTAAGTAGGTGAAGTTAAAGGAATTATGCAATCTTTGCTATAGAAAAGCTCCATACCTATCTGACATCATTCATCTATAGATCTGTTAGTAAAAAAATATCTTTGACAAATAGGTCCCTTTGTGAATATTTTTTTCTAATTTTGCACAAAACGAGAAGATTATGAGAAAGATTAAGAATCCTTGGATAGAAAAAGAAGGTTATGATTGCTTTGCATGTTCTCCCGACAATCCAGTAGGGCTGCACATGGAGTTCTTTGAAGACGGTGACGACATCATCTCCTTCTGGCGTCCCAGTGAGCGTTATCAAGGATGGCTCGGCACCATGCATGGTGGCATTCTTTCTACCCTGATAGATGAAACCTGTGGATGGGTGATAACGCGGAAATTGCAGACCATGGGCATGACCATGCATCTTGATTTGCATTATAACCATCCTGTGAGAACAGAGGATCCGCAGCTCACCATCAAGGCACATATCACGGAGCAACACCATAATATCGTGTCGATGAAGGCAACACTCGAGAATAGTAAGGCTGAAGTCTGCGTGGAAGCTGATGTCGTATATTACGCGATGAATGCAGAAAAGGCCAAAGAGAAGGGCTTCACTCGGTGTGATGTTGAGGACGACCAGCTCTTTTCCATGTAATTTTTCAATCAGTAAGCCATGTCCAGTCATCATATATCCTTAAAAGACTTAGCCGAGAAGTTGGGGGTGAGTGCCGCAACAGTATCTCGTGCTTTGCGCAACAGCCCTGAAGTAGGTGCTGAAATGAAGCGTCGCATAAAGGCCCTTGCTCAGGAAATGAACTATCATCCCAATCCTTTTGCCCAAAGTCTGCGCAAGGAATCCACCCATCTCATTGGCGTCATAGCCCCTAATCAGGTGACTCATTTCTTTGCGGCTGTATTGGACGGCATTGAAGACAGTGCTCTCCAGCATGGCTATTTTGTGATTCCTGCCAACAGTCATGAGAGTCATTTGCAGGAAGAGAGGGCCATTGACAATTTTATCTCGCTTCATGTTGAAGGCATCATCTCTTGCATTGCACAGGATACCATTGATTATTCATGGTATAACAAACTGTATGGCATGGAGATACCTGTCGTCTTTTTTGCGCGGACATGCCTTTCCGATAAGTTCTCGCAGGTAGTGAGCGATGACACGGCTGCCACCTATGAGGCTACTCAACATCTGATAGATCAAGGGTGCAGACGCATAGCCTTCCTTGGCGGACCTAATCATCTTGACATGGCAAGGCGCAGGAAGCACGGCTATTTGGAGGCTTTGAAAGATGCAAAGATGCCCGTCGACCGTACTTTGGTGATTAATGGCAACATCGACTTTGCGGAGGCGCGCGAGTCTACTTTGGCCCTCTTGCAGAAGAAAGATCCTCCGGATGCCATCTTGGCATTGAACAATATTCTTACCTTTGCTGCTTTTGATGCGATAAAATCCACCCAACTTCACATCCCGGACGACATTGCTATCATGGGATTTTCTGATGAGGAGGTTGCTACTTTCGTAACTCCTAATGTGTCGGTGATCAAGGACCAGGCACATCAGCAAGGCCGGGAGGCTTTTGAACTGTTGCTCAGGCATATCGAAGGGGATAAGAATCGATATCAGAAGATTGTGCCGATGATATTGAAAATACGGGAATCTTCCGAGAAAGATAAATAGATCTGCTTGTGGATGGAGCACTCCTAAGGTATCCTTCTGATGCTAACTTCCACAACGAAAATAAGGAATGATGGGATTAAAAACTACTAATGACGGGTATAAGAATAACCTATGGCAGGATTACTCTTTAGGTGTAATCCTATTACACTCGAAGAGTAATCCTGTTATTCATCGTGTGTAATCAAATTACTCTCCGTGTGTAATCAGATTACAAACAGCTCGTGTAATCGTCATCAATGGTTTTCTTCCCCTGCATTAGTCATTATGATCTTTTCTGAAGGCCTTTTCTTGGCCCTCCACGAGCAGGGAGGGCGTGGCTGAAAGGTTACGGCTTGTGCTTATTTTGAGTGGTCTTTTCAAACCTAACCTTTACGTTTTCGAAGCCCATTGACCGCAAGAGGTGGTCGAATTGTTCAGAGGCATTCTGCTCGGCACTTTTGATGTTCTGTGTGTTCATGCATCTTTCCTTCATCTTTCGATAAGCCTTATGGTAAAGGGAAGCCTTGTCTTTCTCGCTCCAAGAGCCATCTTCATAGAAAGGCTTTGTCTTTGCCTCGTCAATGAAGTCATTATCCAGGAGACGGATAGGCGGAAGTGTTGCCGTGATGGTGTCCTTTTCCATCTTTATCCAGCCGGGTCTTGCCTCATGGAGGTTCACTCCGAGGCGCAGCGTGCCATAATAGATTCTGGTCAATTCGTCATCGCCGAAGAACCCTCTGCGCACCGTGTCGATAAGTTCTTCATCACTCACGGAGAGAAATTCCCATTCTCCGATGTCCTCAATCGATTTTACTTGAATGGGAGTGAGCCCTATCTTATCATTCTCTTCGATATTGATGTAGTTGTCTTTATTGAGCCATACGAGTGTAAATATTGAAACCAAAACCAATACGAGAACGGTGGCGGTAATCATCCATGGAATGACGTGTATCTGACTGAAGAGCCTTTTCAGTGTATTGTGGAAATTACTTGATTGCTTTTTCATTTTCTATTGTAGTTTTGTCGAAGAGAGACGGTATGTCGTCAATTGTGAATTTCTTTCTGAAGGTGATGGTAATGTCTTCCGGCTTGTAGCCCATCTGCTCAATCATGGGTATCAGTGTGCGTGCTGCGCTTGACCTTGCCGCATCGACAATGCCGAGTTCGGGCAGGCTCTTGATGATTGCGGCGCGTCCTTGGTTTTCATAATTGGCCAGTTCTTCGTCACTGAAATTACTGCGGGTGAAGGCTACAAATTGCTTCACTTCTTCATGATTGATCTTCGTACTGGTAAGTGCAATTTTCGGATCAGGCAATATGATTTCGATCTTGTTTCCCTTTCTGTGTATGTTCTTTTCATCAAAATCATTAAAGTCAATGTAGGCCTTCACGGTTGCATCCATCGGAATGGCAATTTTCCGCTTGCCTAAGGGAAGGTTGATGCTGAAGTTCTTGTTCATGATACGGCCTGTCAGCTTTTTCGTGTCATCATGAGTTACAATCTTATGTATCTTATATTCTGATGTGTAGAGCCGCGAACATTTCTGTATTTGCATCACCATCATGGGGATGGTATCAATGGCGTTTACCTCGGAACTGGTCTTTTTGCCGGAGCAGGATGCAAAGATCATTATTAATAAGGTGTAATAGGCAAGTTGTTTTCTCATCTTGATTTCTTGTTGATGTCAGTGCAAAAATAATAAAAAAAAGTCAAATCATTCTCAAAAGTCATTAAATTCTGTGGTATGATTAAATTTTTTACAGTTGTCCGCGTCATATAATTAGAAAACGCTCTGTGATAAGAGAGGTTAATAACAAATAAAAACAATAAGGTATGAAAAAGATGATTTTGGCCTTAGTGGTCGTATTTGCAATGGGCAATGTTGCCATGGCTCAGGAAGAGCAGCAGAAATGTGGCAAGAAGTGTGACAAAACCGAGATGATAAAGAAGCGCACCGAGAAGATGGTCAAGCAATATAACTTGACCGATCAGCAGGCAGCTAAACTTCTGAAACTCAATGAAGAATATGCTGACAAATTGCCGGCAATGCGCGCAATGGGTGGTCACAAGGGACCTTTCGGCGCTGGTTCTCAGATGAAGCAAGATCCTTGTAAGCAAGGAGGATGTGCATCTGCACTTAAAGACTTAAAGACTCGCCCAAATAAGGAAGGCATGATGAAGAATCATCAAGAAATGATGAAGAATCGTGAGGCTTACAACAAAGAACTGAAAGAAATTATTGGTGAAGAGAAATATGCCCAATATGAGGCTGGCATGAAGAACTGCATGCAAAAAGGTTCTCAGTGTATTCAAGGCCAGAAGGGCCAGAACGGCGGATGTTGCGGCAAGTGCAGCATGGAAAAACAGGCTGGAAAGAAATAAATTGAGTTAAGCTTTTATTATATCGTAAGAATAATTCAGTAGGTAAGATTGTTTTTTTTAGCAAAGGCACTTCTAATATTTAGAGGTGCCTTTTTGTCATATCAGTATTTTTTATTATCTTTGTAGCGTAATAACAAATATTGAATGATGAAGAACATTTGGTCTCTTGTAATTCTGTTTTTAGGATTACTCATGATGGATTCTTGTGGTGGGAAAAAACAGTCGAATGATATTATTGCCCACAAATCTGTGATTGTCAAGTCTGCCAAAACCCAGAAAATGGGTGATTATAAGCAGCAAAATCAGGCGAATTGGGCCGGCTCTACCTATACGATAGATATTGAGTTCCGTGCTGACACTTCGCTTCCTGTGGTCTCTGAGGGTACTCAGAAATATTATGATAACCGCATCACATTGCGCATTTTGCGAAAAGATGGGAGTGTATTTTTAAAACGCGAGTTCACAAAAGCTGATTTTGCTTCTTACTTAGATGCAAATTACAGCAAGAATGGAGCTCTGCTGGGTATCGTATTTGATAAAGCTGAAGGTGACAATCTGATTTTTGCCGCAAGCGTGGGTTCTCCTGACAAGTCGAGTGATGAATATCTCCCATTGGTCATGAAGGTTTCCCGCCAAGGGAATGTGTCGGTAAGCAAGGACAGTCAACTGGACACAGGTGCCGCCACCACTTCTACTAATGACGAAGAGGATGAGGCTATTTAAGGTTGAATCCGTTTTAATGTAACTTTTAATAGTTTATTTTTGATTATGAAACATTTGAATATTATTATATTGCAAGCATTGACAGTGCTCCTCCTGGTAAGTTGCTCTACGCTTACTATCTCCGAGAAAAGCCTTGCTTCGGCATCACCTTTACAGGGCGTGAAAGGAGAAGGCTATCAGGGAATGGCTATCTATGGCAACTACATGATCAGCCTCCAGAATACAGGATTGGCAACTCTTTACTCCCTGCCGGGTTTTACAAAGCTGACGGACACATTTCCATTGGGTTGTTGTGCTAAAACCAATCATGCAAATGTAGCCAGTTTCGGCCTCGAAAAATATGACAAGAGCGATCCTCTGCCATTGCTTTATGTGTCACAATGCTTTAAGCGGACGATTGGTGGAGAGAAGGATGTCTGTTATGTTGAACGTATTCATGTAAGTGGAAAGGCTGAAACGGTGCAGCGGATCGTATTCGATGATACCGATCATCTCTATGGCTATGCCCTGCAGTGGACTATCGACCCTGATCGTAAAGAGCTCATTGGATTTGGCAATACCATAGAGAATATGGCTGAGGGAAACCGCTTTCGCATCATCCGCTTCCATCTTCCTAAGCTCAAGGATGGACCGGTCGTCCACCTTACGATGAAAGATTGTCTCGAGACTTATCTTCTCCAGGATTACACCTCTGATTATCCTTCTAAGGTGATAGGACAGGGGGGGCTTATTTATAAAGGTAATGCCATCTTCCCGACAGGTTTCGGAAGCAAGCAGAACCCCAGCGTTATCTATGTCTGGAACCTCCGTAAGCACAAACTTGTACAAGTTATTGACCTGACGGAAAAGCTCAAGCATGAGATGGAAGATTGTGATATCTATGACAATAAGTTGTACATTCAGACCAATGGTAGTGGAGTGATGCAACTGGATATTTCACGATAGAATCGTCAGAATTAGGGATTCCCCCATGACATTTTAGGATAAATCCTATGGAAGAAGAATAAAGTATAACTAACTTTGCGATATAATAAATAAACAAAAAATGTTGAACAATTTAATTTTACTGTCATGAAAAAAAATATATTTACAATAGTAGGTCTTATGACGATAGTGATGGGCTTTACATCATGCGGTACCTTCTTCAGTGTAGGCGGTTCAACTGCGGGTTATGATGATACATATTCTTATGGAGGTTACAATAATAACAGGCTTATGAGCTATGATGAGGCTCGTCAGGGGGCACTTTATCTTTCGGATAAGATGGCTTATGAGCTTGGTCTCAACAGTGCGCAATATGATGCGGCATATGAGATCAATCTCGATTATCTGCTCAATCTTTCCAATAGCAGCAACCTCTATGGCAATTATTGGTCTCGTCGTAATTCAGACTTGCGCTATGTGCTATCGGTTTATCAGTACGACCGTTACATGGATGTCAATTATTTCTATCGCCCTGTTTATTGGTATGACAACAGACTGAGCTATTATGTATATAATAGGTATAATAATCCTTCGTATTATTACTATACCTATCCGAAGAGTTATTCTTCCTATAGAGGCGGGCGTAATCGTTCTGAAGTAAGCTATTATTCGAAGCGTTCTTTCGGCGGACGTGCCAATGGTGCAGTTATACAGCGCAACACTAATCCTAATTCGAATTATCCTTATACAAGAGGAAATAATAATTCTCAGAATAACCGTTCTTTTGGTGGAAGGTCAACAGGTTATAATCAGAATGGGTCAAATATGCCTAACAGTTCAGGCAACAACAGATCACAAGGCTATGCGCCTTCAAGGACGAACGGAAACACCAATAATGAATCAACATTTGGTGGGCGTTCTACAAATACGAACCCTTCTGTGAACAGGCAGAATTCGGATAATAACAGGAACGGCAATAATGAGTCTCAGGGCTATGCTCCCCCAAGAGTGAATAACAATGGTAATAATCAACCGGCTTTTGGTGGACGTTCCACGGGTACAAGCCCTTCTGTAGGCAGACCAACCAGAACGACTACTCAGCCCAGTGCGCCCGTTGCTCCGACAAGGCAGTCTCCGGCCTCTACTTCAACTACTACAGATAAGGTCAGCGGTGGTCACAGATAGTCTTAATCCTTTAATGATTTGCTGATGGGCACATTCGGATCTCTTGGGATTGTGCACCCGTAAACAAAGATTTATAAAGGAGTTGACAGCAAGTTCTATATTGTTTCAGTCAACTCCTTTTTCTCTTGCTATCTATTTGCTAAGACAAATTTCCCATGTAGAATCAAAGCAGGAATTCTCTGTTCCTATATAGGAGTCATTGTGTCTGTCTTCGTGTAGAATCTTGTATCTGATGGATTTTTTAGAGACTATCGGTTTCATGTCGAGGATCAGGTCGTAAGCCTGTTGGAAAAAGTTTGCGACATCTTTGGCTCAAGCGAATATGTCTTTGATTACGGGCACCATTTCATCAAAGCTCTAAGTTTGAAGTAAGTGTATGAGTTTTATGTTTTTCCTATTAATTTAATGAGCTGCTGTTTTGAGGCATAAGGAAGCAATTTCCTGAGATGGTCGTATATTCTCTGTGCTGATTCCTTAGGTTTTCTTTTGAAATTAGAGAAATTTTCCTCTCCGAAAAAGTCTTCTGGAGTGCAGTATCTGGAAACTCCCCATCCATATCGCTTTCCTTGTTTGTCATAATTATATTCAAAGTCTGCAGTGATTACATTGGCGCTCATTTGCAGTCGAGTGATGGCTGTGTCGAAGGATTCCTTATCGGATTTCGGTTTTTTTACAATTGCCCTTGTCCTCTCATCCAGCATTTTCTCCAAAGGATTATGTGCTCTTGGCTGCCGAGGCTTCACATAGCCGCATTCTTTCTTGAGCTCCTTTGACAGAAGAGACTGGTGTTCTTTCAGGGTAGCCAGGATCTGTTTTTCTTGGATTGAGAGGTCGTAGGCGTGGCGTCGATAGTTGAGGAAGTCTGGAAACCAATCCATGCTGATGAATCCTGCTTTGTTATCAAAGAATTTTCCATAAGCTATTCCCCCATCAATGATGACAGGTCCCTTCCATTCCCACACCCCTTCGCCTTCTTCTGGAAACCAATATTCAGGAGGAGTGACATCTCCTACAGAGAAGCCCTGTATCCCATTCCAAAAGAAAGGGAGAAATCCGATTTCCTCTATGAGATGTTCCAGTTCTTCTGCACTATGTATCTGTCGGCTCATAGTATCCTTATTGCAATAGCTGCACAGGCTTCTGCGTCAGATAAAGCGTTGTGATGATTTGTGAGGTCAAATCCGCAATGCTCGGCGACAGTCTGCAACTGATAATTCTTGATGCTGCCTTTAGGGAACGCTCTGCGTGCTGCGATGAGTGTACAGAGGAAGGGATAGTCGGGATATTCCATGTTATAAGCCTGGAAAACAGCCTTCAGGCAATTCTCATCGAATGCCTTGTTATGTGCCACAAGAGGCATATACCTGATTTTTGGAGCCACTTCTGCCCATACTTCCGGAAAGAGTGGGGCTTCATCAGTATCGCTGTATGTAAGACCATGGATGGCAGTTGTCGATTTGGTATAGTAATTAGGAATAGGACAAATAAGGTGATAGTATGAATCGGATATTTCTCCATTCTCTACTATCACTACACCAACGCTGCAAACACTGGTCCTACAACCATTTGCCGTTTCAAAGTCTATAGCTGCGAAGTCTTTCAAAGACTCTTGTTACTAATTTTTTGAAATTAGAATTTAGCCATCTTAATGGCATCTACAGCGCATTCATCACCTTTATTTCCGAGCTTTCCACCACTTCTTTCCTGAGCTTGTTCCAAGTTGTTGGTGGTGAGGAGACCATAGATGACAGGAATGTTCTGCGACGCATTCAGCCGAGCTATGCCATAAGTGACACCTTGACAGATATAGTCAAAGTGGGGAGTATCCCCACGGATGACACATCCCAAAATGATAACGGCATCAAATCCGTCATTTTTCGTCATTTGCTGTGCTCCGTAAACGAGTTCAAAACTCCCAGGAACAGTCTTTACATGAATATTTTCGGGTAGGCAACCATGCCTCTCAAGCGTTTTTACTGCGCCGTCAAGGAGTGCTCCTGTAATATCTTTATTCCATTCTGAGACTACAATTCCGAAGCACATATTACTGGCATCAGGAACATTGTCGAAGTTATAATTTGATAGATTGTGTAATGCAGTAGCCATTATTTATCTTGTGCACGTTCAATATATTTGTCAATTTCCTGACTTTGAACGAGAGGGGCGTTGACATATTTTTTCTTAATATCCTGATAGATTTTCAGGGCATCGTCAGTTTTCCCCTGACTTTCGAGGATCTCAGCTGCTTGAAGCAGGAATGTTGGAGAGAGACTGTTGTTAACTTCATCCTTGGATTCTGAATCTGCCATGTCAGCAGCTTTCTTCAAATTACTCACAGCTTTGTCGAGTTGATTCACGTGGGCATAGGCATTTCCTAATGCAGCGATGGCTGCAGGACTTACCATGGCATCATCAGAAGGAGAATACTCGTCGAGGTATTTTACGGCGTCTTGCCATTTGTTGAGGTTCGCATAGCAAAGCCCGGCATAGAGATCAGCCAGATTTGCAGCCTTCGTACCACTGAAGTCTGATGCAATCTTTACGAAACCAGCATAGCTCACTCCGTCTCCATTAAGAGCCTTGTCAAACATTTCTTGATTGAAATACTCCTGGCCAATACCAAGGGCTGTGCTTGCTTTCTCCTCACGAGGACCTGAAAGAAAGTACTTGTAGCCGAAGATGCCTGCAACGATCACGAGCAGTGCAACTACCACAATTATGATGGGCTTCTTGTACTTGGAGACAAAAGCCTCTGAAATGTTCAGCGCCTCATTGGCGGATGCTTGTTCTTTTTTGTTTGCCATTTTATTTTTATATTTTATTTTTTATTTCTTACAGTGTCGTTAATAGCGTGAAAATAATTCACCTATATTAACGTGGCAAAATTACAGAAATTATCTCACATATTGAAATTTATTTCCCACTTTTTTCGTTTTTCATTGATAAAAGGGTTAACTTTGCAATTTGAAGGTTGCTGGAAAATCAGAAAGAAAACTATTTTTTACAGATGATTTTAAAGAAAATATCTATCATAAACTATAAGAATATTCGTGAGGCTGCGCTCGATTTGTCGCCAAAGATGAATTGCCTTATCGGACAGAATGGCGGGGGGAAGACTAATTTCCTTGATGCCATCTATTATCTTTCTTTCTGTAGGAGTACGTTCAATCCTATTGATTCTCAGATAATTTCACATGAACAGAATTTTTTCGTGCTTGAGGGTCTTTACGAGAATGACTTTGGAGACGAAGAAGATGTTTATTGTGGAATGAAGCGGGGCGTGCGGAAGCATTTCAAGCGCAACAAGAAAGAATATAAGCGTCTTTCCGAGCACATAGGTCTTATCCCGCTCATTTTTGTATCTCCTTTTGATGCCAGTCTCATCGAAGGGGGCAGTGAGGAGCGGAGGAGGTTGATGGATATGGTGATTTCACAGTATGACCATACCTATCTCGACGCACTTGCTCGTTACAACAAGGCTTTGCAACAGCGGAATGCTCTGCTCAGTATGGAGGTGGAGCCAGATCTCGCGCTTATGGAGATCTGGGAAAGTGAGATGGCTTCGCAAGGGGAGCAGATTTATAAGAGGCGCGATGCGTTTGTCAAGGAGTTGATTCCGATTTTCCAGTCGATTTATCAGACTATTTCGGGTGACAAGGAGCAGGTGAGTTTGAACTATATCTCTCATTGTCAGCGTGGACCTTTGCTGGAAATTATCCAGTGCGACAGGTTTAAGGACCGTGCGGTAGGTTATTCTTTACATGGTGTTCACCGTGATGATTTGGAGATGCTGATAGGTGAATATAAAATCAAGCGCGAGGGCAGTCAAGGACAGAATAAGACTTTTGTGTTGGCGTTGAAACTCGCCCAGTTTGATTTTCTCCGTCGTACAGCTTCCAACACGACGCCTTTGCTCCTCTTGGATGATATTTTCGATAAGTTGGATGCTCAGCGGGTGGAGCAAATAGTGAAGCTCGTGTCTGGTGAAAATTTCGGACAAATATTCATTACGGATACTAATCGTGACCATCTTGATAAGATTCTCTCTCATTCGACTTTGGATTATAAACTCTTCACCGTTGAAAATGGGGAGATAAAAGAGAGAAAGGAGTCTGCAAATGTTTAAACGTAAAGTGCTCTCGTTGGGTGATGTGCTCAATAAACTTCTTCGTGACGAGGGGCTGGAAACACCTCTTCAACAAAAGCGGTTGATTGATTCTTGGGAACGAGTAACGGGTAATATGGTGAAACAATATACGACGAAAAAATTCATCAAAAACCAGACTCTTTATGTGAAGATTGAGAATCCCGCCCTAAGACAGGACCTAAGCATGATGCGGAGTCAACTGGTAAAACGGCTCAATGAGCAGGTGGGCGGCCTTGTCATCACAGATGTGCATATCTACTGAAAGCGTTTATTCCACTGTCTGAAAATCTGAAGAGAGTCTTATCTTCTTTGAAGGAGTATGGATTATTCTGTGTACTCTGAAAGTATCAAAGCTATCTTTTCGTTTATAAGAGATATCGACGAGTATTTTTTGAATGTTTCCACACACATCTTTTATATAGAAGTCTCTCTGCTAAAATATTGCAGGGAGCTTCTACACCGAATTCTATAAACTGTTAAGAGTTCTTATAAACCAATCAGCTATTTAGAATTTATACCCGAATCCAATGTTCAGGTAGATTGGATACATGTTAAATGTGACGGTTTTGAAGTTACTCTTAAAGATGTTGTTTAGTCCCCATGTCAAATCAGCATTCAGATTGAAATGATTGAAAGTTTGCCATGAAGTTCCTATCTGAGTTCCTGTATGTAACTTGCGTAAGTCTTCTGAGAAATCATAAGCTCCTTGTTTCCCATCTTTGAATTCTATTTTTTCTCCTACTGGAGTTCCTTGGCGCAAGTAACCATCAGTCACATAGCCAGAGAATTCACCGTCAAGACAATAAGAAACAAACATTCCAGCACGGATCTTCCATCGCTTATTTAAGCGATAATTAGCCATGACGGGGACAGTTAAGAAGCTGCCGCTATACTTTGTGTTGACATATCCCGTCCAATACCCGGCTATCTTGCTATCAATATCTACAATTTCAGTGCTGTAGTTCTTTACGGTAGCTCCAGTATGCATGCCTTTTACTTCCAAACGTATTCCTGTAGATACGCCCCATGTTTTTTTATCTCCCAGCCAATGGGTTACCGTTCCTTCCAATGAACCGTTAAAACGTGGCTTATAGCTGTCAATAGATCGTATCTCTACTGGAAGAGGTAGAGGTGATGCTCCACCTATGTTTATTCCTGCTTTGATTTCGTATTCCCATCCGTTCTTTTCTGCATTGATAAGGGTCTCGTTTCGATCATTCTGTGCTACAATAGCTGTTGAACAGAATACTATACTGAATATTAATAATATAATCTTTTTCATTTCATTTAGTTGTTACCCGGTTCATAAAACAGTTGCATTTCATCGACATATAGAGTACTGCCTACGGCTCCATTGAATTTGGCCCCGTCAATACTCGAAGACATGATAATCGAAATATTATATTGTCCGTTTTTCAGTTTTACAGGATCAATGGTCTTTCCGTTCATCAGTTGGAAGGGAATGACAAACCTTGTCCATTTGTCCGTCTCTTTCTTGTCGGTGATGCGTGCTATCGAAACGATATTATCACTCGTCAACGAATTGCTACCGTCCAAGTATTGCACATCCTTTGTGGTTTCATAAAAAATAGCATAGATATCGAAGTTGTCTTTCTTGCCAACGACCTCGTTATTGTTCAAGTCTGTGTATTTATCGCCGGCTTTATATTTGTAATATCCTACTAATTCTTTTGGCACATAATGGAATGGAACCCCGAAATGGGTTGATTTTGCCATTTCTGTGAAGTTGATTTCGAATGTCCCGATGAATAAGTTGCCTGCTGCAATTGGAGCATGAAACATTGCACCTAACTCGCCCGTACTGCATGTAGTGAGCTTGGCACATTTGCCGATGTATCCATTGTCATCCTGACAAGTAGGATAATCCGTGGGGACCGCATCACTATGGGTTATCATGAACCCTCCGTTGCCACTTCCCCATTCAAAAGAGGACCCGTCAAAGGCTGGACTATTGAAGATTTGGTAATATTGTTTTTTACCACCACTGTCATCATTAGGGTCAGTGAAATATTTTACATCCTCGAAGTGGTATTCCGTAACAGGATTTGCAAAGGTGCATTCTACTGTATATTGTTTTTTCCACTTCCCGTCTTGAGATGTCACCGTGTAATTTTGTGGGGTGTTGAAGTTGAGAGCCGTTCCGCTTGCAGGAGAAATGGTAGCACCGTCTGTCAAGGTGAATTGAGGACTTAAACTTGACAAATCTGTTCCATCGTTGACATAGAGCGTCACTTTATTGTTGGTAATTACTGGATCTCGGAGAAGTAAGTCTGTCGGAATCTTACATGCCGTTATATCGGCTTCGCTATTTAAAGCCTCATTTTGTATACATGAAACCAAAGTTAAGAGGCTCGCTATAACAGTTAAGATACGAATTTTCATTTTGTTTTTTTATTAGTATCGTGAATTCTATTTGTAAGTGCAAATTTACGATGTTAATTTGTAAAACAGTTCCTTCTGTGTAGAAATTTTCAATTTTTCTCTCGATTTTGCGTTTCTTTTGTTCTTAAAGCGTTTTATTTTTACTTTCAGTAAAGTCTTTGAAAGAAGAATTTTTTTTGTATATACCGCCTGATGAGTCCATTTGCCTTCTCAATGGCTTCTTTCTGCCATGAGGCATAAGGGTTGACAAGGTAGACTTTTGTTCCGAGTCTCTTGATAATCCTCTCATGCTCAGCGAATTCCATTTTATTGTCAGTTGTTACGTTCTGAGATGAATTTTTTAAGACCCAAGCAAGGATATGACGGCTTTATAGTTGCTTGAAATTCTTCCCTTGCTTGAGTTTCCTGATGAACAGCATGTTGCAGTTTTGCCTGATAATTGTCACGATGTCGCTCTGTGGCGATTTCTCACTTCTTGCTGCTAAGGAAACATCTGCTGTGTTTTCTGATAGATCTTATTCTATCTCCGAACACTGAGAAGTTGTACATCTACCTTGAATTTCCAAAAGTAAGAAAAGATGAATTCCAGGTTTTTATAGACGAGTCGTTTTCAAACCCCACTTCGTTTTTTCGATATTTTGAAACGATGAACTTTTAGTTGAAAATAAGCAAATTCTGAGAGGATTTTCTATTTGATTGATAATCATACATTTGTGATATTCTTGAAATTTTAGAGTCTGTTTCCAGAGGCAAAAAAGGAGTAAAAGATACATCTTTTGTATGCTAAAAGATGGTCTTTTGCATTGCAAAAAGCTATTAACAGGAGTGTAAAAGGTCATCTTTTGCGCTTCAAAAGGTTGTCTTTTGCAAATGTGGAGGTTGTTTTCTTGCAAAAAAGAGGTAAAAACAGCTCTTTCGGAAGCTATTTTCCGATTTTTTCCTGCATGATTTTATTTACGATTTTTTGATATTTTATCGACGAATGTTTTTTGAAAACCTCGAAAAAAAACATATTATCACAATTCAAAAAGTCAAAACTTCGATCACGGTCCAAGTGGAGCTTTTTCCCGGAATATGAGTTGAATTCGAAAGCCTGAGATTATTTCCGGAAGCCCTACCTTCTACAGTACTTCGTCTACAGGAATATCCGTCGCTTCTGTGGGCACATGCCCCACTTTCTGGAAATCAAAACATATACCTATTTTGTATATGCGTGGAATATGTGCAAGGAATCTGTCGTAATAGCCTTTCCCACGCCCCAAGCGGTTGCCTTCACCATCGAAACTCATGCCCGGAATCACTGCCACGTCTATTCGGGAATAATCCTGAAAAGACTTTCCTATAGGTTCGAGGATATGAAATTCATTCTCCTGCATGCTTTTTGAGCCTTGATATTCATGCAGTTCCATTTCCTGATGGGCTTTCACGACGGGAAGGAGTATTGTTTTTCCTTGCTTGTAGAGCTGTTCGATGGCGTCATGTGTGTCCACCTCATCAGGCAGCGAATAATAGAGGAGTATCACATTTGCTTTGTTGATGCGTGGATGGGATAGGAGAGCACGAATGAGAGAAAGCGACTTTTCTCGGAGTTGTTCACTCGAAAACTGTCGCTTTCTCTGTCGGATTTCTTGTCTCATCTCGCTTTTAAGCATGTGCTATGTAAGAATAGTTCATGTGGAGGGGCTGGTAGTCATAATGCAAGCGGTTTATGGCAACTTTCTGCCTCCCTCTTGCAGTGGTCTTCTTCTGCGGAACTTTCGGGAAGGCAGCATGCTTTTCAAATACTCGCTTGGCGGCATTGATAGCCGGATCTTGGCGGTTCAGATATTCATTCCAAGCCTCTTCATCAAGTATGTTGTATACGATGCGGCTGTTGATGTATTCCTCCAGCAACTTATGCGACTTTTTTATCATCAGGTTACGGCGCTGCAAGCCGTGCTTGTCGGCATAGCTGGCAAACTTCTCCACGGTGTTCTGCTTCACTAAGTAGTCTGAGAGTTCCATCATTTCCTTGAAATCATTGAGTTTCAGGCGGTTGTTGTCAGTATAAGTGAATGCAAATTGCAGTATTAAGCCACTCATGGCAGCTTTCTTGTAATAGGATGTCAGGCCTAAGGTGTCCTCCGGAATGAAGATGTCCGGAGTGATTCCACCACCACCATAGACAATGCGGCCAATGCCGGTATGATAAGCAGGGCCAGTGTGCTTGATAGAGTCTTGTGAGAAGTATTCCCCATGCTCATATCTCGTGACGAGATCTTGTGCATAGTCAGTCTCATCGCCCAACTTATAAGGCTTCTGGATGCAACGTCCGGAAGGTGTGTAATAGCGGGCTATCGTGAGGCGTATCAGGCTGTGGTCGGGGAATTCAATTTGTTGCTGTACCAGTCCTTTACCGAAACTGCGACGGCCGATGATGGTTCCACGGTCATTATCTTGTATGGCACCGGCGAAGATCTCAGCTGCTGAAGCTGAACCCTCGTTGATGAGTACCACGAGAGGAATGTCTTTGTAGCTGCCATGTCCGTCGGAGCGATATTCTTGGCGCGGTGATTTACGGCCTTGAGTATAGACAATCAACTTGTTCTTTGGCAGGAACTCATTAGCAATCTGTGTTGCAGAGGTGAGGATGCCACCAGTGTTGTCGCGCAGGTCGATAACCAGATTGGAGACTCCTTCCTGTGAGAGTTTGGCAAGGGAAATGAGCATTTCGGCATAGGTGGTCTCTCCGAAATTCTTGATGCGTATATAGCCAGTGTTGTCGTCGAGCATATAAGTGGCGGCAATACTGTGCTGCGGGATTTCTCCACGCGTAATGGTGAACGTCTTGATCTTATTGGAGCCATATCTCTGAACACCTATTTTTACCTTTGAGTCCTTTGGACCTTTCAGGCGGTGCATGGCTTCCTCGTTAGTAACCAGTTTGCCCACAAAAGGCTTGTTGTCTATGCTGACAATCTTATCACCAGCCAAGATACCTGATTTCTCTGATGGCCCGTTCTTCACAACGTTCTGTACGTGTATGGTGTCATCGCGTATTGTGAATTCAATGCCCACTCCGGAGAAGGATCCTTTCAAGTCATCGCTTGCCATTTGGGCATCCTTAGCGCTGATATATACGGAATGCGGGTCGAGTTGAGCCAATATCTCAGGGATGGCTTTATCAACAAGGGAGTCGATGTTTACCTCGTCCACATATTGGTCATCAATGATGTGAAGTAGGTTACTGAGGCGGCTGCTCCCACTGTTGATGATGTTCAGCCGGTTACCAGAAAAGTGGTTGGCGAAAAATGTCCCGATTACGATGCCTAATACGACACAAAGTGCCAAGAGCAAAGGCATGTAGCGATTGGTTCTATTTTGATTCATCATCGTCTGAGTTTAGATATATTACTTCAATGTTTGCTCTTTTCAAAAGGTTGATACCGTCTTCGATACGATATTTTTCACCATACACCACGCGTCTGATGCCTGCTTGTATGATGAGTTTAGCGCATTCGATGCAGGGAGAGGCTGTGACATAAAGGGTGGAGCCTTCGCTGTTATTGGAACTGCGAGCCAACTTTGTGATGGCATTGGCTTCTGCATGGAGGACATAAGGCTTGGTGATGTTGTAGTCATCTTCACACACGTTTTCAAATCCGCTGGGCGTTCCATTGTATCCGTCACTGATGATCATCTTGTCTTTTACAACCAGTGCACCTACCTGGCGGCGTTTGCAATAGCTGTTCTCAGCCCAAATGCGTGCCATCCTGATATATCTGTAGTCAAGCTTGAGTTGTTTTTCCTCTTTTGTCATATTTCGTCTTTTGGATTTCTTGATTTCATTGCGTTCAAGGAGGGCTTCGATGGTTGGATCTTTTCCTCTGAAACGCCTGTAAAGAACCATTGGACGTTCAGTGCCTCCCTTTGAAAGGATGTTGTCCCGGAAACGTTGTGCAATCTCTTGGTTAAAGATACCGTTTTTCTTGAACATGCTGAAGGCATCAGCATCCAGCACTTCTGCCCACTTGTAGCTAT
>Ga0172378_10001311_pt1 | contig 22863 bp, 13 predicted proteins | sample GrowelOW332metaG_FD_119755 | JGI IMG/M metagenome (GOLD analysis project Ga0172378, IMG submission 119755) | Groundwater microbial communities from an aquifer near a municipal landfill in Southern Ontario, Canada - Pumphouse #3_1 metaG | ecosystem: Environmental > Aquatic > Deep subsurface >... | reverse complement strand
ATATTTTTCAACTTACACACTTTATAAGGTAAGGTAGAGTCAAATTTTGCAATAAAAAGATAAGGAATACTTACTTTTGATCATTCCCGATCCTTTTTATAATTTTGTAAATCTCAGTGCACGGATATTATATCCGCTAGCTTCGAAATAAAATTTTATTTGATGTCTTCCTTCTGTTAACATAGAAGTAACAGGAGGGGATGTTTCCAGCCATCTCCAACTACTCCAGCTTCCATTATTAGGAACAGATATGGTCCCGCTTATATTAACACCGTCAACGTCTATGTGAAACGCTCCAGATGATCCGTTTGCAGACTCACTTAATTCTATCATATAATTACCGGCATCATTTACTTCTACTGTATAAACCAGCCATTCTCCTGCTCCTGTATAACCGATATCGTTGCCGTCACCTTCAATTTCCACAGCATAACTGTTACTATCACCGCCATTTTTTCGGTAGTTGTCATTCCCTTTGGCATTGCTTGCGTCATTATCATGGAAGCCAAATCCTTCACCACCAATATCAAAATCTGCAACCATAACAACGCATGGATTATCAGCTGAAAGAATATGAGGTCCGTTAAACGGCCATGTGTTAGCAACATAGATTTTTACAGTTTTTTTATATTCCCCTGCACGATAAATAACATTGGTTTCTCCCTCTCCAATGGCTGTAATACACCCTCCGGCGTCAACTACAGCAACTCTTATATCTTCAGAATTCCATGAAGTAGAATCCGGAGTGTCATTAGTATTAGAGGGAGTAAGGTTGATACTTACAGTCTTTTCTTCATTTACTGATAACTCAAGCGTGTCATCTTCCAACTCTAAATTATCCAGCGGAATCCTTTCCTTTACAGTAACTTCTGTTTTGGTCTGAAATATTCCGTCATCCACAATGATAAAGGTTACTCCTTCACCAACACCCACAATTAACCCATCATTATTTACATCAGCTACTCCAGAGTTTTTACTACTCCATGTAAATGGAGCATTTTCAAGGGGACTTGCCGTTAACTGTAATTCTTCTCCTATAAAAATATTCACTGAACTTTTATCTATAGAGATTGTTTTCTCTACTTCAGTCCGTTCATACTCATCGCACCCCCACTGACAAATCGCCAGCAAAAACAAAATGCCGGAATATATAAACTTCTTTTTCATCTTTTATGTTTTTATATTTTATTATCTAAAACTTTATAGACATACTTCTATTATTTATAGTCATCTGCATCAAATTTAAACCGCAACTCCTCCTTTATTAAACGAGTTACGTTGTTTATCGTATATTCATAACAAAGAAGAAATGTCTTATATGTATAATAACCATCGTCCTCTATCTTAAAAATATTTGGATATAGAGAATCTCCGTCGATTTGATTAACCTTTACCGTTCTATATGGAAGAATTGTTACCTTATTTGTTAAAGTATCAATATCCAGCACAATCGCCTTTTGGTTGAGCATTGCAATATTCGATTCATAAGTTTCATTTCCGACCATCAATCTTAAACTATCACAACCCAGGGGAAACAGAGTTCTTGAACCAGGAACCTCAATGGTAGCTCCGTTTTCCGTAATTTTTGACTTCATTGAATAAGTAACCCCGTCACAGTCTGCCCAGTAATTTTCAATTTTCACTCTGTAGAGTATATAATTTTTATCGGGATTGCTCTCATAAGAAGAATAAGACTCAACTCTCAGCGATAAAAAATAAGTTGAATCAGGACTCAGTCCGTCAGGTTTAATATGGATAGGTAATTTACCGTATGAATCCCCTGCAGGAATAGAAAAGCTATAACTGTCTATGTCGTAATTTTTCTTAGGCAAAGAGAGTGCATATTTATCCTTGTCCACATCAAAATTAGAAGTATTGTATTTATTGATCAGCGAAGGATCTTCAACTAAATTTATCACGATATCCTCTTTGATAACATTGGTTCCCCCGCATGAAGCAGCTACATAACCAATGCTTTCTTTCCCAAGGGTATGATATTTTTCAGAAACGTTATTATCACCGCTAATAAGTGCAAACACATTTTTATACTGTTCTTTGGTGAACACTTCATCCCTTTCGTCGCAGGCATATATACCCAGGAAAAAAAAGATCATTAAACTGATATTTATAAATTTCATATTCATCTTTTTTTGTGATTTAAAATTTATTGTTCCCATCCTGGATTTTGGTCAAGAGAAGGAAGCCTTCTTATCTCATCCAATGGAATAGGCATCAATGTTAGTTTTTTATTTACAATCCGATTACCTATTATTGAAGTGTTCGGAACAACTCTCATATAAAAACCACTTTTTGTTCCTTCAACATTCATACCTCTTATGGGTTCTTTCTCCGTCTCATTATAAGTACCCCATCTGCGAACATCGTAATAGCGACGATTTTCAAAAAGGAATTCTGTCATACGTTCCTTCTCAATAAGATCCTGAACAGTAGCCTGATCTTCGGCTCCTGATAGTCCGGGTAAACCGGCACGATGGCGTACCTGATTGAATGCCGCAGTAATTTCATTCATATCCCTTTGAAAAATTTCGGGCTGTCCGTCCACATCAATTGTGTAGGAAGCAGTAAGATTGTTTAGTGCTTCTGCATACGATAGTAAAATTTCAGCATAACGTATTATTGGGAACGCTTTGTCCATTCTTTTAGCATTTGTACCACCCCAGGCATCTGAAGGATGAACAAATTTTTTGAGAACATAACCAGTAATTGGGAAATCGTTAACACTACTTACACCACCTTTTCCATTAGGGGAGTCATAATAATAATTAATAGTCTGATTGTAAAACCCGGATGAAGTAGAAGATGTCATTGGCCAGTAACATTCACTGAATCCTACAGAAGCATAAAAACGCATCTCCCGGTTAACATACATATTGCTTACTCCGGAATTAAGTCTGTATCCTGAAAAAGTTTTTGTACTATTTAAAAATCCGGTTTCAGTATAAGGGACTGCACTGCTGGATTTATCAATGGATTGCCCGTCTACCATTGAATAATTATCAATTACTTTCTGCGTTAAACATACTCCGTTCCAACCACTCAGACTCTGCGGAAATACCATTTGAGTGTTATTTCTTATTGTATTACTGGTCATACCCCATACAAACTCAGGATTGGTAGCCAGCACAGCTTCTCCGTTAAACATCTCGGAATAAGATTTGTAAGGGTCTATTCCTGCGGCTCCGACAGGCCATTGTTCATAATAGTATGGATCACTTGTTATTCCTTCCGGCAGATCAGGAGTATCTGAATCAGCTTCCACTGTAAAGAGCTTGTACTGTGTAGCTCCCGAATTCTGAAGATCCATTACGCGTTTTGCAGCAGCAGCAGCTATTGCCCATCTTTTTTCATCATAGTTTTGAGAAACGTAGTAAGTATTATCAGAAGAACGTTTCCAATCACCAAAAGTTGTATGGCAGACATCTCCTCCGTTATAAAGCGGACTGGCCTGTATTAGCCTAAGTCTTGCGATAAGACCGTAAGCAGCTCCCTTGGTAGGCTTTCCAAAATTCATAAGTGAAAGACTTGACGGGATATACAGAGATGCAGAATCCAGTTCTGTACATATATAATCAACAGCTTCATCATAAGTACAACGTTCGCGGTCATAAGATTCCAGTTCTCCGTTGGATTCTATAACTTCATCACCTATAAGAATAGGAGGCCCGTAATCTACAACTAAATTATAATAAGCATAAGCCCTGATAAAACGTGCATTCCCAAGAATGGAAAACCTTTCTTTAGTTGTCATATCATAAGCCTCATCAATCCGGTTGATAACAATGTTACATTTCCGAATAATTTTGTAAAGATTTCCCCATGTACCCAAAGAATACATACTTCCGGAAGTAATTTCTCCAAGGACATAACGCATACCATTGTAATTGTATTTTGTCAACATTCCTGTGATTCCTTCATCAGTAGCTGTAGGTCCCGGAGTATAATTGTTATTTAATAAAGTCCCTTCATCCGGAAACATAGAGGCTGCTTTCCATAAATAGGCTTCAACGTATCTTGTTTTGGCAAATACTGTATCAAGTTTCAGTTCGTCGCTGAAATAGTCATCCACTATACCAAGAAAATTACAGGATGAAAGAATAATTGTTAAAAACAAAATAAGTCCTATTGTACAATACCGGAAAGGAATAACAGTCTTCTTTTTTATAAGGGAATAATATTTTTTTCTGTTACCGATCAGATCGTTTGAGAAAAAAGATTTTTTTATACGTAAAATATTTATTTTCATAATGTTACGTTATTTTTTTTAAAGATTAATATAAATCTGGAAGGTATAAGTGGCCGGGATAGGATAAACCGCTCCGTTTTTATCAGCCTGCTCAGGATCAAATAAATTCTCTGAATCCCATACGCACAAATTGTTACATACCAGTTGTAAGTCTATTGAAGAGATATGTGCTTTTTGTAGCATAGCCTTTTTAAGAGTGTAATTGACAGTCACTTCCTGTAACCTCAGATAATGCGAATCTCCCTTCCAAAAATCCGACAGCTGATAATTATTGTATTATAACCATAGCTTAATCTAGGAAAACGTGCATTTGGATTTTCTGCATATTTAGCATCTATACCGTTTGCAGCTGCATAATCTTTAGGAATCCACCGATTGGATGGGTCATTGGCGATTGTTAATACGTTCCCATATACCCCGTTATAAAACGGTACATAACCCTCTCCGTTACCATTGTAACCTACGTGAAAATAATCTGTTGTTCCCGTTCCTTTAAATAAAACACCAACCGAAAGATTTTTGTAATTAAAACTTCCTCCAAATCCAAACATTAACAATGGGTAGGTACTATATGATAAAGGTGTTTTATCATCAGTATTTACCTGTCCGTCACCGTTTACGTCCTTGTATTTAATATCACCCGGCATAAGTGTTACTCCAAATTGCGACGGACTGACATCTATTTCTTCCTGATTTTTGAATAACCCTTCTGAATGATATCCTCTTATGTTTCCGAAAGGATAACCTGCAGCTTCAAGATATGGATATTTTGGATTGGCCTCTTCCCAGGCCTTTACATCATTATTTGAATAGGAAAAGTTACCTCTGACAGTATAACTCATATCTCTGTTAATCTTATGGTTGTAACTTATATTTCCATCCGCTCCGTAGCTAACCATTGCTCCGATATTTCCGTAAGGCATAGCCATCAGTCCTGCATAATCAGGTACCTGCACCCTTTGCATAAATATGCCGTCTCGTTTATCTTTGAAAAAGTCAACCACAAATTGTATTTTATCATTAAAAAGATGTCCGTCAATTCCTAAATTCATCTTTTTAGCCTTTTCCCATTGCAAATTATCTGCTCCCAGAATTGACTCACTTATTCCTTCAACACCATTAGAACTCCATGGGCTTACTGTCGAAGTATTCACCAGCGTCAGGTAAGGAAATCTTCTGGAAGAAATACGGTCATTACCCACAGTACCATATGATGTTCTTATTTTCAAAAAAGTTAACCATGGCATACTTTCCTGTATAAATTTATATTGCGTGGGAACCCAGCCAAACGCAATGGATGGGAATAAACCAAACTGGTGACCCGGCTCGAAGTTCTCCGAACCCGTATAACCGAAGTTGAAATTCAAAAGATAACAATCATTGTATCCATATGTTAAACGACTTGAGATTCCCTGATACCTGATTGGTATAGCACTGAGGTTGCTATATCCGTCGCTGGCATCTTTTTCATCACTCATATAATAATAAATCAAGCCTGAAACTTTATGTAGTTCATTAAACGTTCTGTCGTAATTAACTGTTCCTTCAAAATGATATTTCCGGTACTGGTTAGTACTTTTGTTATAATTAACTGTTCCCTGCTGTACACGTTCAATCGTAATCAGTTTTCCGTTTTTATCCCGTCCAACAGCCTGATATAATGCAGGCTGTATTGTTCTGCTTTCAGAAAAATAACTATTAAGATTATATGCACCCTGAATACGATATTTCATACCTTTTATTAATTTAGATAAATCTTGTTTAAGTTCAAGGGTAAATTCGCTTTCGTATGACTGATTAGTACGTCGCCCCATTTTGTTTATCATCACAGCAGGAGACATAGTTGCCACAGAACTGCTTGAAGACGGTAACTGCCCGTTGGAATATATCACAGGTAACAACAAGGGATTTAATTTTGTCTGTGCCTGCCAGATGTAGTCTGTACTGGCGACTCCCGGATTGTTGTTGATTGCCAGGAAACCGTTTGATCCAAAATACAGACTTGTTGATGGTGACAGTTCCAGATCAATATTTGCCCTGTATGAATATGTATTGTATCCCACATTATTTGCATAAGGACTGCTTTTGTCATAATTATAAGCTGCAGCTTCTTTACTTCCGCCTAAACTAAGAAAATATCTGGAAGCCCTGGCTCCTCCGCGGGCACTTACATAATAACTTTTCTTAAATGAATTATTCTTTAATACTTCATCCTGCCAGGATACGTCCGGATATATGTCAGTATCAAGATGCTTATTTATGATATTTAATTCTACATCATTGTAAATAGCCGATTCTCCTCTTACTTCTCTCGCTTCATTGGCCAGCTTTGCATAATCATAAGCCCCTACATAACTGGGAACATGCCTCAGCTGAGACAGGGTAAAATTTGCCCGGGCTTTAATATCCAACTTACCAACCTGTCCTTTTTTTGTAGTAATCAACACTACTCCGTTGGCCCCCCTGACTCCGTAAACTGCTGTGGCCGAAGCATCCTTTAATATGGAAAAACTTTCAATATCGGCAGGATCAATTGAATTAATATTCCCTTCCAGTCCGTCAATCAGCACCAAGGCACTGGAGTTTGCTCCAAAAGTACCAATACCACGAATCCAGAACTCCGAAAGATTTTTACCGGGTTCTCCGCTAGACTGCATAGAAATAACACCTGCAACCCTTCCTCCAAGAAGGTTCGCTACTGACGCCACAGGTTGCTGAAGTTGCTCAACATCAACACTCGAAATAGAAGCAACATTAGATATTTTACTTTGCGTACTTCCAAGACCCACAACTACAACATCTTCTATCTTCTCACTGGAAGGTTCCAGTTGAATTTTTAGATTCTGTATTTCCTTTGTCACTAAGTATTCCGATTTTTTATAGCCCATGAAGGAAAAAATGAGCATATCACCACGAGTAGTCTTTAAACTAAATTTCCCGTCATTATCAGAAATAGTTCCAACACCAACCTGATCTCTCAGGTATATTGTTACGCCAGGCATAGTCTGACTTTTCTCGTCGAATACTGTTCCCTTTATAATGTATTTTGTCCCATTCTGCGCCAAAGCTGTCACACACAGGCATAAAATCAGACCTATTGTATTTATGACTTTTTTCATCTTTTTGTTTTATTGTCGTTTTTGTGTTTTCTTTTCAATAAGAAATTCCGTTTAGTTAATGGAAAGTTTACGGACACGGCTGTTTCCAAAATCGGCCACATAAACAGAACCGTCAATACCAATACCAATACCTGTCGGTCCGTTAAACAAAGCCTCATCCTTTGTCCCGTCCTTCCATCCGGCTGTGCCAGGCATTCCAAGTACAGTCTCAACCATACCGTCAGGCGTAATTCTCCGTATGCAGTTATTACCAAAGTCAGCTACATAAATATTACCATCATTATCGCAAAACATCTGAGAAGGTTGCTTAAACTCGGCAACATCCAGCGGTCCGTCACGATGTCCTCCTGATGTGGTGCCGGCTATCTTTTGAAAAGTACTATCCGGGGCTGTTACATCAATAGTATATATACAATTACTAAATGTCCCACTATAAAAACAAAGATATAGAAGATTAGGGTGGAGCGGATTGAAGGTCATTCCATAACAATTGCCTTCACCATGCATACTGATTATTTCCGTTGAATAAGACTTGGGATGTATCTTTACAAGTTCTCCAGTCCAATACTGAGTATAGATATATCCGTCATCAGGATTTACAACCATACAATGCTTCCATCCATGTATCGGCAGCTTTGTGATATCCTGAAATTTCATTTCCCTTACACGTGGTGCCCACATTTCATCAGGATCAAGCGTATAAAAGGATCCTATGGTTGCTTCTGTTGGAATGGTAATAATCCCTGTTTCAGGATCGGCACAAGGTACATTACCAACAATGTCCTTTTTAATAGTAATAAGTTCGTTATCCTCCTCATCAATGCGGCAAATACAATAAAATGACCTGTCGTCATTCCACATTTGAATGAAAACATTCCCTTCCTTATCCACACATATATATTTTGGTTTAAGAATGGATGATGTCAGATCCCCGTCCTGATAATCATGACCATTTCCGTTACCGGCGATTGTGGTTACAGTTACTGATTTATGATATAAGAATTTTTTTTCATAACACAGTGAATCCTCACCTATAACTACTGAAATAACACATGTATCACCCGGTAGTCGCGGAGCCTGTACGTATATTTGATTTCCGTCAGTTCCAATTACCGCTGCTTTAGTATTATTAAAATAAACATTTATATTCTCCGCTTTATTGCCGAAATTATTACCCGCTAAAATTACCTGTTCCTCATATCTTCCTGAGTCGGGATAAAAAGAATTAAGTACTGCAGGCTTTGTAGGATCAAAGATTGATTCATCGTCTCCATTATCCTCGCTACAAGACCATACTCCAAAAAGTATAGCAATACAAATCAGAAGCAGATATTTAATACGGCTTCTTAAAAAATTTACATTTTCTCTCATCGTTTTTTTGATTTGGTTCAATTTTATCTGAATTATTAATTGTATGTTGAAAAATAGGTTTCCTAAGGAGAAAAGATCAAATTATTACTCATAGCTTTTTTAAGGTTTTAGTTTAATTTTTTTTAGTTTATTTTTTAATAATCGTAATAGAAATTAACAATACGTATAAATATATATGAATCAGGTAACTATAAAACACTAAGAAATTTAATATTTTTTAAAAATATAATAAATAGAAAAAATAACATATGATATTTAGTAATTTTTAACATATTTTTATCAGCAATGTTAATTATAGTGTAATTTTAATAATAATTTTAAATATATCATAATATTTACAACTATTTTTCAAGATACTAATAGTAGCACTGATTTTTTTGATAAACAACAGTCTTTGTCTGTTAAAAGTGTTAAAAAAGCATTAAGGATATTGCTAATTATAAAATTCTGACAAAAAGAAAAACAGCATGAAAACAGAATCAATAAAGATTCTGTTCCAATCCATTTGAAGTTAAAACATCTGATAGGCTACCTATTTATTTATGCTATCAAAAATAATATTACAGAAATATTTTCTGTCACATGGATAATATCTATAGATTTACTCTCTGTATAAATTATATTTTGTCTTTTTTTTCTATTTTGATAAAATAAAAAAACAGAATGTAAATTTATTATTCAAAAAGCTGAAACTATTCAATTACAATTTCTTTTTTTAGACTAATATCCTGACTAGAATGTCCGATCATAATTTGAAAAGTTCCTGTATCTATGGTCTCTTTCATAGAAAGATCAAAGGATTTAAAATCACCGGGATTTAAATTAAAAATTACTGTTTCCCTTTGTCCCGGATTTGCAGTTCATGTGGAGTTGCGTGAGGATTGGTACGGGCATCACCATCAAATCCTCCGTTTGGGATACTATATATGGCAAAGTGTTTAATTGCAGAGGCTACTCCCTGCTCCTGTGCACCAAGTACCATTTGCCTGCCAAGTTCCGCTACATAATATATTATTTATTTCGAAATTTCAAGCATACGAAAAATAGAATTTCTGGCCTTATTCATTACTTCTTCTGACAATTTAACTTCCGGAAGTTCATACTTCAGACAATTATACAATTTAGCCATTGTATTCAACTTCATATAGTAACAGTTATCACAAGCTTTCGATGAATCGTTAGAAGGTGCCGGGATAAAAATTTTATCAGGACAAACCTTTTTCATCTGATGAATAATTCCAATTTCAGTAGCTATAATAAATCTTTTAACCGGACTTTTTTGTACATAAGCTAAAAGAGAACATGTTGATCCTATATGTTTAGCAAGTGAGAGGACACGTTTCTCACATTCCGGATGGGCAATAACGTCAGCATCTTCATATTTTTGCAACAATAAAGAAATCTTATTAAAGGAATAATTATCATGAACCATACACGAGCCATCCCAAAGTACCATTTTTCTTCCTGTAAGTTCATTAATATAACCTCCAAGATTTTTATCCGGTGCAAAAATTATTTTTTCGTCTTTAGAAAAACTCTCTACAATTTGTAAAGCATTGGAGGATGTACAAACAACATCAGTAAGCGTCTTTAGCGCTGCAGAACAATTAATATATGATATTACCTTATGATCAGGATATTTTTTTCTGAATTTGCGAAATTTTTCATAAGGAGCCGATTCATCAAGAGAACAACTTGCATTTAAGTCCGGTAAAAGGACTTTCTTTCCGGGATTAATTATTTTGGCAGTTTCTGCCATGAAATGAACACCGACAAAAACAATTATATCGGCTTTAGTTTTTTCTGCTTCCCGCGCCAGTTGGAGACTATCTCCAACAAAATCTGCAATATCCTGCAACTCTCCGTCCACATAAAAGTGGCTCAGAATGACGGCATTTTTTTCTTTTTTAAGTCGTCTGATCTCTTTTTCAAGGTCTAAAGCCGGATCAATAAGTTCCGAAATATGTCCTTTTTCTTTTAACTGTTTCTGAATTTCCGCGTTATCCATTTCAGGAGTTTTATTCGTTATTTTTACAGAAGTTGTAAAAGTATAAAATATCTCCGTTACAGAAAACTATCACCCGCAGAATCGAAATTTATTAATAAAAAAAACTCCCCGCAGATATACGAAGAGTTATATTAAATTTGTAATGATATTTTAAATCATAGGTTTTACTCTTTTACACAATTGAATCGCCATACCCCATGGATCACGAAGCATACCCAGATCATCACTATCAGGTGAAGCATCTGGTCCGGCAATCAATTTAGCACCATCTGCAACAAGATTTTTAATTGTACCTTTAACATCATCACATTGAAATGCCAGATGCATTAAAAGAGGATCCATATTGGCATAATCAGGAGTTTTTACTGTTTGATTATTATATATCTCCAGCATTACATTACCTGAGTTATCAGCTATAAAAAGTGTTTTTGAAGAATTTTTAAAATCACGTTTAACTGTAAAACCAAAGTTTTTACAATACCATTCTGCCATCTCAACCGGTTGTTCAACCTGCAAACCTAAATGTTCTATCTTCATATTTTTTATTTAATTAGTTTAATTTATTCTATAAATTCTCCTTTGCCATTTTAGCAGGATCGTCACCTTTATTAATAGATCTTATCCTAAAGGAATAACTATAATATTTAGCCTTCAGACGATATTGTTCATGTGTAATAGCTCCCCAGCTGGTATCTCCTCCCACTCCCATCTGCTTATAATTAATATTAACAGATGTCAAATCCCGTGTCTTTACATCACAAGTATGACGGTTAATCAAAGAAACCGTACCCCCTTTGGCGGGATCCACACCTTTCTTAAAATGAGATTCGAAATCACCTGTCAGCTGATGATGTGCGCTTACTTCAATCAAAGGCTCTCCTACAAAAAGCAATCCTTTTCCATTTTTATCAGTAATTGTCATCCATCTTACATCCGTTTTATTCCCGTTTTCCTGGGGACGAATATATTCAAAAGTCTCATCATCAACAGAACCCGAATATTTTCCGACAAAAGCCCCTTTATTTCTGTCACAATAATTCTCCTGGGGACCGCGTCCAAGCCATGTCATCTGGTCAAATTGTTTTGGCATAATCAGATTCATTCCAACAAGAGGTATTTCAGGCAAATCACTTACCGTCACATCAAAATTATTGGAAACTTTAATTTCTCCATTTCCAAACACTTTATATACAGATCTGTAATTAGCAATCTTCTGATTATTTTCATTCAACAGATTAAAATAATAAGTAACTGACACATATTTTTTTGAATTTATAGTCAAATATACTTTTGCTACCTGGCGATTCTCTCCTGCATTCTTCCATACACCTGATCTGTATGGTAGTTTGTTACCAAAATCATTATCAATCGGGGCACGCCAGAAATTAGGAACCGGTCCTGATAAAATCAATTCAGTATCACCTTCTTTAAAGCTTTTCAATATTCCTTCTTTCTTATCAAAGACAATACTGAATCCTTCTCCTTTAACTGATATTTCAGAATCGGTTTCATTTGCCTCAAGGTTATGGAAAGTTCCGGCATTTAATCTATGAGCATTTTTAAAAAATGGTAATTTCATCTGTTCGGCAGCCAGTTCATATCCGGCAGGAACCAGTCCTCTCTTAGATTTTGTTTTTGCTGAAAAATTCAGAAAATATTCTGTTCCTGGCTCCGGATTAACAACATCATCTATCTTAAAAACAGCACTTTCTCCCGGCTTTATATCAAGATTACCCAGGGTACCATTTTTTATAACTTTCCCGTCTGCCATAATATTCCAGTCAATAGTAAATTCGGATAGATTAGTAAATGTATATTTATTCTGTATTTTTACTATTCCTGTACTTAGGTTAACAGGATAAAATGCAATATTCTGATAAACTTTTTTAACCTCATAAAGTCCGGGTTTTACGGTTCTGTCTGGATTAATCAATCCGTTAATACAAAAATTACCATCCGATCTTACAGTATCAGGTCCAAAATCGCCACCATAAGCCCAATATTTTTTACCTTCTTCATTGGTGGTTAACAATCCCTGATCAACCCAGTCCCAGATACATCCCCCCTGAAGTACATCGTATTTCTCTATAACATCCCAGTAATCCTGAAAATTACCGGTACTATTTCCCATAGAATGTACATATTCACATTGAATCAATGGTTTATTGGGATGACTCTTTGCATAATTCACCATCCGTTCAATACTTGCATACATGGGGCAGAAAATATCGGTATTTTCATCCAAACCTGCCCTCTCATACTGAACAGGGCGCGTATTATCAATATTTTTAAGATATTTATAAGTATTCTTGAAATTTATTCCGTTACCAGCTTCATTACCCAGTGACCAGATAATTATTGAAGGCTGATTCTTATCACGCTGATACATATTTTCTGTACGATACAAATGAGCAGGACCCCATTCCGGCTGTTTAGCAAGAGATTCTTTACCGTATCCCATTCCGTGAGATTCAATATCCGCCTCATCAATCAGATATATTCCGTAACGGTTGCAGAGTTTATACCACATCTCCGGTTCCGGATAATGTGAATTTCTCACTGTATTAATATTATGAGTTTTCATCAGTTCAATATCCCTGATCATGGTTGCAGTATTCTGAACATGTCCTGTTGTATCGTTATGTTCATGAATATCTACACCTTTAACATAAATAGCACGACCATTAACCATAAGTTGTCCGTTACTGATCTCTACCCTGCGGAATCCTACTTCCTGAGGTATAACTTCCTGAACATTTCCGGAAGCATCTTTAACTGTCATAATTAAAAGATAAAGGTTCGGCGTTTCTGCTGTCCATTTTTTTACATCCGGAATTGTATCGGAAAAAGAAAAAATCGTTTTCTTTCCTGACAGACTTACTTCTTTCTTATATGTCTTTATAACCTTATCCCCATCCGTAAGTTTTGCCTCAAAATTTAAGTCTCCTTCCTTCTGATTCTTATTCTGCATCTCAACTTCAAGTGTAAAAAATCCTTTTTGAAAACTATCATCCAGATTGCCGGTAACTTTAAAATCTCTTATACATTGTTTATTCCTGGCCATCAAATATGTGTCTCTTGTAATTCCGCTCATACGCCAAAAATCCTGATCTTCAAGATAACTCCCGTCACACCACCGATATATTTCAGCAGAAACAGTATTTTGTCCCGGGACAAGATAACTGGTAATATTAAATTCTGCCGGTGTTTTGCTATCCTCACTGTAACCTACATATTTTTCATTTATCCATAGATTAAGACAGGAACTGACTGCTCCAAAATGAACATAAATCTCTTTTCCCTGCCAGTTTTTAGGAACTTCAAACGTTTTTTTGTAAGAACCCACCGGATTATAATTTTTTTGAATGAACGGAGGGTTTTTTACAAAAGGATAAATTATATTTGTATAAATAGGGTAATCATACCCCTGCAGCTCCCAGTTACCCGGAACTTTTATATCATTCCAGTCACGGGTATCGTAATTGTTTTTGAAAAACCAGAAAGGACGTTCACCTGGATTTTGCGATAAATGAAATCTCCAGTTTCCGTTTAGTGAATAAATATTGGGAGAAAGCCACAAACTATCTTTTATAGCCTGTTCTTCTGAAGTATAAGGAATGAAGGATGCGCGTGGTTTTTCTCTGTTTATTTCACTGATTCCGGGTTCCTCTCTTGGATTCGGTGTCATTTCCTTCCATGAAACATTTTCATACTTGCTTTTACAGGCAAATCCCATAATCATTACCGCTAATAATGAAACAACTTTCCAATTTTTTCTTTTCATCTATATTACTTTCTATATTAAAACTTATATATATAATCAACTGTTTCGTTAAACTTTTCATGGAAACAGTTATTTAAAATAATAAACTTCCTGGTTTTCGGTTTATGCACAGACACTATTTAAACATCTGCCAACTGATTTAAATTTCCCTAAATTCAGCATTTTAAAATTAAACAAAAAAATCTTTATCTCTATGAATTATAGATAAAAACTAAAAAAATAAATCAATTTTCATAAAAAATAACAGAAAAATAAAAACAAAAAACTAAGCTTTACTTACAGCTTTATTAAAATTATAAAAAATGGGGGAAATAATAAGTAAGCTAAATTCCGCAGGGAATTTTCGTAATGAACATTCAAATAACAATAAATCAGGAAGTAACCAGATTAAAGCATGGAATATCTATGGTGATTAAAAATTACTTAGTAAAACAGCTGAAGTTAGTTGGATGCGTAATAGATAATTCCTTGCAAATTTTAGGAGTAATAATTATAATTCTTTGCTAATCCATTATTACAGATACAAAATAATTATTCGGCAGGAGCTGTATAAAGTTTATGATACATAGAATTCCACCATTCAGGTCTGTCCTGCAACCATTTAGCGAACCAGGCCATTATTGTTTTATGCCATAAATCTTTTTTATTATAGTCTATTAAACAATGGTTTGCTCCATCAATTTGCACATATTCAACGGGACGATTTAACACCTTTAAAGCATTATAAAGCTGAATACTTTCACCCAGAGGTACGTTGGTATCTTTTGTTCCCTGAAGCAACAACAGAGGGGTATGAATTTTATCAGCAGAAAATAATGGACTTTGTTTTACATAAAAATCAGATTTATTCCATGGATAACTACCACTTGCAGCTAAGGTATTATAACCAACACCCCAATATCCCTGTCCCCAGTAACTGGCAATATTACTTATTCCTGAATGAGAAACAGAACAGGTAAAAATATCCGTAACAGTTTGAAGATACATAGTCATAAAACCTCCGTATGAAGCACCTATACAGCCTACTTTATTCTTTTTAATGAATTCGTTATCTGCACAAACTTTTTTTACACCTTGTATAATATCATTTGCCGTCCATTTACCATAAGCATTTACGTGTCTTGCAGAAAATTCCTGACCGTAGCCTATTGTTCCGCTTGGATTAAGAGCATAAACAACATAATCCCGTGAAGCAAAGAGTTCTGAACTATAATAAAAATCCATTAGTCTTGGAGTTGGTAATGTACCTCCGTAATAATAAACAATCATAGGATATTTCTTATTAGAATCGAAATCAGGAGGGAGACATAATGTTCCATAAATGGTGGTTCCGTCTTCTGTCTTAAAATTGCATTCTTTATATTTACCAAGATTTATTTCATCAAGAGTTTTTTTCATTGGATCAGCATACAGTCTGGATTTTAAATTTAAAATATCAAAAGTATAAGCTCTTGTAGAATATGTCATACCCACTCCTGTATATGAAGATTCATGAGAATTTCCGGCTATACTAAAACTCCGGATAATATCTACCTCAACCGGAAGTTTTAACCATGAATGTTTTCTGGTATTATACCTGTATATATTTTCTAAATCTTTATCATTTGCTTTAAAATATATATTATCATCATACTTATTCCATGTAAGAAATGACAAAGAAGGCTTTAACTTTTTACTTATTGGTATAATTTTCAAATCAGACAGGTTCATAATATATGCCTGTTTATCATAATTATTTGGTATAGGAAGACTAACACAATTTAAGCCTATCTTACCGAAAGATGACGGACCGCCGGTTATCAGCACCTGTTTGCCATCAGGAGAATAGTGAGCACTATTTATAAAAGAATCCCCTGATACTAAAGTATCTGTTTTAAGTGTTGTTAAATCAAGCTGAATTAAAAGATTATAAGTAAAAGGCTGTATATCTACGTCATTTACATTATACATATAAAGAATTTTTTCACCATCACACCTAATATCCTGAAGATTAGAAGAATGGTATCCATAAGTGATTTTTTGTGTAATTCCTGTTTCGATATTATACATACTTAAAAAAGTTCCTGTTCTGGAACCCGGAACTCTATCCATTCTACCTGCTATACGATGAACAGGACCCTTGCTGGCCGGAGCATTTTCTTTATTAATTAAAATAAGTAATTTTTCGTTTGGAGACCATGAAAACTGATCCGTAAATAATCCCTTTATTATTTTATCTTCATTTAAAGTAGCAGGATCAATAGTATATACATCATATTTATAATCTCCGTATTTTAACGTATAATACAATTTGTTACTTTGAGGCATCCATTTTAATTTCCTGTCACTATGGTCAGTAAAAAGTACTTTTCCGGTTTTAGTTAATGATAAAGTTGTATATGAATCCGAATGTTTTACATCATACATATTTTTATAATATGTAATCATATATTTTCCATTTGGGGAGACTTTTGAGCCCAAAACTCTGTTACCAAAAACGGTATTATACAAGGAGTATCGCCTGGCTATATCAATACCTGTTTTTATTTTTATATTCTTTACCGGATTAATAACCTCACATTTTAGAGATGAATTAATTTCTTTATCTGGCGAAGTAATTAATTTTATACTAATAGTATATCGATGTTCTGGTTGCATAATAAAAGGGATAATAACAGAACCTGCTTTGCCTGTTTCTTCTGTTTTCTTATCTTTTAAATTATTACCGTCAATACTTACAGAGATCATATTGGGAGTAGTAATTTTTAACGAATCAGTTACATAATATGGAGAGATTGCATAAAATTCTACAAGATAAACCTGGTAATCAGTTGTATCGGTTTTAAAAGTTATAATATTTTCATGTGTAACAGAATCAATATTTATAACTTTATCAACGTTATTGTTTATTTTACCGGAAAGTAACATTGATGCATCATATTTAATACCTTTCATATTAACCGTATCGATTAAAACAGGTTTATGTACAGATACCGGGTTACTAACATTATATTTTTTTACAATGTTTTGAGACATCATTGATGTACTCATAAAAAGCATCAATAAGGTATTAATAAAAAAAAGTTTCATATTATATATTTATAATCAAAGCGTTGTTAAATTGGCTAGGCGTTAAAAACACTATTATCACCACCAATAAATGTTATCTATAAAAACAAACGGTTAGATATAACAGGTAACAGCTAATAAAATAAATTCCTCCTACAAATAGTATAACAATCAAAAAAAAGAAAAAAAAGCATCTCTTAATGCTTTAAAAATTTTTATTATCCATAAATTAATGAAAAATTTCGGACACATGAAAATAAAACTGATTGTTATAGGGAAAACAGATGAGAAATACCTCATTACAGGAATCAAAAAATATACTGACCGTATTACTCACTATCTACCTTTTGAATATCAGATTATCCAGGATGTAAAAAAGGCACGCAATTTGTCTGAAAATCAGCAGAAGGAAAAAGAAGGAGAATTTTTGCTTTCAAAAGTCAAACCGGGAGACGAAATTATCTTACTGGACGAAGGTGGCAATCAGTTTGGTTCTGTAGAATTTTCACGTTTTCTGGAGAAAAAAATGATAAAGAGTACAAAAAATTTAGTTTTTGTTATTGGAGGTCCTTATGGCTTTTCAGAAAAAATTTATCGGACAGCTTCATCAAAAATTAGTTTATCAAAAATGACATTTTCTCATCAGATGGTAAGACTAATTTTCAGCGAGCAGTTATATAGGGCTTTAACTATTATTAAAGGAGAACCTTATCACCATGAGTAAAGAACATAAAATAATAAAAGGGAAATATGTCTTTCTTATCTCTTTTGTCATATTTTTACTTGGTGGAATTTTTTCGGAGAATTTTTTCACAGACAAAAAACAGTCCCTCCTGGTAATCAAAAAATTCGAAAAAACACTTCAAAATCAGGAAAGATTAATGAACAGCAAGCTGGAAGGTATTATACAAACCATAACAGCAGTAGATTTTAATAATAATTTCCAGGAATCTTTTCATCAGCTTTCTTCGTTATCCGAAAAAAAAAGTATAGGATTCTCAATTATTCGCCAAAATAAAATGATTTATTGGTCGGATAACCGATTTTCTTTTATAAACAATCCTGATAATTTAATAGGGAAAAGAGTACTGAAAATGCCAAACGGTATTTATCTGAATTCTGTAAAAAAAGTAAACGATTTCTATATTGTTGGATCCCTTTTAATTAAAACCCGTTATAAAATACAAAATGAATTTCTCTCAGATCATTTTTCCAGACAATTTCATGTTCCCGATAACTATACTATTTCTCTAAAACATTCTCTTCCGGGTTTCCCTATTCAGGATGTAAACAACAATTTTCTTTTCTCGCTGATTCCTGAAGGACAAATTTTTTTCCCTACCTTTTTTCTTCTTTTACCGGCTCTCTTTTATATTTTTGCATTTATTTTTTTATTGACTTTTATTAAAAAACATATTTATTCCAGACTACGTTCAAAACATATTACATGGGAAATAATAGGTCTCGGAATTTTTATCTTCTTGCTTTACTGGGCACATTTATTTTTCCGTTTCCCAAATATCTGGTATGAATTCGACCTTTTTAAACCCTATTTATTTGCTTCCTGTTTTTTGCTTCCATCTCTGGGTGATTTTTTAATCGTGTCAATTTTACTTTTTTTCTGGGGAATTTGTTTCTCTGCCAAATGCAGATATTCTGAACAAAAAACATCTAAAAAACTAATTATACCTGCATTATTACTTATACTTATTTATTATATTTTTGCAGGATATCTCATACAAAGTATTATAAGAAACAGTACTTTCTATTTCCATTTGAATAAGATAAATGAACTGTCACTTGCAAATATAATCGGATATTTAATTATAGCAAATCTGTTATTTTCAGCAGTTATTATTCATCACAGAATTGTATTATACAATATTAAAAATATAAAAAAGAGAAAAAATTTAATCTTAAATATCATTTTAATCGTAATCTTCATTTTTCTTTCTTTTTTTTACGTAAATACTTATCTGTATATTATCTGTCTGTTTCTGTTAATCAATTTCTTCATAATTATTCTGTATGATTTTTACAGAGAAACCAATTCTCTGCCTTATTTATCCTTCTTTATCCTTCTGATCACTCTATTTTCTTTAATCATTATTCAAAGCAATAAAGAGGCCAAGCGTTGTCATATCCAAAAATTAATGGCAGTTACGCTATATTCCGAAAACGCTCCAACAACTGAATTTCTTCTTAGCGAAATGCAGTCTAAAATAAAAAAAGACTCCGTAATTCCCGAATTACTTACTCCTCCTTATGAGGAATTAAAAAAATACCTAAAATATCAGTATTTCAATGGATATTTTAATAAATACGATATCCATTTCACAATTTGTCATAATACAGACGATCTGGTTGTTTTACCAGAAAAAGAAATTGTTCCATGCTGTCCGTTTTTTGATAATATCATAAATAAAAATGGAATGAAGATACTGGGAACTAATTTTTATTATCTTAATAATATGGATGGACGGATTTCTTATTTCGGAAAATTTTTCTATCCCATTGAGTCAGAATCTTCGGGTGTATTTGTATATATAGAGATGAGGTCCAGACTATTATCAAAAGGAATCGGTTTTCCAGAACTCCTGATAGGAAAAGATACGAAACGTCCCAAACAATATGAACCGTTTTCTTATGCAAAATTTTATAATAATAAGCTGGTATTTATCAGCGGGGATGAAAAAATTAATTATTCATTCCGCAATGATTTAAATTTTAAAGATGACACCTCAGGATTCACATTCTTAAAAAAGGATCATTTTAATCATCTGATTTATCGTCTTAACCGGAATAACACGATTATCGTTAGTACCCCAACCATTAACTTTTTTAATTATCTGATTTCTTTCTTTTATCTGTTTGTCTTTTATTTCCTGTTTTCTTTAATAATAGTGTATTTATTCAATTTTAAACCACTCGAGAAAACATCTTCGAAAGATTTACGGTTTAAAATACAGGCTTCTATTGTTAGTATTGTGTTCGTCTCTATGGTTATTTTCGCAGGAACCACAATTTATTACAACATAAATTCTAATTACGATGATCATCAGGAAGATCTGAATGCAAAAATGGAATCAATTTCAGAAGAAATAAACATTCGCCTTAAAAACATAGATAATTTTACGCCTGATGTATGTGACTGGGTAGAAAATGAGCTTAATGATCTGTCAAATATTTTCATAACAGATATTAATATATACGGCAACGACGGAATCATGAAATCTTCTTCAAGACCTGAAATTGTAAACGACGGGCTTCTCTCTTATTATATGAATGCAACAGCTTTTTATGAGTTAAAAAACAATAAAAGGATTAGTTATATGCAACCTGAGAAAATAGGGAAACTTAAATTTCTATCTGTTTATAAACCTATCATAAACCAAAAAGGTAAATATATCGGTTACCTCAACCTTCCATACTTTAGCAAAGGAGACCAGATTAAACAACAAATAACAAATACTATTGTAGCCTTTATCAATCTTTATATGATATTATTTTTTCTCAGTGTAATCGCTGCTATAATCCTTGCCAAAAGGATCACACAACCATTGACAATGATTCGTGAAAAACTTAAAACAATAGGATTGAATAAAGAAAATGAACTTATAAGTTATAAGGGGAAAAACGAGATAGGCGCTCTGGTGAATGAATATAATCATAAAGTGACCGAACTTGCAAAAAGTGCCGATTTACTTGCCCGTTCAGAACGGGAAACAGCATGGCGTGAAATGGCTAAACAAATTGCCCATGAAATAAAAAATCCACTGACACCAATGAAACTTGATATTCAATATCTGCAACGGGCAAAAAAAGAAAATAATCCGCATTATGATGAATTTTTCAATAAGGTTACTATTACAATAATAGAACAAATAGACACTCTTTCTAAAATAGCAACTGATTTTTCAAATTTTGCAAAAATTCCAACAGCAAAAAGTGAAGTTTTTAATATTGGCAAGCTATTAGAACATATTTGTCAACTATACGAGACAAATCCTACTTCTTTAGTGATCTTCGAATCTATGGAAGACAAAGATTTAATGATAAAAGCCGACAAAGAACAAATTACGCGTGTATTTGTTAACCTGATTACAAATGCATTAGAAGCTATTCCAAAAAACCAAAAGGGAATTATTCGAATAAATCTCATAAAAGAAGACTCAGTTCACATTCTAATTTCTGTAACAGACAATGGAACAGGTATTCCTGAAAATATTAGAGAAAAACTGTTCGAACCTAATTTCACGACCAAAAGCAGTGGAACAGGTATTGGTCTGGCCATAGTAAAAAATATTGTAGAAGCCTTCAATGGAAAAATCCGTTTCGAAACAAAAACAGGAGAAAAAACAACATTCTTTATCACATTCCCGCTGGCAAAGACAAAAAGCTAATAAAAATAATTGTCTTTGTAACAAGCGTCCACGCTTGTGTCCTGTATCAAACAATATAAAGAAGTCCAAGCTTGGAAGATTGAACTAAATAACTAATATACAAATCTTTGTCACAAGCGTCTTCGCTTGTGACCACCTTCAAAAAAAATAAAAGTTTGATGCGGCTTAAGCAAACTCTTCTACGTAAAAAAACGTACAAAAAAAATAGGACTTTAGACCCATTTTTTCCTGTTCTTTTCAAAGTATATTTGTATTTATAAAATTATCCAGCCATGTCATTATATGAAGAGCTAAGAAAAGATGTACGTTTTAGAGATGGTTTAACATCCTGCATAAATTGTGGAATTTGTACAGCTATATGTCCTGCCGCCGAATTTTTTGATTATGATCCCAGAATGATCATTACAGAAGCACAATCAAAGGATGAGATAAAAATTGAAAAATTACTAAAAGGTGACACAATCTGGTATTGCGGACAATGTATGTCATGCAAAACACGTTGTCCCCGGGGAAATTGTGTGGGATATGTTATTTTAGCCCTAAGAAAGCTTTCTCAGGAAAAGGGATATTTCACCGAAAGCAAACGCGGACGGCAGCAATATGCCTTAAAAAAAATGCTTATTCCAACCATCCTTGAAAAAGGTTATTGTATTTACCCCGACAGAACAAATCCCAAAATGTTTCCTGAGCAGGGACCGGTCTGGGAATGGATCTATAATCATAAGGAGGAAACTTATAACAGAATGGGTGCCAATTATAAAAAAGAAGGTGCAGGAGCGCTTCGTGAAATTCCTGATGAATCGTTATCTGAATTAAATTCTATTTTTGACGTTACCGGAGCCACAAAATTTCTGGATAAGGTAACT
>Ga0172378_10001310_pt1 | contig 22866 bp, 17 predicted proteins | sample GrowelOW332metaG_FD_119755 | JGI IMG/M metagenome (GOLD analysis project Ga0172378, IMG submission 119755) | Groundwater microbial communities from an aquifer near a municipal landfill in Southern Ontario, Canada - Pumphouse #3_1 metaG | ecosystem: Environmental > Aquatic > Deep subsurface >... | reverse complement strand
TAATAACCGTAGGCTCTGCAGCCTTATCGTTGACATTACCACTTTCTGATTGCCCATGAGCGAAAAGTCCTGCCATTACAAGGGTAAAACAGGATACACATGCAAAAATCTTTTTCATAATTTTCCTCCATTTGTTTAAATAACTGTACTATATTATTTAATAAATAATAATTAAACTATAATACCGAATTCCTAATCAGTAAACAAAAAAATTTTTAATTTTTTTAATGTATCAATACAGATATATATAAGATATTTACTCAATAAAAAATCATATTCCCTCTCACTATCACTATCTAAATACTTCTGTGAAGGGAGAAATTCTATCGTGCACTCCTTTATAAAGATCAGCTTTTATACTGCTCTTTTACACGACATCAAGGGGAAAACTTACCGATGAAATTAAGGTAAGAGAAACAAGATTATTTTGAGGTCTTGGTTTCTCTTTCAGAATTGTGGATAAAAGTTGTAAAGACAACCGCCCCAATTCTTTTCTTTCATTATCCCATCGCGTCCATTTTCCATGAGTCCCGGTCCAATCATCCTCGAGTAGAATACCTTTTTTATCTTTTCCTAGAACAAAATGATTATCCTCTATATACTGTTCAATCCAATGAACATGCCAAACTCTATCAGTGATATACACATCATTATCGAAGAGAAGTTGTTTATCTTCAGAAGTAAGCGCATCAGGCGCATTATGCACCAACGTCGAAACCTTCAAATGATATTGCGCTGCAAATTCTTTTACAAAATCTTCTTTATCTCGATAAGGTTCAGTTGTTTTTCCCGCTGTGATATAGAGAATATTATCTAAATGTTGAGCAGCAAGAGCAGCGATTAACTTTTTTATTGCACTTCGATAATCCAAACCTACCCACTGGCATTCCTTTCCTTCAATTTCTCTACGACCAGAAAAAACAATGGGAAAATTCCTTTTCATTAATGCTAAAATATCCTGATTATCCCTCAGAACACCAATCATAATGGAACCTGCTGACATCGTTATCCGGGAAGAAGAGGCTATATTCTTTCGACTATTCAGCAAGAGAATATCAAATCCCTCAATTTCACCTTCTTCATGAATACCTCTGATAAAATCATAGTATTCATCCATAACTTCTTTGATGCCAATTTCTTCATAGGTAAAGATCGAAATGAGATTATTGTTTTGTTCTTTCAGATTGCGAGCAAGATGATTTGGGACATATCCCATTTCATTTGCTACACGAAGAATACGCTCTTTCTTTTCTTTCCCTACGCGTATGTTTCCATTCGTACTCCCATTTAATACTTTAGAAACAAGAGCATAAGAAACTCCCGCTTGAGCGGCTACGTCTCTCAACGTAACGTGTTTAAATGCACTCATTCTACCATTGCTCCTTGTTCAACAAGCTTTTGCCTGAGTTGATTGGTATCAAGTTGCAAGGTATTTACTTGATTTTTCACACACAATGCAGCAGCAACGCCAGTAGCTTGTCCCATTGCTGCACACATAGGAGATACTCTTAGTGAAGCTTGCGCTTCAAAAGTAGCACTCACGATTCTTCCCGTAGCAAGACAATTGGTGAGTTTTGGTGTCACAAAACATCGGTACGGGAGTGAGTAATAACTGCCATCAGAGAGAAAAACGGTTTTATTATCTTTGGTATCACAGGAGTGAATATCAACGGGATAGCCACAAAGGGCAATACCATCAGAAAACTTTCGTCCAGAAAGAACATCTTCAATCGTTAAAGTATACACTCCTTGCAAACGACGTGAACTTCTGACACCGATATTTGGACCAGAGAGAAGTAATTCTGCTCTATCGAAACCGGGAACATGCTTTTTGATAAAATCAAATATTTCCCATACTTGTCTTCTCCCTTCCCTTTCTGCATAGGAAAGTTGGAATGGATCAACAGGATTGATATCTTTTATTCTGGTCATATTGACAATTACTTGATTTGGCGTATTTGTTTCGAAGAAAAGTACCATTTTTCTGTCAAATGAGATTGCCCCATCTTCTCGTCCTTTTTGCATAATTGCTTCAAAACCCGAGCAAGAAATTCTTTCTGCTGTTTTTTCAAGTCCCGCTTTCTTTTGTAAAAGAGGGAAAAGTGTCACTTCCCTATCCATCAAGTCTCTGATTTGATCAATATCGACATGGTCAAGTTTAAAATTCATGGTAAGAGGTTGATCTTTGCCATCCTCTTCTCGTCCTTGCATGGTAGGAACACCACTTTGAAAGAGTAAATCGGCATCACCACTTGCATCAATAAAAACCTGTGCTGTTGCTTGCAGATGCACGCCACAGGAAAGAAGATCAAGGTGGGTAATAGTTTTGTCAGTAAGAGAAACAGAAGAGAGAACGGTATGATATAATATTTCCACACCTGATTCTATGCACATTACTTCAAGTTCTCTCTTTAAGCCTTCACTATCGAAGGGTGTGACCGTGTAGGTATACCCAGTTGAATCAGGAATATGTCCAGGTGATAAACCTTTTGCTTTCAGTCGTTGTATCACTTCATCAGCAATCCCTCGAATGACCTGTTTTTCCCCTGCATGAAAGGTCATCATAGGACCTGTTCCACAGCATGTAAGAGATCCGCCTAAACAACCTTTTTCCTCAACAAGAACAACCGAAACATGCATACGAGCTGCGGCTATTGCAGCCATTGAGCCAGCAATGCCTCCTCCGATAATCATGACGTGGGTCTTTATTTCAGATGTCTGTTCCATGGTATGTCCTTTATGCAATACTTCGAAGAAACACAAAATTTCTTAGTTGATTAAACGTATAATCATGGTAGCACCACCTTTTTCACCTGTCAATAAAAATTTATAAAATCTCTTTTGTGATTGATTGAACTACCCAAATGAGATTGGTTTATCACCAAAATATAAACAAACAAAAGAGTGCGCATAATAAAAAAATTTGACAGAGAAAAACCATTCTTATGCCTCTGGATTTTCAGCATTTTCAAAGAAAAAAAAGCGCTCATTTTCTTCAGATATTTCCTTATTTTCAAACAATCAGACAGGTTCTTTTCAGAAGTAAAAAGGCACGCTTATAAAGACTATTTACCACTCAATAAACTATTGATAAACCTAAATATAGCTACTCTTTATTGCAAACAAAAAAAATCTCCCTTGTTCACAATAAAGCGAACAAGAGAGTCTTTTTCTACCAGTACAGAGGTCGTCGTATTATATCTATTATTTATTCATAATTCAAAGCTTCTATTGGATCAAGTTGAGAAGCTTTCAAGGCTGGATACCAACCAAAGAATAACCCGATAACCATACTGAATCCCATGGAAACAATGACACTTAACCAACTCATTACAAAGGTCGTTCCCATTTGTACCGAAGCAAAGTATGAAACACTTAAACCAAGGATTACACCGATTACACCACCAATTAAGGTAATGACCAATGATTCACAAATAAACTGTCCTCGTATAATTGCAGGGGCTGCTCCCAGTGCTTTTCGTATTCCAATTTCCTTGGTTCTCTCTGAAACTGACACTAACATGATATTCATGATACCAATACCACCAACGAGCAAACTAATTGCAGCAACAGCTGCTAAGAAAGAGCTCAAGGTTGAAGTAACTGAACTTGCCATTTCAGCCATGGTCGTAGGTGACATGATTCTAAAATAATCTTCACCAAGCAAATCATCATAGTAATCTTCTAAATTATCTGATACATCAAGCGTTACATTTTCATCATTCACTTTAATAATATAGCTATTGACCGTATCTGATTTATTAAATCGTGCATTATAGGTCGAAAAAGGAATAAAGACACCGTAATCAAAACTCAGAGAAAAGATTGCATCTTTTTCTTCAAGAACACCAACAACCGTATACGGTTTCCCACTGGTTCCTCTATAGACCATCACTTTCTTACCCACTGCATCGCCGGTAGGAAATAAATCATCTGCAACATCATAACCAAGGACAATGGTTTGAGCATTAGTCACACTATCGGTAATGGAAAAGAATTCTCCGCTTTCCATTTCCATATCCAAATTTGCATAGTAGGAACTGGGAACACCGTAAATGTGCGCACTATAATCTTCTTGACCAAACCTGACCGTTGTCCCACTTGTATCGTTTACCGCCATTACTGTTTCGATATTATCATCTAAATCCTTGAGCGTATCGGCATATTGCTCAGTAAAAATATTACTAAATTCACTATCTGTGTAGGGTTTAAAGGTAATCAGATCAGGGCCTGAACTTGAAATAGAATCCGAGATATTGGTGGTAATTGACTGGCCTAATGTTAAAATTGCTACAACAGCTGCCACACCAATCACAATACCAAGAAGTGATAAAAGCGTTCTTAATTTACTCCCTGCCATTGCTTTAAAGGCTAATTTCGTATTTTCAATTATCATGGGTAACCCCTTCTTCTACCATCTTTCCATCTTTGATATGCACTTGCCTCAGGCATTGTTCCCCAAGAGCTTTATCATGCGTTACAAAGATGATTGTTCTTCCCTCATTATGAAGACCCCAAAACAAATCCATTATTTGCTTTCCGGTTTTACTATCCAGGGCTCCCGTTGGTTCATCAGCAAGTATGATCGATGGATTGGTCACAATAGCCCGAGCGACAGCTACACGCTGTTTTTGTCCACCAGACATTTCATTCGGTCTATGATACATTCTATCTCCTAAACCTACTTTTTGAAGTGCTGCAATTGCCATCTCTTCTCTTTTTTTCTTCTTTATCCCTGAATATAAAAGAGGCGTGGTTACATTTTCTAAGGCAGATAACTTGGAAAGCAAATTAAACTGTTGGAAAATAAATCCAACTTTTTTATTTCGCAAATCAGCAAGTTCTGTCTCATCCATATTGAAGGTAGATTGTCCATCGATATAAATATTGCCATCACTTGGAGAATCCAAACAACCAATGAGATTCATCATGGTAGATTTTCCACTACCAGATGGTCCCATGATTGAAGTAAATTCTCCTTCTTTTATTTCAAGTGAAACATCATTAAGTGCTTTCACCGTAATATCACCAACGGTATAGAATCTACTCGCGTGGTCAACTTTTATTATTGTTTTCATAGGTTATCCTTTTAATTATTTTTTGGAGCACCAGTACTTGGCCTATTTCCTTGTCCTGGTCCTGGTCCACCACCGCCAAGGAGATTACCACTTAACAGCGAAGAAGAATCATCATCGTCTGATGAGGCTGTTGGATTTTTCATAATCAAAAGTGTATCGCCTTCACTGACATCGCCAGTCAATATTTGAACATATCCTTCACTGAGATATTGTGTCGTGACAACGACCTTTTCAACACCATCATCGGTCATTTTATTCACGGTGGAAACACCATCAGTTGTCGTTACGGCATCTTCATTAATGATGAGCATTTCTTCTTGACTCGACCCTTCTATGGTTCCTTCAAAAGAGAAACCAGGATACACACCCTCAGGTACATCATCGATAGTAAATTCAACTACTTTTTCACCAATACCTTCATCTGAATAATATCCATCGTACGGCATGTAGGAAATTCTCGCTTCAGCAGTTGAACCAGGGACAGCATCGAAACTAAAGGTTGCCGTACTATCCTCAGTGATATAGCGTAAGTCAATTTCATCAATATCAACATCTGCAATCAGTTTGGTTGCATCGATAATTTCAATACACTCATCTTGATAATCGGCATAGTCACCAACCGATACCGCAACTTCTGTGATAATACCATCATAAGGTGCATACAATTTCGTATCATCAAGATCTGCTTCATAACTTGTTAATTGCATTTTGAGAAGAGCAAGATTACTTGAGGTTCCCTTAATTTCACTCTCTTTTATTTGCTGTTCAATATCAGCAATTTTATACTGTATATCGGTATCATCCATTGCTACCAACAAATCACCTTTTTTCACACGATCGCCTTCTTCAACATACACAGCGGTTACCGTTGCTTCCGTTTTGGAGTAAACATAATCTTCTTGAAGAGGAAGGAGCTCACCACTTAAATCAACCGTTGTTGAATACTTTAACTTCTGAACGGTTAATTCTTCAGGAGCAGGAAGAGCAGCAAGTCTGATTGCCTCTGCATCTTGCCAAGGGAAAGCACCCGTACTTTGATAACTCTGATACACATACAAACCTCCTCCAATGATGAGGATAGCAATACCCATATGAATCAAACGTTTGATGGTCTTTTTTTTCTTTTTCTTCTGCATATTCTCACGTACTTTTTGCTCAGTAGAGAGAGTCTTTTGTGTTGCTGCTTCAGTTGTTTCTTTATCGTTATCTGTAATATCCATTGTAATGCTCCTATAGGAATTCTTTATCAATATCGTTTTGTATGATGAGACGGTTTACTTGTAATTCTTTTTGTTGAATCACATTCAAATCACATGCGTTTTGTGCATCTTGTAAATCACTCTCAGTCAAAAGACCAGCGTCATAGAGCGCTTGTTTATTAGAGAGATTTAAGAGATTTGCATTGGTATCTATTTCAAGCTGTTGCTTTTCAAGATTGGAACTCTGTATATCTGCCTGCAAAGAAAAAATATTGGTCATGTGATCAGATACTTCATCTTGATAATCGAGATTACTTGATTGCACTTTGTTCTTATAACTGAGAATTTCAAGATCATCTGCGGTTGAGGTACTATCGGTGGTATAGGTAAAACCAACGGTCACTGCTGGATATAACGTTTCATCATCCAAGTCATACGTTGTCTTCAGTCCACCGGAAAGGCTCAAATTATTCACTTCATAATTCAGAGCACCACTGATGCTATAATCATCATCAATATTACTTGCTACCCCTGCTTCAGTAGTAAGTTGATTATCTTCTTCTTGCAGCACTCTCAATTCTTCTTCATAGACTTCCGTTTGATAGAGAGCAACTTGAATAAGTGAATTAGTGTTTTCAGCATGTATCTCAAGTTCAATATCTTCGGCTTCTATTTCTTCTGGATAATCAAATCCTGCATAGGCTTTAAACTGTTGCTTGGTAAGATTAATGTTTCTGATATAGTTATTGATAATATTTTCTTCTGCTTTTATCTTTGCCATTTGCGTAACCGCTTGTGTGTCTTCAGCAATATAAGCACCGGTAGCAAGAGAATTATCATATGATTCTTGATATAAACGGAGTGTATTTTGCGCATCTAAGAGACTCTCATTATAAGAAAGTATCGCACTGATATAGGACAATACTTGTCCTTTTACGGTAAGCAATGCTTTGTTATATTGATATTCAGCTTCTTTTAAATTTAAGGCTGCTTGAATATCATCACTACTATCATCCACATTAAAATCGAATGTCGTTTGAGCCGAGAAACTTACTTTGCTCCCTGCCCAGTCACCATCATCAATCACCATATCTGAAATAAGGTTAAAAGATGTATCATTATCATCATTGAGATTATAGGTAAAACTTGGATCAAAACTATAATCAGTGGTATCACCATCTGCATTTCCAAAAGTTACATCACCGGAAGAAATACTATAACTTGGATCATCGTCCACGAGTAATTCTTTCACGGCGATTTGATTCGCAACTAAGGTTGTTTTTGCACTTGCTACAGCACTAGATTTTTCTAGGGCATTATTTACTATATCACCCAGTGGTGAAGCGAATAAGGGCGAGCATATTGCAACAAACATGAAGGCTGTAAATATTCTTCTATTCATATCTGTATTCCTTTCTTTAAGTTGATTGCAGTATAGAAATGAATTGTGTCTTAATTATGTAATGGGACAAACAAATTATGGAGATAATGTGAAGATAATATAGATATAAAAACACAAAGAAATGGAATAATGTGTATTTTTAAGGAAAAATGGCATAAGGTTTTCTAAAAAAAACATGAGAGAAAGAGATTTTTTTACACGCAAAAAGACCTACGGTACGTGCGTAGGTCAAATCGTATCAAATATTCAATCTTCCTCTTATGTGTTGAGCAATTCCTTCAAAATAGATACATCATCAAAAGCATTCGAGGTGCTATTTCCCGGAGTAAATTCAAGTAAATACACCGCATCCTTTCCAATTCTTCTGATATATTCTCTCCAATTATTTTCTCCATCACGCATAAGATGCCTGATGTTTGGTGCAGTCCAATAAAAACAATGGACCGTGTGAATGTATGGTTTTAACAGATCAATCTCTTGCCATTTTTCCGTTTCCGTGAGATCTGGATTCGATTGCCAATAGAGAGACACATTGGGTTCATTGACTTCATGAATCAATTGCAAGGCACTCTCCTTATTTTCTGTTAAGGTTTTTCTGTGATATTCAAAAGAAATTTCTATATTGCGTTTTTGTGTTTGTTGTGCAATTTTTTGCGCTTCATGAACCATTTCAGCTCGCACAACGGCACTCACATCACGAGGACTTTGACCTCCGGCCCAAATTCTCATTTTCTTTGCACCCAGGGCAATGGCTGAGTCAAGATATGGTGCAAAATTCTGATTATCACCCAACCTATAATAGGTACCATAGCAAAGTACCTGTAAACCAGCACTGATAGTCAGACCCCGCACACGAGAAGCGGTGACAATATCACCTTCTCGAACATGGACATCAGAACCCCATTCAATGCCATCTAATTTTGCCCTTTTTGCAAAATTAATGATTTCTCTGACATTTTTATTTCTAAACGTTATCGATGTTAAACCAATCATAATTGTTCTCCTGAGGTTGTGACGGCATACACATGATGGTCGCTATCACATTCTCTTTTCCCACGACACTACAATTATCAAAAATTCAAATACACACACTCCAAAACATACACTCTTTTTGTTTGACAAAATACCTACAATTCATTTTATGCTGCCTCATACACGAACTCTCAATGATGAGGTTTCTTCCACACTGTTATTGTCTTTCAATCATCCACCCTATAGAAGGCACGTCTTTGGTAAAAAATCCCTATTTTTTTCTGGCACCAAAGCATGAGTGGCTTTCCTCCAGCAATGAAGTTTACGGGTGAGATCTTCAGTTTTGAGAGGATATTTTTCACTGAGATTCACCGTTTCCGAAATATCTGATTTCGTATGATACAATGCAACATGCTGGTCTTCAAAGAATTCAATTAACTTCCACGCTCCTTCTCTGATTGCAGATGCAGGTTTCCCCCCTTGATTTCCATAATGAGGATAGTGCCAAAATAAATCTCTGTTAATCAGTTCTTCAGGTATTTTATCTCCTCGTATACACGGAAGAATACTTTTACCATCTATTTCCCTCTCGTTTTTTATACCCAAAAAATCTAATATCGTCGGAAACAAATCTGCACCAATTGTTGGTATATCATTGCTTTTTGCTTCTTCAATATGTCCTTTCCAGGTAAAAGAAAGAGGCACTCGTATTCCTCCATCATACATCCAGCCCTTCCCTTCTGCTGCTGGATAGTTACAGGTAGGAGACCCTTCTGCACTTGATAAACCCCCATTATCTGAAGAAAAGATCAATAAGGTGTCATCCAACTTGTTGGTTTCTTTTAAGGCATCAATGATTCTTCCAATATTGGCATCAAGATTTGCTATCATGGCGGCATAGACAGGATCTGATTGAAAGATGCGCCGAGTAACTTTTTGACCAACTTTATCCAGTGTTGCAAAGTCTTCACCTTCAACAAAGGGATTGATGGAATCAAGACCGAGTCTTTGTGCTTTCTGTCTAAAATATGCAATTAAATCTTGTGGTGCTTCGCAGGGAATATGGACCGAATAATGCCAAAGATTCATATAAAACGGTGTATCACCTGCTTGATGAATCAGTTGAATTGCTTCATCAGTCAATCGGTCTGTCAGATATTCACCGTCAGGGCCATTTTCAAACTGAGGGATATCGTAGGGACTAAAATAACCATGAAGTGGTCTCCCCCAAAAACAGCCACCTTTATTGACATCAAAGCCATTATGTTGGGGGTAATAGGGTTCTGTTCCAAGGTGCCATTTACCCACATGGTAGGTTTTATACCCATTGGCATGTAAAAGCATTGCCAAATTCGTTTCACCTGTTGGAATATGTTTGATATACGGTGCATCGATAAGTTTCCCTTTCAAGGGATGTAACGTTCCACTCTCATCAATCCAATCGGTTAAACCAAGCGTAGCAGGATACTTTCCGGTTAAAATACTTGCACGTGAAGGGGAGCAAACGGGACAAGAAGAAAAGGCATTGGTAAAATGCATACCATTTCTCATTAACGCATCGATATGAGGACTTTCATAAAAGGTGCTTCCTGATAAACGTACATCTTTCCAGCCCATGTCATCGATAAGAATAAGTAATACATTCGGTTTCTTCGTATTCATTATTTACCCTTTCATTCATAGCTTCTTTTACGATAAGGAGTAATACTGCATTCCTCTTTCTGTACAACATTTTCAATTGATAATGTAGTTATTATAAGGCAAAATAATCCATAAAACAATATTTTTGATTATTTTCTTTAGCTCAGACTATACATCGTTAAAAATCTGTCCATCGTCACAATCTAACACAGGTGAGTCAACGGTCCATCCCAATCATCATTCATCAAATAATTCTCGATAAAAAAGAAACAACCACGTCAAACACTATGCAATAATCGATGCATAGGTATCTACACAACGGTATGACGTCTTCGATACTTCAGCGGTGTTTCACCGGTGATTTCTTTAAAACAGGCAATGTAGTAACTCTGCGAGGAAAACTGATAAATGAGGGCAATATTCGCCACCGTATTATTTGTATAACAGAGATCCCATTTCGATTCAGCCACTCTACTTGCCTTGATATAATGATTCATGGTGAATCCGACTTCTTTGGAAAAGAGTCCTGATACATAACTTGGATTCACAAAAAGCGCATCGGCTATCATACGCAAACTCAAGTTCTCTTTCAGATGAGAAACAATATAATCCATTACCGACCGAATGGTTTGTGAATATTTATTTTCTTTGGCCTCTTTTACCAGCGATGCAAATTCATTGATGATTCGGATCTCCAGTTTTTCCAGTCGCACAATATCAAATTCGCTTTCAATTTCTCGTATAAACAAGTCACTGTGAAAAAAGGCAACTTCAGGATTAACCCCGCCAGAAATGGCGGCACGAGTCATAAAGGTACAATCACAAATAAGTGAATTTTTATGCGAGCGAAGATCATTGTTGGCTAAATGAGCCTTTTTATGGGTATTAATCAGAGAGAGGACATTACGAGAGCCTTCTGTATCACCACTTGCAATAAGTTTCGTAATTTTTTGTTCCAAATAGTAAGGAGAGTGATGAAAGACAAATGCACCCTTTTCCATATCATCAACCAAAGGCGCATTATTTGCATCAAGCCCCGCACTTTGCCGTCTTTGTAAAGGTCCTTCCATCAGTTTTTGGATTAACTTCCCACACATATAATACTGAGATTCACTGATTGTCTGAAGCGAAGCATAGTAATGCAATAACAAACTCTGCTTATGATACGGAACCAATTGTCTTTTCACTAAGCTTGTCACTTGCCCTCGTCTGATGGGACCTTTTTTTAAAGGACCTACTACAACAAGATACCCCTTTTCACCGAGCAGACAGATAAAATCTTCATAAAAGACATTCTGCACATACTGCATATCTGTCTCTTGTTTCATGCGTTCTTGAATGGAAAGATAACTATCTTGCCCATTTACTATCAAATTAGCAGAGGGTCTCCCCTTTTTGGGTATTATTCGCTCCCCATCCTTATAAATAGCAACGGGAAGTCTCATACCATCATAAATATATAAGAAAAGTTCTGAATAATTCATAAAAACATTCTAACATATATCATAAAAATAACAAATAATTTATTACTTTCCTAAATTTATTGATATATTTCTCCCATAAGCGACCTATACTTACCTTGTATTTATCATAATTCAGATGAAATACAAGACAATAGGAGGTCTTATATGAAGAAAATTTTAACAGGTATGCTCATTGCAATAAGTACAATGGGTATGGTATTTGCTCAGGGCGCTGGAGAAACAGCGTCAAGTGGGATGACACCGAAAAAAACCGTTTTAAAATTAGCGGTGCAAGCCGATAGTACCCCTGCAACACAGTCTGTCATCGACGCTTTCAATGCAAGTCAGGATACCTACACAGTGCAATGGGTCGATATGACGAACGATTCCAATGCCATGAGAGAACAATTACTTACTTCGCTTAAATCGGGTAGTTCAGATTATGATGTTCTTTCCATGGATGTCGTATGGGCTGGTGAATTTGCTGCTTCCGGTTATATTGAGCCTCTCGATGTGAGAATGAAAAATGACGGATTAAAAGTATCACAATTTAATGCTGGATCCATGGCTTCTGGCAGTTACAATGCAAAACAATATGTCCTTCCTTTCTTCCCAGACTTAGGCGTTTTATTCTTTAGAAGCGATATTGTCAGTACTTCTGATGCTGAAAAACTCAGATCAGGAAACTATACTTGGCAAGATTTAGCAGACATGGCAGCAATGTATCAAGGTCAAGGTGGGACCAAAGATGGTTTTGCTTTTGAAGCTAAATTAGGTGAAGGTCTTATCTGTACCGCCAATGAATTCACTTCAAACTGGAAAGACTTATCTGGTGGCCTCGCCATTATGAAGCAATTAGCAGACAGTTCTGTAACACCTGCCGATACACTCAACTATGCAGGTGGAGATGTGAATAATAACTTCATTAAAGGAAATAGTGTATTCTCACGTAACTGGCCTTATCAATTTGGTCAAATTAAAGTAAATGGTACCATCAGTCAGGACCAAGTAGATATTGCTCCACTACCAGGTGGAAGTACCGTAGGTGGATGGATTCTAGGTATCAACGCTCAATCCAAACATAAAGATGGTGCTTGGCAATTGATTAAGTTTATAGCCACAGAAAAAGGTCAGAAACTGATGAGCACAAACGGTGGATATCTTCCTGGGTATAATGCAACCTTAACAGATCCTGAGGTACTTGCAGCTAACCTTCTTCTCTCCAAGGAAGGATTCAAGAATGCGCTGAAACATACCATTGCACGTCCGGTAACCCCTACGTACTCTAAAGTATCTGATGAAATACAACAGTCTATTCATAAGTATCTCTCTGGTTCAGCTTCATTAGATGATACCGTGAAGGCGGTTCAAGGTGATTTAGCTGAGTAATTTGTGAGACAAAAAAGGGCTGGAGTACAAGCTCTAGCTCTTTTTTCATGCTTTAGGACCTCACGAGAAAAAGGAAAGGGACCCATCATGAAAAAATTAAATTGGAAAACCTCATTGTTTTTATTGCCATTGGTAATCATGCTTGCAACGTTTTCCTTTTATCCAATAATAAGCAGTTTCGTTTATTCTTTCTTTGACTATCAGACAAATGATCAAAGTATTGCAAATCTGTATACAACCAATCATTTTAATGCAAAACTTTTCTATGAAGATTGTGATTATCTGCTGTTTTATATTCCTGATGATGCTGCCTTAGTAGATGAAGCGGACCGCGCACAATTTGAAAACATCATGGATTCGATACGAACCAATATGGCTCCATACAAAGACAAAGACACCGTCATAAGACTCAATAAAGCAGACATAGCACGTCTCAAAACATTTGTTCGTACGACACAAAATGATTTGAATACCATTTATCAGAACAATACGGAGAGACAATTTTACAATAAAGAGAACAATCAACTCTTGCTCAACGAAATGAAGCAGTGTTTTATTACACCAAACAATGTCGGATTCAAAAACTATCAAGCACTTGTACACGATCCACGATTCTGGACTTCCATTAAAAACACCCTCGTCTTTACCATTATTTCGGTTTTCTTTGAATTTCTCATTGGTATGGGACTGGCCCTTGTTATGGCGAGAGCCATCAAAGGAATTGGATCTATTCGCACGGCAGCGCTCATTCCGTGGGCTATTCCAACCGCTGTTTCAGCGCTTATTTGGAGTTATCTCTATGATGGAAGCAGTGGTATCATAGCACATATATTCGCTCAAATAGGATTGATTGCATCCCCACAGAGTATGTTGCTTACCGCACAAGGTGCTATGAGTGCTGCAATCCTTGCAGATATATGGAAAACAGCTCCTTATATGGCTCTTCTCCTGTTAGCAGGCCTTGAGGTCATTGATAGAGGCCTGTATGAAAGTGCATCACTTGATGGTTGTAATAAAGTACAGACATTTTTCAAAATAACCTTTCCCCTGTTAAAACCATCTATTCTCGTCGCACTCTTGCTACGAACGCTCGATGCATTCCGTGTCTATGACTTACTTGCCATCTTAACAGGTGGAGGACCAGGCGGAGCGACCGAAACCGTATCCATTTATTCATACAAAGTATTAGTTGGTCAGAGTAACTATGGATATGGTTCTGCAATCATTATCGGTATGTTTATCTGTGTCGCCCTGATTGCCACAATATTTGTCAAAATTTTGGGCACCGATATTTCAAATTAGGAGGGGGAACTTCAATGAAAACTCACAGTCAAAAACCTTTTTATATCAGCAATGTCATTGTGGCAATTATGGTTGTTGCGTTTATGATCATTAGCTTATTTCCATTTTTCTGGATTCTCATCACATCCTTCAAACCAAGTTCTGAAATATTTGGCACGACAGCCTTTCAAGTCATATCAAAAGATCCAACATGGGAAAATTATTTTGTTGTTATTTTTGACAAAAACATCATTAAATCTGTTTTTAATAGCCTTATCGTTGCAGGAAGCACCACCATCTATGTGGTTATCATTGCATCTCTTTCAGCCTACATCATTGCACGTTTCACCTTTACCGGGAAAAGCCTGTTAATGGGAATTGTCCTCAGTGTATCAATGTTTCCTCAAATGATTGTAGTAGGTCCTATTTTTAACATGTTCTACAAACTTGGCATCTTAAACAGTTATTTCTTAGCACTGGCCTACTCGACCATCACCTTTCCAACAGCTGTTTGGATTATGGTTGCACATTTTAAAAGTGTTCCCCTTTCCATTGAAGAAGCGGCACGAATCGATGGCTGTTCACCGTGGCAGACCTTATGGAAAATTGTTTTCCCTGTGGCGTCTTCAGGAGTTGCAACAACTGCCATTATGACATTCATCGCTGCATGGAATGAATACCTTTTGGCAATCACACTGAATGTGAATAAGGAATACCAAACCGTACCTGTCGCAATCAATGCGCTCAGAACGCAATATTCCGTTTTTTGGGGTCAAATTACCGCCGCAACGGTGTTAGTTGTTATTCCTACCATCATCATCGTGCTTTTGTTCCAAAAGAAAATTGTTGGTGGAATCTCAAATGGTGCAGTAAAGGAATAAAAGGAGAACATATGAACATTACCACTCATGCATTTAATAAGGATAATTTACAGACAGAAGAGTCCCTGTATCATATTGCCAACGGATATCTTGGCATACGAGGTAACTTTGAAGAGGGCTATCCTTCTTCTGTTCCAACAGTTCGTAGCTGTTATATAAACGGTGTCTATGAAGACAAAACCATCGTATATGATGAAAAGTTATATGGATTTCCTGAAAAAGGTCAAAGAATGGTCAGTCTTCCAGACATCCAAACCACAAAGATACAGGTTGGATGTGAAGAATTTTCACTCTTTACCGGAAAAGTTCTCTCTTTCACCAAAACCCTCGATTTTGATAGAGGGTTGCAAATAAGAACTGTCGAATGGGAAAGTCCTCGAGGTACAATACTTAACCTCTCTTTTACCCGTTTTGTCTCTTTTACGCGTAAACATATTTTTGCCGTACGAATTACTGTCTCTTCACCCAATTATTCTGGACCCATCACTTTTATCAGTTCCATTGGTGGTTTTTGCCAACAGCACGGTGATAAAGATGATCCAAGAACAACCAAGGCAACGGGGAAAAGTTTTCAACTCATCAAAAATGAAGTGCACCGTAAATCTCCCATTGCCGTATATACAACGCTCTCTTCACATATACAGACGGCCATTACACAAATGCATCATAGCCAAGACGCATCTGCTTCAGTTGTGTCAACAAAAAACCAAGAAGGTTTCTCAACACAACTTCATGTGCAGATGAGCAAAAATACCCCTCTGACCGTGGATAAATTTACCGCTGTTACCGATTCCATCAGAAATGCAGATGACTTTGAATCAGTGGCAACAGCAGAGTTGACAAAGGCGTATCGAACAGGGTTTGCAACCTTATTAGCCGAACAGGAAGCCTTTATGAAGACTTTTTGGCATGGATGTCGCATTACATTAGCAGATGATTGTATGATTGAAGAGAGAATAGCCTTTGCTCAGTTTCAACTGCTCCAATGCATTGGCACAGAAAAGCAAGGTTTCATTGCGGCCAAAGGGTTATCGGGAGAAGGCTATGAAGGACATTATTTTTGGGACACAGAAATTTATGTCTTTCCTTTTTTCCTTCTTACTCAGACTGATGTGGCAAAATCGTTACTCCTCTTCCGCTATCATTTACTTCCTCGTGCAAAACAGCATGCAAGGATTATGGGACATACGAAAGGTGCTCTCTATCCATGGAGAACTATTAGTGGCACTGAGTGTTCATCCTATTATCCTTCAGGAAGTGCTCAATACCATATTAACAATGATATCGCCTACACCTTTATGCAATATTATCATTACACAAAAGATCTCGATTTTATGGAAAAATATGGGTTTGAAGTGCTCTATGAAACAGCTCTTCTTTTCTTAGATACAGGACATTACAACAGCAAAGGTAAATTTTGCATTGATTGTGTGACAGGGCCCGATGAATATACCTGCTTGGTAAACAATAACTATTTCACCAATCTCGGTGCTCAGTACACCATGAGAGGTGCGCTTGAGATATACCAGGAGCTCAAAACCATTCCTTCGTTTGTTGATCAACAGGTCATGGCAGACTGTAAAAAAGCAAGTGATGCCATGTATCTTCCGTACAATGAAGAACTGGGAATTTTTGAACAGGATGATTCATTTCTTCAAAAGAAAAGACTTGATATCACGCACATTCCCAAGGAAAACTTTCCTCTTTTACTTCACTATCATCCACTCTTTCTCTCTCGTCACCAAATTTGTAAACAGGCAGATACCGTGTTAGGCCATATGCTCTATGGGTCACACATTGATCTGGCAAAGCAGAAGCGCAGCTTTGATTACTACGAAAAGATTACCACCCATGATTCAACACTCAGTGAATGTATCTTTTGTATTCAAGCTTGTCACCTTGGGTATATGGATAAAGCCTTTCATTACTTTAGCGACAGTATTCAAACAGACTTGGAAGATAATCATGGAAATACAAAAGATGGACTGCATATCGCTAATTTAGGAGGTACCTTTCTTGCTTTACTGACGGGTTTCTCTGGGTTGCATTTTGAAAAAGATGGAATTATATGCTTTGATTTTCATCCGTATAAGAAACTCAGTCATTTTAGTTTCAGGCTCACCAAAGATGCCTGTCTACTCAATGTGAGCGTCACGCCTCATGCAGCAACGCTTTGTCTTCTCACCGGGAAAGAGTTACCCGTAAAGGTAACCGATACGCTGTATATCATTACGGCGCACGAACAAACAATACAATACTAGGAGGATATGATGAAAGGTGTTATTTTTGATCTCGATGGGGTGCTGTGTTTCACCGATACATTTCATTACACGGCGTGGAAAACAATTGCTGATGAACTGCATATTCCTTTTAACACAGAGGTGAATAACAAGTTACGAGGGGTAAGCAGAAGAGAGAGCCTTGAAATCATCCTCTCCTCAGGTCAAAAGAAATATACTGAGGAAGAAAAAGAGGTCTTAATGCAGAAGAAAAATGCAATCTATCGAAAACTTCTTACCACACTCACCCCTTCTGATAGAGCACAAGGTGCTGCTGAAATACTCACCTACTTACGAACACAGGGCAGGCAGATTGCCATTGGTAGTTCAAGTAAAAATACAAAATTTATTCTCCAGCAACTTGAGCTCACCCCATACATTGATGCGGTCGTTGATGGGAATGATATAGAAAACAGTAAGCCGGACCCGGAAGTCTTTTTAAAAGCTGCTATGACAATTGGATTGGACCCTCATGACTGTCTTGTCATTGAAGATGCACAAGCTGGCATTGATGCCGCAAATGAGGGTGGTTTTGTTTCAGTTTCCATAGGAGATGCCATTAATCTACAAAGTAGTGATTATCATATTGAAGGGTTGCTTGATCTGAAAAAGATAATGCCTCTCTTATAAGACTAGCAACTGGAATCAAAGGGTTTTCCCTCTCTCTTTCCAACAGTATGAGAAATCATTGTCAATTTGAATACGAGCGGATACAAGAGAGTGAGCAGATACACAATTTGTTTGGTATCTGCTCTTATTTTCTCTTCAAGTTCTCTCTGAGAGTCTGTGACAATTATTGAAAAGAAATTGGCATGAACGATTATATGGGTGTCTGGTATCAACAGCGAAGCAAACAAGATAATGCCAAATCTAAGATTCTCTATCATGAGTCCCCCATTTTACACCTTCTCAGGGCGCACGGTCGGTATCGAGAGTGCAAAAAACACCACCTATTTGTGTGGACTCTTGTACTTTTACGAGGAAAGAAAATAAGACTTCATCAAATTTCGAAGACTTTCAGTATTATGTATAACGACTGAAAATGTGCAAAAAGGAATATGTTTTTCAAATAGATTGAAAAGTGTCACTCGATACACCCGTTTTCACTCTCACAAACTTTGTGATTGGTCCATTATTTTAATTAGAGGATATTAATTTATTTGTGTAATGTAATTAACAACCTCATTCTTTGTAATAATTTTTTAATGGAGTATATCGATATGTATAACTCTTTAATATATTTTCATCATTATTTATTACAGCCATAATATATTTTGATACATATTTTTCAAAACTATTGATAATATAATTATCTTTATTTTTTATTGCATTACATGCATCTTTAGGTATTTTAAAAGGTTCATTATTTAAAATATAAGAATTTTTGGTAATTAATAAAGCTAATTACTCCATTACAATATAAAGCCTCCAATTTTGGAGGCTTATTTCCAGTCCATTCAGTTCGGATTTTTCAGTTTTTTACATGGGGCAATCCTACCTCCATTTACATGCTGTTCGGATCTTTCTTTTTTTTACGTGGGGCAATCCTACCACCACTGACTATATATAAAGTATCTCCTCATTGAGTTGAATAATCAAGTTAAAATAATCGTAAATTGGGAACGACAGACAGTAATTTGTAATGCCACAACTAAGAAGTCAAAAAAACACAAATTCTAATAATTCTCTATTATTATTATAAGTAACTACACCAAAACAAAGAAGAGAAATAATGGGACATACATATAATAACACATATTCAATGTGTCTTGGATAATATTTTACATAAAGAGAGAATTAGTTGAAAAGCTTATTTTTGAGTCATAGCAATTATACTCAAGTTACAAATAGATCAACTTGAGCAACTATTTTTCATAAAAGGAGAAGAACAATACAGAGAGGTTAAGTACTTCATCAAAGGAATGAAATATCTTTTGATTGATGGAAAAACAATGCAAATTTACTCAGGAAAATGCAGATTATGAGTGTTCTGAAAAGGGTCCTCATTGCAAGCTGATATGCAATTCAAAAAGCTAACACTTTATGAACTACTACATCTCTTAAACTTCTCTACTCAAATCACCCTACTACTTCCAGATGATTATACATGAATGCCATTACTATGCTCTTGGCATCAAAAAAGATGCAACAGGTAAACATTTTGTCGTATTGAAAAAAGTGGTTAATGATAGGATCAGTGAGGTGAAAAAAGAGACTATACCTCAGAAGAATTATCATCTTTCAATACGAGGGAAGAAAGATACGTACTCTTTTTTCTTACATGATCAGTGCATAGATTTAGGCTTTATCTCGCTTATATCAAGTAAAGTGGCCCATGGCTTTACGTGTGTTCATAAGCCTGTTCACCATGGGAGCAAATAAGACTTCATCAAGTTTCGAAGACTTTCAGTATTATGTATAACGGCTAAAAATGTGCAAAAAGAAATGTATTTTTCAAATAGATTGAAAAGTTTTTTACAAACGTTTCAATCTATACGTATACAAAATAATTGTGCATTTTTAAAAAGTAATGTACCGTTAGTATGAACAAAAGAAAGAGGTTTATATGATCAATCCTAATACGTTACAAAGGCTATTTCCAAATACTGATGACGGGTTAATACTATCATATCTTCAAGGATATATGGGATATGCTATTGTTGATAATGAAGATAATCCCACATCTGCACAAATAGTTGTAGGTGATTTTGCATTTTTTGGGGGAATTCCAAATGCAGCGTTAATAAAAAATGCACAAGCTCCTATATTAACACCTCTCACAAAAGAATGGGAAATTGCCATTGAAAATACCTTAGGGGATAAAATTACCAAGAGCTATAGATATAAAATAAAAAAACAAAGAGAAGGTTTTGATACCAATAAATTATCAAATTATATTAATTCTTTAGATAAAAAATATGATTTAAAAAAAATTGATGAGTCTCTATACAAGAAAATTTTAAAAGAAAATTGGTCGGAAGATTTATGTTCTCAATTTAAAGATTTTGATGATTTTAACAAAAGAGGACTAGGTTTTGTAATTGTATATAAGGACTCTATTGTATCAGGAGCTTCTTCTTATGTCGTTTATGATAATAGTTTAGAAATAGAAATTGATACAAAAAGGGATATGAGAGGCAAGAACCTAGCTACAATTTGTGGATCAAAATTAATATTAGAATGTTTAAACAATAATATCTATCCAAGCTGGGATGCAATTGATTTAAGATCTGTTGCTTTAGCTGAAAAATTAGGATATCAATTAGATCATCCATATGTGGTATATTATGTAGCATGAGATTAAACCTTATTGGCGTAAAGACTCTTATAGAGGTACGAAAATCGCCAAAAGATAAGTGAAAAATCAATTGAGATCTATCCTATATTACATAAGTAATATCCCAAATTCCCGCGCAAGTTGTAACGAGGATAGTGACTTAGGCTATATTTTTTAACTCATTTTATTAGCTTTAGCTAACCCCATGTAAGATCTAAGACCTTCAATATAATGCGCTGAAATTTATTGGGATTTTTATAAACCACGTCACCTGAAAGGGAAGAATAACATGCTACAAGAGATTCCATACGATTTATTATCTCATGATAATTTTTCACTTTTGCTTCTTTCAATGCATGTTGATGTTTCTCCAAATCATTCTTAAAAAGATTGAGAAGAATTAATTCAATAAAAAGAATAAAAGATCTTCCTTCGTGAGTTTTATTTGAATGAGATCGTTCAGTCCTTCCATCAATTTCATTCTTATATACATCGAACATTCTCTCTGCTGTATTACGATTTGCATAGACTTCATATGCTTTTGCCGCATTTTTTTCCGCATTTGTATAAAGACACCAATAACCACTATATCGATTTTTATAAGCTTCTTGTTCTTTTATATTGTCTTTTACACTCATCTTGTGTTTTGTCGTTTTATGATAAGTAAAAAATTGGTCATATAATTTTTTGTTTTGACTTTTGAGTTTTTGAGTCTTTAATTCTTCTCTTAAAGTTCCCATAAGAATATTGAAATTATTATCAGATTTTGCTTTCTCCCTTGTATTGAAATATACACGAACCCAATAACGATGATGTTCTTTGACAAAAGTAGAAGTACAACCTTGCAGATATTTCACTTTACCTTTGCTGTCATAGACTTTTAATTGTGAAGTACTTAATTTGATTTTCTCTTTATTCTTTTGGATATATTTATCTTTAAGCGATGATGAATTAGGGATTGGAATTAAGAATTTATCACTTTGAGAAGTAATTTGATGAAAATTTGTGTCACTAAAATAGCCCCGGTCTAATACAAAACAAAGAGGCGTAGTAATGATTTGATGGAGAATATTTGATAAATCAGTAATGGTATTACAATCATTTGTAGCTCCTTCATATAACTCATACCACACAGGTACGTTATAGTTTTGTGATGAGAGAACTGCAAGATTCTTTTGAGGAATCTGTTCATGTTGATGGGTATAACCCTTTTGGACTTGATAGTCATTGTTACATTGACTTTTAATATTGGTGGAATCCCAACAAAAATATCCTTTCGTACAGGCATGAGCGCGTAACCATAAACGAAGAAAAGCTATAATTTTATTCTCATCGATACGTTCACATAGTTCGGAAATACGTTGTGATGTTATAGATTTGTACTGATTAAATCCATGAAATTCTAACCAAGAATAAGACCAAGAATAAGCTTGATTTGTACAAATATTTGCAAGAGCAATGGCAAGTATCAATTCAGCATCTTCTTTACCCATTGCTTTCACGAGAAAAGTTCTCAATTTATAAGAATGAATGTATTTTTCAAAAATAAGTTTTGGTCCAAGAGAAGTTAAAACAAGAGAATCATCGTGAAGATCAATAAGAGCTTTTGTATCTTTCTGTTGATGATCTTTTATCACAGTTGGGGTTTGAGCCTCTGTATCTTGCTGCTTTTCTTTGAGCAACTTCATTAATCGGTATTGAGCATTGTAGCTAATAACATCATTTTTTGTTTTTCTCTTTCCTATGAGTTTTCTTTTATAACGAGCTTGTTTTTTCTGAGAGTCCCAATAGCAAGTTTGATTATAGACATAAAAACATTGTTGTTTTTTATTCCAAATATCTTTAATTGTTTGCTTCGCCATACATTTTACTTCCTTAATAGAGAAAATTTAACATCGTTATAAATTATAACGATATTAAAAAGTAAAGTCAAGCTAAATCATGAGTTTTGGTTATTTAATTTTTTTAGACTTTGCTCGTTACAACTTGCGCGGGAATTTGGGT
>Ga0172378_10001309_pt1 | contig 22866 bp, 19 predicted proteins | sample GrowelOW332metaG_FD_119755 | JGI IMG/M metagenome (GOLD analysis project Ga0172378, IMG submission 119755) | Groundwater microbial communities from an aquifer near a municipal landfill in Southern Ontario, Canada - Pumphouse #3_1 metaG | ecosystem: Environmental > Aquatic > Deep subsurface >... | reverse complement strand
GGTGCACTACAAGATATGTTATATAATTATGAAACAAGTGATGAATGGTCTATAGCTATATATAAGAGCACAGTATCTGATGCTGATAAAGATAAATTTGATGATAATAAGTCTGTTGCAGAAAATATAACTAAACTACATGGAACGAAACGTATAACTTTACGAGGAAACGGGATAGTCGAGAGCGACATAGCTAAACAAATATACGACTCTATAACTAACTTCGATATAAGTAATATGATGGGAGTATTAGATGAGTCTGAATCTTTCTTTGATAAGTATTCTGATGAATTTAGTACTATTATTAAGAAGTTGTCATACAGCCTCGCCGGAGAGGTGTCTGAGGACGACTATAGAGAGCGTTATAACTTTGCTGTAATATATGGAAGGGTATTAACAAACTTTGCGTCTATGGCGACAATGGTATTTAATACATCTAAAATCGAATTAGATAATTATCTTACTGACATCAAAGAATACTGTGATGCTTTAGTAGTATGTAGAGATCAATATGGTACATCAAAAACTAAGTAGAATAAGAAGGACAATTGAGTCCTTCTTATTTTTATTATCTATATTGTATTTTGTCTAGCTCGAGTCATCTTGTCTGCTATATGTGTCATCATACTTTCTATTATTAGTTTATAGTTAGCTACATATAAATCTACTAACTTATTATTGATTGTATTATAATGTAGCATAGATAGTGTATGAGCTACTGCTGTACCATTCTGTACTATATTAAGTAGACTTGTTACAGTTGAACACACATCACTTAATGCAGACTTCTGTGTAGCATTCGGTGAGTCGTCATCTATTTTATTTAACTTTTCTTGTTCTCTCTTTACATTCTTTATCTGTGTAGATGCGTCCTGTGATACTCTCGATATAGCATCTCTCAAAGCATCTTTACGAACACTACATTTATATAAGAAGTTTGAAGTCACATAATACTGAAAAGTTGGAAAACCATTAACTTCTTTTTCAGCACGTAATTTAGATGGTATTACGAATAGGTTAGTATATCTACTATCATATCTATACTCCATAAGTTTCATAGTAATATCTTTACTATTATTTACTGATATTATTTTATTATCAGACTGTATCCTGTTCATTGTATTTGCTATGTTTGATAATCTTTCTATTGCGTTCTTATTCTTTATACCACCATGTACAGAAAGCTCTATATATGCGTGTAGACGCTCCCTAATGTTACTGTCATGTATTCCTAGTATTTTACTAAAGAAGAAGCATGTACTGTAGTCAATTACTAAGCTAGATGAGAAATCTAGTCTCTTAGATACCATATCACGAGTCATACTTTTACGCTTATTCCTAAATGAGTTTCCTGGAGATAATGCGTCGAAATACATGCTCAATGATGATTGTAATTCATGTATAGATTCTGTACTATTTACTATGTATAGATTTTTATATGATGCTTCAAAGTAATCACCTATTAATCCTGTCAATTCTAATCCGTTAGCCATTATATCAACTATGAATTGATTAACTAGCTCCACCGCATCTATAGCTGTACTTACACGAGTACCAGTTAGTGAGTTGTATAAATCAATATATATGCTTTCTAATGTGGCATTATCGAAGAATTTTATTTTCGAAAAAGCTTGCATATCTGTCTGTGCTAAATCTTTCATAGTTTTAAATGGTTTCATATCTTTGTCATTCTCTGCCACCTTACGTAGAAAATCATAACTATCTTTATATGAGAAGTATATTAGTTTATCCGTAAAGCCTGATGTGTTAGATTTAGTTAGCACTAATGTATTTATGAATTTCCTATATTCTGCAATAGAGTTTATTATGTTTTCTGAATTGTCACTAATCTCCATCATACTTTCAAGCTTAGCGTTTAAGCTTACGAATAATAAATTAAACATTGCAGATCTAGTGCTAGAATAATCACCACGGTTTATAAACTTGTGCATATCTTCTTTAGCTACAGAAGCATCATACATATTAGTTTTTATAAAACTATCAGTTATTGTTGCTGGCTTCTCTTTAGATAATGTTGATAATGTTTCTGCTAAGATATTACTTGGTACAACACTCTCTATTCCTTTCATAACCTCATCATCAACGATTTCTACTGGTATTTTAATTACGTCACCTTTCTTCATTGTGGATGCAAGCATAGACGAGTAACCACCACTAGACTTATTAGCGTATATTGATGCTACTTTCTTCAATATGATACCGACAATAACTACTACTAACTTCTTAAGTATGAAAGCTAGTTTTGATATTAATGATAATACTAGGTGTATTATCTTAGATACGGAGAACATTGCGCCGAACGATATTGACTCTGCATATAGCATGTTACTCTGTATGCTACTTATTGATTCGGATATAGCACCATATGTAGCCTGTGCTTCCACGAATGCTATATCGTCTTGTACGTCTTCTATATATATTTGATACATGTTAAACCTCCTTATAAATGCTTTATTATTTAGATGTTTCTTAACAAAACAATAGTAACTTATTAATAATGTAAGAAGGAGGAATAACATGGGTACAGAAACAGAAACTAATACGAGTATGATACGTTCACAGAATAAGAGATATTATGGACCTAATATGCAACGTCTTGAGTCTAAGCCTATAGAATGCACATACTTCAATATATCTATTAACGATAGTACTGTGTCATCAGGTACAGAAACCATTCAAGAAAAGATAGGTTCTAATTCACCATTGAGATTTGTTAAAATACAGCATTTCCTATTGTATGGGTTCAGAGAGTTTAATCGTGAAATAAACAAGACTGAATATCATGGTAATACAATAGATACAGATAATGAAAGTGTAATACTTGGTGGAACTATAGAACCGCATGTGGGTGACTTTATTATTATCGTAGTAGGAGAACGACATATGATGTTTGAAGTTACATCTGCGTTCCCTACAACACTATTAGCTAATCCACATTATAAGATATCTTATAAGTTTAAAGTATCTAAATCAAAAGATGTCGGTAGATTATTTGATTTGATTGAAGAACAAGTCGTGTCAAGATGTACGTTTAAGATAGATAATATTGGTACTGACCGTACACCTATTGTCAACATGTCTACAGAAGCTACACTGAATACTTTATCTAGAATATACAAACGTATGAATTCACGATACATCGCTAGATTCTATGACGACATCAACAATAATATTATATTTAGATCTGATGATGATGACATAATATACTCACCTTTACTTGTAGAGTATCAACGTCGTGCGAAGCCATTAATGTATGAGTTGAGTAATTTATGTTGTCAGGAACTACTATTAACACATGAAGCTTCTGATGTAAAGCTCACATACATGGATAGTGTGTACTACGCCGTATCTGAAGAATTGGAAAATCCTGATGCAGAAATGTTAATAGATATAGAAGACTTCGATGATATCTTTGTAGAGTTCAAAAAGAATATATATAATCATCGTGAATTTTCTACATTGAACCAATATAAAAATGTGCTAACTTTAAGTAACGATACTATAGGACTTGATGTAACACTAGATTCTACATCTGAAGTTATATCACTTATTAAGTTGGCTTTAGTTAATATCGAAGCTGATGATACAATCACATCACTTAAGAAGTTCCGTGTAAATAATACTCTAGAATGTTATATGTTCACACCAGTATTATTACATGTGATTAAGTCTACGATGGCGTCTATGCAAACAAGATTATAGGAGGTGATATACATGGGAGAGTACATTATGAGTGGGATTATATTCCCTGAAGGGCTGTTATATCTAGCTAATGCGATACTATCTGATAACATAAATATAGTAGAGTCGGTTACACCTAATGCCGACGCTGAATATAAAATATAGAGGAGGTATCGTCATATGAAGAAATTTTTAATAACTGCGACTGGGGGAGATAGTGGATATTCACATTTCAATTATCCATTACCAATAGTAGATCCAATCTATGCAACTCTGTCAGATATTAATGATGCTTTAAACGCTAAAATAAACGTATGGATACATATTGATAAAAAAAGTATTCCTGTAACTGTTGAGCTTATGCGTAAATTAAAAGTTATCAATAATGTACATGATTTAGTGGAACCAGAACCTGTTGCAGATGTAACCGAAGTACCTGTTGCCGAAAAGACACCAGTTCAAGAAACAGGTATAGTCAAAGAGGAAGTGATATCTGAAGTTGCTGAAGAATCAGTTGTCACTGATAATAAATCTGATTCCGTAAGACAGAGCGGTATATCAAAATCGAACAGTAAGAAGAAAAAGAAGTAATGTATGCCAGATATAAATGAAAAAGGCAATGCGTTATTCGCAACTCTTTCTAGTGTAGCTGGACAACTATTGTTACTCATCATTATTGCTGTAGCTGGTATATGTGTAAAATCGTATAATCAAGTTGCGGCGATAGAAGATAACAAACAGAGAGTTCTAGCTATGGAAGTCGTAGTGAATAGAGTTAACACGGATGTCTCTGTCTTAGCAACAAAAATGGCATCACGTGATACGGATATTGTGAAATTACAAAATGCGGTTGATAAGTTAAATATAAAGGTAGCATCGATTCCCAATAGACAAGAGTTTAACGAATCGCTTAATAACTTATACAACAGATTAACTAAGAACAAATAAATAAGTTAAGTATAACTAATAAAATGGAGGTAACGATATGAGTAAAGATGTAGACAAAATGATGTCAGAAGCTTGCGCATTTACAGAATCCGCAACTGATGCATTAAACGACGGTACAGGAGCAGTTGTGACTAATGCAGGTGAAGTTTATACTGACGTTCAGGGAACTGATCCATTCCACGCTAAAGGTGAGACTACTATGGAAGAAGATAACGCTGGTGGAATTGAAACATCAGAAGGATTAAATGATTAATTAATTAATATGATAAAGAAGTCTTAATTGACTTCTTTATCATACTTATCGTATATTGCATATTCCTCAAATTATGAGTATATATTATAATAGTAGAATAGAATAACAATGTGTTATTCTTATAATGTAATTAATTAATAAAACTAGGAGATGATTGATATGAAATTGGTAAAGGCTGTAATTAGAGGTTTAAGCATTAAAACAAGTAAAGCTACAGTAACATGTGATTTGTGTACTGTGAATGTCATTTTGGATAAAGAGGATTTAAGAGTGGAAGACATTAAAAACGATATAGTGAATGGATTTGATAAAGCACATATATCATATGATGATGTATCTATATCTATAGAAAATACATTGTATTCTAATGAGGAAAAGATAGTATTGAGCATCAATGTTATGGATGTGTTAGTAATGGGTATAAACTTTAAGAGTGCAAAGGTTTATACTACAGTAACAAAAGAGCAGTTTGTTAAATTCATAAATGATGTTGAAACTATAGATTTCACTAATTCTTTAAAATTAATAGATTCTATATTATAATGCACAACAGAAAGAAGAGCCGTAATTGACTCTTCTTTTTTTTTAGTATGAGTGCATTCCTTCCATAACCATAATGTCACCTTCGAGATTTTCCTTAATGTACTCATCTCTAGCTGTTCCTGCATTAGCCCAGTCATCTATCTTTAAACTAATATTATCGTAACCATTAGATAATCCTTCCAATCCTTTAAGCTCATTATTCCATAAGAATTCCATTATATCATACTTAGCTAGTTGTACGATAATGTGATATAGACTCTGTGGTATTGTACACATTGATAATGGGTGTCCAACCTTAACAGTTATATCATAGAACGATTCCTGTGGAGTCATTCCTTCTTGGTCAAACTTAATTAGATTGGGCGGAATAAAACTAGCACGTATTGGACGTCTTATCATTTCTCTAGACATTCTAAGACAAGCGTTAGATGTCATACCCTCTAAACCACCGAAGTGCATATTACCATTTGGCATTCCATAATTAAGCCCAGTACCTGTTGAGGGCGCTGTGAAGGCGTTTTGTACATTTGGGTCATACATTGACACCTTTAGTTCACGTATACCCGTAATGTACGACTCTTGTTGTTCCAATTCTCTTAGTAGACTTTCGGGTAGTGTGAATATCAACGATGAGTTATCGTAGCAATTATGATTACCGAATGATACATGCTTCATTACGACTCTATAACCATATATACGAGATACAACATTTCTTGTGTGACTTTGTATATATGCCATCAAATCATAGTCAGAATATTTAGTCTTTATAAATGTACCTAGACCTAAACTCTTTTTTACATCGTTTAATAGATGATTTATATTCATCTATCTCACCCCCTCTAACCTAATATACTTCTTATAGTTCTTGTGATAGCTTTATTACGCTTTGATTCTTCAGACTCTACCATTACAGCTACAATGTTAGAACCGTGCTTAATAACGCTCTCAACGCTCATATCGTCGTGCTCAGCTATCATATGAACATTTCTACCCATAACTGGTTCGACAGTTAATATGTGAGCATCAATAGCATTAAATAGAGACTCTGATTCTGCTATATTATGAGCTTCAGCATATAGTCTTTCATTGAATGTAGTTTCTTGTGACTTAGCAGTTATACATGATGGGTCGCTTACTATATCGAATGTGATAACTACATATTCGTTATCCATTTCTAATCCTCTAAAAGAACTACATATAACAGCGTTCATTTCTATTAAGCCTCTAAGGTCTCTACCTTTTTGAGTTTTAAGTGTTTCAAACTCACCGTATAGAACATCTCCTTCCCACCACAATTTGTTTATTCTATGAGATATATCTTTCATTCTTATTAGAGTAAACTCTTTCATGTCATCTAACGGCGGATGGTCATATACACCAAACAATCTTTTTTCTTTTAACTTAGTTTGTATTCTTGGGTCGTTTACAGCTCTTTCGAATTTCTCCTTGTCAAATGTAACACCGTTTAGAGATTGTACACCACAATCAATAAGCTTTTCTGTCCATACAATTGTACCTTCTTTCGAATAGTTAATATTTCTTGTACGCTTGTCTTGTTCGAATGGTGTTAGTTCAGCCGTCTCAGCTATTAATCTAATAACATTCATATTTTTATAGTTCATATCTTACCTCCAGTTTATATTAGTTATACTATTCATATGTTAGAAATGTATTATATCACATTAATAATATAACCACTCAATTAAGAGTGGTTATATTGAGTCACCAGTAATATTAGTACATTTATATAATAATGGATTAGTTACATTCTATTTACCAGGTGCTTGACCTTCTGTAACGTTGATACAACCCATGATGTTGAATATAGCTTGACAATCGAAATAGTCATAGTAAGCTACATTTGGTAAATGAGGATGTGCAGCGTCTCTGATAGTACCATCAGTATATAACATATGAGAACCTTGTTGGAATTCAAATGTTGGTTGAGATTCAGAGTTAGAGTATGGTAAACAGTTAATACCATCAGCATCGTCAACTCTTTCAGATTCAACAACTTTAGCAGTAGATTGTGCTACTGAAACTGAGAATACAGCGAAGTCTGTACAATATCCACCATAGTCCTCCCCTTTAGATATAATTGGAGTTCCTTTTACAAATCTAGCTACGTTAGCAGGAGAAGCATACCAGTTTAGAGTTACTCCATTCTTAGAGTTGAATTTATGGTAAACTCCAGTATGAATTTCTTTCATTCTCTTACCTAAAGAGTCAGTTTCCCATTGTTCTTCAGATATAGGTCTAATTCCTGATTCTACACTTGGTAAAGTATAGTGGTCTTTTTCTATAATATAATCATTTAATGCTTCAAATATAGATGGTTCTAATTTAGCTTTTAAAGTTTTTAATGTTGCTTTAGTTGATTTTAATTCACCAAAAGCGAAAGCATCTTTAGCAGCGATTACAGAATCGAACATAATAGATTGTCCTTCTAATACTCCATCGATTTTTTCTAATTGCATGTATTGAGCTAATGCACCTGGATCGTATGAGAATGAGTAGTTAACTCTCTTTTTGATTAATTGAATGATTTCTTTAGTTTCTACATCAACAGTAGCTGTTCTTCTGAAAGCATCTCCAGCGATATAAACTTTTAAAGTTACTGATACTAATTGAGCTCCACCTAATAATTTAACATCACCAGTTGTGAAGTTAACTTCACCAGCAACGAATAAATCTGCGTCTTCTGTAGTATCTGCGTTCTTATCTTTAATTGCGATTATTTTAGATATTTTTCCAGAACTATAGTTGTTTGCATCTGGTAATAATGCAGATTTAGCAATAGCTTTTTCTATAACAACTGGAACATCGTCTGTAGTATTATAAGATACACCAACGATGTCTAATTGAGGAAGTAATCTGTTTCCATCAGCAGTCATTCCGTCAATTTTTGAGAATACATTTATTGATTTCATTTCTTCTGCAGTTACAGTAATTTCTTTAGTTGTACTTCCAGAGTTTACTAAGCTGTTCATAACCGCAGCATCTTTTAAACAGTTAGGGAACATGTATTTTACACCGTCTATAATTAAGATTTTAGTCTTTAATTTTTTTGGTGGTATTTGTTCAGATGTGTAGTTTTTAGATGGCATGATGAATCTGAAGTTTGCAGATATTGTTTCTAAGTATATATAAGGTATCATTGCTAATTGGAATGGTTTATAAGTTCCTGCAAGCATTGATTCAGCAAACATGTCTGTAATGTTAGTGAATTTTTCTTTGATATCTGCGATATCTCCACCTATTGTTAATGCTTTAGATTCAGCGAATAATCTATTTTCTAAAGAACCAGATTTCGACATTCTTATAGCATCATTTCTTGTTTCTGCTAACTTACCTATTAACGCGTTACTAAATCCTTCTTTTCTTGACGTAATTCCAGAAGCACCTGTAGATGATGCAAAATTTACATTTTCACTTTCTGCAAATTGGTTAAATGATTGAAGTACAGACTTGATACCCATGATTTTCGCACGATTATTGGCATCAATGTTCTTTCTTGATAGTTTGATATTTTTGATTTCCATTTTGTTACCTCCATTATTTTTTTATTGGTTGTTTTTATAATTATCTATTTGTTGAAAGCGTATTAATTGAATACCCCAACCTTATCATTAAGCGCACGTAACTTATCATTAAGTGCAATAAACGCAGCCTTAAATTTTAAGAATTGTTGATATTTAATTTCGTACGCGTCATCAGAGTTAGACGCAGTATAATCTGATAGTATATCTAGTAAATCAGAGTAGTCTACTATAAACTTGTTTACTAGTATAGACTTGTCTGTGTTTAGGTCTAGCTCTCTAAGCCTGTTGACGTGCTTTTGGTATTTATGATACATATCTGAGAACTTACGATTAATTTGTATGTTCGCACGGATAGACTCAGGACTGTCTGGGTCCATACCATTATCCGACATATTAGTACTAAAGTATTGTCCTGCATCATTCGTTTCCATACCAGCATCTTGCATATCTTTGACTTCATCATCATCAAAGCCTGCTATCACATCCGCAGGAGTATCGCCTTGTGTATCATTATTATCATCGGGATTATTAGCTGTATCATCAGCATCTCCTGTATCACCATCGACTACATTATTATCAGTATTATCTGGAGCTACAGTATCATCAGCTTCTGCAATCGTTTTGATAGTTGTTTTTGCGTTAGCTTTCTTTGATAGTATATCTAAGAAGTTCATATGTCACCCCCTTACAACTTATTCTCGAATGTAACTCTATCCATTTTACGAAGTAATGATTTCTTAATTCTCATTAGATTGTATTTCTGTGCTCTATCGTCACTATTTCTAGCATCGTTTATCTTTTCATCTACTAAAGACAATTCATCTTGAATCATTCGTGTTACTCTATTTCTATTTTCTTTATCTTTTTCATTCTTAACTACTAGAGCTATAACACCAGCTAGTAATGATAGTAAAGGACCTGCCCCCAATACGAATATTCCACCAAATGTTACTGTACCAGATATTAACCACTTCATACTATTATCTAATATCGGTACAAACTCATCATTGATTAACTTTTCTCTTAAGGCGTCATCTTCGGCTTTCTTGTATTGTACTAAGAAGTTTCGTATTGTACTCATTTTCTTCTTCATTTCCTCTAGTGTCGCAAATGGTAATCTTTTAACTTTATTACCAGCTCTACCTAGTGATGTTGCTGATGTGAATTCAGCTAGCATCATAGTATCTCTTTTTTCTTCTAAGTCTTCGTCCATATAAAAACCATTGAAAGATATTTCGCTATCTGACAATACAGATATATCTATCTCTCCAGCTATCTTATCTAAGTAAGTTCTATTATCATATAGAAGTATGTCATTACGCATTTCTCCTAGTTTGTCATAATCAAATTCAGATACAAAGTATTTGTTATTAAATGTAGACAAGAACTTATCCGATTGAGGAGATAATGTGAATCCTATTCCATCAGTTACATTACATGGCGCATTAAACGCTAATGAATATCTTCTAGAATAATCTGCTACTGGTACAACTACAGCATGGTCTGCATTTATTTTATCTAGCGTTGCATAACCGTATGCACATTTACCCATTAATTCGTTTACTATAGATGATACCTTTATAGTATCTTCATTTAATAACGGTAATGCGACGAATCTAGGTACACCACTTCCATCTATAGTTAGCATTTCAAATGTTGGTGCTGACATTCTAGATACCGGTACTAACGGTAACATATAATGCACTTCAACTAAATTACTATCCTCGTGTAATATAGATACCTTTAAAAATGTTAACGATAGCACTGAGTTATCCGCCAATACTACAGATGTAGACATTTTCTTTAATAACATATCATGTGAATCATCTCTTAGAGAATCTAATAACATATTAAATCTATGATTAAACTTATGGTAGTTCATCATGTCGATTTGTTCCCTTTCTGTAGGATGTGTGAAGTTCTCAATAGCTGATACGCATATAACTTTAAGTGTGGATTTATCAACAGGACAGTCTACTGTACTGAAATCTTTATTAATTATAATTTTTAACAATATATCCACTACAGACACATCACTTAAAGTCATTGTCATATCGTCGTTGTCTAGAGATGAACGCTTACCTCTAACTGCATTATCTATAACGTTGATTAATTCACGTTTACTAACTTTATGGTCAGCGTCAGTATTTATCTGATTTTTTGTTTCTATGAATTTCATATAAGCCTCCTTTTATATAATATCTTCTATTTGTATGTTGCCTACTATAAAACAAAGAGATATATAATAAAGGAGGTTTTAACATGAAAAACAAATTAACACAGCTACAAAAACCATTAATGAATATTTCTAAGATGTTCGATAAATTCTCCATTCATTTACTATTCACAACAGAAAAACGTAATTTCGCTTCTGATCCAGAAGATGTCCAAGATATGGTATCGTGTTACCCATCAGCACAATATTATGATATTGTACATAGAGCAACACAAACATCATTAACGAATAATACGGATAGTTTACTATCTGCGATATTAGACAGCGACCGTGAATATAAAGGTGCATCTATCGTTCGTGAAACTATATTAGTGGATGATAATAATGAAGAAGATATATTAGCACAAGATTTACATGACTTAATTAGAGAGTATAAAGAGATTAGTGTCGCGTATCGTGATAATGGTTCTCTATTGGTTGCGATAGACGAAACATATTTAGATACTATAATACCTAAGATATCAGTTATCGATGATATTAATGTAAGAGTTGCACAAGATATTGTACCATGTATCATTTCTTATATAACTACATTTAATAAAGCTGTACCTAAACTTAGAGAAATTGTATACAGTAGTGTTAGATTCGAGTCTTTACAAGATATATCAAATGAGACTAGACAATATGGACGTACATATAAGCGTGGAGCATTTTTTGCTAAAACTCTATGCGTCGATAACCATAACAATACTAACGCAAACACATATAAGCATAATCACATAATGGCAGATGCGCTATTGTCGTTATACTTCATGGAATCCATTAATATACTTAACAAAGGTAAAGACGAAAAGTTTATAAGAGATTTTAAAGTTAATATTAATGCTATTATAGAGGTTGCTAGTACAGAGCATGTACTATGTAAATCATTGAATCTAGAAGCATTAGGTACTAGTATATTTGGTTCTCATACTGGAAGTGTATATACTAATCTATGTAAATTAATAATGGATATTGGTAATAGCTTCATGGACATACCGTATCCACTACTAAAGAATGATATCATTGATTTTACAACAATGGGCGTAGACGACGCAGATTTAGCAGAAAGGTCTAGACGTATCATAACTAATATGAATGGTATTTTAAAATATGCAGAGAATTCAGAAATACTATCAGCACTATGTAATAATAAAAAAGAAGCTGTCAGAATGTTCTCTGAAGGTTTCTCTAGCACATCCGATGATAATAAAGACTTAGCTAAGGTTATTGATCTGTCGCGTCGTGCTTCTCTTGCTGAAGTTGAGTTAGAATTTATTAACACTAAGTACTCAAAGAAAGATGCTATTAATCAAGCTTATGTAGTTGTACAAGAAGCGTTAACACTACGTGGTAAAATACATTCAAAAAATGCTATCGAAATGATAGATCAAATTATATCCAATCTTCAAGGTAAGATACAAGAAGTAAGAAAGACAGACCATAAGAGAGAGAGAATGAGTATTAATATAGCGTACCCTGCAGGATACGAAGGATAATATAACGGAGGTCATAATATGGATTTAAATGCACTTTATGCTGAACGTAGAAACGAAAACAACAACGCCGGTATGAATGTGAACTTCACGGAAGATACTATTAATGAAGACCAGTCTAGTTTTGATGAGATGATGCGAGATGTTAATAAGATACCTATATTAATTCGTGAGTCTGATGGACATAACACTAAGATTGATAGAGATGCTATGCACATAGCTGATACTCTTGTGTCAACACAACACGTTGGTGATAATGGTTATAAAGAATACTTAACTGATTCGTTAGACCACATTGATTATACTATAGACGCTGATAAAAATAGATATAAGGGCGATATGAAATTATTTGATATGCGTCGTGCACTACTAGACGCATTTCCGCCACCAGCAAAGATGATGGTACAAACACGCTCCACTAACGTATCTGCTATTAATATGGCTAAACTACTATACGGACTAAATGTTAAAAGATGGTACTTACCATTATTATTATTTGACACTTCTCTAAATGGTGTTGACCCATATAGTCAGAATTTAACACAAGACCAACAGAATGCCATTATGATAGAATGTAAACAAAATTTGTTCTACTTCGCCAGAGAAGCTGTGAGAGTTCCTGCGGCAGGTGTTTCTACTGGTGTATCGTGCTTCTTTCATTTAGGTTCATTCACATCATTATTCTTAACATTCAATTCAATCTCATATTATCTGGAACAACCTAGACAAACATATAAAACTGGTACGGATGCTGTAATCAATGCTTGGTTCTTTAACTTCGCCACAAATAATGCGACCGTTGGTATATTCGGTTATACTGAGAAAAAAGCAAAAGATAATTTGCATACTGTAGTTGAAGTTCTAGATATGCTACCTGATTATTTGTGTACACATAAATATAAAGTGATACGAGATTCTGCTGGGAATGTAGAGTCATACGAAGCTGTTAGGGAATTTGGTAAATCTCCATCTGTTATACGTAACGAAATACAGAATAATAGAATAGAAGGTAAGACGACAGGTAAGACACAAGAAACAGCACGTAATGCTGGTCGGGGTTCTTCTTATATAAAGATAAATTTCGATGAGTTGGGTTGGGCTAAATATAACTATCTAAGTTATGGTGCGGCACAACCAGCATATGATGAGGTTGCTCGTGTGGCTGAGGAGAATGGATTACCACATTGTATATCAATGACATCTACTCCACCTGATGCTACTACTAAAGAAGGTGAATGGTTATTTAAATTATTATTTGAAGAAGCTGTTCCATTTACTATTAAATTATTCGAAATGAACCCAAAGGAAATAAAACAATACTTGAGATTACATGGTAAGAAAGATATTGTGTTCGCATCATTTATGTATAATGAATTAGGGTTCTCTGAAGAATGGCTTATAAGTAGATTCAGAAAAGCTCCAAATATAGAAACATTCTGTATTGAAGTTCTTCTTCAATGGAGACGTGAGTTATCTAAATCACCGTTTAATCATCGTGATTTAGAACGTATCGAAACTAACTGTAAGAATACTGTGTTTCATGAGTTTATGCTTAATGATAAGTATGCCTTCAAGATATATGAAGGGTACGAGAAAGCTAAATACAAAAAGATTATAATGGGTTCTGACGTAGGTGGTGGTGGAGGTGGTATGTCCGATTACTCTACGATAGTTGGAACAGACCCGGACACAACTGAAGTACTATTTACATTTAGAGCAAATGTATTTGATACAACTATATTCGCTAACATCATAGCTGATGCGCATCGTCAGTTAGCTCCTAACGGTATATTAGTTATAGAGCGTAATAACATGGGGTCTAGTGTAATTGCTCTGCTCAAATATATGGATGACATAGAGCCATTCTTATATTATGCTGGTATGAGTGATAAACAAATTGCTATTAATATGAATACAGACAAGCAACTCAATGGACGTAATCAAAAATATGGTTTCGTTACAGGTGCTGTAAGTCGGGATGTTATGTATAAGGAAATATTACATATGATGGTTAATAGATATAAGCGTATGTTCAAATCATCAGATATTTGTAGAGAGTTAATGTCTATATGCAGAACTGAGTCAGGACGTTATGACCATCTTCCAGGATATCATGACGATTTACTTATATCATATTTATTTACATTGCATGTATTATATAAAGATACAGAACTATATGATAAGTTCATGATTTCTCAACCACATGTACTTGATGATATGTCAGTTATGGATGGAGATAAAGCTTTTGATATTGTTCCTAAGAAAGACCCTAATGAAGGAATAGTTGTTGATAAATTCTTAGATGCGATAAATAAGAAGCGTAATGATCCGTCATTACCTCGTACAATGGATGAAGATTTATTTATAGCTGAGATGCGTCGTCGTGGTATAGGCGAAGAAGTATCAAATGGTAATGGAGATAAAGAAATTGTTATTAGAGATTCTATACGAGATAGAGCTGATGGTGGTAGACGTATAAATAGTTTATTACCTGATAACTTACCAAAATTTGGATTTTAATTATTATGAAAGGGTCTTAATTGACCCTTTCATAGTATGTCATATTACTGTAATATGAATATATATTATAATGGTAGTATAGAATAGCAATGTGTTATTCTTATAATGTAACTAATATAACAGGAGATGATAAACATGAGATATGAATTAGAAAAAGATATAACTAAATTACAAGAGATATTATTGAGCGGCAAGAGAATAGAGTTTATTGATATACATATTCAAGACTTAACAAACTCTATAAAGTTTCAGAAATACTCATATTCTGAGATTATTGATACTATCGAATTGGTAGATATTATCAATAAGTTAATAGGATTTTATTGGAACACGTATTCTAATAGGTATGTGGTTGTATTGTCTAAGGAATATTACTATTTCTTAGGTAGAGAGGTGTTTGGAAGTGCTGTATCTAGAACACAGTATATTAACGATAAAATACGTGGTATCGATATACGTGAAGATATAATCACAGATATATCTGTTATCTTCGATACAGATAATGATTATGTTATGATTGACAAAGTTATAGATAAATTATTCTATGATGCTAGTAATAACAAGACTTCAAAAACATCATCGAAGCTCAACTTATCAAACGTTAGTAAAGCTAAGGCTAAATCGCTTGGATTCGACATGTTTGAAGTGTATTAAAAACGAGGGTGTAATGAACACCCTCTTTTTTTGTTAATCGTTACAATCTAAATCTTTGGTAATCATATTGGTTGTATCGTTAGCGTCCAATATGATAATAGAGTCTTCCATTATAGCTGAGTATTTATTACTTAGATATTTAGATAGTGCGTTACCCATTATAGCAGTTTCTCCTATATTAACGATAACACTATCACTGATTAATTCAGATAATAGAAATTTAAATTTTAATATTTGTTCATCTGTATAATATGGAGCTTTATATATTGGAGCTACATCAAGAACGTTCTTATACGACGTCTGAGCGTACTCTACGAACGCGTTATAAGGTATTAAGTTAATCTTATCATTAACGTACAGTATGTTTTTTATACATTTCGTCGTATACATATTATTATCATATGACGATTTCTTATATACTACTATTTCATTATCATTCGATAAGCTATGTTCTGTATTCACTGTCAGTATATTTCTAGATTCGACGTTGAATAAATACTTCCTAGAAACTAATAAACCACCCACAAAGATGTATGAATTCTTAAAGTCTATGAAAGAAGATTCTAATTCTGTACTTGACAGTACAGCATATTCCAATTCGGGTCTAGTAAAATATAATATCGTTATATTAGAGCAATCTAAATCTTTCTTAAATATAATATAGTGTAGCTTATCTATATTAATATACTCATACATCTTTTCAGAAATGTATACACCATCGATAAATATTTGCGTCATATACTCGTTGAGATTGTGTTTTATTTGTACTAGATTTCTATGTTCCTCATCGACAGTAGTTGTATATTGAATAATAGACTCGTCTTGTAGTATTACAGATATATCATTAATAGTATCAGGTAAAAATTCTTTAGATATAGATATCATTGTATACTGTAATGTATATATAGAATTGTATGTACCATAATATAATTTACCGTTTACGAATACATTGACACAGTGACGGTGTGGATTCAATACCTGTATATAGACGTATGAGTCATCAGTATCATAATCGACACAGTTATTAATTATACTATTCTCATGCTCTTGTATAATGGTTGATATTGCTGGAGATATTATATCGACTTTATCAGTATACGACTCATCATCGAAATCTATATCTGTGTCTATGTTATTAATATCACGTAGATTATAACCAACACAGTCCTTAGTTAATATATCAGATATTATATTGTCTGTATTAGTGAATCTTAATATGTCTGTATATATTTGAGATACATTCTTCTGTGTATTTAAGTTCTCATCTAATATTAATAATATGTGATTTATCTCACACGTACTATTATCAGTAATACCAATAGCATCATTTATAGCGTCTTTATCAAATATCGCTTTATCTTTATTCCAGAATATATACGGAACGTCTATAGTCATGTATTTTACGATATTATCACAAGTGTATAATACTAAAGCCTTATTTGTTATGGTCAATGCATCATCTTCTGCAGTTACTAATATAGCGTTATCATTCTTTATATTTAATGTAGTAACCTCATCATTCTTAATTGTAGCATCATATACTGATATAGGTGTCATATTGGTGATGTCTATATAATTGAACCATACACTCATGTATAGATTACTCTTAAGATTTACTATATTATCTGATGATATATCCGTATCGCTTACGAATAATCTATGGTCTACATTTTGCGATTGTAGTAATATACCACCAGTTGGAATATATGAGTCTTTCTTTGTAATGATATATAGCATATTATCTATAACCATGGTATTAACTATATTATCGTTATTCGTATCTGCATAAATGAACTTATCTGCAGATACATCATATAAGAATATATCATAATTGAGTTTTTCGAAAATATGCACAGTCTTTAGATAGTATACATCATACGTAGTATCTAATAGACCGATTGAATAGTTAAGCTCACGTATACGCTCGAAAGATAATACGTCTGGTTTAGTTAATGTGAAATCAGTTAAAGCTAAACTTTTTCCTGTAGTGTTATTGTTATTTGTAAATGTGGATACTATACTCTGAAATATATTGTACCTATCTGTCGCATTTCCTGTATACATCTATATACCCCCTATAGTTTTATGATTACATTATTGACTATAGCTACAGCTTCAGCACCCATTTCTTGTTTTATTATTGGACTTCTAAATAGTATATAATTATTAGATTGTCCCATAGCCATATGTGCTATATATGGAACATAGTCTAGAGCTAATACACTAGGTGCTCCAAGAAGGATACCTGCGTTATTACGTAATGATGATACAGATGTTTTATCCTTCAATGCTACAAATTGATTTGTTAAAATATTAACCATCGCATCTAATGAATCCCAATCTGTATCTTCTGGAAATCTCGCATTAAGTTCTATAACCCAAGCCTTTTGTTCAATATCATTCATTTTAGCTTGAGCGGAAGCATATTCGATAGCTTTGTTAGCAGACATTCCGAAATGATGTTGATATAAAAATCTTACAGTAATATATGTTAGTTTGTTCATATTCTTAGGCGAAGCGAATAAGCTACTTCCTCTTAATGATTGAACTACTATTTTAACATACATATCAGCGAATGCTTTTCTCATACCGTGGTTACTTGCTATCTTACCATAGTTATTCATTACTGTATACATAGCGTACGCTTCTGTTAGCAACGCTTCGAATTCGTTAGCTTTAAATCTAAATTTACCATCTTTAAGGTCTGTGAAGTAATTAACGTTAATGAATAATTTAATTGCACCGTTTCCACTTATTACAGGAACGAATAAGAAGTAGTTACCAAGGGTAGCGTCGGGATTATATTTAATTATAATCTTCTCATCGTGTAATAGAGTTAGTATAGCTTTTCTATATAGAGCTTTATACGAAGCATTATACATAGCGAAAGCCTCTGGAGCATTGTTATTGTCAATAGTAACTCCATTAATAAGTTCTTTTATTAACGGTGTGATATTTTGCTTTGCATCGATGTCATTATATAGTGACGATATATCTGACAATCTTAAATCTTTTGTTGTTTTCATAGTAATACACCTCTCTCTTTTTATTTTAAATATTAGAAACATTGTAATAGTTATTATTAAACTGTTTTTGGAGGTTAGCAAATGATATTTAAACATATGAGCATATCCGATTTACACATTTCTACAACGAAGCAACCGTATGACTACATGCCCGAGCTTCTTAATATTATTGATTATATAGATGATTTATATATAAAGGGAGATTATATAAATCTTCTTTCTATAAATGGTGATTTATTTGAGAGAGTATACAGTGCGAACGACCCATGTATCGCAATGGCATCATCATTTATAGATGCTCTTAATAAAAGAGCAGTATCTTACAATTTTAAAATTATAATAATTCGTGGAACGTTAAGCCACGATAATACACAAATCGAATTATTTAAACCGATATTCAGTGATTACTTTGTATACGTCGATACACCAACTGTAATAGAATATTTAGGACTTCGTATTCGTGCTATACCTGAATACTATGCAACTGAATACAGTGAGTTATCTGATATGATATTTAAAGATACAGTTTGTGATATTACTATACTACATGGATTAATCGAAAACTGTGCACCGTTTGTTAAGTTTAGTCACAACGATACCTCTGATATTAAAGTATCTCAAGTAATACCGTTAGATGATTTACTTACATACAATAGATACTATACTGTAGCAGGTCACATACATAATAGAATAATTATAGATGATAGAATATGGTATACTGGTTCTTACTCATCTAGCTCATTCTCTGACGCTAATGTTAAAAAAGGATTTGACATAATTGTTATAGATACTGATAAAGATGAGTATACTGTAAACTTCATCGAAAATACTAAAGCTAAATCATATCGTATTATTAACGGTACAGAACCATGTTGTCGTGTCATTCATAAAGCTAAAGCCTTCTTTAATGCTATGCGTATAGATAAAGCTGACAACGATATAGTAAGAATAGATATAAACTGTAATAACTTCACCGAAGAACAAATGAACAATGTTAATGTGATAATGAGTCAATTTAACAAATACTTTAAATTTAAGATAATACGAGACATCAAACAATCTGCATCTGCTTCTAATATAATAGAAGAAGCTGAGTTTGTTTTATCTCCTGAAGTTACATTAGTTGAGAAGTTACAACTAATCATAAAGGAGAAGTATGATGTTGATATGACTGAAGATCGATTGAATGAGATTTTAGATTTATAATCTCAAATAGTGAAACAATCATATAGGTAATAATAAGGAAAGTAAGTGAAAGGAGAAATATGATATGATTAAACTCAACACATCAATACTTGTGCAGATACTAGCAGCGACACCACACTTCAGATACGAGTCTGATGTGATAACTAACATAAAAGAAATGATGCAAAATATAAAGGATGATACTGTCGATGCATTAGACCAAGAATACATATCTGTTATACTTAGTATGGTAGATAATATAAATAGAGGTATAGATGTAGATAACGAAGGACTTATACGATTATCTACTGTAGACGAAAAGATGGCAGTAGATATAACAGTAAGAACATCACGTATGAATGATGAGTCACTAGAATATATTCGTAAACTAGTTGACTCTTTTGTTATGCGTATTCCTGCGTTAAGAGCTAGTGAAAGATTATCTGATGCCATTGAAGCTATTCAAAAGTCACCAAATAATAAACTTATAAATTCATTTGACAATCTATATAATGTAGTGAATACATCAATAACAGAAATAGAGGATAAGAAATCCTCTATAAACACATCAACGTTGGTATTCGGTCGTAGAGGTAAGAATGGTATTCGTGGTATGAATAACGTTATCACTAAGTTAAGACACGAAGATACATTTAAGTTAAGTAGTGGAATACCTGCTATAGATGACCTTACTGGTTTATACAAACCACAAAAATTATATTGGGTTACTGCATTATCTGGAGGTTTCAAATCAGGATTTCTAGAAAACTGTACTTTAGGAATGTCACGAAGTAATCCAAACTTACCAAAGGTAGAAGGTAAAGAAAATGCTATATTACATGTAACATTCGAAAATGATACATTACAAGTGTATAAAAGAATGATAGATTATCATCAAACCGTACAATGGTTCTCAAATAAGAATTTAAATAAGATGTCTGATGAAGACATCATAAGTATGGCAGAAGATATATTAGTACCAAAAAACGATACCGATTTATCTATTATAATAAAGCATGTCGCTAGAAGAACAATGGACGTTCAAGGACTTCGTAATACAATTAAAGCACTTAATAGAGATGGATATAATATATGTGCGTTACTTGTAGATTACTGTGAACTTATGAAGAACCCACCAGTATCTAAATTCGAAGAAACAAATGATGCTACTCCTGTATTAGTACGTAAAGCTGAATCATTAAAGTTACTTGCTCAAGATTTCGGAATACCTGTAATTAGTGCAGGTCAATTTAATAGACCTGGTGAAGACATTGTTAAATCAGGAATAGCTACACGAATGGCATCTCCATTATACAGTGCATTATCTGCGGCTCATCTTGCCGGTGGCTTTGGAATTAAATATCATGTTGAATCATCGATATTCTTATATAGAGGTATGTATGATGGCGTTGACCTTCTTCATATGAAGGTTGATAAGAGTAGAGATGGATTAGCAAAGGATGACAGTTCAAATAAAGATAAGAAAGCTAAATCACAATATAGATTTTGTAAATTTAAAAGTAACATGTTCGCTATATCTCCAGACCCAAAGGATTGCTATTATGATATAGCTGATGTTTGTCCGGATAATGAGGAGAATAGTATTATTAATAATGCTTTCAGTTCTGTAGAAGCATCTATACAAATAGATATAGAAAAGTTAAATGCTCGTACAGAAGCTAAGAACAAAGCCTTAGAAAGTATTTTATAATTGCGGTGTAACCTTATTACGTAATTGTATATTATAAATATATATTATATAGTTAGAGTAATAAATAAAATAAAATCAGGAGGGAAACAAATGCCAAGAATAAACACTAGAAACGATAACAGAAGAAACAATGACAAGGTATATGAATTGAAAAATCTAAATGTATCACCCACAGTAGAAATATCGGGTGATGTAAAATGGTGCGAAGCGACAAATGCCGTTAGTAGAATATTAAACAGTAATGAACTTATACTATCAGGAAACGATAGTATAAAGAATATAGTACAGTACCTTAGTTCATTTGACCCTATAGAGTCATTAAATATAGCTAAGAATATGATGTCTGAATTGAGCGACTCATCTAAGTCTGTACTTGAGAAAATATCAAATAATGATATCGAAAATCTACGTTCCGCTGGTATTGATTTAGATGCGTTATCGTCATACGATGATGCGTTAATAGCGAACAATGTATATCGTGCTATATATGATAGTGTGACATACAAACAATTATTATTAGTTGCTATGAAAGAAGCTAATAGTTACAGAGATGTATTAGCGGCGGCTATAAATGAGAACCTAATAGAAATGGACAATAGTGTTCATGATAAGTTTGTTGAAATTGGTTTACTTGATGCTGATGAGAAACAAACTGGTATAGTTGGACTTGGTGCTAAACCAAAGACAGTAAGTACTAAATTAGGAATATCTAAACTTCCAGGAAAATCTGGTGTGTTTAATGATAGTTTCTTTAGTGGCAATAATAACAACAATGCTGGTAATATATTTGCGAAGAATAATAGTGTAGCAAAACCATCTATATTCGGTAATAACAACAACAATACCGGTAACATATTTGCGAAGAATAATAATGTAGCAAAACCATCTATATTCGGTAATAGTAGAGGTGGTGCTAGTAATATATTTGCGAATAATAACAATGTAACAAAACCATCTATATTCGGTAATAATAATAATAATGCTAGAAGTATGTTTGCTGGTGTAAATGATAAGTTGAAAGCGTCAGTACTTGGTGATACTAGTAATGTATTCAGTAGAGTTAATAATACG